>JACXTT010006899.1_pt1 | contig 16131 bp, 9 predicted proteins | sample 9270951 | NCBI WGS metagenome assembly JACXTT01 (sample SAMN15532306, study PRJNA645909) | rock metagenome | isolation source: weathered quartz diorite | place: Puerto Rico | collected 2017-06-21 | reverse complement strand
CGCTTACTGGAAGTGCTCCTGCATGGCGGCAGTCAGGTCAGCGGCTGGACCGCCAAACAGATTCACCAAGCGGTCCTCACCACGTTCGGCATCGCCGAGAAATCTTACAGCCTGAATCACTGAGCGAGCTTGCTACCGGCGTGCTGCGCTCCGTGCGGCCCCACTCTCTGGCGGCGCACAATCTAGCGGGGATTCGGAAGTCGGCTGCGAGCGACGCTATCAACGCGATATCGTTGGCCAAAATCGCTAACAGTCTGCGTGCTCGGGACATCCCCATCCGGTGCCACGTGATCCCTGATGGGACTCCGCGGCGGTTTGTCTGGCGCACAGGATCGCGACGTTTTGAGGGTGGCGCCCATCTTCCCGCACAGGGGCCAGCCATCAATCTCCTCGGGCCGTCGGAAGGCCTTGTGCGGAAACACTGGAATCGCTTACCGGTAGGGGTTTACGCAGAGGTTGCGTTCTACTCGCTCACGCGAGTTCCGTCAGTTCATGGAAGACGTCCGCCGGGAACCAGAGACGGTCAGTGTGCTTTTCACGGCGCAGCCGCATGCTCACAAGATCCGCGAATTCGAATCCCTCGTCCACGCACCTATCGGGCAACCTGCCAAGCAGGGTGATGCGCGTCTTGCATTTCAAAATGGAACATGGAAGGTCACGAAGCACGCAATCGCTGTTGCAAAACAAGCCACGCAGGTGAACTCAGAACAGACCGGCCAGCCGACCATGGCGCTCGGTCATGACTTACCAATCAAACCGCCGATCAAAACTGTGAAACATGGGAAACACCGCAAGCCAGCTCGGGAAGACCAATGAGCTGGTGATTAGAGATCCTAAGAACCCCTTTAGATCTTGTCAGTTAAGCGCAATTCGTGCCTGCAAGAGTTCTAAAGTCGTCCAGTCTGGGGAGCCAGTGTCTAAGCGTTTGTGGCGGCACTCACTGGATAACACTGGGCGGATGCCCAAGCAGGCCATGTGGCGGTCAGTTCTCCAAAGCGCAAGCCCCTTTGACCCATCCGTCGGCATTCGCAGTTGCTGTTCCTGTATCAGTTGCTATCTGCACGGGTGTCCGTGCAGATAGTAACTGAACTCGGGCTGAACCGGGAGTGCCGATCCTCAACCAATCGGCTGAAGCAGTGACAGGCGGACCGTCTGCTCCGTTATTCCCCAAAACTCTTTTGATGTGTCCTGCGCTGCTACGTTGTTCTGACAGCCTTTGAACCGACCGACGCAGAGATGATCGAGTCCGATCAGCGACACGAAAGGCTTCGGGTATCGCTGGTTTGAATCCGACGTTGCTCGCCAGGTGCTTTGCGAGGCCCACCGCTTTTCTTGCCCAATGGTATTTGAATGTTGTGCACCGCCCGGATTTCGAACGATCCGTGGACCGCTCCACCGAAAGCGACAAACTCCCAGGTTGTCGGCGTGTCTCGGGCTGGAATAGTGCAACCGTTATTCCCTCCCGCGGACGGCACGAAGTTCTGGGGGACCCCACCGCACGAGAAGTACGACTGGTTTCCTGAAATTTCTGTCTGCGTTCTGAAATCTTCGTCGTTGACAACGATCACGAGATATGCTTCCTGTCCGGCGGTAGCGGTTCCATTAACTTGAAGGCGAGACCAGCGGCCATTAGATGTGCAACTTGCACGCGTGATCGCCACATTCTGGGCGGCAGGCGTGGCCGGTGGTGAGGGGTCTTCAGGTGTGCCCATTTTTTTTTCGCCTGGTGCAAGTGGTAGTCCCTTGGCTCCGGGTGGTAGTCCCCTGGCAATGACCAAATCAATGGTGCTGCCTGTCGCAACGAGTCCGTACCGCGGGGCTTGTGATATGACGGTCCCGGCAACGGCGGTCGAAGGGAGGTACTCCAGATGGGGGGTGAGACCTAGCTTTGAAAGGGTCGCTTCAGCTTTCTCCCAGGGAAGATTCTCTACCCTTGGCACGATGACGCCTGCTCGCTGCACTAAGATGTTGACGGCGACCGCGTCGGTGACGGCGGTGCCCGCGGCTGGGTTCTGAGATTGGACGGTGTCAGGACCCGAGGATCCAGCGACGGGGTTGATCTCGACCTTGCCCATGGTGAAGCCTGCCGAGCGCAGCGTGTTCTCGGCGCGCTCCAGAGTCATGCCGGTGACCGTTGGGACCTTCAACTGTTCAGCGATGACGAGTCGCACTTCTGTCCCGGGCGACACGCGACGGCCTGCCGGCGGCTCTTGTGCCAGGACGGTTCCACTGATGCTATGGCTGCGCTCCGCCTTCGTTGCGACGCGAAAGCCTTGCCGCTTCAACATCGATTTCACCTCCTCGATGGGCCTATTCATCACGGAAGGCACGACGATTAACGTAACTGGGGGAGGATCCGTCGCCGGCTTCCTGGGCGGCTCCTTGGCCGGCTCCGCTTCGGGTAGAGGAGACACCTGCTTCTCTTTTGGTCGAGCGGCCGTTTGATGCGGAGCGTGGTCGCGCCGGAGCCAAGCGGCGCCGTATGAAAAGAGCCAGATACCACTTCCCACGACGGCCGCCGCCAGACTGCCAATTATCCATTGTCGCCGCCCGCGTATTCGGCGCGGTAAAGGGGCGCGAGGCGCCGGATTTGAGTCCTGCGTGATGATCTGCTCTATGCCTTTAATGAGATGGTTCACATCATCATGAAACCGCGTATAGCTCACTTCGATCGCGTTCCGGCGTGCAAGGAATTTCAGATCGTCAGGCAGTTGGTCCTCGCGCGGCATGCTGGCGCCTTCGACCAGCACCGGTATGATGCGGATGTGTCGTTTGCCGGCAACAGCGATTTCCAGTCGGACAAAATCGTTGGGATTGTCCAAGCGGCGACCGTCCGCATCGCTGATCGTGAGCCACTGCTTGCCGATCAAGACCAATAGGACTTGACACAGGCCGATCTTCTCGTTGATGGCCTCAACAAAATCGACCCCCAGGTCGATCCTATTGATGTCGATAAAGACACTATCCGACCCAAACTGCCTGACGAGGCTGTCGTATAAGCGGCCTGCATCAGCCGCGCTATCCTCCCGCCGATAATTCAGGAAGATCTTCGACATCGCCGCCTTGCCCATCCATCGGCGCTTCCCTATTATGCCGCAAAAAATCTGCGCCGAGGACCAAGGTACGCCCATCGCTGGTACAGAACCCCCTAAAGCTCTCCAAGAGGAGCCCGGCCGACCAGCAAGGCGGCCTTGGCTCCTTCTCGCCGCGCTCCCCAAACGCGCCAACGTGCTGGGGTCGACGCCATTCCGCTTGGTCGCCTCTTTCTGCGAGAGTCTCAGGGTTTGTGCTACGCCGGGGGTCGCTCGCCATTGTCGGTTACCGACATTAGGATTGTAGAGAGGGCCGGACGTCGCGGTGGCAGAACGCAACCGTGACCATTGGACAATTTAACATCCCCGCACGTAGGTCAAGAACTCATAGCCCCTCCCCAGCGGGCTGTAGGGAATTGTCCCGGGCGAAACCTTACTAGAGTTCCGAAGGACTTGGATAACAAGTCCGAACGCCTGGAGTTTGGCACATGCGCTCAGGTCACCGACGAACAGGCTCCCAGGGATAGTTCGATTCCGCCAGCCGCCCGCCGGTGGCCGCGCCGAGTTGTGCCGTTACCAATTGCCCTCCGTCCGGTTTCCGTCCGGCTTCCAGGCTGCGAAAGGGTGTATGAGGGGGATTGAGAGTGAAGCTAAGTGATTGAGAACTGGAGGCGCGGGTGGGAATCGAACCCACGAATAAAGGTTTTGCAGACCTCTGCCTTACCACTTGGCTACCGCGCCGGGGTTCACTTCCCTTGTACCGCGCAAACAAATGGAAAGTCAAATGACTGCGCTCGGCAACGCAACCGGGTTCGGGAAGGTCCGGTCTCAACCCTGATCTCAGGAGGACTCAGCCCCGGCCCCGTATGGTTCATGTCCAACGACAGCCTTTTCCACAGCCTGCCCTTATGTTCGGGCGCCCTCCGGGCCTGGCTCGGAGTGAAATCGGGCCATGCGCTGCAGTCTACCGCACCGTCAGCGCCCCCTGCGCGGCGCTCACCCGCTCCTCCGTGCCGTGGCGGTGGGTGTTTTCTTTCTCCAGGAACCAGGTGACGCCGGCGACGTAACGCAAAGCCATGATCGAGAGCCAGTCCGCGACGGCCGAGCGCTCTGTGTGATAATCGAACGCCACCGGGCGGCCAATTATTTTCCGCATCTCGCGGGTGTAATATTCGCGTGTATAGCGAAACGAGGCGCGCAGACCGGCGCCGGCGGCAAGCTCAATGGCCTCTCGATAGGTTATGTACCTGGTGAAAAACACGATGAAGTCGGAATGTTGCTGCGCAAATCCGTCGAGATCCACCCCGAGCGCGCGGTGATGATCGGGGAACCGCCCCAGTCCCAGCCGGCTGAGCAGGCGGATATAGGAGCGCCTCAGATCCGCGTTCCTTACGCGGTGCACGAAGGGGAGGTGAAGGTGGCCCTCCCAAACATAATGCTTCAAGGGAAACAAGTGCGCCGCAAATCCTCCGGGTTTCAGCACGCCGTGGAGCTGACGCAGGAAGAACACTGGATCGGCGACGTGCTCCAACACCTGGTTGGAAACAACCACGTGAATACTCTCGGGGTCAAAGGGCCAAGGATCGTGGATCGAAATGCGGCGAATGCGGTCGCCGGTAGCGTCCTTGTTCACGGAACCGTGATCGCTGACATCGAAACCCCAGACTTCCCATGAAATTTCCGGCCTCAGCACAGGCAGCGCCGCGCGCAGATATTCCATCAGGAGGCCGCTGCCGCAGCCGGCATCGAGAACACGTACTACCCCCTGAAACCGCCGCGATTCCGACACAATGACGCTCAGAAGATGTTCGTGGGTGGTGCTGGCCGCTGGGGCGACGCCCTTGGCCAGTTGGGATGACCGCACTTCGCTGTCTGGCCGGGGCGGCGTTACCGAAGCATTCGTTCGCGGCGGCGGATTGTAGCGCCAACGGGAGAGGTTGGCGAGACAATTGGCCCGAATCCGCGCTATCGCGCGCCACTTCTCAGCCGTCCCACTTACCGCGCGGCCATTTCCAAAAAAGCCGTGAGAGCCAGCGAATGCCGGGGCGCGTCGAGCGCAAGCCGCATCCCGCCGGGCGACTGCCGGAAGCCACCGGGCGTTTCGGGAGGAGGTTCAGTCGACTGCGCCCCGAAAGCAGGAAACGATACCGGCGCGAGCCGGGACCTCGCCAGCGGCGATCCTCAGAACAGGTCGCCGATATCCTTAGCGATCTGACGGGCTTCCAGGTGAATGAGGCCGGCGTTTCCGCCCTTGGGGGCAATCACCGCCAACACCCCCTTGGTGCCCGCCGCATAAAGGAAAATCTGCCCTTCCGAACCGGTCACGCTGATTTCCACCAGCCCTCCGACGCTCAGGCTCTCGCTGATCCGCTTGCCCAGGTTGCTGGCCGCGGCGGCCATCGCCGCGATCCGGTCGGCCATCGCCGCCACTCGCGCCGGATCCGCCCCGCCCGCAATCGAGTGGGCCACCGGCAGACCTTCCGTCGAGGCGACCAGAACCCCGCGCAGTTCCGGAATCGCGCTTCGTAGAATCTCGATCTGCTTCTGAAGTGCCTCAAGCTTTGCCATAGTGTCTCCTCGAACTTCTCCTCCTCCCCGTCCACGCCGGTCAAGGCGTTCCGAAACGGAGCGTACACTGCTTTGACAGTAAGATCGCCGGATAAGGAGATAACTTTAGTCCGGCGTACAGGTTTTTTGGCGCGTAGTCCTATCTCGCAAACCCGCGTCAACCGGAACCCAACTGCAAGGGAACAAGAGAATGAATGCTCCCACGCGACACGCCGCTAAGGTTACAACCTCACTTAAGTAATAAGGCCGTTCTCCTAGGTGCCTAGAGCGTAGGGGATTTGACGACTAGTCACGGATCGCCTTTCGGAATTACGATTAGAACAACGCGGGATTACCGTGAGCGATCAAATCTGCCTCCATTGCGATCAGCCCCTGGCCCTCATGCAACGCTTGAGTGGCGACACTGAATTCTGCTCGAAGGAGCACCGGCGGCTGTATTACCAGGAGCGGGAGAGGATGGCGCTGGCCCGGCTGATGGAGGCAGCTCCCAAACGGCAGGTAGGCAATGTTCCTCCGCCGCCCCCGAAGCCAGTGTTGGTGGAAGAGCCGTTCGAGATGGAAGAGCCGACGATCATGTCGCTCGAAGCCATTGCTGCCCAGGTCAACCGGAAGCCGGCGCCGAAGGCGTCCAGGAAGGCCGAGCCAGCGAAGAGACCGGAGCCCAAGAAGGCCGAGCCGCCGCGGAAAGCCTCCCCCGATCCGGCCGGATTTGCCAATACCAACGGGCTGGAGCCGCGATCGAAAAACGCGGTTCCGCGGACCGACGGCCCCGTGGAGGCCATCGAGTGGAAACCGGCGGCGGCCACGGCCCGGGTGAAGGCCGACCCGGCCGCCGCGGTTGGCTTCCTGTCGCCGGGGTCTTTCCTGCCTCTACGGACGCGCTTCGCGGCGTTGGCCCAGCGTGAAGCCGAACCTGCCGCGCGTCTGGACGCGGTGGCATTCCCGCTGCGTGGAGCGGAGCTGCAGGTGTTGCGGGAACGGCTGCGGCGGGCCGACAGGGTCGGCTTCGGACCGGCATAAGGTGGAGGCGGATGAAGGGAAGCGCCACGAGGAGCACGCTCGCTACGAAAAAAACGCTACGATGGAGACCTACGAGGGCAAGCCCGGGCCCGGAGCCGACCGTATGACGAAACCCGACGCTGACTTCACCAAGACGGGAGCGATCCGTCTGCTTCCGCTCGATACGACCAGCTTCTTTCTGCCCTTCGGCCGACCGGTGATCGATTACATCAGGGGAGCGGCCGGAAGGGACAACGGACTGGGGCGGCTGGCTGCGCGGGAAGCGTTCGATTTCCCGTTCGAGATCGGCTGGCGGCAGTCGACAGTAGAGCGGTTGGTTCCGGACGGGCTCGAGCCGGAGCAGGAACAGAAGCAGGCCGCGGCGGCGGTGGAGGTGGAACCTGAGGCGGCCGGCTTCCTTAGCGCAGCGCCGGGACTTACGCCTCGCGGCGCGCCGAGCGGCCAGGAAGTACAGCGTGGCCGGCTGGAAATCAGCGGCCCCCGCGTGGTGCTTCCCGGAGTGGACGCGCTCCCTCTGCGCCCCAGGATTACGCTGGCCCCGCCTCCCGCGAAACTCGCCAAGTCCCCGGTGGCGCCGTCTCCGTCCAAAACTTCTCCGGCGGCCAAATCCGCCAGGCCGGCTCCGATCGCGGCCGCGTCTCCGGCGGCGGGCAAGGTCGTGCCGGCTGCCAAAGCCCCGGCCGAGAGTCCGAAACCGCCGGCGCCCGAACCCGCCCGGCCCGCCGCGGCGGAACCCACGAAGAAACCGGCGAACGTCATCGAAATGGAGCGGAAACCGTCCTGGTCGCCGGCGGAGAAGTCCTGGAACGACAAGACACCGCCCGAGGTGCACACTGAGAAGGTGGACGCGAATCCGGCCGCGGATAAGGCCGCGGGCGACAAGGTCCCGCCCGTGACCGCCGCGCGCACAGGCGAAGCGGCGGGGAAGCCCGCCGAGCCCACGGCGAAGGTGGAAATCCCCAAGCCCCTGTCGGAACCGGCGGCTTCCGAAAAGAAGCCGGCCATAACGGCTGAGCCGCCCGCGAAACCGGCCTCGCCGAGGCTGGCCATCATCCCGGCCAAGCCGGTCCCGCCGGCTGCTCCCGCGGCTCCCGCGGCCCAAGCCAGGCCGGGGACGCCGCAACCCGCTGCGGCCCAACCTGCGGCGCTTCAGACAGGCACGGCGCAGCCGAAACCTCGGGAGCCGAGACCTCAGGAATCGAAACACGCGGCTTCGGCACAGCCGGCTTCGGCACAACAGCCTTCGGCACAAACCCACCCCACCATGAATCAGGACTCGGACCACACCGGGTCGCCGCGCACGGAACCGGCCCAGGAAGAGTCGGCCGACGTTCGCGTCCCCAGTTTTGGCGGAGCCGGCCTCCTGTCGGGCTCCGGCGCGGAAGGGGAGCAAGGATTCCTGGCGCGGATCCCGCTGGCGGTGAAGATCGGTGTGGTAGCGGTCGCGCTCGGACTGGGCGGCTATTTCCTGGTGGATGGAGTCAGTAGCAGCACGCCCGCCAAGGGCCGTCCGGCGCCGGCGTCGGCCACCGTCACAGGCGGCGAGGGGTGGTCCACCAAGGACGCATCCGACACGGTAGGCGTCCGCAGAGGCCGGCAAATGCAGTTCTACGACGCCTCGGCCTCCATGGCCGACTACAAGTTCGAGTTCGTCGGGACGGTAGAAACCAAGGCGCTGGGATGGTTTTTCCGGGCCCGCGACACGCGCAACTACTACGGGATGAAGCTCGAGTTTGTCCGGCCGGGCAGCGCGCTGTTGACCCACTTCGCCGTCGTCGACGGCCGGGAGAGTTCCTTTAACCAGCGCCCGCTTGCAATTAACGCCAGTCCGGGCGCGCCGATTCCGGTCCAGCTTGAAGCGGCCGGCGCGCGATTCACAGTAGCCGTCCAGGGTCAGACGGTGGAGGTCTGGACCGACAACCGGCTCAGCCGGGGTGCGGTGGGATTGATGAACGAGCGAGATGAGTTCGGACGGGCGGGCAATGTCCGTTTTTCCGGGGCAGATGCCAGGTAGTCCGGGCAGGTCCCCGGGGTTCGGGGAGAAGGGAGATTTCAGCGTATGGCTGACAGCGAAAAATGGGTATGGTTCAACGAGGAGGACCCGGTTGCCGGGCTATTTGAGGATCTTAAGCCGAAAAGCGGCTCCGGTCCAGCCGTCCTCGATAACATCGCCGCCGATGCCGTAAAAAAACCGGCCACCTCCTCCCGCCTGGTGAAGGCGCTCAATTTGCGCCTGGAAGGAAAAGCCGAGGAGGCGCTGGCAGAGCTCGCGATGGCCGCGGAGCCAAGTGAAAGCCCGGTGGAAATGTACGCCACGATGGGCAACCTCCAGTTCGGACTGGGCCGGTTCGAGGAAGCCTCAAAGAGCTACGAGCGCGTTGCCGCCGCCGACCCCCGCCACAAGACCGCGCACTACAATCTGGGCCTGTGCCTGGAGCGGCAGGGAAAGTGGGAGCAGGCCGTGGAGGCCTTCCGCAAAGCCATCGAGATCGACGCCAAGCGCGCCGAGGCGCGGGTGGGGCTGGGAGTTTCTCTTCTTTACCTGCAGCAGGCCGAAAAGGCGCTGGAAACTTTTGAGCAGCTTCTGAAGCTCAAGCCCGACCACGAGGCCGGACTGTTCGGCAAAGCCGTGGCGCTGCAGGTGCTGAAGAAGTTCGATTCGGCCGAAGCCATCTACCGCAAGCTGCTCCCCAAGAACCAGACTTCTGAAGAGCTGATGGCCAACCTCATCGCCGCCGCGGCGGCGAAGAAGGACGCTGGGATGCTCCGCGATTTCAGCGAGCGGTTGATCAAAGTCAAGCCCGCCTCCCCCGTGGCGGCCGAGGGCCTGGCCACGGCGGGGTTTCTGTCCAAGGACTACGAAGCCGCCGCGCGTTACTGCCTGCGGCTCACGGAACTGGCCCCGGACTCCTTTGAGGGCTGGTTCAACCTGGGCGTGGCCTGTCATGAATCCGGCAAGCACGAACAATCCGCCAAGGTCTATCGCAAAGCCATCGAGCTGCGTCCCGGTTCCGAAAAAGCACATTCCAATCTGGGATTGGTTCTGCAGGAGCAGGGCGACCTGGCCGGCGCGCGCCGGGAGTTCGAAAAGGCGCTGGAATTGGCGCCGGATCTGCCCAGCCCGGCCTGGAACCTGGCCTTGCTGGCGGAGCGCAGGGGCGAGACCGAAGATGCCGAGATCCTTTACGACCGCCTGGCGCGGAAGAGCCCGGAGTGGCGGGAAGCTATGTTCCGTCTGGGATATCTCCGGCTGACACGGGGGGACAATGCCGGTTCTATAGGTGCGTTCGAGTCGTGCATCAAGCAGAAGCCGGACTGGGTGGACGCCCACATGAACCTGGGTATTGCATTCTGGAAGACGGGGGACAAGGAGGCCAGCCGCAAGGCGTTCGAGAGCGCTCTGGCGCTGGAGCCGAAGTCGGTGGATGCGCTGCGCGCCCTGGCGGCAATGGCCGTCGACCGGGAGGATTTCAAAGCAGCCTTCGAATTGCACAACCGCTTGATAGAGCTTGGGGAGAAGAACCCGGAGTTGTTTTACAATACGGGATTACTGCTACAGAAGTCAGGGCGGCTGGAAGACGCCGTCAAGCACTACCGGGAGGCGCTCCAGCAGAAACCGGCGCTCTCCGAGGCGCTGGTGAATCTGGGCCACACGTTGAAAGCGCTTGGCCAGGAAGCCGAGGCTCGGTCGTGCTGGCGGAAGGCCGTGGAAGCCAATCCGGATCTGGCATCGAGTACTTTTGCCAATTAGCCGGGCGCCCCGCCCCGGACTCTCAAAACAGCCTTCGCGCTAAGTACGTTCAGCGCCGGGTTTGGAGAGGGTAGCCGGAGGGTGCGGGCGGAAGATAGGAATAGCGCGGACCGATGAGTGCGCCGGAAGATAAATGGGTATGGTTTGACGAACCGGACCCGAAGCCGAAGGACGTCGTCGCCGACGTCCCTGTCTTCGTGCCCCCCGCTCCCGATCCACCTCCCGCCTCGCTGACGCCCCCACCTTTGGGTGCGGCGCTGGGTGCTGAGATGGGTGTGGAGACAGGCCTGCCCGATTCGCACCCCCCCACTTCCCCGGAAGATCGGGAGGCGCCGGCCTCGCAACCCGATGCGCACGCGCGCATTTCGCCGGCTGCCGCGCGCGAAAGCACTTCCCCGGCTTCGCAAACACCTGGGCATCAAAGCGTTCCGGCTACGCCCCCGGACGTTCCGCCGGCTTCGCAGACTGTCACGCACTCTCATTTACCGCAGGCTGCCCAAACACCCGTACTCGACGGCGATCCGCCGGCGCCCTCCACCGCGCCGGAACGGCCGTCCAACGCCGCTCTTGGATCCCATGTTCCGGGGCACCTCCCCATTGAGAGAGGATTCTTTGAATTGGGAAGTTCCGAGGCCGCCGCGTTTGGACCGGCCGCACCGGCCGAAGACCTCCAAGACCTTTGGTGGGCCTCTCCGCAGACATCCGGACTGGCCGACCCGTTCGCTCCGCTCGAATGGCCCGAGTTCGGACCTGGAGCCTCTTCCCACCACGCCCCAAAAATCTGCCCGGAGCAGGCTCCAATACCGCTTGCCCGCACCGAGGAGCAGGTTCCCGTGTCTGCACCGGCTTCAGTGCAAACGCCCCCGGCGGCCGATCTGCAGGAAGTTTCGCCGCAGCCCGTCCATCCCACGGCCCGAAAACATCAGGAGCCGAAACCCGTCGAACCCACCACGGCCCCCGAACAGCCGCTGGGGGTGGCCGCTCTTGCTCCCCATCACGCCGAGTTGAAACAGCCGGAACCCCCGCAGAGCTCCGGACGCATGGTGTTGACCTCGTCCCGCCCGGCCCAGGGAAGGCCGGAGCTGCGGCCGGTTCCGGTCAAGCCCCAACCGGACACGCAATCCGCGCCTCCGCAACCTGCCGCGCGTGACGCCGCGCAAGGGGCCCGGAATTCGTCCGCCCTGGTCAAAGCCATCCTCCTCCATCTGGAGGGGAAGATCGATCAGGCTCTGGCCGAATTGAACTCCGGGCTGCTCACCGGAGAGAGCCCGCTGGAGATCAAAGCCGCTCTTGGAAATCTGCTCTACGAGGCCGGCCGTTTCGACGACGCCGCGCGCAACTATCGCGACGTATTGGCCCAGCAGCCGCAGCATCCGGGCATTCATTACAGGCTCGCCGTCTGCCTGCACCGGCTGGAACGCCTGCCGGAGGCGCTGGCGGAATTCCAGCAGGCCGCGGCACTGTCCCAAACCGACTGGGAGGCCCGGCTGGCCATCGGCGTCATCCTCCTGGAGATCGGCAATCCGGCCGAGGCGCTGCCGCGTTTCGAGGAGTGCGTCGCGGCGCGTCCCCGCGAGGTGAGCGGGCTGATGGGACGGGGAGTCGCGCTCGAACAATTGGGACGCATCCTGGACGCCGAATCCACCTACCGCGCCGCCCTCAGCCTGGACCCGTCCAGCACCGAGGTGCGGCAGAATCTGCTTTCCATTTGCATGGCTCGGGAATCCACAGTGGAAGCCCGCAAGCTGGCCACTGAGCTTCTGTCCGGGAACCCTCATTCCCGCCAGGCGTACGAAGCTCTTGTCACGCTTGAGATGACAGAAGGTAATTATCTCAAAGCACGTGATTTATGTGAATTACTGGTGAAGCAGGAGCCGGAGTTCTTCGAGGCTTGGTTTAACTATGGAATCTGCCTGAGGGTTTGCCAGAACACCGCCGAAGCCGCTGCCGCGTTCGGCGAGGCTGCCCGCCTGAAGAGCGATTCGCTTGAAGCCCAGGTAGCCTACGGAATCGCCTTGCGCGAAGGCGGCGACCGGCGTGGGGCGGCCAAGGTCATCACCGATGCGCTGGAGCGCACGCCATCCGATCCACGGCTGTTGATGGTGAAGGCCGGCCTGGCGATCGACGCCGGCGATCTGGAAGCCGTCGAGAAGATTGTGGTGGGAATGCCGTCCGGCCTGTTGCCTAAGGCGACCGTGGAAGCCCTGGAATTCCAGTACGGCTGCCTGCTGCTGGAAACGGGCGATTTGTCCGGCGCGGTGCGCGTTTTCGACGCCTGCCTCAAGCGGCGGCCGGACTGGACCGCGGCGCGCGTGAATCATGCCTTGGCTTTGTGGCGGTCCGGCGAGTCCGCGGCGGCGCGGAAAGCGATGGAAGGGGTGCTCGCCGCCGAGCCGAAGCGGGCGGAAGCACTCTCCAGCCTGGCCTATATGGCCATTGAGCGCGAGGACTACCAGGGAGCCCTGGATCTTTTCCTCAAACTGATCGCCGCCGGCGAGCGCAGTGCGGAAGTGTTCTATAACGCCGGCCTGCTGCAACAGCATTTCGCCCGGCCGCAGGAGGCGCTGGATCTCTACGCCGAGGCGCTGAAGGAGAACCCAGCGCTGAGTGAAGCGCTGGAGCGCATGGGGCAAGTCGCCGCAGCACTCGGGCGCAACGACGAAGCCAAAGAGTACTGGAAAAAAGCCAAGGATCCGATCATTCTGGGCGGCCTGGCCCCGGCCTGAGCTCGTGCTCCGGCGCCCGCCGAATCGCGCTAACACAAATCGAACTCAAGAGTTGCGGTTGTAAATTCCCCGTGGAATGTAACCGCCGGCCACCCTGTGTCGCCATTCAAGCACATGGATGCGCGCCCGGAAGGACGGCGGACGGCGGCAGGGATCTTAGCCACAGGGGCAATATTCAGTTTTCTGGCCCTCTTAGCGCTCCCCCGCGCACGCGCCGAATCAGCTCCCGGCCCCATCGAATCCGTGGCGCCGGTGGCTCCCGCGCTCAACGAAGAGCGGCTGTTCGGCGTGATGCCCAACTACCAGACGGTGCTCAACCCCAACGCCGCGGTTCCGCCCCTTACCGCCAGGCAGAAATGGAACCTGGCATTCAAAGAAACCGTGGACCCCTTCAACGTCGCCAGCGCGGCGATGGCCTCCGGTTTATCCCAGGCCGACAACGAAACCCCTAAGTACGGAAGGGGCCGGGCCGCCTACGGGAAGCGCTTTGGCGCCGCGATGGGCGACTTCGCCACACAAAACGTGTTCAGCGCCGGAGTCATGGCCACGCTTCTGCACCAGGACCCGCGATATTTCCGCAAGGGCCCCGGCGCCGGAGTGATCTCGCGAGCGCTGTACTCGGTCAGCCGCGTTGCAGTCACCCGCAATGACCGTGGCGCGCCGGCCTTCAACGCCTCCGGCATCTTCGGCATGTCGCTGGGGATCGCCGCCTCGAATCTCTATTATCCCAACGAGAGCATTCGCGGTTCGGTGATGGCCGGCCGGCTGTACACCAGCCTGCTCGGCGGCGTGATAGGGAATTTGCTTTCGGAGTTCGGACCCGACTTGCAGCGAAAGTTCATGCACCGCCGAGTCCGCCCCTGAGTTTTTAAATACCTGCGCCAGTTGCAGTCCCTGTTTCAGCAAAGCCGGGTTCCCTGCGTGCCCACCACCGAAACCGCAAGCGTAGCAAATCGAAAAAAAAAGGAATGCGGCGGGCCAGCGGCTAGATGAAGACGACGCTTCGTTTCCTGGAGGCTCCTCGGGAGGGTGTCGAGGGCGCCATCCAGTTACGCTGGCCCACCGTTGAGGCCGCGGCGAATCCGCCGAGCCTCAGGACGCCGGAACCGCAGCCTTCGGGAGGGTGAACGAAGGTGCTCGTGTGCGGTTGCTGGCGTTGCCTTTCAGTTGATCACGAAAGTGCACGGCGCATGCCATACTTAGCGTGGACTAACCCCTCTAGAATCATTAGGAGTAGTTGGGTGTAATGCGTGAAAGTCCGCAACGGAGCTGATTTTCACTCGACGGCTCTTGCGGCGGCGATGCGCGCGGCCAGCGCACCGCTATCCCGCCATTCGCCCGCCCTTGCGCAGCGCACATAGCCGGCCACATAAGGCAGCGCTGCCACGTCCACCGACGCCGCCCCCGGACGATGATCGCTGACGATCACCGGTTTCCCTGCCTTTACGTCCAACGGCTCTGCCCGGTGCCCGGTCTCGATCCAAACCGCGTCCACGAACGGATTCGCCGCCTCGCCCAGCACCAGCCGCCTCGGATCGCAGCTTCGCAGCTCCTCGACCGCCGTGCGGTAGAACACTTCCGCCACCCAGCTCAAGAAAGCCGCATCGTCCTCGCGCACCGCGGCGCGCCTGGCATCCAACGTCGCGAAGTCCGAAGCCGTCAGGTCGGTGAAGGAGGGCGAATCCAGCCCGTACGCCTCGTTCAGCCGGCCGACGTTGTACGCGTATTTGTCCTTCAGGAAATCGACGTACTGCTGCTTCGCTGCGTGATCCGGCCCGAGCCGCCGCAACGCCGAAATGCCGGCCGCATCCCATCCGGACGCATTCGATACCACGTAGCCGATCAACGCCGCCTCCGACCGGACGGCGTCACATGCATGGCGAACCCGCCCGCGCAGCTTCTCCTGACCCGCGGCGTCGAACACCTCCTCCATCCGCGAGGCGAGCGGCACACGCGCGAAGGCGGTATCGGCAGCAACGTTGAAGCCCGCCGCGCGCAGCTCCTCCGGCCCCACGCTTTCCGAATGGCTGAGCCCGAGCGCAAAAAACGCGCGGCCGCGCGGATCCACTAGGGTCCACCGCCCGCCCGACTCCCGCAGCGTGTACCGTCCCTCTTCTGCCGGCAGCGCGGCGATCATCAGAACGGCGATCATCAGAACCAGGACGCACACGCGCACCGCATTCATCCCTCGAAGTTCACGCTGGGCAGAAACCGCGGCGGCCGGCGTGCCCGGGTGGCCTGCTCGAAGCCGTAGGCGATTTTCAGCAGCGTGGGCTCGCTCCACGCCGGCCCGAAGAAGGAGACGCCGATCGGCAGCCCGCGCACGAAGCCCGCCGGAACCGTGATGTGCGGGTAGCCGGAGATGGCGGCGGGCGGCGAACATCCGCCGGTGTCGTGATCCCCGTTGACCCAATCGATCAGCCAGGCCGGGCCGGCCGTGGGCGCGACGATCGCGTCCACACGGTGCTGCTTCACCACAGCGTCGATGCCTTCGGTGCGCGCCAGCCGCTTGTTCTTCTCCAGGGCATCGAGGTAGGCTTTGTCGCTGAGCGGCCCCTTCGCCTCCGCCAGGCCAAGAATCTCCTGGCCGAAATAAGGCAGCTCGCGAGCGCGGTTCTTCTCATTGAACTCGATCAGCGCGGCCAGCGTCTTCACCGGCGACCCCGACGCCGCCAGGTAGGCATTCAGATCGGTCTTGAACTCGTAGAGCAGCACTTCGAACTCGGGCTCATTGTACTTGCCGTGCGAGGGCAAGTCGGCCGGGTCGACGATCTCGGCGCCCTGGCGCTTCATCTCGGCCAGCGCTTCCTCCAGCAGCTTGTCCACCAGCGCGTTCGTGCCGAAAAACTTGCGCGCCACGCCGAGCCGCGCGCCGCGGAGCCCCCGCGCGTCCAGGAACTTCGTGTAATCCGCCTGCGCGCGATCGCCCGAAGCGAGCGCCGTAAGCAGCACCGCCGCGTCCCGCACCGTGCGCGCCATCGGCCCCGCAGTGTCCTGCGTGTGGGCGATGGGAATGATGCCTGCGCCGCCGATC
>JACXTT010006898.1_pt1 | contig 16132 bp, 21 predicted proteins | sample 9270951 | NCBI WGS metagenome assembly JACXTT01 (sample SAMN15532306, study PRJNA645909) | rock metagenome | isolation source: weathered quartz diorite | place: Puerto Rico | collected 2017-06-21 | reverse complement strand
ATCGGCGGCCGCCTTCGCGCGGGCGTCCGCGTCCTTGGCAGCTGCGCTCGACTCGGCGGCGACCTGTTGAGCCGCGCTGGCGGCGGTCACCGGCGCTTCGGTGGCGCGCGGCGCAGCGGCGAGTGCTGCGACGGCCTGCGCGTGCGTGGCGGCTTCGACGGGCCCGGCGAGCTTGGTGAGGAGGCCCGCCTTGATGGCGAGCGCGACGTGCTGGCTCGCGTCGTCGCGGATGACCTCGTCGGTCTCTTCGAAGAGATCGTCGCAGCCCGCGCCGCCGGCAGCGATCGCCGCCTTCTTGTCGTCGGGATGCTTCTCGCGCTTGCCGATGAAGCGACGCCCGTTCGGCTGATCGGGGTGCCCGACCAGCGCGCCGAGCACACCTCGGACGTGGTACCAGCGGTGCATGCGTGTCCTCGCGCGGCGCGTCGGGGCGTCGCGTGTGCAGGCGGCCAACGGCCGCGGTTAGCGCGTCAGGCGAGCTGCCCGGCGCGGAAGTAGCGCCAATCGGCGCCGTCGAAGCGAAACTGGAACCACCACTTCTGGCCGCTCGGCTTGGTGGTGATCGTGCCTGCGCCCGGGCCGCCGTTGACGAACGCGACCGTGAAGGCGGCGTTCGAGGTGATGGTCACGACGAGCTTGTGGCCCTTCGCCGCGCCGGCGACCCCGAGTGTCTTGGTGCAGCTCCGCGCGAGCGTCGGAAGGTCGCGTTCGGGCTTGCCCGTGATGGCGATCGGCCCGTCGCTGTCGTCGAGATCGGCGCCATGCAGATCCCCGGGGACGTCCTTCCAGCGGCCGGCGGAACCGCCACCGGTCGACGCGACGATCGACCAACCATCTGCGGTGGTCGTGTCGTCCGGCAGCCACTGGTAGAGCCGAGCGTTCTCAATGACGACCGCCCAGTGCTTCTTCGAGCGCCCGGGCAGCGCCGCCATGAGGGCGATGGTCTCGTAGACCTCAGCGCTGCGCAGCGGTTCGGGCATCGCTCAATCGTCCTCGGGCAGTGGCCCGTAGAAGTCGCGCTCCCCGATCGGCAGGCCGTCGATGCTCGTGCTCAGACGGCTGTCGCCTTGCAGCGCATCGGCGTCGCGCGGCTCGAGGAGCTCGTGGATCTCCCAGCTCGCCTGCAACGCCGGGTATCCGCGCTGCGCTGCGCCGTCGCCGCCGCGGCCGGGCGAGCTCGCGCCAACCGGCGAATCGCCGGGGAGCTTCCAGAGGATGCCGGCGTCCGAGCCGAGGTACTCGTAGCCCTCGACCTTCAGCGTCTTCCAGATGACCTGGCCCGCCGGCCCGCCGTTGTAGGCGTAGTCGTTGCGGTAGCCGTACTCGGTCGCGGTCCAGAGCGTCGAGTCGGCGGCGGTGAGCAAACCGTTCTGCGTGACGGCGCCCGTGGGGATCACCTGCTCGCTGTAGAGCCACAGCGCGCGCACCATGGTGATGCGCCGCTGCTGCCAGATCGTCCAGCGCTCGTAGCGCACGTCGCCGGGTCGATCACCGCGCCACATGTATAGCGCGGGGATCGCGGTGCGGACGAATGCGCGCTCTGGGTTGTACGGGTAGCGCTTGCCCGCCGGCACCGCCTCGGCAGCTTGGCCAGCTCCCATCGAGGCGAGCTTTGGGTTCAGATTCGCGTTCAGCCAGAACGCGAAGTAGTCGAGGAGCCCGAGCAGCAGCGGGTCGTCGAGCGAGCTGTTCGCCGGCGTCGACGGCAGGGGCAGCGCGAGCTTGCCGACGGCGCTGGCGTTCGAGGGCATGGGCTAGTCGCCGCGTTTTTCGGCGATCCTCTGAATCATCGCCGCCTTCAGCACCTCAAGCTCGCCGAGGAGCTTCTGCGGGTACGTGTCCTTGCTGTGGAAAGCGTGAAAGTCGAGGTCGCCGTCGGTGCCCTCGACCACATACGCGATCGCGCGAATCTCACCATTCGCAGCTCGCGTGGCGAGCTTGCCAAGATGGTCTGCCAGCTCGGGCCAAACCGTCGGCTCGAGCGGCAGCACTCTCAGGTTGTTGGCCATGGCATCAGCCCTCCGGCTGCGGCTGCGCGCGATCGAGGCGCACGAGCACGAGGCGCTGCCCGAACGGGTGCCCCACGCTGTAGTCCTTCGCCACGTACCAGCCTGCGTTCGGTCCCACCACCTCGTAGAGCACCTCGGTGGTGGCCGAGTCTTTCGGGTGCACGGTGGCGATCGCCATCGCCTGACTCACGGGCTCGACGACGAGCTCGCGGCCCATCGAGCGCTCGATCACCTCGGGCCGAGGCGTGAGCTCCGTCTTCTGATCGGTCGCGGTACCGAGACCAACGGAGCCACCAGACCAGGTGCGCACGACGCGATAGACGCGGTTCGTGCGCACGTCGAGGCCCGCCGGCCCGGCCACGGCCTGGACGGCGTCGTAGGCGGGCTGGAAGGCCTCTCTGAAGGTGGTCACGGAAGACCCGAACCGGACGAGACCGGGCGCGGGTTACTGGTCGCAGGCGCGAACGCGTCCGAGCGCGGCGCCTCGAAGCCGAGAATGGCGGCGAGGCGCTTGGCGAAGCGTCGGCCCTCGCTCCGCAGCATCACCATGCCACGGGCGGCATCGACCTTCACGTCGCGTGCGGCGGCCGCGGTCGCTTGCGGCCAGGTGTTCTCGAGCTGCGCGTCGATCGAGATGAGCTTGACCAAGAGGACGTCGCGCACCTCGCTCTCCTGGGCGGCGTTGTTGCTGACCGTGGTGATCGCCGATTCGAGACGCGTGTCCTGATTCTGGTACAGGGCGGTCGCGCCCATGTACCGGCGGATCTGCACGCGCTCCGTTTCGGTGAACGCCACGATCAACCACCGGCGGGCGGCTTGGGTGGGCGGGTCCGCTCGGGCGGAACGCCGCGCCCGGGCGTCGAGTCCTCGCTCGATATCGACGACGCCTTCGGGGCCGGCCCCTGCTTCAGCAGCGGGCAGATGCTCTCCATGTTGACGTCGTAGCCCGAGTCGAACTCGACCTCGGCGCCCGGCTCGACGATGAGGGGGGCGCGCGCCGGGCCGTTGTTTCCGAACACCTTGATCCGCAGCGTGTGCTCGGTGGGGTTGTGCCAGGTGGTGGTGCCGCGGTCGGCGACCTCCTGCTCGGCGTACAGCTTGCGCATGTCGTTGGTTCTCCTTCGTTCACGGATCGAGGAGCCGGATCGTGGACCCCGTCGACGCGGACGTGATGTGCGTGTTGATCCGCGCCTTGATCTGGTTGGCCAGCGTGTCGGCGCTCGCTTGGTCGGTCGCGTTGGCGGCCGAGACGGTGATCGAGTCGGCGTTCGGGTGGTAGGTCGTCGACGCGACGTGGGTGTTGAAGTCGCCCTTCAGCTCGTTCAGGAGCGTCTGTGCGGTCGCGAGATCCGTCGCATCGGCTGCGGCGGTGCCGTTCGCGGCGTCGGCGACCTTGTGCGCTTGGGCGTCGGCGATGTGCAGGTTGTAGAAGGCCTTGCACTGGTTGGCCAACGCCACCAGCGTCGGCGGCGTGCCGTCGCCGTCGGCGGCGGTCACCTGCATGTTGCTCTGCGTCGGGTTGCGGAAATCGTTCGACGCGATCGGCAGCTCGGTGACGTCGTAGTGCACGCTCGACGAGCTCACCATCTTGGTGCGCATGTCGAGCACGAGCGTGCGCAGCGCGTTGAAGTCCGCTTTCTGTTCGTTGGCGAGCGCGACCGCCAAGTTGTACTTGGCCTTGATGTCGTTCGCGAGAGCGACGGCGGCGTTGTACTTCGCCTTGATGTCGTTCGTCAGCGCCACCGACGCGTTGTATTTCGCCTTCAGGTCGTTCGCGAGTGCCTGTGTGGTCGCGAGGTCGCTGCCATCAGCGAGCGCGGTGACAGCGGCATCGGCGACGGCAGTCACCGCAGAGTCGGCGACGGCAGTCACGGCGGCGTCGGCGGTCGTCGTATTCGTCGACGTGTCGGCCGCAGGCGCGCCGAACACGGCAGCCTTGCGCGAGGCGTTGAAGGCGGCGACGAGCGCGTAGACGACGTTTTCCAGGATCTTTCGGGCACGGATGGCCATAGCGATCTCCCTCGATGCGGGTGGGGATGGGAGCGGCGGGCCGAAGCCCGCCGCGGCCTCCGATCACGTCTCGTCGATGTCGTCGATGTAGCCGCCGGCGTTGCAGCGGCGGTTCTTGACCTGCGGGTAGACGACCAGGCTGAACCGGTCGCTGTCGCCGAGCTTCGCGATCTTCTGGTAGTGCACCGGGATCCCGACCGACTCGGTGTCGCCCTCGTTGCCTTCGCCGGCCTCGCCGAAGTTGCCGGCTTCGAGCTCGAGCTCGCCGCCGCCGACGCCCGTGTCGTTCATCGCGGTGGTGCCCGGCGGCACCGCCTCGAAGGTGAGGTAGTCGCCGCAGAGCATGAAGAACTGCGACGTCGGGCAATCCTTGTCGCGCAGGATGGCGTTGCCCTTGTAGTTGAGGCCGGTCTCGCCGTTCTCGTGGTCCCACTCCGGGCCCTGCCCGCCCTGGCCCGACGCGGCCGAAAGGTCGGACTTGACCAGGATGGTGCGGTTCAGCGAGTCGAAGAGCGCCTCGTACTTCTGCGCGATCTTCGGCGTGGTGACGTAGATCGTCGGCATCTCGCCGCACGCCTCGTAGATGCGCCGCTCCATGTCGTCCAAGAGGAACTTGGTGAGCGCGCGCTTGATGCCGCCGTTGGCGTTGACGTTGCCGGCCCACTCCGAGTAGGTGCCGCGATCGATGTTGGCGTAGGTGCCCGAGGCGGCGAGCTGCGTCTGCAGCCCGATGATCGCGCCGGCGCCGCTGCCGTTGTAGAGCGCCTTGTTGAGCTGGCTCGCGAGCTTGGTGGCCGAGCCGATCAGGTCGTCACCGACGAGATCCTGGATCTGCTCGGGGCTCGTGATGCTCGACATGGCCACCGCCTTCGCGAGGCCCGACACGCCGAAGCTCGAGCGGTAGAGGCCCCACGAGAGCGTCGCCGGCACCTTGATGTCCTGTGCGAGGTCACCGCCTGCCACGTCCGCACCCTCGGTGAAGGTGCCCGCGCTGGCGCCCGAGAACTCGACGTCCCAGGCGAGGTTTTTGCCGCCGCCGCGCTTCTTGGTGAGGCGCGACAGCAGCACGGCCTTGCGGTTCATCTGGCGCTGAACGCGCTTGTCGAACAGCTCGGAAAATGCGGCTTGGATGTCACTACGGAGCTCGAGAGCCATGACGGTTGTTTCTCCAGTGGGTTAGCCCGCGCGCTCCGGTTGCACCGGGGCCGCGTCAGGAGTTGAGGGCGCGCACGATGGCGACGGCGGCCGCTTGCTTGCGGTCGGCCGCCTTGTTGCCGCTCGGCGGGTTCTTGCCGCCGCCGCGATCGCCGCTGCCGCCCGCACCGCGCGGTGGCAGGTAGATCTTGGCATCGTCGGACTTCGCCCAGGCGGCGATGCCTTCCTTGAGTTCGACCTCGACGTCGTCGCCGTCCCTGAACATCGGGCGATCGTCGCCGTCGCGGAGATAGGCGCGCTTCTCGGCATCGACCAGGAAGCCGCGCGCCTGCTTAATGCGGGCGCCGTCGATCCCGGACGCGGCGAGCAGCTCGTCGACGAGCGTCCGCAGCCGCGTGTCGCGGGCCTGCGTGCGCTCCGTGTTGCGCTCGGTTTCGGTCTTGTCGAGACGCTTGCGCATCTCGGCGAGCTCGCGGTCGTGCTTGCGCTTCAGCTTGGCGATCTGGTCGCCGTCCTTGCCCGCCGCGGTTCCGCCGGCGGCGTCGTCGCCGTCGCCTTCGTCGTCCGTGTCGGGTTTCTTGGCGAGCTTCTCGGTCAGCTTCGCGAGGAGATCCTCGCTCTGCTTCCCAAACAGCTCGGGCAGCCGCTTCTCGAACCGGGCCAGATGGCCCGTGATCGCCTTGTTCAGCTGCTCCTCGGTGACGAACTTCGCGGCGTCGCCCTTGTCGCCGTTCGGGTTATCGGACCCGTCGCCGTTCGGTTTGTCGGCCATGACCGACACCTCCGTGGGTTTTCAAGGCGCGCGATTGCGCCGAGATCTTGGGTTGCGGCGCGCGCCGTTCAGGCGTCGGCGCCGGCTTCGCTGCCGTCGGACCACGAGGCGCGCACGCGCGTGATGTCGGCGCTCGTGTTCTTGATGGCGCGGAGCGCGCAGCGGATCACCTGGCCCGCGGCGACCACGTACGTGCGCGTAGTGTTGTTCTGCGTGACGACCACGAGCGACGGGGCTGCGCCGACCGCGATCACTTCGAGGCGCACCGCCGGCGCCTTCGCGTTGGGGCTGTCAGCCACGAGATCGACGTCGCTCGCGAAGCTCGAGTACTCCTTGCAGTCGATGATCATCGCTGGTCCTCGGCGGATGCTTCGTCACCGTTCGGCTCGCCCGCTCCGGGCGCATTGGGCTGATGGCCCTCCGGTTGGCCGTCTTGGGTGGGCGGCGTCATGCTCGGCGCTGGCGCGGCGTCGACGGCCTCCTCGATCTCTTTCTTGATGGCCGCCGCGGTCTCGGGCGTCACATCGCCAAGCAGCCGGCTCGCGACCTGCCCGAAGTACTCCTTCTGGAAGGTCTTGCTCGGGATGTTGACCTGCCGGACCTTGGTGCCTTCGTCGACGAGCTCGGCGCGATCCCAGATCTCGAACTTGTCGAGGCCATCGGCCTGCCAGAACACTTTCTCGCCGCGTCCGCCCGCGATGACGTCGTAGATGCTGCAGGCGAAGCTGCGCACCTCTTTGCCGAACTCGCCAAGCACGATCTCGGTCGCGTGCCGGTCCTCCTGCTTGCTCTGTCCGCTTCGCTGCAGCGCTTGGCCGGTCGCCTTGACCGACTGCGCCATCTGGTGCGCGACGCGGAAGATCTCGTCGACGAGCTTGTCGAGCTGCTTGTCCGTCAGCTCGTAGGCAACGCCGTTGGGCTCGAGGAAGCCCGGCTCGTCCTGATCGGCAAGCACGAGGAAGCCCTTGCGCACGAACTGCTCGGCGGGATCGTCGCCGCGGCTCTGGTCCTGCGCGACGTCGGCCGGGATCGGGCCGCCCATGCCGCCGATCTGCGGGCCCAACTTGACGTACGGGATGGCGAGCAGCGAGCGGTTCTCGCTCGAGATCAGCGTGCTGCGGCGCTGGAAGTGTTCCTTCGCAGCCCCGCCAACGATCTCTCCGAGGCACAGCCCGAGCGGCAGCTCGAGCTCGACGATGGGGATGGCCTGGAAGGTGGTGATGCCTTCGTCGAGCGGCTTGAGATCGCGGTTCGCGTGGATCGGCTTCGCCTGGCCCACGCGTTGCGCCGGCGTGCGAAAGGTCTGCCACGCCGCCCGTGGCCCCTGCTCGGTATCGACGAGCCGCCAGAGCTTGAACTCCTCGACGAACGTCGCGCGCGTGGCCTCCGGCTCGTCGCGATCGCAGAGGATGCGCCGGATCATGCACCAGCGGTATCCGCCGCGCTCGTTCTTGCGCCAGTCGATCAGCTGCTCGACGGGGAGCTCGTAGGCGTAGGGAGCGCCGAGGCCGAGTCGTTCCTCTTCGAGCAGCGTCGCAGCGGCTACGTCGGCGCGCGGCATGTCGACCGCCACCAGCGCGCGGCGCTTCACCATCGCAGTGGTGAGCGCGTCCTTCAGCACCAGCTCGACGCCGTTGCCGGCGCCGTCGGCGTCCTCCGCGAACGCCGAGTAGGCCTTCTCGTCGACGCTGCCGCGCGCTGGGCGCACGTGCAGCGCTTTGCAGAAGACCGACGACGCGAAGAAGTTGGTGACGCGGCCGAAGTAGTTCAGGTAGGCGGCGGCATGGAGCCGCTCGACGTACCGCTCCGGGGTCTCGTTCACGTGCCGCGGCAGGAAGCGCTGGCGCCAACCATCGTTGAGCGCCGTGCCGCCCTTGAAGAGCACGTCGAGCTCCTCCCAAACGCCAGGCGCGTAGGTCGGATGCTGCAGCGAGAGGATGCCGTACTTCACGCCTGGTACCCGCCGAGGTTGCGCGCCGCTGGCTTGCGGAAGACCGCGGTGCGCGCGCTCGCGAGCGCCACCACCTGATCGTTGTACGTGTCGCTGACGCCGGTGAAGGACTGCACCTCCGACAGGAAGTCAGCGAGCCACGGCGCGTCGTAGTTCTCGGGGTTCGGCACCAGCACCTTGCCCGCGTTCCAGTCGGCCGCGATGTCCTGCGCCCGCACGTACGGATCGCCAATCGAGCTCGCCAGCTCCATGACGAAGTGCCGGCCGGAGTTGCCGAGCGCCCGCTGGATGAACTGACCCGAGCCCATCTCGCTGGTCGCGCAATGCCACACCATCACGCCGGGGCGCGCGGCGTACATGCCCTTGATGGCGCTGGCGAACTCTGGCGCGAGCACCTGATCGCGTCGCACCTGGTGCACGTAGAAGAACTCCCCGTCAAAGAGGAGCCGCAGGCACACCGAGTAGCAGGCACTGGTCTTGGCGGTGTACGCGAGGTCGACCCCGTACGCCGCGTGGTAGCGCTGCGGCAGCACGTCGTAGTATTTCGCGTCGCCGAAGATGGTGCCGCCGCGCGGGCGCGGGCGCCCTTGATAGAGGGACGCCCAATTGTACGGGCCGACGCGCTCCTTGCGCTGCTCGAGGATCGGCAGCGGCCACCGTTTTGGGCAGAGCGCCTCGCCAGGCTTTCGGCCGTCGGTGTCGCCCTCTTCGGCCACGGCGCGCAGCACGCGCCCCTTCCAGCCCTTCTCGATGAGGCGGCCGATCGGGTCGCGCGGGTGCCAGCGCGCGTGGATGACGAGGATCGCGACGTCGGGCGTGCCGCGGCTGAAGATATCGGCCTCGAGCCAGTCAGCCGTCTTCTGCAAGAAGATCTGCGACTCGGCCTGCTCGCGGTTCTTGATCGGGTCATCGACGATGATGACCTTGAAGCCGCGCCCGGTGACCTCGCCGCCGACGCCGCGAGCGACGAGCCCGCCGCCGGCCGTCGTGTACCACTCGTCGGCGCGGTTGCTTCCGAGCTCGAGCTCGACACCGGCCGCGCGCGCAATCTTCTTGGCGCGCTTCGATTGCTTGTTCGCGAACGTCGCGGTGTGCGTCGCGTACAGGACCGGCGTCTCGGGCCAGCGCCGTAGGCCCCAGCCGATCCCATGGATCAGCGTCTCGGTCTTGTAGTGCCGAGGGGGGACGGTGCAGTACGACTCGAGCGGCCTGGTGAACGCCGCCTCGATGTCATCCACGAGCCCCGCGAGGTGCTCGGGACGATCGAAGCTCGGCGTGACCGCCGGGATGAAGTCGAGCAGGTGCTCGGGGCACTCGGGCTCCGCGAGCGCCACCGCCGCCGGGTCGTCAATGAGGACCGGCGCCGGGATCTTCTGCTGGCTCTGCAAGCGCAGGCGGCGTGCCGTCGCCGTCGCGCTCCAGCTCGTGCAAGACGTCCGCAAGGAGTTCGCCTTGCCCGGCGCCCAGGAGCACGCGCTCCACGACGTCGAGCATCTTCTCGCGCGCCTTGTCGATGATCCCCACCTCGACTGTGGGGCGCCAGAGCTTCGGGAAGCGGCGCTCGAGGATCGTGACGAACAGCCGCGCGTCGCCGCGTCGCAGCAGCTTGCCGGTGCGCTTCCCCTGCGCGTCGACCTCATGCAGGTCGCGCGCGCCCTTGATGGCCTCGGCGAGGAGGCTGCCCTCGAACGTGGCCTCGGCGCGCCGGACGCGCCGCAGCAGGCTCGCGTACGGCTCCTTGCCGCGCTCCCCGAGCCGCTTCCAGTCCAGGTAGCGATCGGCGTCGATGCCCGCGCGGAGTGCAGCCCGCTCAGGGTGCATGCCGGCGCCGACGCCCACCATCAGCTGCTCGATCGACTCGGCCGAAACCTGCTCGACCTCTTCGATGGTCAGCTTGGCGCCTCGCGCGCGCGCGCGAGAGCTCTTGCCGGGTTCCGCCGTTTCAGAGGCTTGCCCCGCCGCGCCTTTCTGTGCTGACGGGGTTTCGCCTACTTGGCCGCCACCTTCGCCCTTTTTCACGTGGTCGCCGCTGTTCGCGCTTGACACGATCCAGCGCCACGACGCCTGATCGATCCGCTCCTGACGCGCACCCGAACCGCAGACCCCAAACGACGCCAGCGACGAAACGGGAAGCCGAAGCTCGAACCGCGCACCCCGGGCAGCCGTCGGGAGATCCGCGCTGGCCAACTCGGCGCTGCGGGCCCGTGGGCCGAATCGACACGCGCCGGCTCCCCATGAGCGCCTGCGCGGCGCCGCCCGCGGATCCGCACGCGCCTATTAGAGCGCTGGCCGGCGTTTCGCGCTGGTTCGCGCTGGTACGCCGCCACGGAGCAGGAGCGCGTTCAGTTTCTCTTGCGATTCCCGTAGCTCACGCTGCATTCGCGCGACGGTTTTCGCGAGCAGCTCGAACTGCATGCTCGTGAGCTCAACGGCCTGCTCCACCTCGTCGAAACGCTCGCCGAGCTGCTCGTACAGCACCAGGTGGTCGTCGACGAGCCCGGCGTGGCGAAGCCGATCAAGCGTCGTCCAGCACTTGCCGCCGCCACCGCGCTGGCGTGCAGGTCCACGGCGGGTGAGGCCGTCGCGGTAGCCACCACCGAACACCAGCTGCCGGCCGAGGTCGCGCTCGAGCCGCCGGAGCTTGTTCCGGGCGTTCTCGGCTTCTTTGCGCGTCACCGGCCGATCGTCGGTCGGATCGTCGCGCAGCAGCTGGGCAACGTCGGTCATGTACAGGTGGCGCGAAAGGCGCGGGCCGCTGGCGCCGAGCATCATCGAGCGCCCTGCTCCGGAAGCACGTAGATCTTCCCCGGCGGCTCGAGCAGCTCGCCAAGTCCCATGGCGCGCGCTTCCTGCTCCGATAGGACCCGCGGGCCGTTCCCGTTGCCGCTCTCCACCAGCAGCTTCGGCGGCGCACCGAAGCTCAGACGGCGCATGCGGCTCCGCGCCGGCGTCATCGACCACCATGTGATCGTGCCCCGAGCCGGCCAGCGCGAACCTTTCAGCGGCTCGAACGATTTCGCCGCGGGGCCGAACACGATGCTGCGCACGTCGACGAGCTTGCCGTCGATGCGCACCTCGACGCGCTGGAAGTTCACTCGGCTGCCTCGACGCCGAATGCCTCCAAGCTCAGCCGCGCCTGCGCGCGCAGCATTTCGCGGATCGCTTGGAGGTTGCGCGCCACGGCACCGACGCGTTCCCTGCGCCCAGACACCACCTTCTCGGCGGCGCGAAGCCGCGCTCGGGGCGGCGCCTCGTTCTTGCGAGCCTCGGCGGCTTCCGCTTTCGCGGCAGCGCGCTGGGCTCGTCGCGCGGCGCGGAAGGCGCGGTGCGCTTCTTCGAGCAACCGCACGCCATCGCGCTCGGCGGCGTCCGCGGCTTCCTTCGCCTCTCGCGCGGTGGTGCGCGCCGCGCTGAGCGCGGTCTTGACCTCGAGGAGCGCGATCCCCACCACGGGGCGCCACGCCGTCGGCAGGGCCGGGTTACGGGCGAGCGCCAGGGTGGCCTGCTCCTCGGCTTCGCGCGCGGCGACGAGCTCGGCGGCTGCGGCGAGCGCCGGGGCGCGGCGGCCCTTTTCGGCGCGGATCACGCCGGCCGCGAGGCCGTGCTTCACCTCGAGCTCGCGACCATCTTCGCCGCCAACCCGCGGCACCCAGCCCTTGCGGGGTTCGTACGCGCGCGCGAGCAGTTTCTGCTGATCGTCCGTGAGCGCCGCGAGCGCCTCGGCGATCGCTCGGTACCTGCGCGCCTGCGCCTGCTGCTGCGGCGAAACGCCGAACGACGCGACGTCGAGCGTGTGCACCGGCGCCGGCGACCACCTCGCGGCGCGGAGCCCGAGTGCGGCCGCCGCGTCGCAGAAGTACCACACGAGCTCGTCGTCGATCTTCACCGCCGGCAGACGTTGGGGATTCGTCGCCATGCTCCTCCAAGCGCCGGGATGGGGAGCCGACGCTCCCTAATCCCCTACAACGCGTGTGCAAGGGTGCGCAATTGACGATGGAGCGTCAGCCTGCGCGCAGCGCCACAAAACGCTGACCCCGGCGGCCACCTTTCGATGACCGCCGGGGTCTTTTTTTTTGAAAATTGGGTCGGGCTTGGGTTCTACATGGCGAATGCTGACGGTCGCGAAGACCGGGAACATCCAACCACTACACCGCCTGCTCGCGCCTCGGCAATTGACGATGAATCGGCACGGGAAGTCCCGACGGTGCACGCGGCGTTCGTGACGCATGCCGCGCACGAAAACGACCACCGCCCCGACGTCCCCGCCGAACTGCTACCCGCCGGCGCCAGCAGGCCTCGGCTGGATGTTGCTCGACAAGCTCGAGCGCTGGCCGCGCAACCCGCGCGAGCACGATCTCGAAGCCGGCAAGCGCTCGCTCCGCAAGCACGGGTTCTGCGCGCCGGTCGTCATCTGGGCGAGCCGCCGCATGATCGTCGCCGGCCATGGCCGCATCGAATCGCTGGTGGCGATCCTCGCCGAGGACGCCGATCTCGCGGCCGACGAGAACGCCGTGCTGCGCACGAGCCTCGAAGGTCCGAGCTTCCGCCACGTGCCTGTGCGCCTGCGCGAGTTCGCGAGCGAGCGCGCCGCGGAGGAATACGCAATCCGCGACAACAACCCCATCGGCGCGTGGAACGATGACGCGCTTGCCGAGGTGCTCGCGGACATGAAGCTCGAGCTCGTCGACGCGTGCGATGAACCGCGTGATCTTCTCTTCCTTCAAGCGATCGGCGGACAGCGCGCGCGAGAGCTGCTGGCGCAGGTTTTTGATCGTTCGGTTGACGGTCGGCATGGTCACTTTCCCTTCCGCGCGGCGCGCCGCTTCTTGGCGGTCTTCGAGTTGGTGCGGACGGTTCCGTTGCCCTGCGGCTCGTCCTCATCTTCGTCGTCGCTCGGGGGCGGCGAATCGCTCGTCGGCTGCGCCGCGGCCGGCAGCTCGATGCCGGGCAGCCAACGTTGCCGCTCGTCCGCGGTGAGCGCGCGCTCTTCGACGAACGCGCGCGGATCGTCGGGGTGCATGTCGGTGCGGTAGGTGCGCACCACGCCCGTCCGCTCCTCGACTTCTTGGCGGCACTCGACCTTGCGCGTCTCCTCGCCGCTCTCGTAGTCCTTGGCGAGCTGATCGATGTCCTCGCCCATCTCCTTCAGCTTCGCGCGGTGATCGCGCGCCTTGATGAGCCAGCGCTCGACGATGTCGCTGCGCTTGAGCTCCGATGCCGCGAGCGCCTTGCCCTTTGCGGCGAGCGCTTCCGGGCTGAGCTTGCAGCGCAGCTCCCGAACGACCGTCGCACCCTTCGCCTGTACCTGCTGTTCCGACATGTTCCCTCGTTGACCTCGTTGCAAAAGCGGCGCGCCATGCGCCGCAAACCCTATTCAGCGGCCGTTTCCGCCGGCGCGGCGCCGTTCGGCACAGCGCGCAGCTCGGCCGCAAGGCGCTCGAGCGCCGTCGCGAAGCTCTCCGCGCCACCGTAGTGCGCGATCCCCTGCGCGACCTTGTACGCGTGCGCGATGTTCGCGCCGGCGCGCCAGCCGCGCTTCATCAGCAGGCCGGTGACGCCAACCTCGCGCTCGAACTCTTCGACGACATGCCGGAGCTCGGCGAGCGCTTGCTTCGCGCGCTCGGAATCGCTCTTCGCGAGCATGACCTGTTGCGTCGCCTCATGTAGCTCGCTCTGCAGCTCGGCGAGCTTGCCGTCGCCGAAATGTTTTCGCGCGGCCTGCCAACCCTTGTCGTGGCCATCGCGGCGGATGGCTTCGCTTGCCTCGGCCTGATTGCGCAGCACGCTCGCGACAAACCGACAATCGAGCGGGGCGGTCTCGAGCTTCGGCGCCGCCTTCACGAGCTTTGCCGGTCGACGCGGATTGTCGCCGGCGCTCACCTCGTAGAAGCCCCACTTCTCGGGAACCTCGCCGAGCTCGACGATCCCCTCGGCCGCGGCGACGTACCAATAGTCGCAGTAGCGCTGGATCGCGTCGCTCTTGAGCGGATCCGTAAGTTCTTTCTTCCAATCGCTGCGGCTGACCTTCACTTCGATGCCGGCGAGCCAGATCCCGCGCGACGGATAAACGCTCGTGATGATCGCGTCGGCATAGCGCTCGGTGCGGTTCCAGCCGGTGGCGTTGCGCACCTCGTACAGCCAGACGTGCGCGGGCTTACTGAACGGCCCATCCTCGAGGGCCCGCAGAACGTCGTGCGCGACGAGCTTGCGCTTTTCTCGTTTAGCCTTCGCCATGATCATCACCTCGCGGGGTCGACGAAGACGCCGCCGGCGAGCGGCGCGCCGCAGCGGCAACGCTCCTGCCCGGCGTAGATTGCAATGCGCACCGCGTAGGTCTTCGACGCGATCTTGTGCTGCCCGAAGAGCCACCGCGCGCGGGGGTCGCGATCGTTCGGGAGGCCGAGCCATGACGCGATCTGATCGACCACCGGCTTCGCGGCGCTGACCATGTTGTCGCCGTCGAGGCGGCTCGGCGCCACGCGGTAGATCACCACCGTGCAGGGCAGGGACGGCCGCCGGTGCTCAAGTCCGCGCAGCGCGAGCTCGACGCGCTCGCGCACGGCCCGCGTGCGCTTCGCTGCCACCGCGAAGTGCAGGCGGGAGTTGGCGCGCGACTCGAGCTTGAAGCCGTCCATCTGCACTTCGAGCGTTGGCCCGTGCAGGGGATGGGCGCTAGTCACCGTCAGCTGTGCTTCGCTCATAGCAACCTCAACGTGTCGTCGTCGTCGAACCAGACGAACGACGGGTGGAACCAACACTTCGCCTCGTCGGGCGGCCCGTGGCGCTGCTTCTCGATGTGCAGCGATGCGCCGCGCGGGCCGCTGCTCCCCTTGTGCAGCTCGAGCCGCCAGCGGTTCGGTGCGTCGCGCGCCATCGCCTTGCACTCGGCGAGATCGCCGCCGGCGTTCTCGTGCGAGAGCACGATGATGGAGATCCCCATCTTCGGCGCCGCTTCGGCGAGCAGCTCGAAGACGGCGTAGAGCTCGCGCTCGCGCGTCTCGTTTTTGCCGACGAGATCGCGGCCGCGGAACTTCTGCGCGTGGTCGAGCACGAGCATGCGCAGGCCCTTCTTGGACTCCTGCATCGCGCGCGCGGCCGCGAGGATCTGCCCCGCCGTGCGGTACTTGTGATCGTCGATGTGAATCGGCAGCGTGCGCAGCTCCTGCCCCGCAGCCTCGATCGCCGTGTAGTCGCGGTCGGTGTGCTTCCCGAGTCGGATGGCGTGGTAATTGACACGTCCGACCGCGCACGCCATGCGCGTCGCGATCTCCTCGGCGGTCATCGTGTCGAGCTCGATGATCCCGACGCCCTGGCCCTGGCGCGCGAGATTGACCATCAGCGTCAGCGCGAAGGCCGTCTTGCCGCCGCCCGGCGGGCCGTGCAGGACGGTGATCTCCTTGTGCAAGCCCGCGGTCTTTTCGTCGACGTCGACGAGGCCGGTGGAAACCCCGATCAGCTTGCCGGCTTTGCCGATCGCGTCGTGGACCTTGGCTTGCGCGCGCGCGACGGTCGTGTCGAGCGAAGGCGCCTCGAGAGGAACACCCGCGGCCACGATCGCCGCGAGCTCGCGCTGCGCCGCATCGAGCCACTCCTGCGCCGCGCCGATGTCGCCGTAGTGCTGGTTGTTGATGCGCGCGCCGAGATTGCCCGCAGCGCGGAGTCGCCACTTGTCGAGCACGGTGATGGCGTGCTGGCGGATGTTGTAGACCGCCGGCGTCGCATCGGTGAGCTGCGCGAGGTACGCGGTGCCGCCGCACTTCTGGATGAGCTCGCGATCGCGCAGCCACGTAGCTACGGCGACGACGTCGATCTTGGAGCCCGCGGCCGCGAGCTCGATGCAGCCGCGATAGATCGTCGCGTTGCTCTCGCTGTAGAAGTGATCGGGCTGCAGAATGTCGCGCACCTTCTCGAACTGCCTCGCGTCGAGAATGCACCCCGCGAGCACCGTCGCCTCGGCGTCGAGGTCATGCGGCGGCGTGCGACCCGACACGTTGCCGAACGGCACCACGCGCAGGCCAGGCCCGCCCGCGCGTGGGTCGTATTTCTGCTCCGTCAAGCCCATCACGAGCTCGCGGTCGAGCCCTCCTGGGTCGCGCGCTCACGCTCGGCGCGCACCACCGCGGCCTCGATGGCGCTCAGGATGCCGTCGATGATGCGGTCCGCCGCCTCCGCCTGCGCCCACGTCGCCGCCCGCGCCGCCCACGCCGCCGCCTCCGCCTCCGCCTGCGCCGCCGC
>JACXTT010006897.1_pt1 | contig 16133 bp, 11 predicted proteins | sample 9270951 | NCBI WGS metagenome assembly JACXTT01 (sample SAMN15532306, study PRJNA645909) | rock metagenome | isolation source: weathered quartz diorite | place: Puerto Rico | collected 2017-06-21 | reverse complement strand
GGGGGGCCGGACGCCTTCCGCCGCGGCGGGCGCCGCGGCTTCCGGTGGGCGCGCCGCGAGCGTTGCGGCCGCGGCGCTCGGGTACCTGCACTGCGGGCCGCACGGGGCGGGTCATTTCGTCAAGATGATTCACAACGGCATCGAGTACGGGCTGATGGCGGCGTACGCGGAAGGCCTGAACATCCTTGCCAACGCGGGCGCCGGCCTGCGCGCGGCGGCGGCGGACGCCGAGACCGCACCGCTCCCAAATGCGCGCTTCTTCCAGTACCAGCTCGACCTCGCGGCGATCGCCGAGGTGTGGCGCCACGGCAGCATCATCTCCTCACGGCTCCTCGATCTCACTGCGGAGGCGCTGGCCCGGGACCGGAGCCTCACCGCCTTCGGCGGGCGCGTGTCCGATTCGGGCGAGGGGCGCTGGACGGTGGAGGCGGCGATCGAGACCGGCGTGCCCGCCCCGGTGCTGAGCGCGGCGCTCTACTCGCGCTTCGAGTCGCGCGGGCACGCGGACTTCGCCAACAAGGTGCTGTCGGCGATGCGCCTCTCGTTCGGAGGTCACCTCGAGAAGTCAAGCTGAGGACGCAGCGATCATGGAACGCCGCGACTGCGATGCCATCGTGCTCTTCGGAGCGACGGGCGACCTGTGCTACCGGAAGATCTACCCGGCGCTCTACCACCTGCTGCGCCGGGGACTGCTCGCCGTGCCGGTGATCGGCGTGGCGCGCCAGGGGTGCGATGTCAACTGGCTCGTCGCCCGGGTGCGCGAGAGTCTCAAGGCGTTCGTCCCGGGAGCGGACGAGAAGGTCGCTGGGCGCCTCACGGAGCTGCTGCGCTACGTGGACGGGGACTACAACGACCGGGGCACCTTCGAGAAGCTCCGCCGCACGCTCGCCGATGCGCAGCGCCCGCTGCACTATCTCGCCATTCCGCCCAGCATGTTTCCGATGGTGATCGAGCACCTGAGCGCCTCGGGCAGCGCCCGCGGAGCGCGCGTGGTGGTCGAGAAGCCCTTCGGGCACGACCTCGCCTCCGCGCGGGCACTGAATCAGATACTCCATGCGCACTTCCCCGAGGGGAGCATCTTTCGCATCGATCATTACCTCGGCAAGGAGGCGGTGCAGAATCTGCTGTACTTCCGCTTCGCCAACTCGTTCCTCGAACCGGTGTGGAACCGCAACTTCGTCGCCAGCGTCCAGATCACCATGGCCGAGGCGATCGGTATCGGCGGCCGCGGCCGCTTCTACGAGGAGACCGGCGCGATCCGCGACGTCATACAGAACCATCTGCTGCAGATCATGGCGCTGCTCACCATGGAGCCGCCGGTCACGACCGAGGGCGAAGCGTTGCGCGATGAGAAGGTGAAGGTGCTGCGGGCGGTGCGCCCGGCCGCGCCGGCTCGCCTTGTGCGCGGACAGTTCAAGGGCTACCGCGAGGAACCCGGCGTGGCTGCGGACTCGCGCACTGAGACTTACGCGGCGCTCGCGCTCGCCATCGACTCCTGGCGCTGGAGCGGGGTGCCGTTTTACCTGCGCGCCGGGAAGCGACTGCCGGTGACGGCGACCGAGGTGGTCGTGGACCTCAAGCCGCCACCCGTCAATGTGTTCGGGGACTTGGGTCCCGAGCAGCCCAATCACCTGCGCTTCCGCGTCGGTCCCGACGTCGCCATCGCGCTCGGCGCGCACACCAAGAGGCCGGGACCCGTGATGACCGGGCGAGCGATCGAGCTGTTCCTCGCCCAGCAGCGGGGCGACGACATGGACGCCTATGAGGTCCTCATCAGCGCGGCGCTCATCGGCGACACCGCCCATTTCGCGCGCGAGGACGAAGTGGAGGCCGCGTGGTCGATCGTCGATCCGGTGCTGCCTCCCACCGAGCCGCCCATCGCCTACGTGCCGGGCAGCTGGGGGCCGCAGCGCGCGGAAGGATTGCTGACGGGCCCCTGTGGCTGGCACAACCCGGGCGCCACGGCGCAGGACTGGACACGCTCGTGCTCGCCGCCGTCGGCGGGCTGAGGAGCGCTGCGCAGTGCTCGGTGGGACCGATCTCTCCTCACAACTCGCGCGCGCCTCGACGCTTCTCAGCGAGGGGAAACTGTCGCAGGCCGAATCCGCCTGCCGCACCATCCTCGCGACGTCGCCGAACCATTCCGCCGCGACGCACCTGTTGGGGCTGATTCGCGCGCGCAGCGGCGACACCGACGGCGGTGAGCGACTGATCCGCCGCAGCATCGAGCTCGAGCCGGCAAATCCTGTCCTGCGACTGAATCTCGCGAATCACCTGCGGCGGGCAGGACGGCTGGCGGAGGCGGAGGCCGAATACCGCAATGTCCTGCGATTCGCTCCGCACGAGCGCTCGGCGCGCCATAGCCTCGCGCTGACGCTCGACAATCTGCGACGGCCGGCAGAAGCCGAGACTGAATGCCGCGCGTTGCTGAGCGGTGACGAGAACGATGCGGAGGCTTGGGCCGCACTCGGCCTCATCCTGAACAACCAGAACAAGGTCTTCGAAGCGGAGGGCGCCTATCGACGCGCGCTCGCGATCAACCCCCACTACGGCCTGGCGCACCACAACCTCGGCGCGCTGCTGGCGCGCATGGACCGAGCGGAAGAGGCGCTGGCGACGCTCGAAGAGGCTCGCTCACTGGGCGTGCACGGCTTCGAGCTGGCGTTTAGTCGCGGCCTGGCGCTGCTGCTGCTGTATCGGGTTGAAGAGGCGGAGCGGGCGTTCGCGGAAGCGGTGTCACTGCGACCGCGCCACAGCGAGGCGCAGCTCAATCTCGCGCGGCTGAGGTACATGCGGGGCGACCCGGACTTCGCTCGCTCGATCGCCGCAACGGTCGCCGCCAACCCTGAGGACGTGCAGCTGCAAGGCCTGCTCGCGGCGGTACTGATGCGCGCCGGGCGCCACGACAGCGCAGAGCAGGGGCTGAGGCAGGCGCTGCAGCGCACCGGTCAGGCGCCGCGGTTGCGCTTCCACCTCTCTCAGGTGCTCCACGAGGCCGGCCGTCTGCAGGAGGCGGAAGTCGAGGCACTGGAAGCGGCTGGCGCGCTGCGCAACGACTCCGCCGTGGTCGAGAGTCTGGTCTCGATCCTGCTCTCACGCGGCCGCGCGGACGACGCCTTGCCGTTCATTCAGGCGCAGCGGGCTCGCGAGCCCTTCGGTCAGGGCTGGCTCGCCTACGAAGCCACGGCGGCGCGGCTCCTCGGCCGGCCCCAGTATCAGGAGCTGTTCGACTACGACCGCCTGGTCCGCTGCTACCCGTTGCAGGCACCTCCCGGGTGGGCGTCCATGGCGGAACTGAATGCGGCGCTAACCGAGGCGCTCGCGGAGCGACACCCGTTCGGTGCCGAGCCCCTCGACCAGAGCCTGCGCCACGGCAGCCAGACGACCCGCAATCTCGTGGTGGATCCGCACCCGGCGATCCGCGCGGTGATGCAAGCCTTTCGGGAGCCCCTGCAGCAGTACGCGAGCGAGCTCGGGCGCGACCCGGGACATCCTCTGTCAGCGCGCAATAGTGGAGCACCGATCATCGCGGCAGGGTGGTCGGTGCAGCTGCATCGCGGCGGCTTCCACGTGAACCACTACCACAACCAGGGGTGGATCAGCTCAGCCTATTATGTTGCCGTACCGGACGAGGTCGCCGATCAGTCGCTCAAGAGCGGATGGCTCAAGTTCGGCGAGCCGCGTTTTGCAACGCCGGGTGCACTGCCCGCACGGTGCGTGCAGCCGTACCCGGGACTGCTGGTGTTGTTTCCCTCGTACATGTGGCACGGCACCACTGCGATTCACGGGCCGCAGCTTCGCACCACCATGGCCTTCGATGCCCTGCCGCCGCGGGTCCCGGGCGGCTGAACGCTCACAGCGAGTAGCCCCAGCGTTGCAGATACGCGGCGAGCGGCGCCACGGCATCGGCAAACTCTGACGCATAGGCCTTCCAGCGGCCCACCGCCTTGCTGTTGACCGGCTGTATGACCTGCGAGTAGCTCGGTGTGCTGATGTAACCCTTGGAGCTCGCGTGCTCGGCAGGCGCGAGCATGGCAGCATCCCAGGGCAGTTGCAGGAATTCCGCGAGCCGGCGCACCTCGCTGTCGAGGTCCGCCACCAGCGTCTCATAGCGCACCTCAAGGGTAGCCGCGCCCAGCAGCGGCAGCTGCGCGTACCAGAAGTCGAAGGCGGCGCGGTAGTTGGATGCGAGTGTCGGCAGGTCGCGGCACATGAGCGCGAGATCAGGCGCACGGAAGTGCTGCAGGAAGCAGCTGAGCAACGTATCGCACGGATGACGGATCGCGAGGATCGTCCGGGCGTCGGGGAAGAGGCGGCGAATGACGGGCAGGCGCAGCATGTTGAACGGATTCTTGTCGACGAGACGCTGCCCAGGACGCAGCGTCACCCTCCGGCTGACCAGTTCCCAGTAGCGCCCGCGAAGGCTCTGCAGCTGCGCTGCGCTCAACCGGCCGAGTTCAGCGGGGTAGCGGATTCCCAGATCGATCACGTCGTCGAGCGCGCGCTTGAGGAAGGGTCGCTCGTCCATCGACTGCAACAGCGGGTGCGCATCAAGGATCTGCTCGAGGAGCGTCGTACCAGAGCGTGGAAAGGCCACGATGAAAATCGGACTCTGCTCGAGCGACGGCGCTCCCGCCTCGCCCCACGCGGCGATATCCGTCGGATCGCAGCTGGTGTGCGCGGCCGCCAGCGGTGGGGACTCATCGCCCACCGTCTTGCCGGTCGCGGCTTGCAGGAACGCGACCTGCGAGCGGTGGGCTTCGAGGGCCGTAGCGAACGCTTCCTGATAACGCTGCAGAGCGTCCAGTGACTTGGCGAGCGGAAACAGCAAATTGTGCCGCTGCAGAAAGTCATCCTGTTGCTCGAGCGCGCGAGTGAGCGCGCTGCAGGCCTCGGCGTGCTCGCCCGCGCGCGTTGCCAGCGTCGCCTCCGCCAGCAGCAGATCCGGATCGCTCGGGTAGGCGTCCCGGCTCGCCTTGAGGCGTTCCATTGCCGCGCGTGCTTCGGGGAGGCGGTTCAGCCGCTCGAGCACGCGCACCAGCGCGAGCGAGGCCCGCGCGCCACGGTGCGGGTTCCCCGCGAGACGCGCTATCGCGGGCTCGGCGCGCCGCGGGTCTCCCGTGGTGACCAGAAGATACGCGATCTGTCCGGTGAGCTCCGGAGTCAGTCCCGTGAGCTTCTGCCAGGTCTCGAGAATCGCCAGCGCCTCTTCGGGGCGGCCAAGATCGTAGCTCGATTGTGCCAGCGCGCAGCGAATGCCGGCATCGAGCGGCGCCAGCGCTTCGGCCTCGCGAAGCACGCGATACGCCGACTCGTAGTCGCACCGATCCATGTGTAGCACGCCGATGTTGTAGAGCAGGCCGGGCGTGGGCCCGCCGAGCTGCCAAGCGCGATCGTAGGCCGCGAGTGCGGCGTCGTAACGTTTGGTCGGGCGCAATGCCGCGCCGAGATTCTCCCAGTGCTGGGCGTCATCGGGCTCGAACTGGGTGAGCGCGTTGAACACCCGCACCGCGTCCTCGTCACGTCCCCGCGAATGCAGGATCACGCCGAGCACGCTCAGCGCCCGCGGGTGCCGGCCGTTGACGGCGAGCGCCTGCAGGCATTTGGATTCGGCGGCGGCGACCTGACCGTTCTGGAGGTCCTGCAGCGCAAGCTGCGCCAGCGTGTCAGGATCGGGAGCAGCGCTCACGCTTATTGGATCCGGATCACCCTGGCCGAGCGCTTGTTTGGGGCAAACAGCATATAGGAGCCGAGCGCCGCGGCGCGGATTTGAACCGTCTCACCTACCTTGAGCGGGAAGTACTCGACCGGCTGGCTTTCCATCCACTTCTGGCCGTTGTCGAGCGTCAGCACGAGTTCGCCCCGGGGCCGCATTTCGATCCTGGTGATGGCTGCCGTGATCTGCTTCGCGACCACGGTGGCTCGCTGCGGATCGAGCGGACCATTGTGCACGCCGAAATTCGCCTGCGGTGAGGCGGCAGGCGCCGCTGACGGGGCGGGCGCTGACGGCGGTGTGCTCGCCGCCACAGACGGTGGGGCCGCGGCGGCGCCGATACCGGCCGCAACCTGGTCGTAGCACAGCAGACGGCGCAGGCTGTCGGCTTGCGCGGCGCAGGCGCGCACGGCGTCCTCGAGGGCGTCCGCCCGCGCGCCTCCAGGGGTGATTGCCAAACTCATGCAGGCGAGGACGAGCGATTTCCTAGTCACGGTAATACTCCGCCACCGCGGCGGTGGTGGCACCGACCAGCGCGCGCTCGTCCGCGGTGAGAAACGGATTCCAGATATCCATGATCAGAATGGCCCGCGGCTCGTCGCTGTCGTTCCACGCTTCATGCTCGATGGTATCGTCAAACACCCACGCCTGACCCGGCTTCCATTCGCGCGTCTCCGAGCCCACGCGAAAGCCGCAGCCCGGTGGCACCACGAGCGGCAGATGCACGACGAGGCGTGTATTCGTGACACCGGTGTGCGCAGGAATGCGAGTACGCAGCTCGAGAATCGAGAAGAAGGCGGTCGGCGCCTGTCCCGGCACCTCGGCAAGCGGTGCCGCGAACAGGAGCGCCGCGGTCTTGGGGCAGCACCTGAGGTGCTCCTCGACGCGCGCGCCGTCCTTCATGAGGTAATAGGCACCCCAGCGGCGGGAGTGATTGAGCTCCTTCCATTGGTTGAGCGGGACCCCAGGGGGGTGTGCGACGTACGGAACGACGCCGCTTTGGTCGGAGCTGAGCTGCTGCATGAGCTCGGAACGGATCTCGTCGGTTGCGGCTTCGAAGGCCTCGAGCCAGGGGAAATCTGCACGATTGTAGAACTCGAGCGCCGGTAGTCGCGGAAAGTGCAGGAAGGTCGGTTGCGGTGTGTAGATTCGTCGCTTGCCGAGCAGCGCGTCGAGGCAGTGATCAAAACGCTCCTGGGTCCCTTCGCGTTGGCCCGCACGCACCGGTGCAAGGCGCGTGCGCACAAAGCCCTCGAGTGCCGCGTTGTTGGTCGCGATCGCGGCCCGTGCGCGCTCGAGGGCCTGCTTGAGCCCCGGGGCTTGCTGCGCCGGAGGCGGCACACTGGCCAGAAAGGCGCCATAGGATTCCGCGGCCTGCCTGGCCTTTCCCTGTCGCTCGAGCAGGGTCGCCTTCTGCAGCCGCGCCAGATAGAAATAGGGATCGAGCGCGAGTGCCTTCTCGAGAGCCGCGCTCTCCGCGAGCGCATCCCCCTGCGCGCGGCAGGCGAGGGCCAGGTGGAACCACAGCTGCGGCGCGCTCGCATCGGCGGCCACGGCCTCCTCGAAGTGACGCCGGGCGGTGGCAAAGTCGGCGCTCCTCAGAGCGTGGAAGCCGAGGCCGTTGAGAACGAGCGGGTGCCGGGGTGAGACGGCCTGCGCCTCGCGTAACAGCTGTGCGGCCTCCGCCATTCGATCCGCTGCGACGGCCTTGTCCGCGGCCTCAACCAGGCGGCTGATTTGAGCCTCGTCCATAGCGGTCGCCATCATCGTGCGCGTCAGGAGGGCGGCGTCGCCGCAGGGGGATCGAGGATAGGCAGAACCCGGCGAAAAGGCCACGCCCGGGAGGCAGCGGGCGGAAGGGCAAAAGAAAAGGCGGGCCGAAGGCCCGCCTTTGGCAGAGCGCCTGAAGTCCCCGGGGCGCTAAAAGTCCGCCGTCACGTTGAAGAAGATGTACCGGCCGAGAGTGTCGTAGACCTGCGGCATGGTATTGCCGTTGCCGAACACCGTTGGCAGGTAGCCGCCGGAAGCAACCGGCGGATCCTTGTCGAAGAGGTTGTTGATACCGAGCCGTGCGGAATACTTGCCTCGGAAGGTGTAGCTGCCACCAATGTCGATCCAATTGAAGTGCGGCAGCACCGTTCCAGGATTGGTCAAGCCACCCGCCAACAACGGGTTCGGGCTCGCCGCGTCCACGGTCACCGAACTCTTGTGCCGCCACGAGATCCACGCATCCAGCGCCGGCACCGGCGTATTCCAGGTCATGCGCAGCTTGCTGGCCCACCTCGGCGTAGCTACTCCGCAGGTCGCGCCGTAGTAGCCGGCGCAATCGTAGGTGGCGCCGCTCGCCGGATCCGGCTGGGTCTCGAACTTCATGGTGTAGTTCGCGACCATGTCGAACCCCAGCTTGCCACCCTTGCCCATATCGAGCCGGTAGCCTGCGGTCAAATCGACGCCCCGCGCCCGCTGTCCACCCAGATTCAGCGTGGTGTCCACGACGTACCCGGTCGGAGAGATCCACAAGGAGCCATCCGCTGCGGAGTTCGTTCCCTGCGTGCGGTGAACCAGGCCGCAGAACTTGGGATCGCCGGTCGCGACGCAGGTGTCGACGATGAAATTGCCACCGTACGTCGTGATGACCCCCTTGATCTTGATGTCGTACCAGTCGAGCGTGACATTGAGATCAGGCACGAATGTGGGCGTCAACACCAGGCCCACGGTGTACGTGTCGGCCTTCTCGGGGGACAGACTCACGTTACCGCCCGCGAGGCCGTTGTACTGGTTCGCGGAATTGGGCGTGATGGTCCCGTATTCCGCCGCTGTCACGCCGCTCAAGGCGCACTGTGCCGCGGTGAACGAAGGAGCGGCGCCGGCACACGGATCAGCCGTTCCATCGAGCTGTACCCGCGGCTGCAGGAACAGCTCCTGCACGTTCGGCGCGCGCACCGCGCGCTGATACATGCCGCGCACGCGCACGTCGCGCAGCGGCGCCCATTGCAGACCGGCCTTGTAGGTGTTCGTGTTACCGAACGAAAGGCTGTATGACGAATACCGGTAGCCCGCTTCCAGGATCAGCGACTTGGCGCCCGGCATATCCTCGAGGATCGGCAGACGGGCTTCCGTGAAGCCCTCAAAGACATGGTAGCCGCCGATTGTGGGGAGTGTCGGAGAGCCCTGCCCCGCACCGTCGTCGGCGATGTACGCGGCATCCGGGTGCAGCTCGCTGAGCTCCTGCCGGTACTCGGTGCCGAAGCTCACTGCCAGGCCGTCGTGGGCCGTCGGGAGTTTCACGCCGTACTTGCCAAGATTCCCGGTGACCGCGGCATCCACCACCCGCTCTTCGGTGGAACCCTTCAGCACCAGTGGAATGTTGATGTAGTTCAGCGCCGCCTGGGTGATGCCGCCGAGCTGGAAGATGTTCCAGGGAACGCAACCCGGCGCGTTGAGCACGGTGAGGTTGGCCCGGCAGATGATGTTCCCGCTGACCGGGTCCCTCACCGCCTGCAGTGCAAAGGCCACGTGGGCTTTGGACACATCGTTGTTGTACTGCTCATTCAAGCGCGCAATGCCGTACTGCGCGTAGGCGTCGTACGTCCAGGCTTCGGTGATATCACCCTTGATCCCGAGCACCGAGCGGAACGAGGTGTGCCCCAGATCGTCGTTGCGAAAACCTCCCTCGACGTTGCGGCGACCGATCAGGATGTGTGCGTCCGCATGGTTCGGATCGTTGTTGCACCAGTGGAGCAGCTCATCCGCGGACAGATAGGGGTTATTGCAGTTGACGATGCTGCTGCCATCAGGAACGCCGTTGGTCGTGCCGAGACCCGAGCCGAAGAAGGCGCCGCTCGGTGCGATCTGTGCGTTCGTCCGGTCGTCCATGAACATCAGCTCGGTGTACACGCGAGCGTGATCGTTCAGGTCCAGGTGCGCGAAGGCGCCGGCGGTATAGCGCTCGTCCGGGCGCAGGAAGAAGTTCGTGGGCGCGAAGTTGTACCGGAACGCGCTGGTGAAGGGAACCAGCACGTTGCCGGGACCGATCGAGCGGCTCCTGCGGGGATTGCCAGCGAGCGACGCGTCGTTGAACGTGAAGCGGCCAGGGAATGAAGTCGACGAGCCGGCGCAGGTCAGCGCACCGCTCGAAGTCGTGATCGAGCAGGAGCTGAAGTCGTACTTGGCCTGCAGCACCGCCGAGTCACGGCGGTAGGTTGCGTAGCCGGTCATGTTGCCCCGACCGTCGGCAAAGTTACTGCCGGCGACGATCGCGAAGTCACGCGAATAGCCGTCCCTGACGTTGCTGTCCGGGATGAGGTACCCATGGTTGAGGACCGCGGTCTGGATCGCCTTCTGACCCTGCTTGTGCTGGTAACCGCTGTAGTTGGCCTCGAGGCGTACGCCCTGAAAGTGGTCGTTCAGCACGAAGTTGACGACACCCGCCACGGCATCCGCCCCGTACACGGCTGACGCCCCGCCGGTCAGAAGGTCCACGCGCTCCACGAGCGCCGAGGGGATGGCGTTCAGGTCGGGCGCCGCATTGCCGTTCTGGGTCGGATCCCCAGGCAGCAGGCGCCGGCCGTTGACCAGCACCATGGTGCGGTTGGCGCCGAGACCGCGCAGCGAGACGGTCGCTTCGCCGGTCGCTCCGTTGGAGAGGCCCGCGCCGTACTGCCCTGCGACCTGCGGCAGCGTGTTCAGCAGGTCTTCAATACGCGTCTGGCCGGACTGCTGGATCGCCAAGTTGTTGACGCTGGTCACGGGGCTCACGGCTTCGAGTTGCGGCTGCGGGATGCGCGAGCCCGTGATCGTGATCGTCTCGACTTCAGGAGCCGGCGCCGGCACGTTTTGCGCTAGTGCCGGGAGGCTCGAACTTGTCGCTACTGCACCCAGCACGAGCGCCCGGCGGACAGCGATCCCGATCTGACTGGTACTGGACATTGAGTTTCTCCTGAAGGTGCGGAACTGCTCGATGTTTGTTTAAGGCGAGTCTGTGGAGCTCCCCGTTTCCTACGCCCAAGAGCTTCAGGCTGAATGGCGTGGCCGCGATGTTAGGCAGCGACGCAACATGGTGCAACCCCTTTGGAAAAAAAACAACAGATCGTCCATACCTCGGGATCCCCCGGGGATAGCGGCCGGACGACCGCTCAGACCGTTTGAGCTGCCATTTGCGGTGCGCGTGCTCTGCTGGTGTTGCCGTTTAGCAACACATGCCGCCGGGTGCACCTGAAAACCCTCCACCTGGACGCACCCGGGAACACTCCGGTGGGACGTGCAAGAAATGGGATGAATCACACTCCGACGGGACACGTCGGGTTTATCGTAGAGGTCGGGTTTATCGTAGACCTGTAATCGGGCAGGGCGGGTCTATGCTGGGCAGGCGGATTCTGCAGCTGTCGGGCGTGCTGCTCGCCGCAATCGCGTCTGCGGCGAGTCCTGCTCCAGCGCCGCCAGAGAGTGCTTTACTGCCTCCATCCGCGGGGGACGCCTCCCACCAATACCCGACACCCCCGGCAGCTGCTGAGGATTCGCTGTTCGCCTCACCGACCCGACTCGATCACGTGGGGCGCATCGTCGCGCCCGTCATGATCGACGGGAAGGGTCCGTTCCGCTTCATCGTCGATACGGGCGCGAGTCGTTCGACGGTCTCCCCCGGACTGGCGCGGACGCTTGGACTCGAGCCAGCCTCCGACGCGCTCCTTCAGGTCCATGGCATTACGGGGACCGCCCGAGTCCCCTCAGTCCAGATCCACCGCCTCGAAGCGGGTGCTCTCGTGATCGCCGATGCGCGATTTCCCGTTTTGTGGGCGCCGCTCATGGCAGGCGCCGACGGGATTCTCGGGGTCGCCGGCCTCAAGGGGAAGCGAATCTCGGTGGACTTCCAGCACAACCGGGTAGTGATCAGCCACTCGACGGGCAATTGGACACCGGCCGGGTACGACCGCATTGCAGCGCGACTGCTCGAGGACGGACTGCTGGTGGTTTCGGCACGCGTGGGCGGCGTGCGGGTTGATGCGGTCATCGACACTGGCTCTGAGCGCAGTATCGCCAACGCCGCGCTCCGAGATGCACTGGCGTGGCACCGGCGCAGGGGGGAGATTGCCGCCACGACACAAGTCTACGGGGCGACCGAGGAGGTAGCGCCCGGCCAGATCGTGCTCGCTCCCACGATCGACCTCGGACCGGTGAAGATCTCGAACGTGACCTTGGTATTCGGCGACTTCCATATCTTCAAGGTGTGGGGTATGCAGGCGCGCCCGGCTCTCATCATCGGCATGGATGTGCTCGGCACCGTCAACGCGCTGACGATCGATTTCCGGCGAGCGGAGATCTACATCGACAGCGTGTACCACATGAGTTGAGCCGAACGCGGCAGGGGCCGCCAACCAGGCGTCCTCACGCATCAAACATCCATATCTCGACGGCCGCACAGCCCTGCACCGCCTGCCAGGCGGTGAGATTCGGATCCCTCGCGACAAGGGCCTGGACGGCCTTCCGTTTGGCGCTTCCCGCAACCACGAAGAGCGGCTCCCGCACTTGCGCGAGGAAATCCGGCGTCACGCTCACCGCGGACATGCCATCCGGGCGGTGTGCCGGTACCGCGAGGTGGCCGCGCGCTCGCTCGAGGTCCCCTGCGCCGAAGAGCGAAGCCGTGTGACCGTCGGCGCCGAGCCCGAGGAGCCCGAGGCCGATGCGCACACCCGAATGCAATAGCGTCGCGAGCTCCCGCTCGTAGTCCGCGGCGGCCTCGGCGAGCGGCAGCTCGGTGCGAACCCGCGCGATCGCCGCCGGCGGCAGCGCGAGCGCCTCGAGGAGCGCTCGCGCATGGGCGTAGTTGCTCGCCTCCGAATCGGACGGCACGTAGCGCTCGTCGGAGAAGACGATGCGCAGTCCCGGATCATGAGGCGGCGGCCGCAGCGCCAGCGAGCGGTAGGCCGGCAGCGGCGTGGTGCCGCCCGCGAGCATGACGGCCGAGGGACCCGGCGCGGCGAGGGCCTGCCTGAGGCGCTCGCCGAGGGCCGCATCGAGCGCGGTGCGCGAAGGGAAGTGGCGCGTTGTGAGTGTGGTCATGCGGGGTGAGTATGGCAGCCGGTGCCGCCGGTACGCTCAGCCGCTGCGCGGCCGCTCGCCCACCTGCGCGCGCACCTCAAACACGCGCCCCGCGCGCAGCCCGCGCAGCACGATGCTGGTGCCCGGCTTGGTGCCGGCGATACGCCCGAGCGCATCCTGCGCGCTCGCGGGGACGGCCCCGTCGATGGCGAGCAGCAGATCCCCCGGCTGCAGCCCCGCCTGCTGGGCGGGACTGCCGACGTACAGGTTCTCGATCAGCACGGCCGGCCCCGGCTGGGAGAGCCCGAACTGCTGCCGCGCCTGCTCCTCGGGCAGGTCCTGAGGGACGATGCCGATCCAGCCTCGGATCACCCGGCCGTGGTCGATGATGTCGTTGAGCACCCCGCGCACCATGTTCACCGGGATGGCGAAGCCGATGCCCTCTACCCCGAGGTTCTTGGCGACGATGGCGGTGTTGATGCCGACCAGGGCGCCGCTCGAGTCGATGAGCGCCCCTCCCGAGTTGCCGAAGTTGATCGGCGCGTCGGTCTGGATGAAGTCCTCGAGCGGCGCGATCCCGAGCTGCTGGCGGCTGGTCGCGCTCACGATCCCGTGGGTGACCGTGTGCGACAGGCCAATCGGGTTGCCGATCGCGAGCACCACATCCCCGACCCGAAGCTGATCCGAGCGACCGAAGGTCACCACCGGGAGCGGGGTGAGATCGACCTTCAGCACCGCGAGATCGGTGTCCGGGTCCCGGCCCACGATGCGCGCGTCCGCCACGCGCCCGTCCTCGAGCTGCACGCGGATGGAATCGGCGTTGGCGATCACATGGTGATTGGTGACGATGTGACCACTCTCGTCCACGATGACGCCGGAACCGAGGCTGCGCTCGATGCGCTGCCGGTAGCGCGGCATGTACTCCCCGAACAGCTCCCGGAGCGAGGGGGCCAGCCGCTCGGTCACGAGCCGTGCCGTGTAGATGTTGACCACGGCAGGTGCGGCGCGCTGCACGGCGGCGGCATACGAGACCCGCTGCGGCGCCTCCGGGGCCGCGCGCTCGGCCGCCGGCGCGGCGGGCTCAGGCGTGCGCGGCGTCGCGCGGATCAGATCCGGGCGCAACGCGACGATCAGGAAGGCGAGCGCCAGGCCGCCGACTACCGATCCGGCCACGAAGATCAATGCGCTGCCGAGGCGCCTGAGCATCGCTCGAACTCCGGGGAAGGGCGCGAAACTCCGACCAACCTTCGCGGTGCGCGCCGCTGCCGCGCGGCCGGAAGGGGGTGTTCGTTTGTGTATAATGCGCCGCCCCCCGCAAGGTATGAAATCGCGCCGCACGCGGCGTGGTCCGTGCGGTCGCGCGGTGAACGGCAAGCCGGGTGCGGAATCAGGCGGGAGAGTGGTTGGATGGCGGAGCACGCAGTCGTCGCTGGGGATGAAGTCGACCTGAGCCGGCGCAAGTTCCTCACCCGGGCGACGATCGCGACCGGCGCGGTCGGCGCCGTGTTCGCTGCGGTTCCCTTCGTCGAGTCGTGGAACCCTTCCGAGCGCGCACGGGCCCAGGGTGCTCCCACCACGCTCGACCTGAGCAAGATCGAAGCGGGCCAGATGACGACCACCATCTGGCGGCGCTCCCCGATCTACGTCGTGCGACGCACTCCAGACATGGTGGCCCGCATCGCAGGGCACGACGCACTCCTCAAGGACCCGAGCTCCGAGAATTCGATACAGCCCCCCTACGCCCGCAACGCACTGCGCTCGCGCAGGGCCGAGTTCCTGGTGCTGGTCGGTACCTGCACCCATCTCGGGTGTCTCCCGAAGCAGCGCTTCTCCGCCGGTGAGCTCTACCCGAGCTGGCCGGGCGGCTTCTTCTGTCCCTGCCACGGCTCGCGCTTCGACCTCGCCGGACGGGTCTTCGAGGGTTCGCCGGCCTCGGCGAACCTCGTGGTGCCGCCTCACGAGTATCCGAACGAGGGGACACTCGTGATCGGGGCGGACGAGAAAGGGATCGCCGGATGACCGTGAAGACTGCGACCGGCGCCCCGGCCCGCCTGCCCGGCGGCGTGACACCCGGCCGCGGCGGACTGTGGGCCTGGCTCAACCAGCGGCTGCCGATCGAGGACTTCATCGCCGATCAGGTGACCGAGTACTACGCTCCGAAGAACTTCAACCTCTGGTACTTCTTCGGCTCTCTCGCGCTGCTGGTGCTGGTCATGCAGCTCGTGACCGGCATCTTCCTCACGATGTTCTACAAGCCCGGCGAGCTCACCTCGTTCGACTCGGTCGAGTACATCATGCGCGAGGTGGACTACGGCTGGCTCATCCGCTACCTGCATTCCACCGGCGCCTCCGCGTTCTTCATCGTCGTGTACCTGCACATGTTCAGGGCACTGCTCTACGGCTCGTACAAGGCGCCGCGCGAGCTGCTGTGGGTCATCGGGATGTTCGTGTACCTGGCGCTCATGGCGGAGGCCTTCATGGGATACGTGCTGCCCTGGGGAAACATGTCGTTCTGGGGCGCGCAGGTGATCGTCAACCTCTTCGGCACCATCCCGGGGATCGGCAGACCTCTGGTCGAGTGGATTCGCGGCGACTACGGCATCGCGGATGCGACGCTGGATCGCTTCTTTGCGCTGCATGTCGCGGCCATACCGCTCGCGCTGCTGCTGCTCGTGGTGCTGCACCTGGTGGCGCTGCACCGCACCGGCTCGAACAACCCCGACGGCATCGAGATCACGGAGAAGCTTGGTCCAGACGGCAAGCCGCTCGACGGCATTCCGTTTCACCCGTACTACACGGTGAAGGACATGGTCGGCGTCGGCGTGTTCCTGGTGCTGTTCGCGCTGGTGGTGTTCTTCAAGCCCACGCTCGGGGGGCTGTTCCTCGAGGCGCCGAACTTCGAGCCCGCGAATCCCATCTCCACGCCCGAGCACATCGCTCCGGTGTGGTACTTCACTCCCTACTACGCGATCCTGCGCGCGGTGCCCGATCAGCGCATGGGGGCGCTCCTCATGCTGCTCGCCCTGGTGTCGTTCCTGTTGCTGCCGTGGCTTGACCGCTCGCCGGTGAAGTCGATGCGCTATCGCGGCTGGATCTCGCGCACGGCGCTCGCGCTGTTCGTCGTCGCGTTCGTGGCGCTCGGCTACCTCGGCTTGCAGCCGGCGACCGGGCTGTACGTGGTGCTCGCGCGCATTTTCACGGTCATCTACTTCGCATTCTTCTGGCTGATGCCTCTCTACACGCCCATCGATCCGGTGAAGCCCGTGCCCGAGAGGGTGACCTATCATGCGCACTGAGCGCGCACTCCGCCGCCGTGCCGCTCGGGCAGCTGCGCTGCTGGCGGCGGCATGGGCGGCGGCGGCGCTCGCGCCCGGGGTGCGGG
>JACXTT010006896.1_pt1 | contig 16134 bp, 13 predicted proteins | sample 9270951 | NCBI WGS metagenome assembly JACXTT01 (sample SAMN15532306, study PRJNA645909) | rock metagenome | isolation source: weathered quartz diorite | place: Puerto Rico | collected 2017-06-21 | reverse complement strand
AGTGCGGTGCGGCAAGGCGGCGATTCATGAGAGACAGGCATTAATCCAGCGTCCGCCGCGTGTACGCTGGCGGGCAAGAGATCGTTGGGAGGAGTCCCATGCGTGCATATACCGCGGCCGCGCTGGCCGTTCTTGTCTGCGCCGCTTCCGCAGCGAAAGCCGAGCGGGACGAGCGCGAGGACCGTTTCGAAAGGCATCAACTCGAGATCCGGACGCTCACCAACCGCGCCGATCTCATCAGTGGCGGCGATGCGCTCGTCGAGGTGCGCGTGCCGCGCAACGTGCCGCTCCATAAGGTGAAGCTGCTGCTGAACGGCAAGGACGTTACCGCGGGCTTCGTCACCAACGCCGGCGCGCGCACCATGCGCGGCGTGCTGACGGGCCTGCGCGAAGGCCGCAACGCCTTCGTCGCCGTGTCGAACGGCCGCGGCGAGGGCCGGCCGAGCGCGCGGCTCACAATCACGAATCATCGCATCGGCGGCCCGGTGCTCTCCGGCGAGCAGATCACGCCCTTCTTCTGCGCGACGCCGACGCCGGAGCTGGCGACGCCGATCGGGCCCCTTACCAACCAGAGCGGCCTGTCGACCAGAGCGACCGACGCGCAATGCAACATCGCCACCGAAACCAAGCTCTGGTACCGCACGACCGCCACGAGCTGCTCGCTCACGCTGCCGGACGCGAATACGCCGCCGACCAATCCCTGCTACAAACCGTATGTGCCGGGGCCGGCGCCGGCCGACATCGCGACGACCACCACCGATAACGGTGTCACGGTGCCTTTCATCGTGCGCGTCGAGCGCGGCACGATGAACCGCGGCATCTACGACATCGCGGTGCTCTTCAACCCGGCGCAGCCCTGGACGGCGCTCGCGCCGCAGGCGCAGTGGAACGGCAAGGTGCTCTACCAGTTCGGCGCCTCGACCGGCCAGCCGCGGCGCCAGTTCCGCTCATCGAGCAGCTGGACCGGCGCGGAGTCCGCGCTGAAGCTCGGCTACCTGATCGCGCAGAACAGCATGAGCGACTCGGCGCTCAACTCCAACCGCGTGTCGATGGCCGAGACCGTGATGATGATGAAGGAGCACATCGGCGATACCTCCGGCCCGATCAAGTTCACCATCGGCACCGGCTGCTCGGGCGGCTCGATCAACTCCAACATGAACGCCTCGATCGCGCCGGGGCAGCTCGACGGCATCACCATCTCGTGCGCATATCCGGACTCGGAGACCACCGGCATGGAGGTGGGTGATTGCGTGCTCCTCGCCGAGGCCTACATCAAGCCGCAGTGGACCGCGCTCATGAGCGGGCTCAGCCAGGCGCAGATCAACGCCAAGAAGGCGGCGATCAACGGGCACCCCGACCAGACCGCCTGCCACGGCTGGTACAACCTCTTCGGCAGCAACGCCAAGGTGGGCAATTATGTGCAGCGCTTCGTCGTCGACAATACGACAGGGGCCATCGCGGCGCCTGGCAGTGTCACCAACAACTGCCAGCTGCCGACGAGCATGGTGTACGACCCGGTGACCAATCCTACCGGCGCGCGCTGCAGCGCCTGGGACTGGGCGGCGTCGATCTGGGGCAAGGCGCCCGACGGCATCCGCGCGCGCGAAACCCGCGACAACGCCGGCATCCAGTACGGCCTCAAGGCGTTGCAGGCGGGCGCGGTCACGCCGGAGGAGTTCGTCACGCTGAACGAAATCATCGGCGGCATCGACAAGGATGCCAACTCCCAGGCCGGGCGCAGCGTCGCCGATCCGCATGCGCTCGAGATCGCTTACCGCGCGGGCATCGTGATGAGCGGCCAGCACGTGGCGAAGACGGCCGTCATCGACATGCGCGGCTGGGACGATTCGCTGCTCGTGAGCAACAGGCCGCCGGCTGCGCCAGCCGCGACGGTATTCGGCATCCACTACCAATGGCGCAGCTTCGGTATCCGCGACCGGCTGGACAAGGAGTTCGGCGACCACGGCAACCAGGTCATGTGGCGCTTCGCGCGCACCGGCCTGATTCCTTCAGCCACGATGGCAGGCGAGGCTTTCCTGACCATGGATCAGTGGCTCACCAAGCTGAAGACGGATGTGAGCCATACGTCGCTCGCGACGAAGGTGCGCAATGCCAAGCCCGCGTCGGCGTTTGACTATTGCCTGCTCACAAGTGACGTCGCTCAAACGACGAAGGTAACGGACCAGGCGCAGTGCGACTCCGACCCGTTCCTCAAGCCGCATTCGTCACCGCGCCAGGTGGCCGGCGGACCGCGCAGCGAGGAAATCCTCAAGTGCCGCACCAAGCCGATCAGCAGCGCGGACCATCTCCCCGCGGTGCTCTCGTCAGCGCAGCTCGCGCGCCTGGCGGCGGTATTCCCCGACGGCGTGTGCGACTGGGCAGCGGGCGGCGTCGGCCAGCAGCCCGCGCTTTCGCCGCTTGATTTCTCCGGCGGCCCCGGCGGCGTGCCGCTCCCGCGAGCGCCGCGGTCGGAGTCCGAGGACGACGACTGACGTTCAGTAAGTAGAGCCGCCCGACGGGTTCGCCAGGCCGTCGGGTGCGCTCAGCTACTGAGGAGCGGTCGGACCATTTTGGTCCGTCTTCTTTCCGCTCAAGTCGTCAAAGAACGCTTGCAGATTCGCGCGCTGGTTTGGCTTTAGTTCTCGCGCGCCGAGAAAACTGCAACCGGCAAGCGTCAACGCCATGAGCGCAGTTATATAACCCTCGAAGGATATTGCGGCCCAGAACAACACCAAACCGACAATCAATAGAACCGCAGTTGCGCCTAGCAAGGCGGCATACACGTAGTCGCGTGCGTTCTGCGGCATCGGCAGGCAATGAACCAGTGTTGGTCGACTTATTTAGCCGACAAATCGTGCGGGGCGCAAAGCGGATAAGTCACGAGCCTGAGCCGTCAGGCGGCAAGCCTCGGCAGGAACGATGTGTCCACCCAATAGCGGCGCGGGTTCGCCGGGTCGACGTAGACCGTGATCGGCCGGCCCTTGACGTAATCGCTGGGATCGAACCAGACGTCCTCGCTGCGAAAGACGTGAACCTCGCCCGTCGCCGGGTCCTGCCACTGCGTGGCTATGCGATACGGCGACACGCCATCAAGCGCGACGCGGGTGTTGCGCTCCACGCCCTGGAGCTTGGTCTGGATCGGCGTGCCCTGAACCCGCAGTTGCGCGTCACGGCGCGCCCGGAATACGGGCACGAGCCAAACCGCAGCGCCAGCCGTGAAGAAGACGGCGCCGAGGCCGCCGACGATGAGTGGCCCGATCCAGAGTCCCACGAAGCTCTTGATCGAAGCGTTCCGCGGGTTCGTCGCACTGTAGAGGACCTCCACCTTCTCGCCGCGCGAATACATTGGCGGGTTGCTGCTGAAGCCCGCTTCGAACTGGATCGGGCGGCCATCCGCAGCGGCGAAGCGCACCACCGGCCGCCAGGTCGTCGAATTGTCCGAGCGCGAGGCGACGAGGTCGATTACGGTGCCTTGCGCAGTGGTTGCGCCGCCGATGAACGCGCTCGTGCGCACGGCCAAGACCAGTGCAACGGCCAGCATTACGGCGCCGGTGCCGGTGAAGACGAATTTGAAGATGGCGAGTGTTCTCATGGGCTCCCTTGAAGGACTAAATTACGCCCCGAGCGGCAGCGAGGCAATTGCGGTACAATGTCTTCCGAGCTTTCTGTTACGCGTATATCCGGTTAGCGTCTCAGTCGTTGTAAGCGGTCCATCCTGGACCGATCAATAAGAGCTAAAAACGCATCAGCCTGAACCGGTCGAAGGCGAAGCCTTCCCAGGCCGAGTGCAGGAGAAATCCATTAGTACGTCGTTTGCAACACTCGGGCTCGCGCCCGAGCTGCTCCGCGCTGTCGCGGACCAGGGCTACACCACCCCCACCCCCATCCAGGCGCAAGCCATCCCCGTAGTCCTCGCCGGCAAAGATCTGCTTGGCGCGGCCCAGACCGGCACCGGCAAGACCGCCGGCTTCACGCTCCCTCTGCTGCAGATCCTGAGCGCCAAGGCGAACGCGAGCCATTCGCCGGCGCGCCATCCGATTCGCGCGCTGGTGATCACGCCCACGCGCGAGCTCTGCGCGCAGGTCGAGGACAGCGTGCGGACCTACGGCAAGTACATCAAGCTCAAGTCGATCACGGTCTACGGCGGCGTCGGCATCAATCCGCAGATCGATGCCCTGCGCAAAGGAGTCGATATCCTGGTCGCCACGCCCGGCCGCCTGCTAGACCATGTACAGCAAAGGACCGTGGATCTGCGCCAGGTCGAGATCCTGGTGCTCGATGAGGCCGATCGCATGCTCGACATGGGCTTCATCCACGACATTCGCAAGATCCTGGCGCTGCTGCCTGCAAAGCGGCAGAACCTGCTTTTCTCCGCGACTTTCCCAGAAGAGATCCGCAAGCTGGCCGGTTCGTTCATGCACCAGCCGGTGACGGTCGAGGTCGCGCGGCGCAATACGCCGGCCGAGCTGGTTTCGCAGGTCGCGCATCCGGTGGACGCGGCGCGCAAGCGCGAGCTGCTCGCGCACCTCGTGAAGTCGAATGACTGGAAACAGGTGCTGGTCTTCTGCCGCACCAAGCACGGCGCCAACCGCCTCGCGCAGCAGCTCTCGCGGGACGGCATCAACGCCGACGCGATCCACGGCAACAAGAGCCAGGGCGCGCGCGAGCGGGCGCTCGGCGACTTCAAGGATGGGAAAGTGCGCGTGCTGGTGGCGACGGACATCGCGGCGCGCGGCCTCGACATCGAGGCGCTGCCGCATGTGGTGAACTACGACCTGCCGCACGTCGCCGAAGACTACGTGCACCGCATCGGCCGCACCGGGCGCGCGGGCGCGGAGGGCGAAGCGGTGTCCTTCGTCAGCGCGGAGGAGCGGCCGCTGATGGCGGCGATCGAGCGGCTCATGAACCGCAAGGTCGAAAGCCGTGCGGTGGAGGGCTTTCATCCGGGCAGCACGGCGTCGCGCGCGGCGCCTGCGGCCGCGCAGCGGCCAGCGCGCAACGGCGGTCAACCTGCGCAGCGCGAGCGCCGGCCTAACCGTTTCGAGCCGCGTCCTGCCTGGCAGGACCGCTCGGCCCGACGCCAGCATCATCACGCGGCGCAGCGTCGTCCCGCTGCAACTCCGGTGAATCCGGAATATCAGGCGCAGGCAGCGGAAGCGCGCCGGCGCATGCACGCAGAGGGCGAGCAGCCTGCTCCGCGGCCGCATGCATCGCCGCGTCGCCCGCGTCCGGTGCCGGCGCTCTTCGCGCGCAAGCCGGAGGAATAAGCTGCGGCACGTGGATTGCTCGCCTGCTCTTGTACCCGAAAGGAGGAAGAGCATGAGAGAGCGGTTCAACGACTTGGCAGGCCAGGTGACCGAGGGCTATAACGTCGCGCGCAAGAGCGCAGCGCGCGGCATGAGAGGCGCTTACAACACCGCGCAGGAATATCCGGGGACGATCGCGGCGATCGTGGTCGGGCTCGGCGTCACCGCGTTTATGCTGCGGGCGGTGCGGCGCGCCGGCGGCTGGCACGGCACGCATCAGGAGCGAGGCATCGCAAATCGCGGAGTGATCTCCTCGAGCATCATGCTCGCAAGGAGCGCGTAGGCCGCCTGCCAGGCGGCCTTTACTTCCGCCGTAAAGACGTCGATCAGCGCGTGCTCCAGCGCAAAGAGCAGCGCGTCCTCGACCAGCGCGAAGTGCTCCGGCCGCACGCCATAGGCGGCGTGGCGCTTGCCGAGCTGCCGCAGCGCCACGCTGATGCGCTCGGGCTTTGCGAGGTTCGCCGTCGCGACGCTCAGCATTGCGGTGAGGTTGCGACCCTGCTCGATCATGTCGTCGTGAAAAAGCCGGCGCACGTCCGGGTCGAGCGCGAAGAGCCGGCCGTAGAAGAGCTCCGCGAAGGTGTCGCCTACCGGCAGCACCGCGCGCCATGTCATCTGGACGATCTGCGCTTGGTCGGGCGTCACGCCGCGATTCGCTCCTTCGCGGAGAACTTGGCGCGCAGTTCAGGCAGGCACGAGCCGCAATTCGTGCCGCACTTGAGCGCCGCCTGCAGGTCCGCCAGCGACCGATAGGCCGCAATCTCGCTCTCGCTGACGTCGTAGCAGTTGCACACGATACGTCCGCGCGCGGCGCGTGCCGGCGCATCGCGTAGTTGCGCCGAATCCACGGGCGTCTGGCGCTCCCAGAGCTCGAGCAACGCCGCTGCCGGCTGCGTGTCGCCCACGAGCCGCACGGCGCGCAGGCGCCCGCCATCGAGCGCGATGCGGCGCCCGCCTCCCATCTCAGGCGTGTCCAGGGCGAAAGCGGCGTCGATTTGCGCGAGGAGGGCTGCTTCGAGCGGCGCGGCGGCGGCGAGCTCGAGGCGCACGCCTGGCAGCTCGCGGCCGATGAGCGTGCGCGTGGCGTAAGGCGCCGCGCGCATGCAGGGCTCAAGACGCTCCATCAGCGCCGCGACGTCCGCGCCCGCCGCGCGGCCGAAGGCGACGAGCCGCCACCGGAGCGCGGCCGGCTCGACCTGCACGGCGCTGTGCTTCAGCTCGGGCTGGCGCGACAAGGGATCGAGCGCACCGATGGTGAGTTCGTTCACGCCGAGACGATCGTCGCCTCCGAGAAAGCGTGCGCCCCAATGCATCGGCACATAGGCGACACCGCGCGGCAAATCGGCGTCGGCGGCGACGGGCAGATAAATCTGCCCGCGCCGCGACGCCAGCCTGGCCACCTCTCCCTCCTGTAGCCCGCGCTGCGCGAGATCTGCCGGATGCATCGCCAGCCGCGGCTGCGGCTCGTGCGCGAAAAGCCGCGCGATCGTGCCGGTACGGCTCATGCTGTGCCACTGGTCGCGCAGCCGCCCGGTGGTGAGCCGCAGCGGATAGCGCTCGTCCGTCTGGTCGGCGAGCGGCCGGTACGGCGTCGGCACGAAGCGCGCGCGGCCCGTCGGCGTCGGGAAGACGCCGTCCTGGTACAGGCGTTTCTTGCCCTCGGCCGCGCCCGCCGGATAGGGCCATTGCTGCGGGCCGCGCTCATCAAGCAGCGCATACGAGAGCGCGGTGATGTCGAGGTCGCGGCCACGCGTCGTTTCGCGGTGCTCGTTGAAGATCGCCTCCGGCGTCTCGTACGGGAAAAGCCGCTCGCCGCCCAGGCGCCGCGCAAAGTCCACCGCGATCTGCCAATCGGGCCGCGCCTCGCCGGGCGCCGGCACGAGCGAGCGCACCCGCGAGATGCGGCGCTCGGAGTTCGTCATCGTGCCCTCCTTCTCGCCCCACGCCGCGGCCGGCAGCAGGACATGCGCGTGGCGCGTCGTCTCGGTGTGGCGGTAAGCGTCCTGCACGACCACGAGCTCCGCGCGCTCGAACGCTTGGCGCACGAGGCGCTGGTCGGGCAGCGACTGCGCCGGATTCGTGCAGGCGATCCAGAGGATCCTGATCTCGCCGGCGCGCGCCGCCTCGAACATCTCTACCGCGGTCTTGCCCGGCTTTTCGGGCACCGCGGGCACTCCCCAGAGCTGCGCCACCTCCGCGCGATGCGCCGGGTCGCTCAGCTCGCGGTGAGCGCTAAGCAGGTTGGCCATGCCGCCGACTTCGCGCCCGCCCATGGCGTTCGGCTGGCCGGTCAGGCTGAGCGGCCCGGCGCCCGGCTTGCCGAGCTGCCCGGTCGCGAGATGCAGGTTGATGAGCGCCGCGTTCTTCGCCGTGCCGCTCGTCGACTGGTTGAGCCCCTGGCAGTAAAGCGACAACGTGGCGCGGGAGCGCGCAAAAACGCGCGCCGCTTCCAGCACATCGCGTTCGGCGATGCCGCACAGCGCCGCGGCCGCTGCCGGCGTCAAGTTGGCGACGGTGGCGCGCACGGCGGCGAAGCCCTCGGTGTGCCGCTCGATGTAGCGCTCGTCGCACCAGCCTTCGCGCAGCATGACGTGCAGCATCGCGTTGAAGAGCGCCACATCCGTGCCGGGCGCGACCGGCAGGTGCAGCGTCGCGGCGCGCGCGGTGTCAGTGCGCCGCGGATCGACGACGACGAGGTGCTGCGGGCGCGCATTCTCGAGCCGGCGGAAGAGCACGGGATGCGCCCAGGCGGTGTTGCTCCCGGCAATGAAGATGCACTCGGCGGCGTCGATGTCCTCGTAGCACGCGGGCGGCGCATCGGCGCCGAGCGTCTGCTTGTAGCCCGCCACCGCGGAGGCCATGCATAGGCGCGAATTCGTGTCGATGTTGTTCGTGCCGATGAGGCCTTTCGCGAGCTTGTTGAAGACGTAGTACTCCTCGGTCAGGAGCTGGCCGGAGATATAGAAACCCACCGCGTCCGGCCCGTGCTGCGCGAGGGTGGCGCGGAACTTCGCGGCGATGTATGCAAGCGCCTCGTCCCATGTCTTACGCTCGCCGTGCACTTCGGGATAGCGCGCGCGGAAGGCCGGGTCCGCGCGGTGGAGCGACATCCCCTTGGCGCACAGCCGGCCTTCGTTGGCTGGATGCGCCGGATCGCCGCGCACGGCTACGATGCTTTCCTTTTCCACGCGCACGAGCACGCCGCAACCCACGCCGCAGTAGCAGCAGGTCGTCGCGATTTCGCGGCGCGGCGCCACCATCACCACCCCGTCCACGACCCGCGCGGCGTAGACGGGAATGCGCACCGCGCTGTCCTCGACGCATTGCCCGGTGGCCAGGCTGAAGTGCTGCTTGTAGACCGGCGAGGCGACGACCAGCTCGCCCCTGACGTCGCCGACTATGCCGCGCGAGAGGACGCTGGCGCGCGAGAAGGGGTCGTAATTGCCGAGCGCGTAGACGCGATCGTCGTCGAGGCGAAATACCGCGACCTGCTCGCCGCCCACGAGCGCGCACACGCCGCTATTCGGTACGATCTCGTCCAGCCGGCAGACGGCGAGCTCATGCGGCTTCAAGTTCTCGTTCCTCCGGCCGCGCCGGCCGGATCTGGCCGCGCTCGGCGACGAAGACGATGTTGCGGTCCGGCTCACTGCTATTCACGAAGTGGCGGAAGCGGGCCCGGATCTCCGGCGTCTCGATCGCGCGTTTCCACTCGCACTCGTAGGTATCGACGTGCCGCTGCATGTCGGCCTCGAGCTCGGCGCCGATGCGCAGCGAGTCTTCGCAGACGACCTTGCGGACGTAGTCGATCCCGCCTGCCAGGTTTTCCAGCCAGACGCTGGTGCGCTGCAGCCGATCGGCCGTGCGGATGTAGAACATGAGGAAGCGGTCGATGTACTTGATGAGGGTCGGGTCGTCGAGATCCGCGGCGAGCAGCTCCGCATGCCGCGGCTTCATGCCGCCGTTGCCGCACACGTAGAGGTTCCAGCCCTTCTCCGTGGCGATGACGCCCACGTCTTTGCCTTGCGCTTCGGCGCACTCGCGAGTGCAGCCGGACACGGCCATCTTGATCTTGTGCGGCGCGCGCAGGCCCCGGTAGCGGTTTTCGATGTTGATCGCCATCGTCACCGAGTCCTGCACGCCGTAGCGGCACCAAGTGCTGCCGACGCAGGACTTCACCGTGCGCAGCGCCTTGCCGTAGGCGTGGCCGGACTCGAAGCCGGCGGCGATCAGGGCGGCCCAGATGTGCGGCAGGTCTTCGACGCGCGCGCCGAAGAGATCGATGCGCTGTGCGCCCGTGATTTTCGTGTACAGGCCGTGGCGCTTCGCGACTTCGCCGAGCACGATGAGCTTCTCGGGCGTGATCTCGCCGCCCGGGACGCGCGGCACGATCGAGTAGGTGCCGTTCTTCTGCAGGTTGGCGAGGAAGTGGTCGTTCGTGTCCTGCAGCGGCGCATGCCTGGGCTTGAGGATCATCTCGTTCCAGCACGAGGCGAGGATCGAGGCCACCGCCGGCTTGCAGATGTCGCAGCCGCGCCCGTGCCCATGCCTGGCGAGCAGGTCGTCGAAGGTGCGGATGCCGTGCAGCTTCACCAGGTGGAAGAGCTCCTGCCGGGAATGGACGAAGTGCTCGCACAGGTGATTGGTGACCGCGACGCCCTGCTTCCTGAGCTCGAGGTCGATGATCGATTTGGCGAGTGGCCCGCAGCCGCCGCAGCTGGTAGCGCACTTCGTCGCCTTCTTCAGCGCGCCGAGCGTGGTGCATCCTGCCTTCACGGCCTCGCAGATCCGGCCCTTGGAGACGCTGTTGCAGGAGCAGATCAGCGCCGCATCGGGCACCGCGCCCACGCCGACGCCTTTGCCCGTGCCGTTGCGGAAGGGAAGAATCAGCTCCTCTGGATGGTCCGGGAGCGGCACGCCAATGAGCGCGAGCTGCAGGAGCGCACCGTAGTCAGACGCGTCGCCTACGAGGATCGCGCCCAGCGCTTGGCTGCGATCCGGCGAGACGACGAGTTTCTTGTAAACACCGGCCGCCTCGTCGGTGAATACGTAATTCAGCGAGTCGGGCGTCGCGCCGTGCGCATCTCCAATAGACGCGACATCGACGCCCATCAGCTTGAGCTTGGTGCTCATGTCGGCGCCGAGGAACTGGACGTCCTCGCCGAGGAGATTGCGCGCCGCGACCTCGGCCATCTGGTAGCCGGGCGCGACGAGGCCGAAGATGCGTCCCTGCCAGAGCGCGCACTCGCCGATCGCGTAGATGTCGGGGTTGCTCGTGCGGCAGCGCGAGTCGATCTGGATGCCGCCGCGCTCGCCGACCGCCAGGCCCGCGGCGCGCGCGAGCTCATCGCGCGGGCGGATGCCGGCGGAGAAGACGATGAGGTCGCTCTCCAGGCTCGTGCCGTCGCCAAACAGCAAGCGGTGCCGGCACTGGGCGCCGTCGACGATCTGCTTGGTGTTCTTCTGCAGATGGACTTTGGCGCCGAGCGCCTCGATCTTGCGGCGCAGGAGCCGGCCGGCGGCATCGTCGAGCTGTACTGCCATCAGGCGCGGCGCGAACTCGACGATGTGCGTCTCGAGCCCGAGGTCCTGCAGCGCCTTGGCCGCCTCCAGGCCGAGCAGGCCGCCGCCGATCACTGTGCCGACCTTGCCACGCCGCCCGGCCGCGGTGATGACATCGAGGTCCTCGATAGTCCGGTAAACGAAGCAGTTGCGCCTGTCCTTTCCGCCCACCGGCGGCACGAAGGGCGAGGAGCCCGTGGCGAGCACCAGCTTGTCGTACGGCACCTCGCGGTAGCGCGCCGAGCGCACCACCTTCTTCTGCGGATCGATCGCGAGCGCGCGGTCGTTAAGCCTCAGCGTCATCCCATGCCGCTCGAAGAAGCGCTCGGGCACGACGCTCAGTTCGGCGGCGCTCTTGCCCGCGAAGTAGCTGGTGAGCTGCACGCGGTCGTACGCCGGCCGCGGCTCCTCGCAGAACGCCGTGATATCGAAGTCGTGGCTTCGCGCGACGAGCTGCTCGAGGAAGCGCTGTCCCACCATGCCGTTGCCGATGACGACGAGCCGCTGCTTGCTCATGCCGCCCTCGACAATTCGGAGCCAGGGTCGCAATTAATCGTGACCCTGGCTCCGAATTTGACGACGTCGCCGATTACCATGATCGCCGGACTCGCAAGGTGGGCGGACGCCACTGCGGCGGGCAGCCCGCGCAATGTGGAGAGGATCTGGCGCTGCGTTTTGAGCGTGGCGTCCTGTACGGCGCACGCCGGCGTATCGGCCGGCAGGCCGCCATCGATCAGCGCAAGCGCGATATGCGCCACGCGCTTCAGCCCCATGTAGATCACAAGCGTCATGCCGCTGCGCGCGAGCGCCGCCCAGTCAGGCTCGGTGCCGTCCTGCGTGTGACCGGTGACGAAGATGGCGCCGCGCGCGACGTCGCGATGCGTCACCGGGATGCCGAGCGCGGCCGGGGCCCCGAGACCGGCGGTGACGCCAGGCACGACGTGCACTTCCACGCCGGCGGCGCGCAGCGCTTCGAGCTCCTCGCCGCCGCGGCCGAAGACGAACGGGTCGCCGCCCTTCAGCCGCGCGACCGTCTTGCCTTGCCGCGCGTATTGCACGAGCAGCCGCTCGATGAATTCCTGCGGCGTCGCTTTGCAGCCGCCGCGCTTGCCGACCTCGATCACCTTCGCGTCCGAGCGCGCATGCGCGAGGCAGCCGCGGCTCACGAGATCGTCGATCAGCACCACGTCGGCCTGGCGCAGCGCGCGCGCCGCCTTCAGCGTCATGAGCTCCGGGTCGCCCGGGCCCGCGCCGATGAGGAACACCCGGCCGCTCATGCCGCCCTCAGGCGCGTTTTGTGCGCCTGCTTCTCGTACAGGAACTCGAGCACCGCGGCGCGCAGATCCATGAAGCGCGGCTCGTGCGCGAGGGCAAGGCGCGCTCGCGGGCGCGGCAGCTCGACTCGCAGGACGTCGCCGATGGTGGCTGCCGGGCCGTTGGTCATCATCACGACGCGGTCGGAAAGGAGCACCGCCTCGTCCACGTCGTGCGTCACCATGAGCACGGTGGCGCCGGTGCTGCCGACGATGCGCATCAGCTCGTCCTGCAGCGTCGCGCGCGTGAGCGCATCGAGCGCGCCGAACGGCTCATCGAGCAGCAGTACCTTCGGCTCGATCGCCAGCGCCCGCGCGATCCCGACGCGCTGCTTCATGCCACCGGAGATCTCGTGCGGATATTTGTGCTCCGCGTGCGAAAGACCCACCAGCTCGAGCGCGGCGTGCGTGCGCTCCTTGCGCTCGGTGGCGAACACCCGTTCGACGGCGAGATAGACGTTCTCGTAGCAGTTGAGCCACGGCAGCAGGGAGTGGTTCTGGAACACCACGCCGCGGTCCGGCCCCGGACCGTCGATGTGGCGCTCGGCGAGCAGGATGTTTCCCTCGCTCGGCTTCTGCAGCCCGGCCACCAGATTGAGCAGCGTGCTCTTGCCGCAGCCCGAATGCCCGATCAGCGTGACGAACTCCCCTTTGCGGATCTGCAGATCGATACCGGTAAGCGCGACGAAGGGTCCTTTCTTGGTCTCGAAGGTCTTGCCCACCGCTTCGATGTTCAGGTACCTATGCATAGGAGAAGCGCCGGGCGAGCAGCACGAGGGCCTGCTCGAGCGCGAGGCCGACGATGCCGATGGTGAAAATGGCGATGATGATGTGCTCGACCTTCAGGTTGTTCCACTCGTCCCACACCCAGAAGCCGATGCCGACGCCACCCGTGAGCATCTCCGCGGCGACGATCACGAGCCACGCGACGCCAATCGAGAGCCGCACGCCGGTGATCATGTAAGGAAGCACCGCCGGGAAAAGAATCCGGGTGAACACTTTCCATTCGGAGAGGTTGAGCACGCGCGCCACGTTGAGATAATCCTGCGGAATCTGCCGCACGCCGACCGCGGTGTTGACGATCATCGGCCAAAGGCTGCACACGAAAATGACGTAGATCGCCGCGGGATTGGCGGCCTTGAAGAGCAGCAACCCGATGGGCAGCCAGGCGAGCGGTGAGACCGGTTTCAGCAGCGCGATCACCGGCGCCGCCATGCCGGCGGCAAAGCGGAAGCGGCCGAGCACGAAGCCGAGCGGGATCCCGGCCAGCGCGGCGAGCGTGAAGCCGATGCCGACGCGCTTCAACGACGAGAGCACGTTCCAGCCGATGCCCTGGTCGTTCGGGCCTTTGCTGTAGAAAGGATCGGCAAAGATCTGCGTCGCGGCGTGCCACACCGTCACTGGATCGGGGATGCGGCCGCCCTGCCTCGCCACTAGCGCCCACAGGCCGATGAACACCGCGAGGCCGGCGATCGGCGCGAGCACGGTGGGCAGCCATTCCGGCGGCTGCGCGCGCCGATAGCCGGTGGAGGCCTCGTAGCGCGCCTTGGCCGCGTCCGCGCGCTCGCCGCGCAGCTTCGCCGCTGGATGCGGCGGACTGGTGCGCAGCACGATCTCTTCTTTGCGCAGCGCGGCCGTGCGCATCAGGCGACCCGGATCTTGAAGCTGCTCGCGTACTTCTTGGCGTCTTTTCCGTCCCAGACGACGCCGTCCATGAGCTTCGCGGTGCGAAACGCATCCTTCGGCAGCGGCGTCTTGGCTGCCTCGGCGGCTTGCTTATAGATGTCGATGCGGTTCACCTTCTTCGCTACCGCCGCATAGTCGGGATCCTCCTTGAGCACGCCCCAGCGCCGGTGCTGGCTCATGAACCACATGCCATCGGAGAGGAACGGGAACGTGGCGTAGCCCTCGTTGTAGAACTTCATGTAGTTCGGATCGTCCCAAGTGCGGCCGATGCCGTTGTCGTAGCGGCCGAGCATGCGCGCGACGATCACCTCCTTATCGGTGTTGACGTACGACTTGTCGGCGACGACCTCCGCCGTCTTCTGGCGGTTCGAGAGCGAACTGTCGATCCAGCGCCCCGCCTCGATGACCGCGGCGGTCATGGCGCGCGCGGTGTTCGGATACTTCTCGACGAACTCGGCGCTGCAGCCGAGCACCTTCTCCGGATGATCCTTCCACAAATCCTGCGTGGTGTTCGCCGTGAAGCCGATCTTGTCCATAATGGCGCGGTTGTTCCACGGCTCGCCGACGCAGAAGCCGTCCATGTTGCCCACGCGCATGTTCGCCACCATCTGCGGCGGCGGCACGACGATCGCCTTCACGTCCTGGAACGGATGGATGTCGTGCGCCGCGAGCCAGTAATAGAGCCACATCGCGTGCGTGCCGGTAGGGAAGGTCTGCGCGAAGGTGTACTCGGCCTTTTCGCCGTGCACGAGCTTCGCGAGCGACGCGCCGTCGCGCACGCCCTTGTCGTAGAGCTTGCGCGAGAGCGTGAAGGCCTGGCCGTTGTGATTGAGGCCCATGAGGACCGCCATGTCCTTCTTCGGCCCGCCAATACCCATCTGCACGCCGTAGATAAGCCCGTAGAGCACGTGCGAGGCGTCGAGCTCGCCGTTCACGAGCTTGTCGCGCACCGCGGCCCAGGACGCCTCCTTGGAGGGCGTGATCTTGAGCCCGTACTTCTGGTCGAACTTCATGACGGAGGCCATGACGACCGACGAGCAGTCGGTGAGCGGAATGAAGCCGATCTTTACCTCTTTCTTTTCCGGCGCGTCCGAGCCCGCGGCCCATGCGCCCACGCGCACCGCTTCAGGCACGAGGCTCATCAGCGCTGCCGCGCCGGTCGTTTTCAGAAAATCGCGCTTATGCATCACATCGCTTTCACAAACAAAAAAGGCGTTGGCACCACAACCCTCGCGGGCCGGCCGAACGCCTTTGTTCGTCTTCGCGCGCCCCATTGCGCGCGGTTCGCCACGTACTTCGCAAATGCTATGCCAGGCAAATCTCCTTACGTATCAATGCCGCCTCCACTTAGGCGATGCACTGCTGCGGTGCAGCATCCTGGCCTCATGCACTGCCCATGAGCTCGGCCGCATCGATGATCCGCTGCGCGAGCTCGGCGAGCTTGAGCTTGCTATCCATCGCGGTCTTGCGCAGCAATGCGTACGCCGCGTCTTCATCCAGGCCGCGGCTTTTCATGACCAGACCCTTCGCCCGCTCGACCAGCTTGCGCTCGGCAAGCTTGAGGTTCGCTTGGGCGAGTTGCGCTCGCAGGCCCTGGAGCTCCTCGAAGCGCGCCACCGCCGCCTCGATGATCGGTCGCACGCGTCGCGCGTCGAGGCCGTCGACGACATAGGCGGAAACGCCGGCGCGCACGGCGTTGCGGATTGTTTCGGGCGCATCATCATTCGCGAACATCACGACCGGTCGCGGCGTGTGCGCGCTCATGACGACGAGATGCTCCAGCACGTCGCGGCTCGGCGAATCGGTGTCGATGACGATCACGTCCGGTTGGAGCTCCTCGATCGTTTTCAGCAGCGCGAGCGGTGAGGAGAGCGACGCGGTCACTTCATAGCCTGCGCGGTGCAAGCCATCGCGCATCACCTCCGCGCCCTCCGGCGACTCGTCCACCACCAGCACTCGCACGCGTCTGACTTCGCAATTCGCATGCCAGCCGCAAACCCCCGGAATTGCCTGACCAGAGCAGGCGAAACCGCACTTCGCCGGGGCGCGCGGCGCGCGCCATGCACAACGCTCGATCGCTATTAACGCGAGCCGTTAATATCGGTCCCCAGCATCGTCATGGCGAAGCGGCCACTCCATCCAGGCGAAATATTGAAGCGCGATTTCCTCGACGGCCTCGGCGTGTCGCAGTACCGGCTCGCGCTCGACATCGAGGTGCCGCCGCGGCGCATCAACGAGATCGTGCGCGGGCTGCGCGGCATCTCGGCGGA
>JACXTT010006895.1_pt1 | contig 16135 bp, 10 predicted proteins | sample 9270951 | NCBI WGS metagenome assembly JACXTT01 (sample SAMN15532306, study PRJNA645909) | rock metagenome | isolation source: weathered quartz diorite | place: Puerto Rico | collected 2017-06-21 | reverse complement strand
ACGTCCCGCCCACGGTAAGCGTGCCCACGAGCCTGGCGGCGAACACGGGCAGCCCGCTCACTCTCAGCGCGACGTTCAGCGATCCCGGGACGCACGACTCGCCGTGGTCGTACGCGATCACCTGGGGTGACGGCACCGCCGCGACGACCGGCAGCGTCACGAGCCAGACGGGCATCAGCGCCGCGCACACCTACGCAGCATCGGGCAGCAACACGGCGATCGTGACCGTCACGGACAAGGACGGCGGCACGGGGAGCGGCCAGACCGCGGTGACGGTCTCCCAACCGGTCGCGAGCGTTACGCTCGTGGGCGCCGGCAATATCGCGCGCTGCGACCGCACCAATGACGAAGCGACGGCTACGGTGCTGGACGGCATCTCGGGAACCGTGTTCGCGCTCGGCGACGCCGCCTATCCCAACGGCACGCCGACCAACTATGCCAACTGCTACAATGCCAGCTGGGGTCGGCACCTTGCCCGCACCTACCCGGCCCTGGGGAACCACGACTACGACTCGAGCGCCACGGCGATTGGCTACTTCGGATACTTCGGGGCCGCCGCGGGCGACCCCACGAAGGGCTATTACAGCTATGACATCGGGGCTTGGCACATCATCGTCCTGAACAGCAACAACAGCTTCGTGTCGACGGCGGCGGGCTCGCCCCAGGAGACGTGGCTCAAGGCCGATCTCGCCGCCACCACCAAGCAGTGCGTGCTCGCGATGTGGCACAGCCCGCGCTTCTACTCGACGACGTCTAGCTCGTTCTTCCCTACGTCGTCCGTCAAGCCGTTCTGGGACGACCTCTACGCCGCCCACGCCGAGCTGATCATCAACTCCCACATGCGTGACTACGAGCGGTTCGCGCCCCAGACGCCTGCCGGAGCCGCCGATCCGACAAACGGGATCCGCGAGATCATCGTGGGCACCGGCGGGGAAGGGCTCGATGGCGCCAACACGCTCATCACGGCGAACAGTGAGGTGCGGATCAGCGGCGTGTATGGTGTGTTGAAGCTCACGCTGTACGACGGCTCCTATTCCTGGCAGTTCGTCCCCGTTGCGGGTCAAACGGCCAGCGACGCAGGGAGCGGCTCGTGTCATTGATGAGCCGCAACGTCCGGACTACGTAGCTGTAAGGAAGCTGCTACAACGCGGCTGCGCTTCCCTCCAGCCGCATCATCAACTTACAGTGCCACAATGACTTATGCGCTGTTGCCTGGGCACGCCTCCTGCCTCCCCCGATTCTGATGCCCAGGCGCCGTCCTCAACCCGCACAGCGGACCCTCTGTCCCACGGCCTCACAACAGCCGCTCCGGGATGGCCCCGGAGAAGGCGGAGTTCGCCACTGACAAGCGCCGGCATGGTCGGCCCCCAACGCGAGCCCACCCCCCCGGCCCCTCGCCGCCCCGAGAAGCCGGCGCGGTCGCTGGTCATCGAGCTCGGCGAAGCGCTGGAGCAGCAGCACGTGCTGTACTGCTGCCAATGGAAGGGCAACTGGAAGAAGCGCCGCTGGATGTCGGGGGAAGGCGACATCGATCTCCTGGTCGAGCGCTCCACCGAGCCGCATTTCACCGCGGTGCTCGAGCAGCTCGGCTTTCGCCGCGCGACTCCGCCGTGGGAGTCGCGCGTGGCCGGATTGGAAAGCTGTTTCGGGCACGATCAGGCCACCGGACGTCTCATCCACGTACACGTGCATTATCAACTCCTCATCGGCGGATTCTGGACCACGATTTACCGTCTCCCCTTCGAGCGGGCGCTGCTGCAATCGGCGACCCACCGCAATGTGTTCCGCACACCCGCACCCGAGTTCGAGCTGCTCGTGTTCGCGATCCGCATGGTGCAGCGATACCGTTGGCGCGATGCTTTGCGCGGGGAGCCGGGTTGGCTCAAGTCGACCCAGGGAGAGCTCGATGCCCTGCTCAAGGAGGCGGAGCTGCACCGCCTGGAAAACGTGATGGTGCATTATCTCCCGACTGTAGACCTCGCCTTCGTGGACGAATGTCTCGCCTCGCTCCGACCTGGTTACTCGCGCTGGCGCCGTCTCGTGCTGCGGCGCGAGCTGCACCACCGCCTGCGGGCACATGCCAAGCGCGCGCCCTTGGGCTTGAGGCTCTGGCGAGTGGCCCGCTCGATCCTCACGCTTCGGGGCCGGCTGGGAGGGGGCCCAACGAAGAAACGGCTCGCCCACGGCGGCACGGTGATCGCCTTAGTGGGAGGCGATGGCGCAGGTAAGTCGACGTGCGTACAGGAGCTCGCCCGATGGCTCGGAAACGACCTCGACGTCATGACCGCTCACCTCGGCCGCCCGCCGCGTTCGCTGCTCACGCTGGCTGGGGGGGCGCTTGTCAAGGTGCGGCGGCTGTTCCTGGGCGAGCCTGGCGGTGGCGATCCGACGCGTTTTCCGGGCTACCTGTACTGCTTGCGCTACACGTGTACCGCCCGCGATCGGTACCGGTTGTACCTGAAGGCGCACCGCTTCGCGCTGTCTGGTGGCCTCGCGCTGTGCGAGCGCTATCCCATGCCGCAGAATTACGAACTTGCGGGGCCGCGCCTCGACCAGTTCGCGTCGCGCCTGTCACGGAACTTCCTGGGGCGCCTGCTGCTCCGCACCGAGCTTCGCTATTACCGGCAAATTCTCGGCCCAGACGTGCTGATCGTGCTCCAGGTCGATCCCGAGACGGCCGTGCAGCGCAAGACCACCGAGCCCGCGGACTACGTGCGCGCCCGCAATCGCGCGGTCCGCGGCGTGGACTGGTCGGGCACGGACGCACACTTCGTCGACGCCGGCCGGCCTCTGGCCCAGGTCGTCGAAGACCTGAAGGCCGTTGTCTGGTCGGAGCTGTAGGGTCATGACGACGGCCAAGGGGCTCAAGCTGGGACGGCCGCTTGTCGCCGAACTGGTCGGTCCCGCCGGCGCGGGCAAGAGTGCTCTGAGCGAGCGCCTCGCCCGGCAGACAGGCGCGATTCGGGCGAGCGTCTGGAACCTCCCCCGCGGGTCGTGGCTGTGGAACGCCGCGCGCTCGCTTCCCACCCTGCTCACGCTCTGCGCCCGGACACAATCGCTCCCGTGGGATGACATGAAGCAGATCATCCGGCTCCGCACCCTGCACCAGTTCCTCGAGCGACGGCGAGCGCAGCGCGTGCCCCTGGTGGTGCTCGACGAGGGACCCGTGTTCGCGCTCTGCTGGCTGCGGTTGTTCGGGCACGAAGGCGTGCGTGGAGACGCGCTCGCCCGGTGGTGGCAGCGCGCCTTCCGCGAGTGGGCAGCGGCGTTGGATGTCGTGGTGCTGCTTGACGCCCCCGACCCGGTACTCGCCGAGCGCATCCGTACGCGGCACAAGGCGCATCGGGTGAAGGATAAGACCGATCGCGAGATCGCCGCCTTCACCGCGGCCTACCGCCGGGCATTCGGGGGGGTCATCTCCGCCATCGCAGCCGAGAACGACCTACGACTGGTCGCGCTCGAGAGCGACACCGAGCCGGTCGATCGCACCGCGGAGCGACTACTGGACATCCTGGAACAGGACATCGATGGCGACTGACACCGTGGATCTTGCGACCCCCGCCGGCGATGTCCCTGGCGACACGCTCGCCAGGGTGCGGCCCAGCGGGAGTTTGACGCAGCGCGCGTGGCTCAACGTCCTCGCGTCGCTACTCGACTACGGCGCAAAGATCGCCGTGACCTTCGTAGTCATCCCCATCCTCGTCACCGGCTTGGGACGGTCGCTGTACGGCGTGTGGGAAATGCTCGGCCGGCTGGTGGGGTACATGACGGCGGGGGATGGCCGCCCCACTCAAGCTCTGCGCCTTGTGGTCGCGAATCTGCAGGCGAGCGACGATGATGACGCCAAGCGTCGCTACGTCGGCGCGGCGTTCGTCGTGTGGGCGATCTTTCTCCCGCTGATCATCGCGGCCGGCGCCCTGCTCGTCTGGTTCGCGCCCGCGATCACCAAGGCGCCGCCCGCCCTCTACGGCGCCGTGCGGCTGGCGGCCGTGCTGTTGACCATCGGTCTCGTGTTCGCCAACCTCGGCTCGCTCCCCGAGTCGGTGCTGCGCGGGATGAACCTCGGCTACAAGCGGATGGGGCTGCAGGCCGGGCTCGAGGTCGTTGGTGGGGCGTTGACGGCGGGCGCGATCGCCGCGGGCCTCGGGCTCGCCGGCGCGGCGGGCTCGCAGATCGTATTCGGCGCGCTCATGGGCGTGGCGTTCTGGATCGTCGTGAAGAAGTACGTCCCGTGGTTCGGCGTCGCCCGCCCCACCCGTGCGGACGTTCGTTCCCTCCTCAGCCTGAGCGCCTGGTATTCCGCCGGCGAAGCGATCACGAAGCTGCTGCTCGCCAGCGATGCCATCATTTTAGGCATCCTCGTTTCACCGGCGGCTGTCACCTCGTATGTCCTCACCGGTTATGCGGCCCGCATGGCGGTCAACATCCACGTTCTCGCCGCCGGCGGCGCCATCCCCGGCGTGGGGGGTGTGATCGGCCGGCGGCAGTACGATAAGGCCGCCCGCCTGCGGTACGAGCTGCTAGCGGTCACCTGGCTGTTCGCCACCGCCGTCGGCGGGACGATCCTGCTCTGGAACCCGTCGTTTCTCGCCCTCTGGGTAGGTCGCGAGAACTATGCGGGCGCTGTCGTCAACCTGCTGATCGTGTTCAACATGGCGCAGACGGCCTTCATCCGCAGCGACGCATACGTCATCGACGCGACCCTGCAACCTCGACTACGGGTTATCGTCGCCGGGGGGACGGCGGTGCTCACCGTCGCGCTCGCGACGCTTCTGACTTGGAGGTTCGGGATGCTGGGCCTGTGTGTCGGCCTACTCGCTGGCCGGCTGAGCCAGAGCATCGCGTACCCGGCGCTCGCGCACGGGTGCCTAGGGCGCCCAAGCGGGCCCGGCTTCGCCCGGATCGCGCGGCCGCTCGCCGTGATGGCGTTGCTGTTCGCCGCCTGCGCCTCGGTCGGCCAGCGGCTGCTGGTGCAGCACTGGCTGGTGTGGGCCGCGGGCGTCGCCGTGACCCTGCCTCTCGTCCTGGGGGTGGCGGCCATGATCGGGCTGCCGGCGGAGTTCCGAAGCGCCGTTATCGGCCGGGTGCGCGAAGCCCGCCGCGGCCTCGGCAACTTCGGGCGATGAAGACCGCCCGCACCGATCTCGCGCGGCCGGTCGCCGCCCCCCCCGTGTCGGCACCGGGCCCGCACTCTGCCGCCCCGGGCCTAATCGTCCGCTGGGCGTTCTATCTGTTCGTCTTCTCCATCCCGTTCGAGTTTCCCGACCGAGACTTTGCGATCGAGATCCCGACCGCGATAGGTGCCCTGTTCCTGCTCACTACGATTGTCGAGCCGCTCACCAATTTCGGCAAGCCGTCTAGGCCGGCGCGGTGGTTCATGGCCTACCTTTACCTGTTCCTCGTGTCGGCCGCGATCAATGGGCGGGACCATCTCGCCACGCTCGTGAACCGGGCGAGCTACTGGCCCGAAGTCCTGAAGATGTTCGCCTCGCTCGTGCAACTGCTACTCGTCTTCTGGGTCGCGCGCAACCTGATGCGGTCCGCCACGGTTGCGAAGCGGGCGCTGCTCGTGCTGGTCCTCGCCTGCGCAGTGCGCGCGGCGATGCCGTTCCTCGGCATCGCCACGACCGCGCATACCGTCGAAACGGGTGGCGCGAGGCTCTCGGCGATGGGACAGAACTCGAACCACGCGGCCATGATCCTCTCGGCCGGCTGGCTCGCGCTGCTCGGCCTCACGTTCGGCCGCAACTACCGGACGCTGTGGCCGCGGCTCATCAGCTTGCCCGTCCTGGCGCTGCTCGCGCTTGCCATCGCCGACACCGGGTCCCGCGGCGGCATCCTGGCACTTGCCTTCGGGATCATGGCGTTCATGCTCCGGGGCGGGACATTGGGCGCCCGCGTCCGAAACATGGCGCGTGCCGTCTTCGCCATGGCCTGCATCGGGTTGGCCGCCTACGAATCCGACGTGATGCGCAACCGCTTCGAGGACACGTTGCAGACGGGGACCCTAACGGGGCGGGAGCGGATCTATCCCACCGTCTTCCAGATGTTCCTCGAACGACCACTGTTCGGCTGGGGACCTGCGAACAACAAGTACGAGCTCGGTCTGCGGCTCGACGAGCGGGTCCGCCGGCGCCGCGGCACGCACAACACGATCCTCGAGGTGCTGAGCGCGACCGGAATCGTCGCCGCGATCCCCTTTTTCGTGGGGACGTGGCTGTGCCTCTGGGCGGCGTGGCGGGCGCGGGAAGGCCCGGATGGTAGCCTGCCGCTCGCGCTCACGATCAACGTGATGATGAGCAACATGAGCGGGGACTGGTTCGTATCGCCGTTGTATTGGCTGGTCCTCGCCTATGCGGTAGCGAGCGTGGGCCACACGGCGCAGCCCGCGCCCGCATTCCCCCCCGCCCCCGCCGCGCGCTGGCCGGTCGTTCCTCACCGGGAGGCCGTGTGAAGCTCGCCGTCTTCACGAGCAAGTATCCCGCGCGCGTCGCGACGTTCTTCGAGCGCGACATCCGGTCGCTGCTTGAGGCCGGCATCGAGGTGGACGTCTTCCCGATCTACCCGCTGGACGCGTCGATGTGGCGGTACAGCCTGGACATCCTGAGCCAGGACATCCTGCCGCGCGAGCGTGTACATCACATCGGTCTCGGTGCGTCCCTGCGCGACGCATTCACCCGACCCCCCCGCCGAGTCGCGACCTTTGCCCGTGACGCGCTGGCGCTCGCGATGTCAGCGGTGCGGTTCGGTCCTGGGCCGCTCGCGAAGACCGCGTATGTTCTGCCGAAAGCGTGGGCGTGGGCGCGGCGCTTCCCGGACAACTACGATCACGTCCTGGCATACTGGGGCAACTACGCGGCGAGCTGCGCCTACGTGTTCCATCGACTCACGAACCCGCGCATCCCGTTCTCCATTTGGCTGCATGCCGGCACCGACCTTTACTTCCGGCCTGTCTACCTGCGACAGAAGCTCCGCTACGCGGACCGCATCATTATCTGCTGCGACTTCAACCGGGAATTCATCCGCGAGCGCTACGCCGACATCGCCCCGGAGATCGCCGATCGCATTCAGCTGTCGTATCACGGGCTCGATCTTGCTCGATTCCCATACGAGCCCGACGGGCGCCCGCCGCGACGCATCCTCGCCGTTGGTCGGTTCGCCGAGGACAAGGGGTTCGACTACCTGCTGCGCGCCGTGGCGGAGCTGTCGCGTCAAAGCACCGCCGTCGAGCTCGAGCTCGTCGGCGACGGTCCAGAATGGGAAAAGTTGAAATCCTTGGCACGGGAGCTCGGCATCGCCGACCGGGTGCACTGGCACGGCTGGGTGCACTTCACGGCGGTGCACGCCGCCATGCGGCAGGCAACACTGCTGGTGCATCCATCTGCGGGACTCGGGGACGGCCTGCCGAACGTGATTCGTGAGGCGATGGCGCTGGGTACCCCCGTGATCGCCTCCAACGTCGCGGGTATCGCTGAGGCGCTTGACGGGGGCCGCTGCGGCGTCCTTGTGCCGACCAAGCGCGTGGATGCCCTGGCGGCCGCGATCGCCGCGCTGGTGGACGACGAGCCGCGGCGCCGCGTCCTGGCCGAGCGTGCTCGCCGACGCACCGAAGAGAAGTTCGATGTGTGGCGGAATGGTGCCCGCCTCGCCGACCTGCTCCGGGCCACGCACCGCGTCGCGGGCACCCGCCAGGTCGCACCCGTCCCCCTGAGCGGGATGAGCGGATGAGGGGCCCATGCTGATCACGATCTCCGGGTTGGACGGCGCGGGGAAATCCACTCTCATCACCTGGCTGCGGCAGGAGCTCGAGCGGCGGCACCGGCCCGTCCGCGTGTTCCACATGAACGACGACGTGGGCGTCTACGCCTATGTCCGCGCGCTCCGGGACCGTATCACCCGCAACGGAGCGAACCACCATCGGCCGCCGACTCCCCCCGCCGACGGGACGGACGCCTTGTCGCTCCGCCGGATTCGTAACGCAGTCGTGTGGAGTAAGGCGATCCGACGGGCCCTGTACCCGATCGACCTCCTCATCTTCGTAGCGTACCGCTTGTACTTCGAGAAGATCCGCGGGCAAGTGCTGCTCATGGACCGCTATTTCTATGATACGCTGGTGGACGTCGCCGACGAGGGGCGCTGGATGTGGGTGCGGTTGCTTGAGCGCGTCACTCCCACGCCGAGCGTCCCCGTGTTCCTCGATGTCAGCCCGGAAGAGTCGTACGCTCGCAAAGGTGAGTACTCGGTGGACTATCTCCGGCGGCGCGCCGTCGCCTACCGGCGCGTCGCTCCGCTCGTGCCCGCCGCGATCGTCATCGCCAACGGCGACCTCGAGGCTACGAAGGCCGCCCTCGAGCAGGCGGTCCTCCAACGGGTGACGCTGTGAGCCCCCAGCGCGAGCGGGTCCGATGAGCGGCGTTCTGATGCGTGTCTACAATCGGCTGCCCGCCCCCGCGCGCTCGGTCGCCGCTACCTTGCGGGGTTGGTACCTGCGCGCGTGGCGCTACGGGCCCGCCACGCAGCGCCTCGTTGCCGAGGCCCAGGAGCGGGAGCGTTGGAGCGCCGAGCGTTGGCAGGCGTGGCAGGCGGAGCGCCTTGGGTACGTACTGCATCGTGCTGCGACGCGCGTGCCGTACTACCGCGAGCAGTGGGCGGCCCGCCGACGCCAGGGCGACCACGCATCGTGGGAGCTGCTTGAAAACTGGCCGATCCTCGAGAAGGACGCGGTGCGCGAGCAGCCCCGAGCGTTCGTTGCGGACGACCGCGACGTGCGCCACATGTTCCGTGAGCAGACGAGCGGGACCACGGGTAAGCCGCTCGTTGTGTGGCGGAGCCGGCATACAATCGAGCAGCTCTACGCGCTGTCGGCTGCCCGCACCCGGCTGTGGCACGGCGTGACGCGGAGCGACCGCTGGGCGATGCTCGGCGGACAGCTCGTCATCCCGGTAGGACAGCGGCGGCCGCCCTTCTGGGTCTGGAACGCCGCGCTGCGGCAACTCTACCTATCGTCGTACCACCTCGCACCCGACCTCATCTCCCACTACCTCGATGCGCTTGCGCGCTATCGGATCGTGTACCTGTACGGCTACGCATCCTCGATGGCCGCCCTAGCAGAGGGAGTGCTGCGGCTGGGTCGAGGTGACCTCAAGCTGCGGGTGGCCATCACCAACTCCGAGGCCTTGTTCCCGCACCAGCGAGAGCGGATCGCGGCGGCGTTCCAATGCCCGGTGCGTGAGACCTACGGCATGGGCGAGACCGTGGCAGCGGCGAGCGAATGCGGCGGCGGAACCCTGCACCAGTGGCCCGAGGTGGGCATCATCGAGCTCATGGCGGACGGGCATCCCGCAGCGGGCGCGGGGGGAGAGCTCGTCGGCACCGGGCTCCTGAACGACGACATGCCCCTTATCCGCTACCGAGTCGGCGACAGCGGGCGGCTCGCCCATCCCGGCGCCGGATGCGCGTGTGGCCGCACACTCCCGGTGATCGCCGGGCTCGACGGCCGGACGAACGACCTGCTGGTCACGCGCGACGGCCGCCGGGTGTATTGGCTGAACCCCGTGTTCTACGGACTGCCGGTGCGCGAGGCGCAGATTGTTCAGGAGCGGCTCGACCGCTTGCGAGTGCGCTACGTCCCGACACTGGGTTTCTCGGTGAACGCGGCCGGCGAGATAGTCTCGCGGCTGCGCGCGCGCATGGGCGCGGTGGAAGTGGAGCTGGAGGAAGTGGCGGCAGTGCCCCGCTCCGCCGCCGGGAAGCTCCGGGCCGTCGTGTCCGAGCTCTCTCCCGATGAGACGGCCACGGCCCTCACCGGGCAGCCCCTCGCCACCGCGGCGGCGACCCCGCGTCCCGCGCCCGCCGCGCCCGCAAGCCGGCGCCGCATTCTCGTGCTCGACGCGCACACACTCCAGGCTCTCGCCTGCGTCCGGTCGCTCGCGCGCGCGGGTCACACAGTGCTGGTCGCGAGCCACCGCCGCGCCGCCCTCGCCGCCTGGTCGCGGTACACCCGGCGGAGGTTCCAGCTACGAGGGGAGACACTTCTAGCCTTTGCAGAACTGCGCGCCTGGGCACGGCGGCACGAAGTCGATCTCGTTCTGCCGGTCACGGAGCGCTCATGCCTGCTGTGCGCCGCGGAGCGAGTCGAATGGGAGGCAGCGGGCATCGTTGTCGGGTGCGCCCCGCAGGACGTGTTACTGCGTGCCTTCGATAAGGCGCAGACGTTCGCGCACGCGGCCGCGTGCGGCGTCACAGTCCCGCCCACCCGCGTCCCCGACAGTCTCGAGGCCGCGCGCGTGGCCACTCAGGAGGTGGGCTTCCCCTGCGTCGTCAAACAGCGCTTTAGCAACGCATTCGACGGTACGGCGTTCCTCCCCGACCGCGGCACAGCCTACGTGCGCACGCTCGCCCAGGTGGACGCCGCGATCCTGGAGCGGCGGCAAGGGGAACACTGGCCACTCGTGCAGGGCTGGGTTCCCGGCCAGGGCAAGGGCGTGTTCGCGCTGTGCGACCACGGCCGCGCGGTCGCCTGGTTCGCCCACGAGCGGCTGCGCGACGTGCGTCCCTCCGGCTCGGGCTCTAGCCTGCGTCGCGCCACAGCACTGGACGAACGCCTCCGGGCGCCAGCCGAGCGACTGCTCCAGGCGCTCCATTGGCACGGCCCCGCTATGGTGGAGTTCCGCGACGACGGCGTCACCCCACCTCAGCTGATGGAGGTCAACGGTCGGTTCTGGGGCTCCCTGCAGCTTGCGATCGCCGCGGGCGTGGACTTCCCCGCATTGTGGGTGCGCCTATTGGGCGGCGAGCCGGTTCCCCCGCCCGCACGCTACGCGGTCGGCCTCACCATGCGCTGGCTGTGGGGCGACGTGAAGCGCCTCTTGTTCATCCTTCGCGGAGCCGAGCCAGGATATCCGGAAGCGTACCCAACGCTGCGGCAGGGACTGAGAGAGGTCCTTGGGCCGCAGCCTGAAGGGACGCGCTGGGAGATTTGGGACCCGCGCGACCCCTGGCCGGCGTTCGCCGCGTGGCTGCGGGGTGTTGCGGAGGTGTTCGGTCGCGTATGAGCCGCAACACGCCTCCTTCCAGGCGAGCCGCGACAGCGGCGCTGCTCCCACTGATCTCGGTGGTGATCCCCTGCCGGGACGAGGAACGCTACATCGGCGCTTGTCTCGACTCTATCCTCGCCAGTGACTACCCGCAGGAGCGCCTCGACGTGCTCGTGGCGGATGGGATGAGCCGCGACCACACGCGGGAGATCGTGGCGCGCTACACTCGGCGCAACTCGTCTATACGCCTGCTCGACAACCCGGAGCAGATCACGCCGACTGGCCTCAACGCCGGGATCCGGGCCGCGCGGGGGGATATCGTCATGCGTATGGATGCCCATGTCGTGTACCCACCCTACTACATTCCCCGGCTCGCGGCAGCGCTCCGCGAGAGCGGGGCCGACAACGTGGGAGGGGTGATCGCCACGCTCCCCGCCGAGGATGCCCCGATCGCGCGTGCGATCGCCGTCACCCTCTCGCATCCCTTCGGCGTCGGCAACTCGTACTTCCGGATCGGCGTGACGGAGCCTCGTCTCGTGGACAACGTGGCGTTCGGATGTTGGCGTCGAGACGTTTTCACGCGCATCGGTCTATTCGACGAGGAGATGGTGCGGAACCAGGATGATGAGTTCAACCACCGGCTCATCCGGCACGGCGGGCGCATCCTGCTCCTCCCCAACGTTGTGTCCCAGTACTACGCCCGGCGCACCCTGCCCCAGGTGGCGCGGATGTACTTCCAGTACGGCTATTTCAAGCCGCTCGTCGCCCGCAAGGTCGGGCGCGTGATGACTGCGCGTCAACTGGTTCCAGCGCTGTTCATCTCAGGCCTGGCGCTGACGGGCGCGCCGAGCCCCTGGGTGCCCGCAGCACGGCTCGCGTTCTTCGGGATCGTAGGGGCGTACGCCGCCGCGCTGCTCGGCTGCGCGGTCCAGATCGGGCGGCGTCACGGCGTGGTGTGCGCCCTAGCCGCCACCGCCGTGTTTCCCACCGTGCACCTCAGCTACGGAGTTGGATTCCTGCGGGGGATCTGGGACCACGTCGTTCGCCGGCGGCGGCCTCCGGACGCCGTCACCGTACCACTGTCACGATGAAACCACTACTCGAGATCGCGGGCTTCGCCTACCACGACGTCACGGATTGCCCCACCACGTCCGGGTTCCAGCGTCCGGCCGCGGGGCCATTCAAGCTCACGCGGCACGCGTTCGCGCGGCATCTCGAGCGCGTCGCCGCCGGGCCGGTGCCCCCCCGGCTCGTGACCGAGTTGGACTGGGCGCACGGCGGCCGCTACGTGCTCCTCACGTTCGACGACGGGGGGAAGAGCGCCCTTGCGATCGCCGACGAGCTGTCGCGTCGCGGGTGGCGGGGGCACTTCTTCATCGTTACCAGCCTCGTGGGCGCGCCGACGTTCCTCGACGCAGGCGAGATCCGGTACCTCCGGACCTGCGGGCACGTCGTCGGGAGCCACTCGCACACGCACCCGGATATCTTCCGGGAACAGACGCTCGGACAGATGCTCGAAGAGTGGCGCGTGAGCGGCGAGCGTTTGGCAGACCTCCTGGGCGAGCCTTGCACCACCGCTTCCGTCCCGGGCGGCGACATCTCGGCGACCGTGCTGCGCTCCGCAGCGGCGGCCGGCCTCAAGTATCTGTTCACCTGCGAGCCTTGGCTCGCTCCGCGGCGCGTGGAAGACTGCCAGGTGTTGGGGCGGTTCGTGCCCAAGGCCAACACGCCATCCGAGCGCATCGACGACCTGGCCCACTTCCGGGGCTGGCGGAAGGCGCTCGTCGTGCGCCAGCTGAAAGAGCTGGCGCGCCGAAGCCTCCCGGGACTGTACCGCCGGTACGTGCGGCAGAAGACCAGGACGGTCCGGTAGACTATGTGCGGCATCTGCGGCATCGTCCATCGTGACGCTAGCTACACCGTGAGCAAACGCGCCCTGCTCGAGATGCGGGACACGCTCACCCACCGCGGCCCCGACGACGCCGGGCAGTACCTCGCGCCCGGCGTCGGCCTCGGGTCGCGGCGTCTCGCGATCCTCGATCTCTCCCCGCGCGGCCACATGCCCATGAGCACTCCGGACGGTCGCTACTGGATCACCTATAACGGCGAGGTCTACAACTACCGCGAGCTACGCGCCGGCCTCGAAGCCCGGGGCTGCACGTTCCGCTCCAACTCGGATACAGAGGTGCTAGTCAATCTGTACGCCGCGGAGGGGGCTGCGATGCTCTCCCGGCTCAACGGGATGTTCGCGATCGCGATCTGGGACACGCGGGACCGCACGCTGTTCCTGTGCCGTGACCGTCTGGGTATCAAGCCCCTCTATTTCGCGGAGCGCGGCGATGCGTTCTACTTTGCGTCGGAGGAGAAAGCGCTGTTCGCCGCCGGCGTGCCGGCGCGATTCGACGCCAGCACCTGGGAGGAGCTGCTCTGCTTCCGCTATGTCGCTGGCGAGCGCACTCCGTTCGTGGGCGTGCGACGACTACTCCCCGGCCATTACGTGCTCTGGAAGGACGGTGAATACCGGATCCGCTGCTGGTGGCAACTCGCCGAACGCGCCCGCGCCTTGCGCGACCGCACGCCGGCCGATCCGGTCGGTTGGCTGCGTGACACGTTGGACCAGGCCGTCGGCCTCCGACGGATCAGCGATGTCCCGGTGGGCGTGCTCCTCTCCGGCGGCCTCGACTCCAGCAGCGTCGCGGCATCCCTCGCCTCGCAGGCAGGCTCAGGCGTCGCCAGCTTCACGGTGCGCTTCCCTGACCCCGAGTACGACGAGGGCCCGGTCGCACACGACGTCGCCGATCGCTGGCATCTGGCGTACCACGAGCTGGTCGTGCCCCCAGCAGAGCTGCTCGGTCGCTTGTCGGATGCCTCCTGGTTCAACGACGAGCCGATCGTTCACGCCAGCGACCTCCACCTGCTCGCGATCTCGCGGTACGCGAAGCCTCGCGTCACCGTGCTGCTCTCCGGCGAGGGCGGCGACGAACTGCTCGGTGGCTACGTCCGGTACCGGCCGCTTGGCTACCCTCGACTGCTCGCGGCAGCCCGCCGCGTCGTTCCCGCCCTCACATCGGCGCTGCGGCTCACCGGCCGCGCCGCCAAGCTCAGCCGATTCCTCGCGCTCGGCCCCGTCGACCAGTTCGTCCTGTTCAATAGCTGCGACGTCTTGCCACCGGACTTGATTGCACTCGGCATGCAACCGCAAGGCCGCTTCGAATTTCGCGAGCGGGTCCTGGCGGACGCGCTGAAGCTCTACCCGGGCCAGCCCATGCGACAGGCGATGTACTCCGACCAGCACACCTTCCTCTGCTCCCTCCTCGACCGCAATGACCGAATGACGATGGGCGCCTCGATCGAGTGCCGACCGCCATTTCTCGATTACCGCCTCGTGGAGATGCTGGCGGCCTTACCATCAGCGGTGCTCCTCGATGGGCGCGACAGCAAGCCGCTCCTGCGCCGTGCGCACGGCCACCGCCTCCCACGCTCGGTGCACCGTCACCGCAAATGGGGCTTCGGCGTCCCGTGGACGAAGTACTTGCGCGAGATCCCGAAATTTCGCGAGATCGTCAAGGCCCTACCCGACCTCGAGCCTATCCGCGACGGACCGTTCGACCGGGTCGCACTCACTGACGTGACCCGGCGCTTCCTCCTGGGCGAGCCTTACTTCGAGGCCCACGTCCGCCGTCTCGTGATCATCGCCGTGTGGCATCAGGTCTTCTTCGGTCGACTGGCCTCCGCCGAGGCGGCGACCGCAGTGGCCGCCCGTTGAGGAACGCGCCCGCGCTCAGCGCGGGGACCGTGTGAGGATGAACGTGTCGAAGTCGGGGCCGGTGACCGGCGGCATCCCCGGCGACCCGCCGATCGGTGCCGGCGGCGTCACGGGGGTCATCGGCAGGTTGATCGCTGCGCCCGCGTAAACTCCGCTCACCACCGGCTTTCCGAAGAACGCCTGGACGCTCCGCACTTCATACCGGTCGCCGGGTCGCAGTACCGCGGAAATGTCGACCGGCACCGTCGCCTGTCGGCTCCAGTTGTAAACCACGACGGTGGCCCGGCCCGGCTCGTAGACACTCTTGCGCAGGAACACCTGCGGTGCGCTGGGCGGGACTGCGGTCGCCCGATCGGTCGTCCCGAGTCCAGTCGCCTGCTGCCAGCCCGTGAAGCCGTACGTCACGGCATTGTAGCTCCACGCCCCAGCGCTCGGGTCGTGTACCACCGTATTCCCACCCCAGTCATAGCCCTTGAGATGGGTGTCCTTGAGATCCACGACGCCCTGCGGGCCCTGCAGCGTGTTGCCGCTCACGGTGATCTGCGACCAGTACCCAACGGTCAGCACCGCTCGCGCTCCGCCGGCTCCGTAGTTGTCGCGGAACACCAGATCCGCGTTTTGAGTGGTGCCGAACCCCAACTCGATGTTGTACACTCCCACGCCGGGAGCGTAATACGTCAGGTTGCTGTCCACCACGCCGCCCGACACCGGCTCGCGACCACCCACGAGCAGGTTCGCATGCCCCGATCTGGCGCCGTCCAGCGCGCCGTTACCGAAAGACACGTTCCCGCGCACGGTAATGTTACGCAGCCCCCCACCACCCAGCTTGCTGTACACGTGGATTCCGTAACCGAACTGGTTGAATATCACGTTGTCCCGAATCAGGAGGGGGCCGGTGTCGCTCTTCGCGTAGACCGCGTGTCCGCCGCCCCGCCACCCGTTGTCGTAGAGTAAGCAGCCGTAGATCTCGACGTCCTTCGACTTCGCCGGATAGACATAGAAGCCAATTCCCGTGTCGTGCACGACGAGGTGGACGTACTTCACATGGGGTGCGTTGCTCACCACGCCGTGCGGACGCTGGGGCGACGTCGTCACCCGGTCGGCGTTCGAGTCCGTGATCTCGAAGTCCTGAAACACGACCCACGGCCCTTCCACGAGCAGCATGTCGTCCAGTTGCCCGTTGCCGTCGATCACCGCACGCTCGCCGGGGTACTGCCGCACCACCACGGGCGCCCCCGGCACCCCGCTGACACTGCTCCGAAACGCACCGTGATAGACGCCGCCGAGCAACCAGATTGTGTCTCCAGGCTGTACCCGGCCACCGGCGGCCCGC
>JACXTT010006894.1_pt1 | contig 16137 bp, 16 predicted proteins | sample 9270951 | NCBI WGS metagenome assembly JACXTT01 (sample SAMN15532306, study PRJNA645909) | rock metagenome | isolation source: weathered quartz diorite | place: Puerto Rico | collected 2017-06-21 | reverse complement strand
GGATTCCCCGGCCCACTCGAACCGCATGCGGCCCTGGGGGGCCAGTCTCAAGTCTTTCACATCGTAGTCCATCGTTCGTCCCCGTATTCAGTAAAAGGGGGACAGATTCGAGAATCCGTCCCCCCGGTGTCGCTGCTCGTGATCGGAATTACTTGCCCGCGTCCCGCCGGAGGACCTTCGCCAGATCGGTTTTCTCCCAGGTGAACTCCGGTTCACTCCGCCCGAAGTGCCCGTAGGCCGCCGTCTTCTTGTAGATCGGCCGCAGGAGCTTGAGGTGATCGATGATCCCGCGCGGCGTCATGGGGAAGTGCCTGCGCACCAGCTTGTCCAGGAGGTCCACGGAGACCCGTTCGGTGTTCTTGGTGTCGATCAGAATGGACACCGGCTCGGGGATGCCGATCGCGTAGGCCAGCTGGACTTCGCACTTGTCGGACAGGCCCGCGGCGACGATGTTCTTGGCGATGTAGCGGGCCATGTAAGAGGCCGAGCGGTCCACCTTGCTCGGGTCCTTGCCCGAAAAAGCGCCCCCGCCGTGGCTGCCGACGCCGCCGTAAGTGTCCACGATGATCTTGCGCCCGGTCAGGCCCGTGTCCCCCATGGGGCCGCCGGTGACGAATCGGCCGGTGGGGTTGATATGGTATTTGACGCTGAGGGGGTCGAAGATGTCCTTCGGCATGACGGGCTTGATCACGTGCTCGATGATGTCGCGCTCGATCTTCTTGCTCGTGACGTCCGGGCTGTGCTGGGTGGACACGACGATCGTGTCGATCCGCACCGGCTTGCCGTCCCGGTATTCGACCGTCACCTGGGATTTGCCGTCCGGACGAACCCACGGGAGGATGCTCTTGCGCCGCACGTCAGCCAGCCGTTTGGTGAGGCGGTGCGCCAGGACGATGGGCATGGGCATCAGCTCGGGCGTTTCGTTCGAAGCGTACCCGAACATCAGGCCCTGATCTCCCGCGCCGCCCGAGTCCACGCCCATGGCGATGTCGCCCGACTGCTGGTGGATCGAGGTGAGCACCGAGCAGGTCTGGTAATCGAATCCCCAGGCGGCGTCGGTGTAGCCGATCCCTTTGATGGTGTCCCGGATGATGTCGGGGATCTCGACGTAGGCCTTGGTGGAGATCTCGCCGGCGACGAACGCGATACCGGTGGTCAGGATCGTTTCGCAGGCGACCCGGCAGCGCTTATCCTGGGCCATGATCGCGTCCAGGATGCCGTCGGAGATCTGGTCGGCGATCTTGTCGGGATGGCCTTCGGTGACTGATTCGGACGTGAACAGGAAGTTATGTCGGCTCATCGTCGAGGTCCTTCTGTTAAATGGATCGGGAGTGTCTGACGATCAGATTCATGGACGGATAAGGCCTCCAGAGTAGCGAGGGAAGTCCTCGTTTGTCAAGGAGAAAGTCGGCCTTTTCCCGAGGACTTTCCCACGTTGAATCGCTTGACAGTGCGCGCAGCGCACCTGTACGATGAAATGCCTTTTTCAATTTCCCATGACACGCGAGATGGATGCCATCACGAAAGAGACCGAGGAGGCCAAGCCGTTCACTTTCAAGGAGTTCGGCGACGCCCTCCTTGAATTTTTCAGCTCGCTGAAGCTAGCCATTTTCCTGATGATCACCATGGCGATCCTGGCGACGGTCGGGACGATCATCCAGCAGGGCGAGCGGCCGGAAGTTTACATCAAGGAATACGGCGAGAGCGCCTACTGGTGGTTTGTCAAGCTGGGGTTCATCGACATCTACCACACCTGGTATTTCTCGACGGTCCTCGTCCTCCTCTGCATCAACTCCCTGACTTGTTTCCACCAGCGCTTTCCCGCGATCTGGCGCTCGATCAGGCAGGATAAGGTCAACGTGACGGCCCAGTTCATCCAGAACCTCAAGCGCTCGGCCACGGTGGACCTCGCCTCCGACCGGAGCACGGTCACCGAGGGGCTCGCGCTGGGCTTCGCCGAACGCGGGTACCGTGTGCTGGTGCACAAAGGCGACGCCGAGACGACGCTCTACGCGACAAAGGGGATCATGGGGCGGGTCGCGGCGCACGTCGCCCATCTCAGCGTGACGGTCATCGTGATCGGCGGCATTCTCGGCAACGTCATCGGATTCCGCGATTTTGGCGTCTGTCTCGAAGGCGAGACCTATCACATCCCGCAGGGCAACTTCGATCTCCACGTGGACAAGTTCTGGATCGACTACTACGACAACGGCGCGGTCAAGTCCTACAACAGCACGCTGACGGTAATCGAGAACGGCGAGAGCAAAATGACCAAGACGATCACCGTCAACGACCCGCTGGTGTATAAGGGTATCTGGTTCTACCAGTCCAGCTATGGCGATTCCTGGGACCGCGTCGAGAAGGCGCGGGTGGTGGTGCGGGACAAGACCACGGACAAGGTGGTCGGCGAAGCCATCCTGGACTGGAAGAAGGAGTCCGTCCTCAAGGATTTGGGACTGAAGCTACAACTGACCGATTTCGTCGCCGACTTCGGATTCGACGCCAAGGACCGGCGCGTCTATTCGAAGACGGTCGAGCACGAAAATCCCGCCATCAAGCTGGCCATCACGGAGCGGGATCAAACGCTCACGGCGCCCTGGATTTTCTATAATTACCCGGACCTGTTCGACATTCAGGGGTCCCGGTACAAGTTCGAGCTGACCGGCTATCTCACCAAGAAGTTCACCGGCCTGCAAATCGCCAAGGATCCGGGCGTGCTCCTTGTCTGGATCGGTTCCACGCTGCTCGTCGTGGGCGTGACGCTCTCGGCGGCCATCTATCACCGCCGGGTGTGGGCCAAGGTGGTTCCCGGCCGGCAAGGGGTGACGGTCTACGTCGGTGGCACGGCCTACAAAGGGCAAATTGATTTCGACCGCGAGTTCGACCGGTTCACCGAGCGTCTCAAGGCGCAGGGGAGCCCAACCGTATAATGGAGTGACGCTATGTTGCGATCGCTGTTTCTCTTTGATGTGACTTTCTGGCTCTATCTGGCGGCCATGGGGCTGTATTTCGGCTATCTTCTCGCGTCGCGGAAGGCGCTCCAGCCGGCCCTGGCGGGCCATCCGACGATGTCGGAAGACAACGGGTGGGCGCAGCCGCTCGGCCAGCTGGCTACCTGGGTGACCTTCTTCGGCCTCATCGTCAACGGCATGGCGCTCGGCACCCGCGCCTACGAACGGATGCAGATTTCCGGGACGTTCGCGCCCTGGTCCAACCAGTTCGAGGCGATGGCCTACGTGTCCTTTGCGATCATCGCCGGCTACCTGCTGCTCGAGCTGAAGTACGGGATCAAGGCCATCGGCGCCTTCGTCGTGTCCATCGGGTTCATTGCGATGGGAGCGGCGTCCTTGTTGCCCTACCGCTATCAGACCGCCGAGCCGCTCGTGCCGGCCTTGAACAGCTATTGGATTTACATCCATGTCTCCATCACGCTCACCAGCTATGCGGCCTTCGCGATGGCCGGCGGATTGGGCGTGATGTATCTGCTGAAGGAGAGGGCGGAACGGCGCGGCCTGGCGGCCACGTCGGTCTACGCCACGTTCCCGAGCCTCGAGAAGATTGACGAGTTGGGCTACAAGGCGGTCATGGTCGGCTTTCCGCTCTTGGCCTTCGGTACGATCCTGGGCGCAATGTGGGCGAACTACGCGTGGGGCGGGTACTGGTCGTGGGACCCGAAGGAGACCTGGGCGCTGATCGTGTGGCTGATCTACGGCGCCTATATCCACGCCCGGATGAACCGGGGATGGGAAGGCCATCGCGCCGCGATCTACCAGATTTTCGGCTTGCTGATGGTCATCTTCTGTTTCTGGGGCGTGAACTTCCTGCTGTCGGGGCTCCATGCCTATGCCTGATCAGGAGACCGTCGTGCAACCGGCGGGGGCCTCGGCCGTTGGCGTGCCTGCGCTCCGCCGCCGGCTGGTCGTCCTCCTAGGCGGGCTGGCCATCCTCGCGCTGGCCTTCGGCGTGGTCTGGCTGCAGAGCGCCAAGTATGAGCCGCTGACGGTCGGCATGGCGGCGCCGGATTTCACCCTGCCGGATATGGCCGGGAAGAATCAGCAACTCTCCGACTATCGCGGGAAGGTCGTCTTCCTGAACTTCTGGGCGACCTGGTGCAAGCCCTGCAAGGAGGAAATGCCGTCGATGCAGGTGCTCTGGGACAATCTCAAGAAGGAAGACTTCGTCATGCTGGCCGTCAGCATGGATCGGGTCACCACGACCAAGGAGATCCCGCCCTTCGTCGAGAACTTGAAACTCACGTTTCCGATCCTGACGGACTCCTGGGGGCAGACCGACAAGCGCTACAAGCTGATGGGTGTCCCGGAAACATATATCATTGATCAGAGCGGCGTCCTGCGTGAGAAAGTGATCGGTCCCCGCGACTGGACCCGGGCCGAGAGCATCGAGACCATCGTCCAGTTGCTGCAGAAGCAGCGCAAATCCGTCCGGGCCGACTAGCTTCCGATGCGAACCCTGGGCGCCGTGTGGCTGGTGGTGTTCTTGACGGCCGGGCTCCTGGCGTGCGACGGCGTGCCCGAGAGCGAGATCACTGCGAATGAGGGCGTCCCGATGATGCCCGCCGTTCCTGTCCTCACCGAGGCGCCCCGCGTCGGTCACCTGGCTCCGGATTTCGTGCTCACGACCCTGGACGGTCGGGAAGTGCGGATGTCCGACTATCGGGGCCATGTCGTCTTCCTGAATTTTTGGGCGACTTGGTGCGGGCCGTGCAAAGTGGAGATGCCGGCGATGGAGCGCCTCTACCGCGAGTACCGTCGTCAAGGCTTCTCGGTCCTGGCGGTCTCCACTGACGCCGAGGGTGCCGTGGTGACCAGGCCGTTCCGGGACTCCTTGGGGTTGAGCTTCACGATCGCGCACGATCCGGAGATGGTGGTGATGCGTTTGTACGGCGTACGAGGCTTGCCGATGACGTTTCTAGTGGACCGACAGGGCGTCATAACGCACAGGATCTTCGGCGAACGTGACTGGCAACAGCCTGAAAACCGCGATGGCATCCGCAATCTTTTGAAGGTCCGCTGACCCATGTTCGAGCAGGCTCCCGATGTCTCCCTCTTCATCGCCTTCGCCGCGGGGCTGCTGTCCTTCGTCTCGCCCTGCGTCCTGCCGCTGGTGCCCTCCTACATCACCTACATTACGGGACTCACCCTGGAGGAACTGACCAGCGAGACGGAACGGGCGCGGGTCCGCGGCGTCATCATTGTCAACTCTTTGCTCTTCATCGCGGGCTTTTCAGCCGTGTTCATCGCCTTCGGGGCGTCGGCCAGTCTGCTCGGACAGGTGCTGACCACCTACCAGGATTTCATCCGCAAGCTGGGCGGGGTGCTGATCGTCGTCTTCGGTCTCTACGTCATGGGGATGCTGAAGCTCAACTTCCTGATGAGCGAGGCGCGCATCCACCTCAAAAGCCGCCCGGCCGGGTACGTCGGGTCGGTCCTCGTCGGCGTCGCGTTTGCCGCGGGCTGGACTCCCTGTGTCGGCCCGATCCTGGGCACGATCCTTGTCTACGCCAGCACGACCGATTCCATGCTGACGGGCGTGAAGCTTCTCTCCAGCTACTCGCTGGGCATCGGCCTGCCGCTCTTCATCACCGCGCTCGCGGTGGACTCCTTCCTCAATTACTTCAAGAAGCTGCGCGGCTACATGTACGGCATCTCCGTCGCCAGCGGCGTGTTTCTCGTGCTGGTCGGCGTGCTGCTGTACACCAATTCCTTGACCATCCTCACCAGCGAGCTCGAACGGCACGGCATCGGCTGGTACATCGGACAATAATTGATGTACGACGCCATTGTTGTGGGGTTGGGGCCGGGCGGGGCGACCGCGGCGGCGGAACTCGCACGCGCCGGCCTGTCCGTCCTTGGGCTGGAAGCGAAGACCCATCCCCGCTACAAGGTCTGCGGCGGGGCGTTGTCGGCCCGCCTTGACCGTCTGCTCGAGCCGGACTATCGCGCCGTCATCGAAGAGACCATCCACCGCGTGCGGTTCCAGTTTGCCGGCTCCGAATCGTTCGAATGGGCATCGTCCGAGCCTCTGGCGTACATGGTCATGCGGGACCGTTTCGATGCGTACCTCGTTCGGAAAGCGCGCGGGGCCGGGGTCGTGGTCCGCGAGAACGAGCGCGTGACGGCGCTGCGTGAATATGCGGATCACGTTGAGGTGGAAACCCGAGAGGGGCTGTATCGCGCGAAGATCGTCGTAGGCGCGGACGGCGCCAACAGTCTCGTCGCCAGAACGCTGTTTCCCGAACGGCGCGGGCAGGCCTTGGGCGCGCTGGAGGGCGAGGTGCCGCTGATGGAGGCCGCGTCGAAGTTGGAGACGGGGGCCATCGTCCTCGATCTCGGGGTGATCACCGGGGGCTACGGCTGGGTGTTCCCGAAAGAGGGGCGGCTCTCGATCGGTGTCGGCGGCTTTCAAGGGAAGCACCGCAATCCCAAGGCCGCCTACGGAGAATTTGCGAAGGCAGAGCCCACGCTCGACGGCCTCGCCGTCCCGGACGGCCTCGGGCATCCGATTCCGATCTATGCCGGCAAGGCGGCGGAGCGGCTACCGCTGGCCACGGAACGCGCGCTGCTGGTGGGCGATGCGGCTCACCTGGTGGATCCGATGCTGGGAGAAGGGATTTACTATGCCATCCTCAGCGGCCGCATGGCGGCGAAGGCGATTGCGGATCGTGTGCATGGGGCGACGCAGGGCCTGAGCGATTATGACGCCCTGGTGGCCGCTGAACTCTATCCGGAATTCCGCGCGGCAGCACGCCTCGCATGGGTGGTGTACACCTTCCCCCGGCTGGCCCATCGGGCGCTGCGCCGCCGGGCGGATACGATCCATCTTCTCGCCGACATTCTAAAGGGCCGATCGACCTACCAGGGTTTGCTGGAATCCATGCGCGACCGGCTGCAGAACTTCATGAACCGCGCGGTCCGGGATACGGCGGCCTCGGCCTTTAGCCGCTAACGCGGCCGCTTCCTTACCCTCCGCTCAGCGCGCAGACAATATAGACCTGATCGTCCGGTCGAAGCGCGACGGACAGATCACGCGCCTGCTCTTCATTGATGAAGATCCGGATGTGCTGTCGAACCGTATCCTGCTCGGTGATGATGCGAAAGCGGAGGCCGGGGTAGCGCCGATCGAGCGCCGACAGAACTTCTCCGAGCGTTGCGCCCTGAGCATCCACCGCACCCTGCTGTGCTGTATAGGAACGGAGCGGGCTGGGGATGTGTACCGTCACGGTCACAATTCCGCAGCCTCAACTGAGTAAATCTCGGGAAGATTTCTCGCAAGGCATGTCCAGCTTGCACCGCCGGTGCGGCTGCCCCAGAGTTCTCCGCTCGTCGTGCCGAAGTAGAGGCCGATCGGCGCATGGGCATCCGCGGTCATTGCCTGACGTTTGACGGTCCACCAGGCTTGCGCTTTCGGGAATCCTTTATCCTGTCTTGTCCAGCTTTTGCCGGCGTTCTCGGTCACGTAGACGGCCGGCTTGCCTTCCGGGCTCGTGCGCGGCCACACTGTCGCGCCATCCATCGGGAACACCCACGCGGTTTCCGCATCGCGCGGGTGCACGACCATCGGAAAGCCGATATCGCCGACCTGCTTCGGCATATTCTTGCCGATACGTACCCACTCCTTCGACGGCCGATCGAGCCGATAGATGCCGCAGTGATTCTGTTGGTACAGCCGGTCAGGGTTGCTCGGACAGAGCCGGACGCAATGGGGGTCGTGGAAGGTAACAGTGGCCGCGTCGAAACCCTGCACCACTTCCATCCCTTTCACGATGGGCGCAAAGGTTCGGCCGCCGTCGACCGATTCGTGCACGCCGCCGCCCGACATGGCGAAGTAGAGGTGGGTGGGATCGCGTGGGTCGACGATGATCGAGTGCAGTTTCGGTCCGTCCGGCGTGCCGTCCTGTACGGTGCCCATCCACGTCCGGTACTGCGGATCGTCATTGATGTAGGAGAACGGTCTCCAGGTGACCCCTCCGTCCTCGGAGCGGAAGAGGCCCTGCGGCGAGGTGCCCGCGTACCACACGTTTGGTTCGTTCGCGTGACAGGGCGTGAGCCAGAACGTGTGATCCACTACCCGGCCCTTCTGTCCTTCTGGCACTTTTGGAAAGGCCGGCGGGGTCTGAGCCTCCTTCCAAGTCTTGCCGAAATCAGTTGAGCGGAAGACCGTCGGGCCCAGGTGCCCGGTGCGGGCGGCCATGAGCATCGTGCGCCTGTCGCGGGGGTCCAGCACCAGGTGGTGCGCGATGTGACCGAGGAACATCGGCGCAGACAGCTTCCAGGTCCGACGGGACCGATCGCCGCGCACGATGAATGCGCCTTTGCGGGTGCCAATGAGCAGAGCGACTGAACCGGTGGCGGGTTTGAGCGTGGTGGTCTTGGGTTTTCCAGAAGCCCGACGTTTGTCCGGCATAACGAGCCTCCTTAGATGGGACCTTCGTCCTGTTCTGTTAAGAAAGCACAGACGCCTTGCGTCGGGCAAGAGGGCAGAAAGAGAAGATCAACGACAGAGGGGAAGTATTTGACTTTTAACGGATGCGTTTCCGCGGAAAGGGGGAAAATTAGCAGCTGACGTTCAAGCTGCAGTCGATGACGGTGGGAACATGGCCGTTGCCGTTCACGCCGGCTGGAGGAAGGTCGGCCGGATTCATGGACAGCGACCGGGCCTTGGTCACAACCGGCGGCAAGGGTGGAGGGATCGAGGGTTTGGACAGCGCGGTTGCTCCATTCGTAGCGGCCGCTACGTCCTTGAGGGATTTCCCGTTAATGGAGGCCAGGAGCGCCTGCCCGTCTTTGCGGACCGGGGCCTTGGGATAGTTGGCCAGCAGCAGGTTGAGGTGCTCCACCGCCCGTTCGTGGGAGCCGAGGTCCTTATAAGTCTTCGCCAGGTAGTACAGCGCTTCAGCCGAGATGTCGGAGTCGGGATAGAAAGTAATGACCCGCTCGAACCGGTGCAGGGCCGCCAGGTAGGCGGTCTGGCGATAGTAATGCTTGCCCACGTAGAGCTCATACTCGGCGGTGTGCGTCCGGCCTTCCTTGATCTTCGCCTTGGCGTCCAGTTCATAGGCGTTACCGGGATAATCCTTCAGCAATTTCTCCATCGCCTCGACGGTCAGGCGGACGTGCTCTGGATCACGGTCAAGGGTCGTGACCTGCTTGAAATGGCTCAGGCCCAGTCGGTATTGGGCGTAGGGCGCGAGCATGTGCGACCTGTGGAGGTCGAGGAAGTGCTGGTACTCCACGGCGGCCTCGGCGTAGTCTTCCTTCTCGAAGAACGCTTCAGCGCGCTTCATGATGACATGTGGGTCGTAGTTCCGCTCCAGAGGGTCGGTCTTGAGGATCTGCTCGTCGGCGTTGGCTGTGCCGGCGGCGGCCGCGTCTTTGGCTGACTGGGTCTTGGAAGTGCTGGAACAACCGACGAGAACGGACGCGGCCAGCAGCGTCGCGACAAGAGGAGCGTGAGCGCGCATACGACGAGTACTCTAAACAAATAACCACTTGGAAATCAAGCGTAAATTGACACTCCCAGCGCACGGTTCCTATAATCCCCCCATGAACCTGCGATCACGAATCGTCGGGACGGGCGGGTATGTCCCGGCCCGCATCGTCACCAATGAAGAGCTGGCCGGTCTGACCGGCGTGGCGCCTGCCGCGATTTACCGGCGGACCGGCATCAGAGAGCGCCGGTGGGCGGCGCCGGACGAAGCCACGTCGGACCTCGCTCTTCAAGCCGCGAGGACCGCACTCGAAGCGGCAGGCACACAGGCCGCGGCGCTCGATGCGATCATTCTCTCCACGACCTCGGCGGATACCCTCATGCCCGCGGCGGCCTGCCATCTCCAGCGCTTACTGGGCGCAAAGCCGGCGTTCGCCTTCGACCTGGCCGCATCCTGCTCGGGGTTCCTGTACGCGTTGTCGGTCGGAGATCACTTGATCCGGCTGGGACAGGCCCGCCGGGTGCTGGTGGCCGCGGCCGAGGTCAAGTCGCGCTTTCTTAACTTTAAAGACGGAAACACGGCGATCCTCTTCGGCGATGGCGCGGGAGCCGCGGTCTTGGCCGCTGGGGATGAGCGTCATGGGGTCCTATCGGTCATTTTGCATGCCGATGGCGCGCGCGCGGACCTGATCACGATTCCGGCGGGAGGATCGCGCCTGCCCGCGTCCGAGAAGACAGTGGCCGAGGGGCTGCATGCGATTCACATGCGCGGCCCCAGCCTGTTCCGGGTCGCGGTGCGCCGGCTCGAGACGGCCGTGACCGAGATGTTGAAGGAGCAGGGGTTGACGGTTCGAGACGTGCAGTGCTTCATCTTCCATCAGGCCAACGGGCGGTTGCTGGACAAAGTGTCGGAGCGGCTCGGCATTCCTCCGGACAAGACATTCAGCATGATCGAGCGGTACGGAAACACGTCTTCGTCCTCGCTCCCGCTGACCCTGGACGCGGCGGTGCGGGCGGGCAGTGTCAAATCCGGCGATCTCGTCCTGCTGGGCACGATCGGCGGCGGCCTCACCTGGGGCACGGCGCTTATCCGGTGGTAGCGGGTTCCTTGACGGGAGTGGGCTCAGCAACCTTCTCGGCGGCTTTCTCGGAAGGTTTCTCAGCGGCCTTGTCGGAGGGTTTCTCGGCAACCTTTTCAACTTTCTCGGCCAGTTTTTCGGCGGCCTTCTCGGCGGCCTTCTCCACGGCCTTGCTTTCGCGTTTGGAACGTCCTTCCTTCAGCACCGGCAAGATGCGGGCACGGAGTGCGTCCTGAATCTCATCCGGGGGGCGCCGCGCGTCCACTACCTGGAACCCGAATTCCTCTGCGATCTTGTCGAATTCCTCGATGATGAGCCCCTGGTATTTCTTGAAGCTGTCGTACAGGTCGGCCCCCAGCCGCATATCCATGCCCGATTCCCAGTAGTTCATGCCCTTGGATTCGATGACTCGCAGCGCCAGAGTGTCTGCGTCAATACGCAGGTAGCAGACGAGATCTGGCACGATCGCAAAGCCAAAGACGTCGCGGATCCACTGGCGGTCGCAACCGCGGACGACATTGCGGACGAAGGCCGTATAAATGTACCGGTCGGCCAGGACGACGAAGCCCGAGCGCAGGGCGGGGATGATTTGGTGCTCCAGCCGGTCGGCGAAGTCCGTGGCGTAGAGGAGGCTGTGGCTCCAGGGGTCCAGGATGTTGCCCTGTTTGGCGCTCGCGATTGTCTTGGACATGAGCTCCGAGCGGGTCCAGCCGGTGGTGAGGACCCCGTAGCCCTGCACCTCCAGCCATTCCTGGATCAATTCGATGTGGGTCGAGCGGCCGACGCCGTCCGGGCCCTCAACCGCGATCAGCTTCCCCTTGAGCCCTTTCAGACTCTGGTAGGGCAAACCTTCGCCAAAATAGCGCTTCTCGCTTGGCATGCGTCCCCCGTTTCGGCTTGTACGTGGCCAGAGCTTTCGACACGATGTCGCGAACCTGTTCCTGCTGCTCGTCGATTTCGAGGGTCGCGTCCATGACGGTCAGCCCGAATTCCTCCACGATTTTGTCGTATTCGGTCAGGGTCCTGGATTGGAAAATTTTGAAGCTCTCTACGAGATTCGCACTCAGCCCCAGGTCCATCCCGGCCTCGTAGTATTTCAGTTCAGCGCGCGTGCCTTCCAGTAGGCGCGACAGCGAGACTTCGATCGGGACTCTGAAGTAGAAAGCGAGATCCGGCTTGATGGCGAAACTGTACAAACTGCGCACCCAGCTCGGCGAGATGCCGCGCACCGCGTCTCTCGCGAACGCTGTGTACATGTACCGGTCCGCCAACACGATCATGCCGGCCTTGAGCGGAGGCAGGATCTGGTGGTACAGGCGATTGGCGAAGTCGGTGGCGTGCAGCAGGCTGAACGTCAAGGGAGTGAGGACCTTTGTCTTCTTTCCGCGTTTGGTCGTTTCCTTCACGAGCGCGGAGGAATTCCACTCGGTGAAAAAGACGTTGTAGCCCTGCGAGTCTAGCCACTTGCGCATCAGGCTGAGCTGGGTGCTTTTGCCCGACCCGTCGATACCCTCGACGACGATGAGCTTGCCGGGGTAGGGGTGGGACGTCACGAACGTTGCTTTGGGGAGTGCGGTCATGCGTCTGAGTCCTCTTGCGCCTCGGTCTTCGTGAATCGAATCGTACGCTTCAACCCCTGGCCTAACAGGTCGGTCCGCTCACGCGCAGCCCAGATTTCCAGCGCCGCCTCATCGGTGGCGATCAGGCCGATATCCACCGCGTCTGCCGTCACCGCACAGCGAACGGACTGCACCACGCCAAAGTGGCTCCGATCGAGCGCGTCCCCGACGCGCAGGATGCCCCCCAACACGGTGAGGGTGTTGCGGAGGTCCGGGGGAAGATCCTTGAGGGTCCGGTGGTCGTCCTCAGGAATCGCCTTGCGATGGTACCGGGCGATGTTGGCGATCAGCTCGATCTCGTCCGCGGTGAATCCTACCAGATCGCAGTTTTTAATTAAATAGTAGGAGTGTTTATGGTGTTGCCGGGAGTTGATCAGGTAGCCGACATCGTGCAAGATGGCCGCGTACTCCAGCCATTCGCGCTCCCGCTCCCCCAGTTTGTGTGCTGAGGCGGTCTGGTCGAAAATCTGCAGAGAGAGCTTGGCGACATGGTGGGTATGAACGGGATCGTACTGGCACTTCCGGGCCAGCCTGAGCACGTCGCGCCGGCGGACATTGGGGATTTCCTGTTCAGCCTGGATGCCCTCGCGGTGCCGTTCGATGAAGTCATGCAGCAGCCCCTCCCGAATGGCCTTGTCGCTGACGGTCAGTTCGGTGATGTTGAGCCGTTCCATCAGGGTCCTGAGCACGATGATGGCCGGCACCAGCACGTCGGCGCGTTTGGGGTCCACGCCCGGGACCTCATGCCGCTGTTTGAGCGGCGTCTTCACGAGGAGTTTTTCGGCCGCGACCACGTCTTTGAATGAGAAGCGGGCGAGGTTGAGTTGCGGGATCGGTCGGTCTGTCTTGTGCAGGTGCATGATCTCGGCCAGGTTTCCGATCATGCCGGAGGTGCCGACGAACTCATCGAATCCAACTTTTTTGAAGCGCGGGAGCACCGCCTTCAACTGCGTCTCCACCGCCTCTTGGAGCCGTTCGAGGCGGCCTGCGGATGGCGTGGTGTCTTGTCTGAGGTAAAGATCTTTCAGCCTGATCGCGCCGAGCTTCAGGCTGGCGGCGTGCAGGAGCTTGTTCCTGTTGCCGACGATCAGCTCCACCGATCCGCCGCCGACGTCCGCGATCAAAACGTTCCGGTCCCCGAAGTCCATGCTCTGCCGGACGCCCAGATAAATCAGACGGGCTTCTTCCTGACCGGTCACCACGCGCACGCGGATGCCGGCTTGGTGCTCGATCGCCTCGATGAACTGCCCTCCATTGGAAGCTTCGCGGATGGCGCTCGTGGCCACCGCCTCGATGCGGCTGAAGCTGCGGTTGCGTGCGAGAGTGGCGAGGTTCTTGACCACGTCCATCCCTCTTGCCAGGGCCGCCGGGGACAACTGACCGGATTTGAAAGTGTCTTCTCCCAAGCGTGTCACGTCCTTGAATCTGTCGAGGATCTTGTACGAAAAATCGGGTTGGATTTCGGTCAGAAGCATATGAATGGAGTTACTGCCGATGTCCAGAAGGGCCAGTTTAAGCATAGGTTAACTGACCATTGTCCCACATTTGAGGCGGTTACGACAATGTATGTATCTCATTGATAAATAATTTGTTTTCTCTATATCTTAGGCCGCGTCGCTGGCATTGGTGCCGTCGGCAGCTTGACGAAAAATGTTGCGCCTTTTCCCGGCGAGCTTTCAACAGAGACGGTCCCGTCGTGGCCTTCGACCAAGTGCTTCACGATCGCGAGGCCCAGGCCCGTGCCGCCCAGTTCGCGGGAGCGCGCCTTGTCCACGCGATAGAAGCGTTCGAAGATGCGTGGGAGGTCCTGCGGGGGAATGCCGATGCCCGTATCCGCGACGCTCACCGCCACCATCCGATCATCGCTCGTTGCTCCAATCGTAATGGTTCCGCCGTCGGGTGTGTACTTGACGGCGTTGTCCAAAAGATTCGAGAACACCTGCCCCAGCCGTTCTTCATCGCCCAGGATCGGCGGCAGTTCCGAAGGAATGGTCACCACGACCATGTGCTTCTTGCGTTCGACGAGGTGGCGGAGCAGTCCGACGGTCCGGTCGATGAGGACGGCCAGGGCTACCGGCTCCTGCTTCAGCGGGATCTGCCCGGACTCGATTTTCGACAGCAGGAGCAGGTCGGTGATGATGAGGTTCAGCCGGTCGGCGTGCGCCTTGATGATGTCCAGGAAGCGGTCGAGTTCCTCGGACTTGTCCTTACCGCCGTCCTGGATGGCTTCGACGTAGCCCTTGATGGCAGTCAGGGGAGTGCGTAACTCGTGTGAGACGTTCGCCACGAAATCCTTGCGGACCTGTTCCAATCGGTGGAGGTTTCGGATGGTCTCCTCAAGGGACGCGGCCATCTGGTTCAGGATCTCGGCGAGATGCGCCACTTCGGTGGTGGACGTGACACGGATCCGTTCATGGAACTCCCCGCGGGCCATGCGTCGCGCGGCGGCGACGATGTCCGCGAGCGGTCGGGTGATGCCGCGCGCGACGGCGTAGCTCAATGCCAGCGAAAGGAGAAACGCTCCGCCGAGCGCCGCCGCCAGCATTCTCCGAAGGTCATGGTGCCGCTGCTCGATTTCCGTCAGCGGCAGGGACAGCCGAACAATGCCCAGCACGCGGTTATCGGTTTGGGGTGCTCGAACGGGAAGGGCCACGTTTAACATGCGGATGCCGACCGTGCCGCTCAAGCGGGTGCTCACGCCCATGCCGGTGGCGAGCGCCTCGCGGACCTCCGGTCGCGAGAGGTGGTTGTCCATGCGGCGCAGCGCCTCGCCAGATTCGTAGGAGTCCCCGAGCACGAGCCCCTCCGGGTTGATCACGGTCACACGGGCGTGGATGTCGTCACCCGACTGATCGGCCAGCGCGTCAATGGCGGAGGAGTCCGGTTTGGCGGCCGCCAGCGGACCGGCGAAGAGGCGGGCGGCCATGCGGGTCTGGGCGGTCAATCGAACCCGAAGCTGGTCCATGTCGCTCCGCTCGAGGGCATCCAACGCAAGCCATCCGGCCGTCCCCATGCCCACGCCGGCGATGACAAGGTAGCCGAGCAGGATTTTCCACTGGAGGGGCAGGCGCACAGCGCTTATTCTTCCTCCTTGTCACGAAGCTTGTAGCCGACCGATTTGATCGAAACGATGGCGTCATTGAGCAAGGGCACCTTCTGCTTCAATCGGCGGACGTGGACGTCCACGGTTCGCGTCGTTCCGTGGTAGTCGTAGCCCCAGACGGTATTGAGAAGAACGTCACGGGTGAGCACCCGACCCTTGTTGCGCAATAGTTGCTCCAGAAGGCCGAACTCCTTGGCCGTGAGCGAGATTTCCTTGCCGTCGACCTTCACCTCGTGCCGAACGGCATCCAGGCGGAGCGGACCATACGCGTACGGTTTGCTGTCGGCTTCCCGCCGCTCGGCCCGTCGCAGCAGCGCCTTGATGCGCGCAACCAGTTCCTTGGGGCTGAAGGGTTTCGTCAGGTAGTCATCGGCTCCGAGTTCCAGCCCGACGATCTTGTCGGACTCCTCGGCCTTGGCCGTCAGCATGATGATCGGCGTGAGCGCCGTGGCGGGGTCTGCGCGGAGTTTCTTGCACAGTTCCAGACCGTCGAGGCCGGGCAGCATCAGGTCCAGCACGATGACGTCTGGATGTTCCTGGCGGACGGCGGCCAGGCCGGCGGTTCCGTCCGTGGCCGTCCGCGGGCGAAAGCCTTCTTTTTCAAGGTAATGGCGGACGAGGTCCAGGATGTCCCGCTCGTCCTCGATGATCAAAACCTTGCGCGCGACGGTCACGTTGTCAGCGTATCGAAGGGTCCGAAGGGTGTCAAGGGAACGGCCTGCGGTGGAACGGGTCATTGCATCGGCCAACGCCGGGGTCAACTCAGGGTGTGGCGGATGATCTTGCCTTCCACCATGTACACGACCAGCTCCGCCACGTTCGTGGCGTGGTCGGCGATGCGTTCCAGGTACTTAGAGATAAAGGTGATGCGGATGGCGCGGGTGATAGT
>JACXTT010006893.1_pt1 | contig 16137 bp, 12 predicted proteins | sample 9270951 | NCBI WGS metagenome assembly JACXTT01 (sample SAMN15532306, study PRJNA645909) | rock metagenome | isolation source: weathered quartz diorite | place: Puerto Rico | collected 2017-06-21 | reverse complement strand
AACGTCGCGCGCAGCATCCGCCGCCGCAACGAAGAGTCGTTCTGGTCGCCGATTCCGCTGCAGTACAGTCTCTACCGCGTGTCGCGCGCCGGTCACCTGGTCGACCTCGAGGTGCCGCGCCAGCGGGTTGCTACGATCACGCCGTACGTCCTGACGTCGGCACAACACCTCTATTCGCCCGACTCCCTGGCCGCGGGGTGGGACTCGACCCACTTTCCCAGCGACGTCGGCGTCGACGCCAAACTTGGGATCACGCCGAGTCTCACGCTCGACGCCACCTACAACACCGACTTCGCCCAGGTCGAGGTCGATCAACAACAGACCAACCTGACGCGCTTCCCGCTGTTCTTCCCCGAGAAGCGGCCCTTCTTCCTGGAGAACGCCGGCGTATTCTCGGGCGGGACGCCGCAGGCGGTGGAGCTGTTCTTCACCAGGCGCATCGGCATCGACACCGTGGGCAACCCCGTGCCCATTGTCGGCGGCGGGCGACTCAGCGGGAAAGTCTCCGGCCTCACCGTCGGCCTGTTGCAGTTGTTCACGGAGCGGGAAACGGGGATCCAACCCGCCAACTCGTATTCCGTCTCGCGGGTGCTGAAGGAGTGGGGGCGGTCGCGCATCGGGGCGCTCGCCATACATCGGGTCGCCACCCACGACGGCCGCGACCGCAACACGACGCTCGCCGCGGACGGTCGCTTCGCGTTCAGCGATCCGGTGACGCTCGACTGGTGGGTGGCGAAAACCACCACCCCAGGACGCACCGGCCGGGACCACGCGTTCAGCGGGCGCCTGGGGTTCAAAAACAGTCACTGGGACAACGGACTGCGCTTCGCGCAGGTGGGAGAAGACTTCAACCCCGAAGTCGGATTCCTGGCCCGCAGCGGTTACCGGTATTACGAGCCATCCGTCTTCTACACGATGCCGGTGAAGAACCGCTACCTGCGCTACTGGCAGCCGCACATCACGTACCGCGGCTACTTCGGGTTCGACGGCAAAGTGCAGTCGGACTGGCTGCACCTCGATCTCGGCCAGACGGAGCTCAACAACGGCGGGCAATTCGGTCCGGAGGTGAACATCTATCGGGAAGGGCTCACGGATACGTTCACCATTGCGAACGGGGTCACGCTGCCCGTCGGCGAGTACCACTGGACCAGTGTGGCATGGGATGTCGGGACCAACCCGAGCGCCCCGGTGGCCTTCCTGACCAAGATGCAGGCGGGGCAGTTCTACAACGGGACGCTGTACGGCTGGACGTCGACGACGACGGTACGGGGGGCGGCGCTCACCGCGTCGCTGCAATTCGATTACAACAACGTCCACCTCGACCAGGGGCATTTCGTCCGATCGCTCCTGGGCATGCACCTGGGCTACTTCTTTACACCCCGGATGTTCGTCCAGTCCCTCGTGCAGTTCAACAACCAGACCGACGTATTCTCAGCCAACATCCGGTTCGGCTGGCTCAACACGGCGGGGACGGGCCTGTTCGTGGTGCTCACCACGGCGGACAACGCGACGACGCTCTCGCGCTGGGACCGGCCGATCGCGCGGTCGCTGCAGATCAAGTTCACCCGCCAGTTCGGCAGCGGCGGGTAGCGGTTGGCCGTGTCGCAGGTCGTCGTCGTCGGCGCCGGCATCAACGGGCTGGTCGCCGCCCACTACCTCCGCAAGGGCGGCGCGGAGGTCACCCTCCTCGAGCGCTCCGATCGTGTCGGCGGCGCCTGTATCTCCGACGTGGCGACCGTGCAGGGGCAGTCCCAGCGCTACGCCGTCGGCGCGTCCGTCCTCGGGTTGATGCCGGACTTCATCTGGCGTGAAACAGGGCTTGCCGACCGTCTCGAGACGTTCGTTCCCAATCATGCCAAGCGCGTCTACTTCCCGGGTCCCGATGTCAACGTCTGGATCCACCGCGATCCCGAAGCGCTGGAGCGGGAGTTTCGGGAGCGCTGGGGGGAGCGGGGCGACGTCGCCGGCTTCCGCCATGATGAAGCCAGGGTGGTGGCGTTCCTGCAGGCGGGATACCGCAACGCCGTCGCGCCGACGCTCGCCGCCGCGCGCGAACGTCTTGGCAAGAAGCTCGTGAAGCTCTGGATCTCCGGGAGCGCGTGGGATCTGCTCGATCACTATTTCACCGCCGACCGCACCAAGATCTACATGGCGATGACGGTGACCGAGAGCGGTCCCGTCTCGCTCAAGGATCCGTATTCCGCGTTCACGCTGCCGCTCATGGACTCGGGGTCGGTGTTCGACGGCTATTACGGATTCGTGAAGGACGGCATCTGGCGTGTGACCGAAGAGCTGGGCCGGATCAACCAGGAACTGGGTGTCGACATCCGGCTGGGCGCGCGTGTGGAGCAGGTCGACCCGCAGATCGGGAAGCTGCGCTGCTCTCGGGCGGGGACTGCCGCGCAGCTGCCATTCGATCATCTGGTGCTCGCCACCGACCCGCTCACCGCAGCCCGGGTCCTCGGGGACGGCGCGTTTACGGCACAGGTCGAAGCGAAGCGGTTTCTCGGTTCCAGCGGGAAGCTCACGCTCTTGTTCCAGCGCCCGGCCGTGTGGAAGGAGGGGACGACAGACCCGGCGAGCGAGGCGGCATTCCGGTTCATTTTTGCCGTCGACTCGCTCAAGGCGTTCGAGCGGGCGACGCTGCGGCCGACGTCCGACGGCGCGGACTACGAGCCGGGCTACATTCAGATCTACCCTGAGGGAGCGGCGATGCGGCAGCTCGGCCTGCGCGAGCCGTTCGACCGCCTCACGCTGTTTTTCAAGAATCTGGCGCTCAACCGGGAAGGGTCGGCGCTCCCTGAGGTAATCGACGCGGTGAAAGCACAGCTATTCCCGTATCTCGCGAACCCCGAAGACTGCGTCTGGAGCCGGCTGCTCACCCCGCGCGACCTGCAGCAGCTGTTTCTCTTTCCGGGCGGAAATCTGGACCACACGATGCTGGTCGGGGGGCAGCAGTTCAGCGACCGGCAATACGCCGCGGACCCCGCGCACGATTTCTATCGGTTCGGTGCCTGGCCGAACGTTTCCTATTGCGGGGCAGGGGCGTACCCCTGCGGCTCGATCACCGGAACACCCGGCTACATGTGCGCGCAGCAGCTGCTGCGGCGAGGTTCGTGATGACCAGACGTATGCTGCCGTTCGTGTTTGTCATCGCCGGTGTCGCGGCGTGCGGGGGCGACGTGACGAGCGGCGGGCGCAATCCGCAATCCGTCTCCGTGCTCACCCAGCACAACGACAACACCCGGTCCGGGTGGAACAGCCACGAGACGGCGCTGAACACGAGCAACGTGAACCAGCAGCAGTTCGGCAAGGTGCTCACGCTCCCCGTCAGCGATCAGATGTTCGCCCAGCCGCTCATCGTCGGTCATGTCCACATCGCGAGCGGCGACCATAACGTCGTGTATGTCGCCACGGTCGACAATGCGCTGTACGCCTTCGACGGAGACAACGGCAAGCAGTACTGGGTCCGGAACTACACGGCGTCCGGCATGCGGCCGCCGCACAATATCGACATGACCGGGGCCTGCGGCGGCACCTATACGGACTTCAGCAACAACATCGGCATCGTGGGGACGCCGGTGATCGATTCGGTGCGGCAGGTCCTGTACATGGTCGTGCGCAGTACCGACGGCACTGCCTTTGTGCAGCACCTGCACGCCGTCAGCATCGTCGACGGGAGTGAGCTGTCGGGCAGTCCGGTGCAGATCAACGCCGCGGTTTCCGGCAGCGGCACCGGCAGCGTCAACAACGTGCTCAGCTTCGACGCGCAACGGGGGAACCAGCGCCAGGCCCTGACGCTCCTGAACGGGGTGGTGTACGTGACGTGGTCCTCGCATTGCGATTGGGGGCCCTACCACGGGTGGATTCTGGGATACGATGCCGTCCGCCTGCAGCAGCGGGTGGTCTACAATGCGACGCCCACCGGCGACGCCGGCGGTCTGTGGGAGAGCGGGACCGGCATGGCGGCGGATGCGGGCGGCAACCTGTATGAGGTAGTCGGTAACGGGACCGTGGGAGACTCCGTTGATCCCACGAGCCTCACGAATCGTTCGGAAAGCGCCCTGAAGCTCACCCCGTCCGGGTCGACGCTGCAGATCGCAAGCTGGTTCACACCCGCCGACTACCCGTTTCTCAACAACAACGACTTGGACTACGGCTCCGCGGGAGCACTCCTGATTCCCGGCTCGAACTACTTCTTCACGGCTGCCAAGGACGGGACCCTCTATCTCCTGGACAAGGACAACATGGGCGGCTATCAGCCCGGCGCCAACCAGGTCCAGCAGGTCATCCAGTTGACCAGCGGGGAAATGCATTTCCATCCCGCGTACTTCAAGGGCAGCGCGAAAGAATACGTCTACGTGTGGCCCGAGAACGCCCCCCTGTACGCCATTCCCTTCGATCGCGGCAGCAACCAGCTGGACCGGCAGGCCGCCCTGGTGATGACGAACGGTGGACCGACCGGCCACAGCGGGGCCGTGCTATCCGTCTCCTCCAACGGCTCCGCGGACGGCACGGGCATTGTCTGGGCGTCGTATGCCGTGAGCGGGGACGCGGAACACGACGTCAGCCAGGGCGTCCTGCGAGCCTTCGATGCGAATGACGTCACCCGGCAGCTCTGGAGCAGCCTGCAGAACCCGGCGCGCGACGGCGTGGGCAATTACGCGAAGTTCGCGTCTCCCACGATCGCCAATGGCCGCGTCTACCTGCCCACGTTTTCCAACCAGGTCGTCGTGTACGGATTGCGCTGACGGCGGCTGGCGATTCGCAGGATATCTGACTATAGTCAGATAATGGACGGCGTCGCCCAGGTCCGCCGCTTCAATCGCACCGTCACCCAGCGGGTCGGGGCGCTCGACAGCCACTTTCTCGGGCGCGCGCGCTCGCTCGGCGCCTCCCGGCTGCTGTTCGAGATCGGGGCCAACGGCTGCGATGTCCGTCAATTGCGGGCGCGCCTCGACCTCGACTCCGGCTACGTGAGCCGTCTGTTGCGGGGACTCGAGGCCGAGCGGCTGATCCGCACCGGTCCGTCCTCGAGCGATGCACGCGTGCGCCAGGTGAAACTCACCCGGGCCGGGCAGCGAGAGCTCGCGGTGCTGAACCGGCTGTCGGACCACGTCGCGACGTCGATCCTCGACTCGCTCAACGCAACCCAACGGGCGGCGCTCGTCACGGCGATGCGCTCCGTGGAACGCCTGCTCGAGGCCAGTGTCGTCCGCCTGCAGGTCGTCAATCCCCGGACGCGTGACGCCCGCTTTTGTCTGGAGCGGTATTTCGCGGAGCTGGCCGTTCGCTTCGATGCCGGATTCGACCCGGCGCGGGGCATCTCGGCGACCGCCGAGGAGCTGACGCCGCCGGGCGGCTACTTCCTGCTGGCCACGCTGCACGGCGAGCCGGTCGGCTGCGGCGCGCTCAAGTGCCATCGCGGCTTCGGCGAGATCAAGCGGATGTGGGTCGCGGAGTCGTCACGCGGGCTGGGGATCGGCAAACGCATCCTGCAACGGCTCGAGGAGCTGGCCGGGCGGCGGCGCATTCCCGTGCTCCGTCTCGAGACCAACAAGACGCTGAAAGAGGCGCAGGCGCTGTACCGGGCGAGCGGCTACCGGGAAGTCCAGCCGTTCAACGACGAACCCTACGCCCATCACTGGTTCGAAAAGCAACTCCCTACTGCGCGTGCGGCAAGGCCCCGCAGCAGCACGCGGCGCATAGCCCATCATAACGCCCAAGCGCCTCGGTCGCCTGCGTTGCTTCGACCAGCGCCTTAGAGCTCGAGCTCCAGTCGCGACGCGAACACGAGCCGGTTTCCGACCGTGGTCGTGCCGAAGCCGACGCTCAGGCCGAGGGTCATCTCGCTCCCCAGATTGAGATCGACGCCGGGGAAGATCTGGTGGACCTGAGTCGATGTGGCGAGCGGGCCCAGCTTTTCTGTGAATGAACCATGATATTCGACCCGTGCAGTCGCGACCGAAGACAACCGCAGCGCGGCGACCGCGGAGGGCTCGAATTCCCACTCGTGCTCCGTGCCGCCGGCCTCGCCCGCGCCGAGGTCGCGCTCGAAGTTGGCGTTGAGGCCGAACCGCAGCGCGCCGAATCGCTTCGCCAGGATTGGGGACAGCTCGAGGGTCGGCGACGCCCCGCCGTACGCCGGCCGCGGCGCCGCGAGCTCGGCCGAGAAACCCATCTCGAACGGCAGATTCCAGTGCTGTGGCGCGCTGACGCGGGATCGCAGCCGCCACCCGGCGTATTGGGCGCCCAGGCCCGGCCGGTAGGCGCTCAGGAAGTATGCCGACGCTTCCCACCACGACGTGATGCCGTGACTCAGCTCGAAGGAGAGGTGGGTCTGGTGGTCCGTCGGCGCGACGGTCCCGTCGAACGTCGTCGTGCCTCGCGCCGTATAGTTGAGGTGCGTTTCCAGCTCCCACTCGCCGCGGGCGAGGGTGGCGGCGGGGTAGACGACGATCTCGAAGGGATCCTGGGCGACGAGCGGCGTCCTGAATGCGCACACGGAGAGCACGGCGAGGAGAGCGATGCGCAGCTTGATCGATGTGAATGGCATGGCCGCGAAATGTAACCCAGCCCTCGGCCGGAAAGGGAGCGTCGAGGGATGTGGATCCTAGGGAGCGGTGGTGACCAGGAACACATCGAACGACGGCCCGGTCCGCGGCGGCTGCACGGTCGCGCGACCGATCGGCAGCGGCGGCTGCACGCCGGCCATGGGGATGGCTATCGTCCCCCCGGAGTAGGTCCCGGTGTCGACTGGTGTCCCGAATACGTCCTGCACGTTGCGGATCTGGAACCTGCTGCCGGCCGACAGAACGCCGGAGAGATCGACGTCAACCGCCGCCAACGAAGCGAAATTGTAGATCACGACGAACGCGCGGCCCGCTTCGTACTTGTTGGGAAGGACAACTGCCTTCGTCGTCGTGGGCCACGTTGCGATCGCCTGATCCGAGCCGCCCAGTCCCGTCGCGGATCTCCATCCTGCGAAATTGTTTGGCACGTCGTTCTGCAACCAGCCCGTCCCCGTGGAATCCCGGTAGTAGGTATTCCCCGACCACTGGTAGCCCGATTCGTTCCCTCCGGTCGACACTATTTCGCTGGCGGCATCGCCGACGAGCACGTTGCCCAGCACTGTCGCCTGGGACCACTGCAGCCGCATTTCGAGACCGACAGCGCCGCCGACCGCGTAGTTGCTGTCGACGACGATGTCATGGTTGTTGGAAGGGTCGACGTTGCCGAGGCGCATCTGGATGCCGTTCTCTCCCGGAGAGTAGTAAAGCAGGTTGGAGCGCGCCGCCATTCCAGACGTGGTCACCTGCGCGCTGATCGTTAGGTTCTGCCGGGACGGCACGTCCCCGGAGATCGAGCCGTTGTTGAACGAGACATTGGTTACCACCTGCACATTGCGGATGGCCGAGTTATTGCCGCTGGCGTAGACCTGGATGCCACGGGCGAAGTTGTCGAAGAAGACGTTGTCCGTGATCAACTTCGTGCCGGTTTCGTTATGGACGTACACGCCGTGGTCGAGGTTATCGTTGGTGCCGTTGTTGTAGACGATGCATCCGTACAACTCCGAGTTTTCCCCCGGGGTCCAGAAGCTGATCCCCTCGGTGCCGGCGTCATGCACAATGAGGTTGATGAAGTGACCGGCATTCGTGTTGGCCTGCAATCCGTATGTGGTCGGCGCGGATTGCATGATCTCGAAACCCCAGAACGTCAGGTACGATCCATCGGCGCGCAGCGTGCCATCGATCGTAGCGCGCTCTCCCGGATACTCGCGGAACAGGATCGGAGTCGAGGGTGTGCCGTCGAGGGCAGTTGCGAATCCCCCCCTATACATGCCTCCTCGGAGCCACACCGTGTCCCCTGGGAGAGCGCAGGCGAAGCCGGTCGCGAGGTCCCATGGAGTCGAGACCGTCCCCGCACCCGAGGTCGACCCAAGAGGCGCGACGTAGACGGCGACGTTCGGTCTCCGCGTCGCCGAGGCGGGACACGGTTGCGCCTTGGGGCCCGACATGTTTCCGCAAGCAACCGCACCCTGCGTCAGGAGGACGGGCACGAGGCGAAGGCTCCAGCGGAGATACAGACTGTTCATCAGCACGGTTGTAGGAAACAAGAAAGTACCGGTTCACACATGACTCCCTGCTGACGCCTTGTCGATTCGCACTCTCTGGAATTCGACCCAGGTGAGCCAGATCACAAGTCCATCGAGGAGCGTCAACAGAATCAGGAACCACGAATGCGTGAACGTGAACCGGTAGACCTGGTAGATCGCGAACAAACCGAAAATGGCCATCGCGGCCGGATACGCCCCCAGGCGTCGGTTCCACAGGGCCACCACCAGACCGATCTTGACGACTCCATGGCTCAGCAAATACAGCGCCCCGAACAGCTGTTGCTCGGTCGTGAGTCCCCGCGCGACCGTTACGAAATAGCGTGCGATGAGATCGTGGGCATCTTCGCTCAGCTCGTGTTGAGTGAGTCGCAGGATGAGATTGCTGATGTGCGCCGGATCCACGAAGAGCAGCAACAGCCCGCCGATGATCTCGAGCACACCGTCGAGAGCCTTTGCGCCGATCCCGATTTCAAAAGCCTTGTGGTAGAGACGTCCCCGCGCTCGGTCCATGGTTCCCCTAACCAACCGATTCATCGTCGTGGGACGCCGTCTCGTCCCATTGCTGCTGCATTTCGTCGCTCGGTGCTACCGAGTACCCCTCAAGCCCCATTGCTTTTCAACCACCTCTCCCGGAGTGCTGGATGAAGGTTCGTGTCCTGCTCGCGCTCGGAATATGGCCGGCATCACTCGCGGCCCAACAGCCCGTGACCCACGGTGAACTTCCCTCCGTGTCGCCCGACGGCTCCCTCATCACATTCCTCTCCAACCGCACCGGCACGAGCAACGTGTTCGTGATCGCAGTGGACGGGAGCGGCGAGCGGCAGATCTCCCAGGCCGGCGCCGGCACGCCGCGGTTTTCCCGGGACGGGACGAGCATCCTGTTCGCCGGACCGGGAGCGGATAGTGGGCGCATCACGGCGGTCCCGGTGGCGGGCGGCGACGAGCGCGTTCTGGCGACGATTCCCGGACGGAGCCCCGTACTTTCACCCGACGGCCGGCGCGTGGCGTTCCTGATCGGCTCCTGGACCGCGACCGTCACGGCGGTCGCCAACACCGACGGCTCGGGTGTCCAGCCGATCGCCGGCGGCGGCAAGACGACGGCGTGGAACGCCGCCTGGTCCCCCGACAGCCGCCGCATCGCCTACACCTATGGCGACTCGAGTCGCGTGCTGCAGGTGCGCGTCGTGAACGCCGACGGCTCCGGCGAACGCGTCGTGACGCACATCGATCGATCCGAGGGCTCGACGCAGATGCCCGCCTGGTCTCCGGACGGGCGCCGCCTCGCGGTCCAGGTCAGCACCATGCACATGGGGCACATTTGGGTAGTGGACGTCGCCACAGGTGCGGCGCGGAAGCTCGCCGCGCACATCGACTCGATCTCGGACGAGGTTCCGGCCTGGTTCCCCGACGGCAAGCACATCGCCTTCCAGAGCAATCGCAGTGGCCAGGAAGAGATCTGGATGATGAATGACGACGGCACAGGCCTGCGCCAGGTGACGGGGCCGACGGCCGGATCGGTGGGGACGGCGATTCCGTTGACGCCCGACCGCTGGACCGCGACGGACTCGCTCCGGTTCGGGGACTACCAGGGCCGGCCCAGCCTGTACATCAATCGCGGCGTCGCGCTGGCCAATGGCGTGGAGCTGCGGGACGGGACGCTCGACTACGACATGGTGGTGCCGCGCGGCGGCAACTTCATGGGCGCGGTCTTCCACGCAACGTCGCCGGAGAACTCCGAGGTGGTGTTCTTCCGGCCGGGACAAAGCGGGACGATGGAGTCGGTGCAGTACGCGCCGGCGCTGAACGGCGTCGCCGCGGCGTGGCAGGTCTATCACGGGGAGGATGCCAACGCCGCGGTCGACCTGGCGTTCGACCGCTGGCTGCATGTGCGCCTCGACATCACCGGGACCAGCGCCACGCTCTACGTGAACACCGACACGCTGCCGGTGCTGATGGTGCCGCGGCTGGCCGGTGTCGGGGGGACGTCGGTCGGTGTGTGGACGGGATTCTTCGGCCGTGGCGCGTATTTCTCGAACATTCGCTATACCGCTCGTCCCCCGGCTGCGCCCGCGGCGGCGCCGCTGCTGCCGCGCGGCACGATCACCGGGTGGGACCTGTCGCAGGTGGTCGATGCAGCGACGCTCACGCCAGGGACGCTGCCGGACCTCAGCGCGCTGCAGTGGGACAAGGTCTACGTCGAGGAGCAGGGATTCGTGCTCGTCAACCGCTACCGCCGCACCCCCAACTCCACGATTCCCATCGACCCAACGACGGGCGAGCCGTTGGTCGACAGCGTCATGGGGAATCGTGTCACGGGCTCCAAGGTCGTCTTCGCGCGCGTCACGATCGAGGCTGATCGCGCCAGGGTGCGCCGCCTGCTGTTCGGCTACAGCGATGGGGCCGTGGTGTACCTGAACGGGCAGCCACTCTTCTTCGGGATGAACGCTTCGCGACTGCGCTCACCGGAGCTCGGGCTCTCCGCGCTGGACCGCGTTGGGAGCGTGCTGTATCTGCCGCTGCGGCAGGGCAAGAACGAGCTGGTGTTCGCGGTGACGGAGTTCACGGGTGGGTGGGCGTACTGGGCCCGGCTCGAGCCGTGAGATCATTGCGAGAGCGCAGGGTCACCCCTATCATGGGGCGTCCCGTTTACCGGAGCCGTGATGGCCCAGGCGACGCGTAAGAATCAAGAGCGAATCATCACCAATGAGAAGAAGATTCTCTCCAATCAACGGCGCTTGCTCAAGATCCTCGACAACGAGGTCAAGATCCTGCGCAACCAGCGGGCGATCATCAAGAATCAGAAAAAGATTCTGGCCAACCAGAGCCGCATCATCGCGAAGTAACGTTTCACGGCCGCGCGTCGATCACCTGCTGGACCGCCGTCGTGTAGGCGCGCCACCGCGCGATCTCCTCTCCTAACGCCCGCCGTCCCCCCGCCGTGAGCTCGTAGTAGCGCGCGATCCGGTTGTTCTCGGTCGTGCGCCAGTGGGACGTGACCCACCCGCGATCCTCATACCGATGGAGGGCGGGGTAGAGGGAACCCTGCCCGATCTGGAAGGCGTGCTGCGACAGCTGCCGGATGCGGGCGCTGATGCCCCAGCCGTGCAGCGGCGCCAGAGCGAGCGCTTTGAGAATGAGCAGGTCGAGCGTCCCCTGCATGACGTCCGCTCCATCGGGCATGTCTGCGCGCTCCTGTCGATGTAACAGGGAAGTATACGCGCCAACTTCTGTCGAAGCAAAAGGGAAGTCTGGACCTTGCGCGCTGACGATCCACCGGTATCATCAGCCGCGGTTCGCAGGGGGGATCGGCGTGGCACATCCTCCATTGACGGGTGGAGTGTGTGATGCGTCGGTCCCCCGCTTCACGTCCTTGGACGGGTCGCGCGTGCCAAGCATGACGGCGTGGCCGCGGCGCAGGAATCCGGCGCCGAGAGTCTTGGCGACGGCGCCTGATCCCAGGATGCCGACTTCATGATGTCTTTCCTCAGTGATTGGTTGAGGGTTGTGGCGGCTCATGCCGCGACGACAACCACGAGCCAAACAGAATCAGAGCCATGCCCACCATCCCCATCGTTCCGAGGCGCTCGCCGAGGAAGACCATCCCCACGAGCACCGCCACCAGCGGATTGATGTAGGTGATGACACTGGCACGGGTTGGCCCGGCGGCGGCGATGAGGCGGAAGAACACGACCAGCCCCAGGGCCGTGCACACGATCCCGAGCACAGCCAGCGAGACAAGTCCCGCGACGGAGGGCAGTGTACCGGGCGGCCGCACCAGGACCGCGGGGATCAGGGCCACCGTGGACACCATCAAGCTCGCGGTCACTGGTCCGAGCGGATCGAGATCGCTGAGGTAGCGGTCGACGATCAGGGGCGCGATGGCGTAGCACACGGTGGCGAGGAGCACCAGAGTCGCGCCCAGCAGCTCGCCCTGCCGTCCTGCCACGTCCACGCCGAGCAGGGCCACCACACCGCCGAACCCGACCGCCAGGCCGAACAATCGCAGACCGGAAGGGCGATCCCTGGTCGAGAGCTGCGTCGCCAGAAGCGCCACGAAGAGCGGCATCGTGGAGATCAGAATCGCCGTCAGCGACGAGGCGAGGAACCGCTCGCCGGTCGCGATCAGCACGAAGGGCACGGCAATCTCGCACGCGGTGTACGCAACGATCGGGACGGTCCGGGCGCGCAGCCCCCGAAACGCTCCGCGCCGGAGGGCGAGTGGGAGCATGCATGCCGCACCCAACGCCACTCGCACCCAGGCGAGGAACCCGGGCGGCACGCCCTCGTCGAGCGCGATCTTGATGAAGAGATACGGGACGCCCCAGATCACGGAGCTCCCGGCGAAGAGCAACCAGGCGCGCGGCGTCACGGCCGACGAGCGGCCAGCGCCGTGTGGCACTGGCCGTTCGAGCGGCCCTCCATCAGGCGCGCTGCCACGCCGCCACGATCTCGCGCAAGCCGTCCGCCGGTTCGGCACTGTACTCCCATTCCACCGGTGATCCGGCGGCCAGCAGCAGCTTCCCGACGGCCGCGAAATCCCGTCCCTGCCGGTGCTCGGTGCGCGATCCCTCCGCCGCCCAGATCAGCGGCGGTCCGTTGAACTCCTTGTCTCGGATCGTCACCGAGGCGCCGTGCGCGAGCAGCACGCGCACCGCGTCAGGCCAGCCGGCCATCGCGGCTGAGTGGAGCGCCGTCTTGCCGATTCCCTGGTCCGGACGGTTGGGATCGAAGCCACAGACCAGCATCGCTTCGAGTGCACCCACATCTCCACGCTCGGCGGCCTGATGAAAGGTGATGTAGTGGTCGTCGGTGATCTCCCCCTTTAAACCGGGGTTCGCGGCGAGCAGCGTGTTCACGGTCTTGCGGTCACCGCGACTGCACGCCGCGACGAGCCGGTCCACCTCCGCGAGTTCAGGAGAGGCTCCCTGTGCAAGCAGCCAGTCCGCCACCGCGCGGTTGCCGTTCAGCTCAGCGACGGCGTAGGGCGTGCGTCCGTCGGTGCGTGTGCGCGCGATGTCCGCTCCGTGGGCGACCATGGCTTCGGCCAGCGGCACGCCCCAGGTTCGCGCCACCGCGTGCAGCGGTGTCTCGCCATTCTCGGCGAACACGGCGTTCGGATCGGCGCCGTGCGCGAGCAGCCAGACGGCGCCATCGGGTGTGTGACTCCAGTTCAGGATCGCGTACAGCGAAGTCGCACCGTCGGTCGCCCACGCCTGATCGGCCTTGGCGCCGCGTGCGAGCAGCGCTTCCAGCACCGGGATATCTCCGGCGCTCGCCGCCATTGGCAGCGTGACGCCGTCGTTGGGGTCGGCACCGGCGTCGAGCAGCGTCTCGACGAGCGGCATCGCCCGCACGACGCGCGACGCCCCCCACAGCACGGGACGGCGCACGTTGTGATGCAGCCAGGGAAACCGGGTGTTGGGATCGACGCCCAGAACGATCAGGCGCCGGGCAATCGCCGCGAGTCCGGCGGCGCGGTCCGGGGCATCGTGGCCGAGCGCCGTATAGCAGACGTAGTGGATCGGCTCCCAGCCGCGCGGGCCGCCCGGCTTCGTGGCGAGCGACGGGTCCTGGTCGAGCCGCGCCGCCACGCGCTGGGCATCGCCCAGGACGAGTGCCGTGTAGAGGTTCGCGCCCGCGATCCCGGGGTGCAGCTTCAGGATCCGCTCCGCGCGATCACCGCGACCGTCCGTGGCGGCTTCGAGGAACTGCCGAACCGCTTCATCGAATTCGAGCGTCAGCTCTTCGACGTGCTCGCGCAGTGCCTTCCAGGAGTCGAAGCCATACTCGCGGGCGATCACCGACTGTGCGTCGTGCAGCGCGATCGTCGCCCCGTCGAGCTCTTTGTCCGTGACGGACGCGAACGCAGGGAGCAGGCGGAATCGCGCGCGGGCGCCTGGTTCGTGGCGCTCGGCCGACTGGAGCAGGTCTTTGGCCTGTCGTTTGAGCTGGTCGAGATTGGGGCGGGGGGGCAGCTGCTGGGCTGACATACGACCTCCATGCTGGATGCCAGCGGTCCGCAAACTGGCCAGCACGGAGACAGCCGTGCGGTGATCAGGTAGACGGGGTGGACTCAGTCCTTCGCGCGGACCCGCGGGCGCCCCTGGCGCACCCGCGAAGGATGGCCAGAGGCTGATGCGCCGTCAAGCGGTTGCGAGCTGCCAGGGGGGCTGTAACGTCTCGATCAGGCCACACCTGCCACTCCGAACCGTTCCGGAGGTTGTCATGAGCCGTCGCTCCCGCCGCATCGATCGTCGCACGTTCCTGCAGGAGTCCACTGCCGTCGCCGCCGCAATGACGCTGCCGCGGCGCGCGGGGACCCCGCAACCGGATCTCGACGCCATCTATACCGAGGTCACTCACCGCCACGACGAAAGCGTGCAACGTCTCCAGACGTGGATGCGTCAACCGTCGATCGCCGCGGAAAACCGGGGCATGAACGAGGGATGTGATCTCACGATGCGGATATTCAGTGAGGCGGGGTTCCAACAGGTTTCGAAAGTCGCCTCGGATGGCCAGCCCGGCATCTTCGCGACGCTCGACGCGGGCGCGCCCAGCACCCTGGGCCTCTACTACATGTACGACGTGAAGCAGGTGGACCCGGCGGAGTGGTCGTCGCCCCCCTGGGACGCCGCGCTCGTCGACAAGCCGGGCCTTGGCAAGGTCGTCGTGGGGCGCGGCGCCGTGAACCAGAAAGGCCCCGAGGCGGCATTCCTGGCGGCGCTGCACGCGATTCGCGGCGCCGGCCGCAAAGTGCCGGTGAATCTGGTGCTCGTGGCGGAGGGCGAGGAGGAGATCGGGTCGCCGCACTTTCCTCAGATTGTGCGCCGGCCGGAAGTCCTCGCGGCGCTGCGGCGCTGCGCCGGCATTTTCATGCCTACCGCGGCGCAGGGGCTCGACGGCTCGGTGACGATCACATTGGGGGCCAAGGGGGTCATTGAATGCGAGCTGGTCTCGAGCGGCGAACGGTGGGGGCGGGGGCCACGCCAGGACATCCATTCGAGCAACAAGGCGCGCGTCGACAGTCCGGCGTGGCATCTCGTGAGGGCCCTCGGCACCCTCGTCTCCGCGGATGGCAACGATCCGGCGATCGACACTTTCGCGGACAAGGCCCGGCCGCTCTCCGCCGACGAGAAGACCATGATCGCCACCGCGGCGGCCCGCCTCGACGAAGCCACCGCCAAGAAGCAGCTCGGCGTGGACCGCTGGGTGCGGGACGTCAGCTGGACCGAGGCGCTCGAACTGTTGATGTCCCGGCCGACAGTCAACATCGAGGGCCTGGTCGGCGGGTACACCGGCGTCGGGGGAAAGACGATTCTCCCGCATCGCGCGGTGGCGAAGCTCGATTTGCGACTGGTGCCCGATATGACCGCTGCTGACGCGCTCGCCGCGCTCAAGGCGCACCTCGCCAAGCGCGGGTTCGGCGACATCGAGGTCAACATGACGGGCGGCTACGATCCGACGAGCACGCCGCGCGACGCGATGGTCATCCGCGCGCAGGAGGCGGTCTACACGCGGTCCCAGGTTCAGCCGACATTCCTGCCTCGCAATGCCGGCTCGTGGCCCGGGTACGTGTTCACCGGCGATCCGCTGCGGCTCGCCGCGGGCCATTTCGGTCTTGGCCACGGCAGCGGCGCCCACGCCCCCGATGAGTACTACGTCATCGAGTCGACGACTCCCAGGATCCAGGGGATCGATGGAGCGGTGCGGTCCTACGTGGACTATTTGTTCGAGGTAGCGCAGACGCGTTAGCCTCAGCGCGGTGGTGCCCGGGCCGATGGCGGTACGCCGTTGGTCAGAAGGAGTCCTGATTCAGCGTGTTTCTGCTCGTCGGGAGGCACGCCAGAGGCAGAAGGCGATGATGCTGCCGACTGCCAAATCCCACGCACACGCGCTGTCGGTTCTGTAGAGCGGCATATACCTCCACAGGTCGCTCCGGTTGATGACGAACTCTTCGAGGGACCACCATGCGTTGAAGAAGGTGACCCCGATTGCGATCCTGGCCGCCAGGGGCAATTGAT
>JACXTT010006892.1_pt1 | contig 16138 bp, 14 predicted proteins | sample 9270951 | NCBI WGS metagenome assembly JACXTT01 (sample SAMN15532306, study PRJNA645909) | rock metagenome | isolation source: weathered quartz diorite | place: Puerto Rico | collected 2017-06-21 | reverse complement strand
CGGGCCTCCACGATCGCGAGCGCGTCCCCCGCTCCGACCACGTCACCTACCTTCCGGATCAGTCGGATCCCGACTCCATGATCCAACTCCTGGTCCATTCGCTCCCGCCCGCCGCCCATCTGGACGAGAAGCATTCCGAGAGCCCGTGAGTCGATTTCGGTCACGTATCCTTTCCGGTCCGCGGTGGCTTTGGTCTCCACGGGAGCGCGAGGCAGGATGGTGGCGTCCACGGTGACGCGCGGATCGCCCCCCTGGGCCTGGATCATGGCCTCGGCGCGCTGCATCGCCAGCCCCGAGCCCAGAGCCGTGTCCATCCGCGCTTCGGCCTCGTGGCGCTCGCGGGCCACTCCGCAGAGCACCAGCATCATGGCGCCAAGGGTCCGCGTCAGCTGGGTCACGTCCGGGGGCGCGAGACCGCGCAGGGTCTGGAACGCTTCCGCGGTCTCGCTCGCGTTCCCGATCGCGAGCCCCAGCGGCTGGTCCATGGCGGTCATGATGGCGCGGGCCTTCCTCCCCAGCTCGCGCGCGACGCGGGTCAGGTCCTTGGCCAGCTCGCGCGCCTCCTCCTCGGTTTCCATGATCGCCCCGCGGCCGCACTTCACGTCGAAGAGAATCCCCGAGGCTCCCGCGGCGAGCTTTTTCCCGAGGATGCTCGCCACGATGAGGGGCCGGCTCTCGACCGTCCCCGTCACGTCCCGCAGCGCGTAGAGCTTGCCGTCCGCCGGCGCAAGATCCTCGCTCTGCCCCGCGATCACCACCCCGATGCGGCGCACCTGCGAGGAGAACTCCTCGGCGCTGAGCGTCGTCCGAAAGCCCGGAATCGCCTCGAGCTTGTCGCGCGTTCCGCCCGTGTGTCCAAGGCCGCGCCCCACGATCATCGGCACCGCGGCGCCGCACGCCGCGACGAGCGGCGCCAGCGCGATCGAGATCTTGTCCCCCACGCCGCCCGTGGAGTGCTTGTCCACCGTGGGACGCCCGAGACCGTTCCAGCCCAGAAGTGTTCCGGAATGAAGCAGGGCGTCGGTGAGCGCGACCGTCTCCTCAGCGTTCATCCCCCTCAGGGTGATCGCCATGAGGAGGGCGGAGGACTGATAGTCCGGGACAGAGCCTTCGGTCACGCCGTGGATCCACCGGTCAATGGCGCTTCGCGGGAGGGGCTCCCCGTCGCGCTTCAGGCGAATGAGGTCCTTCACGAGGAAATGCTCATGGCGAGATGGCCACGGGACCGTTCACGCTCGCATTCGGTCAGCTCGAGCTGCGGAATTCCGAAAAGGGGCGCGGCAATAGCTCCGCGAGGCGGATCTCCTCGGGACTTCCGTCCGCCCGCTCCAGCACCAGCCTGAGGTCGGGCGCATGTTCGAGGAGAACCTGGCGGCAGGCGCCGCACGGAAGCACTGGAAGCTGCGTCTCTGACACCAGCGCGAGACGGCGGAACCGCGACGCTCCCCGAGCGATCGCCCCGAAGAGCGCGTTCCGCTCCGCGCACATCGAGAGACCGAAGCTCACGCTCTCCACGTTCACGCCGGGGTGGGTCGTGGCGTCCGCGGCCTCAAGAACCGCGGCCACGCGGAATCGCGAGTAGGGGGCTACGCTCCGCGAGAGGAGCGCGCGGGCCGATGCCAGGAGAGAAGCCGGCGTCGTCGCCTCAGCCACGCGGCGGTTCCCGGGTCTGGGCAGGCGTGAGCAGCGTGAGCTTCGCGAACTTGACGGCGAGCTTCCGCCGCGTCTTGTCGTCGAAGGACACGAGAACGGAGGCTTTGTCTCCGCTCCCCCGCGCCTCCAGCACCAGTCCCTCGCCGAATTCGGGGTGCTGGACCTTGTCCCCAACCTGGAAATCCCGATGATCGTTCATGAAGTCTCCGCTATCCGGATGAAGGGATCCGGGTGCTCTTGTACTGCACCTTGCGCGCGCGACGCGCGCCCTGGGCCGGCTCCGACTCGTGGCGCTCGCCGATCAGGGTGAGAATCTTGTCCGGGGCCCCGCCGCGCATGAATACCCGCACCACCCGCTTTCCCATGCTGCAGAGGATTTCATAGGGCAACGTGTCCGCGCGCTCCGCGACCTCCTCGATCGTGATCACCGCGCCGCCCTGCTCACCGAAGAGCACCGCTTCGTCTCCAATCGCGGCGTCCGGAATCTCGGTCACGTCCACCATCGTGAGGTCCATGGTGACGCGGCCGATCACGGGCGCGCGCCTTCCCCGGATCAGGACCTCGCCCCGATTGGAGAGGAGCCACGGAAGCCCGTGGCCGTACCCGACGGGGAGCACGCCGACCCTCGTGGGCCGCTTGGTCTCGTAGGTGCGGCTGTAGCTGATGAACCTTCCCGCCGGCACCGAGCGAAGCTGGACCAGCCGCGACTTGAAGGACATCACCCCCTCGACCGGAATCGTGCGCGGCACGCGCTTGCTGGGATAGAAACCGTAGGCCAGGATTCCGGGTCGCACCATGTCGAGCCAGGACTGCGGCAGGCTCAGGATCCCGGCGCTGTTCGCCGCGTGCCGGACCGGCACGGCGATGCGGTGGCGCTGGAGCTGGTCCAGGATCTCATGGAAACGGCGGAGCTGCTCCTCCGCGAAGTAGGTGTTTCCGGAGTCGGCGTCGGGAAAGTGCGTGAACACGCTCTCGAGCTTGAGATTGGGCATCTTCGAAACGCGCTGGATGAACTCGACCGCCTCCTGATCCGAGACGCCGGTCCGCCCCATGCCCGTGTCCACCTCGACGTGAACGCGCGAGAGGATCTCGTGGGCGAGGCACCTGCGCGAAAGGAGGTCCGCGAACTCCAGGGTCGAGACGCAGGGCGTGAGGCGATGCTCGATGATCTCGTCGATTTCGGAAGGGAGCGAGGGGCTGAGGATTACGATCGGGGCGGTGGATCCGGCGGAGCGAAGCTCGATCCCCTCGTGGAGCGTCGCGACGCCGAGCATCGCGACCCCCGCCTCCATCGCGGCGCGGGAGATCTCCACGGCTCCGTGCCCGTACGCGTCGGCTTTCACGACGAGCAGGATCTTGCAGCCGGTCCCGATCGCGGCTTGGATCGCCGCGACGTTCCGGCCGAACCGATCCAGGTCGACTTCAGCCCAGGTGGGAAATTCCGTCATGGTCTGCCCAAGTCGGGCACGTCACGAGTACCACACGGCGTGTGGCGGCGCAAGTCGGTGTACACTCCCTTCGTGCCTGCTTCGAATTCTAATCCTCCGCCCGCCCCCGACCGAGAGGAATTCGCCCGCTCTGCCGCGGAGCTTCTGGATCTGGTTCGCCATCTTTCGGGGCCGGATGGATGCCCGTGGGATCGCGAGCAGACCTCCCGCACGCTGAGCCCTTACCTCGTCGAGGAGGCGCACGAGATCGGAGAGGCGATCGCGCGCGACGACCGGGCGGCGGTTCGCGAGGAGCTGGGCGATCTCCTCTTCCTGGTCGTCTTTCTCGCGGTCACGTTCGAGCGCGAGGACGGCACCCGCCTCCCCGACCTCGTGCGGGAAGTCATCGACAAGATGATCGCGCGGCATCCGCACGTGTTCGGAGAGCGCCGCGATCTGGACGCGCGCGGAGTCCTGCGGCAATGGGAGGAGGGAAAGCGGCGTGAGTCGGGGCACGAATCGCTCCTCGGCCGGAGCCCCGAGCGCATGCCGGCGCTCCTTCAGGCCTATCGCGTCCAGGAGAAGGCGGCCTCCGTGGGGTTCGACTGGTCCTCGATCCAGGACGTGATCGCGAAGGTCCGGGAGGAGGTCGGCGAGGTGGAGCGCGCGATCCAGTCCGACGGCAAAGCGCGCGCGGTCGAGGAGGTCGGGGACCTTCTCTTCGCCGTCGTGAACGTCGCCCGCTTCCTGAAAATGGATCCCGAAGCCCACCTTCAGACGGCCACGCGCAAGTTCCGGAAGCGCTTCGACCGCGTGGTGGAGCTGATTCGCGCGAAGGGAAAATCTCCCTCCGAGGCGGGGCTGTCCGAGATGGATCGGCTGTGGGAAGAAGCGAAGCGCCAGGAGCGAGGCTAGGCCGGAGTGTCCCCCTCGGGGCGTGCGGGGGCTCCCTTCGCCGCGTCCGTCCTGTCCTTCTCGATCTCGGCGACATAGTTCAAGCGAAGCTCGGTGAGCACGTGATTCAGGAACCGGGCTTCCGGCCCGGTCAGGTTCCCCTGCGTACGCACCCGCAGCATCTCGAGCATCTCGATGGACATCTTCGCGTGCGCCATGTCCCGCTCGATCTTCTCGGTGAACGGGTTCATGACCTTCCCCATCTGTTGCATCGCCGCGGCCTGAAAGGACTGGATCAGGCCCAGGAAGAGATCGCGGTCCTGAATCAATCCTTCCGGGGCACCCTCGTCTTTCTGCCGCCCACCCCTGTCCTTCGCCTCGTCCATCATCGAATCCGCTCCGCGATCACCATCGTGAGATAGGAGGTCTCGCGCGCGCCGAGCAGGACCGGATGGTCCCGGCTCTGCCCCAGCACCTCGACCAGCCTCAGCTCCGTGCGCGCGTGCTTGGCCGCGGCGCGGAGGATTTCCAGGAACGCGGCCGCGTCCACATGGTGCGAGCAGGTGGCCGTGGCCAGGGTACCGCCGGGCTTCAGAAGCAGGAGCGCCATGGAGTTGATCGCCGCGTACTTCCGCGCCCCTTCCGAAAGGGTCTTCCCGCTCCGGACGAGCGCCGGCGGATCAAGGATGATCATATCAAAGCGCGCCTCTTCCCGCTGAAGCCGCTGCAGGGCGCCCTCCACGTCCTCCTCTCGAAATTCCAGCTTCCGTCCGGGGGCGTTCCGCCCGGCGTTCGCCCGGGCCCGCCCGATGGCCGGGGCGGAGCTGTCGATCCCGAGGACCGATGTGGCTCCGGCCATGCAGCAGTGCAGCGAGAAGAGCCCGGTGTAGCAGTAGAGGTCCAGCACCTGGCGCCCGAGCGCCTCACGCGCCACCCGCCTCCGGTTCTCGCGCTGATCCAGGAACTCGCCCGTCTTCTGTCCGTGCCGGAGGTCGCTCGCGAGCACCATTCCCTCGTAGGGCGCCTCCACGATGTCGGGCACCTTGCCGCGCTCCAGCGGCTCGAGCAGGGGCAACCCTTCGAGGGTCCGCGCCTGGGAGTCCCTCCGGCACAGGATTCCCGCCGGCTGGAGGACCTCCTCCAGGACCTCGAGGATCCACTCGATGCGACGCTCGATTCCCGCCGTGAGGCTCTGGACCGAGAGGTAGTCGCCGTAACGGTCCACCACGAGGCCGGGGAGGAAATCCCCTTCGCCATGGATGAGCCGATAGGTCACCTCGACGGGAAGGACGCGGCGCCTCAGGGCCCTGGCCGTCTCGATGCGGTCGCGCACGAGATCAGCGTTGATCGGGCGAACGTGACGGGCGTAGAGGCGGACCGCGATGAGCGAATGGGGGTTGTAGAGCCCGACGCCGACCGGCTGGTCGCGGTGATCCAGGACGGCCACCTCGTCGCCGATACCCAGGCCATCCTCGATCGATTCGATTTCATTGCTGAAGACCCAGGGATGGCCGGAGCGGATCCGGCGGTCCTGGTTCTTCTTGAGGCGGATCGTCGTTTTCAGCGCCTCAGCGATGTGACCCTCCGGCGCGGCTTCCCGCCGGGCTCCCCGTGACGCGCGGACTTCGCGTTCCCGTCCCCGTCCCCGTCCAGCGAGAATCCGAGGTAGCCGAGTAGCTTGTTCGCGAGCTTGGCGGCGAAGAAATCGGACGCGGGTTGACCCTCGATGGGACGGAGCTCCACGAGGTCGCAGCCCACCACCTGGCGGCGCTCGCAGACCGCGCGCAGGAGCCGGAGCCCCTCCTCCCAGGCGAGCCCTCCGGGCTCCGGCGTCCCCACGCCGGGAACGTACGCGGGATCGAAGGCGTCGAGATCGATCGAGATGTACACGGGATTCCGGAGGCTATCGAGGATCCGATCCACCGGAAGCCCGTCGCGGCGGATCTCGCGCGCCAGGAAGACCGGCGCGTTTTCCGCGTGAACGTACTCGGCTTCTTCGCGCGAGACGCTCCGGATCCCTACCGGAACCGTGGGCACCCCCAGCTCGCGCACGCGCCGCATCACGCTCGCGTGGCTGTGCTTCGTGCCCTGGTATTCCGCGCGCAGGTCGAGGTGCGCGTCCAGCTGCAGCACCGAAAGCTCCGGGTACCGCTGGCGCAGGGCGCGCACAGGCGCGATCGTGAGCGAATGCTCGCCGCCCAGCGTGAAGGGCACGGCTCCGGAGTCCGCGAGCTTCGAGACGACGGCTTCGAGACGGTCCAGACCTCCCTGGCAATCCAGCGGATCCGTCTGGATCTCCCCCAGCGTCGCGATCCCGATGTGGTATGGCTCGAGATCCAGCTCCTCGTCATAGAACTCCACCTGACGGGAGGCTTCCAGAATGGCACGAGGTCCGAAGCGGGTGCCCGGCATGTAGCTCGTGGTCTGGTCGAAGGGCGCCGGGACAAACACGACACGAGCCCGGCTGAGGGGACATTCAGCCGGGCTCAGGCCCAGAAACAGGAGGGGTTCGGGTGCCGGGAGACGCGAACGATCAAAAGTCGTCGTCTTCGTCCTCTTCTTCCTCGTCGTCATCGTCTTCGTAATCGTCGTCGTCGTCGAGGTCGTCGTCGTCGTCCTCGTCCTCGAGTTCTTCCTCTTCTTCATCTTCCTCGTCGAAGGGGTCGGCCGCCTCCTCGTCGTCCTCACCGTAGCTCTTGCCGACCGGATCCTCTTCCCACTCACTCTCCGAGCGGTGACGTCCGCTGCGGAATTCGCGCTCCGAGGTGGAGCTTCTCCGTTTCATGTGGTGATCCCTCACAAGCCAGGTGGACTAGGGCGCGAACCGTCAAACCCCGGGAAAACCGCGACGGGAAATTAAGGAGAGCCCAATTTCCCGTCAACGGAAAAAGCATGGTCTTGGAGGATGCGGGGGGCAAGTGAGAAAGGAGGGGCCCGGCGAGCGCGCTCTTGGCGGCGCGGCTCTTACGTAACTCCGCGCAGGTCGAAGGCATGAACGAGTAGTGGCGGGGCCGACGGGACTCGAACCCGCGACCTCCTGCGTGACAGGCAGGCGTTCTAACCAGCTGAACTACGACCCCACCGCGCTTTTTTGACGCAGAAGCGGCAGTCTATCAAATCCGCTCCAGGCGAGTCGACTTGTAATAGTGGCTGAGGATGCCGCGGTAGTCCATCCCGGCTCGGGCCATCCCCATGGCCCCCCACTGGCACATGCCGATGCCGTGCCCGTTCCCCCCTCCCGTCGCGACCACTTTCAGGGGATGCCCCTCGTCGTCGCGGAGGACGCCGATCTTGAAGAAGCTGCTTCTCAGGATTGCGTTCGTTCCGGGACGGCGCAGCACCCAGCGGATGCGGTCCCCATGGAAGATCACGTCTCCCGTGGTCGTGCTCACCGCGAGGTCGGACACCCGCCCGCAGCGTGACCGCTTCTCGACCCGAACGTCGAGGAGAACCCCGGAGAGTCGCGTCGCGGCGGGGTTCTCGGCCGGACCGTAGCGGCGCAACTGCTCCAGGAATGAGCCCGCGCTCCATTCCTCGCGCCAGCGGAAGCTGGAGGAGATCGAGCAGTAGGGGTTCGTGCCGGGACCGGAGTCGTCGCGCACGCTCCTGAGATACGCGGTCCAGTCCCAGGGCCACACGTCCTCGACGTTCGCTGTCCTCCCGCCGCACGCTGAGGAGTAGAGGGCACGGATCGGGGCGCCGTTCGAAATCAGCACCTCTCCTCTCGTCGAAGCGATGGCGCGATCGCTCTGCGGATTCTCCCGCGTCTTGCCCGCGTACACCTGATCCTCCACCGAAGCGTAGAGGTCGAAGCCCAGCTCGCCGCGGCGGCCGAGGTATGCGAGCGTGTAGGAGCGCGCCGCGACCGCCTGCGCCTGGACCGCGGCGAAGTCGGTCTCGGGAGGGGTCCCGATCTCGTTGGGAAGGACGCTGCGGAGGTAGTCCTCGAACCCAACCTCGTTCACGAGGGTCAGGCCCTCCTGGGTCGAGGCGTGGATCCGAAAGGTTCCGCGATACCAATTGCCATTCCAGCCCGAGGATCCCTCGCCTTGCGGGATCAACTCGATCGTGTCGCGGCTCCCTCCGGTCCAGATCGGCTCCGCCACGCCCTCGTGGAATACGCCGAATTCCCCCGGGGCTTGCGCGAGCACGATGATGCGCTCGCCGGGCCCCCCGGACGCGATCCCCTTCCTCTCCAGCGTACGCAGGCGCCAGGGGGTTGACCCCGAGATTTTGACCCGCGGCGCTGCCACGGCCAAGCCGATCCGGATCGTTCCGGGGGAGCGCCGCGCCTGCACTGGGGTGGGGCGTCCTGGCTCGGCAGTCCCGGGGCCCGAGGGGGCTCCGGGTCCCGGCTGAGGCGCCCCGGGAGCGCGTGAGCCGGCACAGCCGCCCAAAGCCCCCGCGAGAAGCGCTGCCAGGAGGACCCGGGTGCTCTTACCGCTACCCGGGATGGGGCGCGGGCGTGATGGAGCCAAGCACGACCTCCTTGCGGGCGCCGGTGGCGCTGGGCACGTTCCCAGGCCTCCCGGAGATGGATTCGAAGGCGAGGAAGGCGAACGCCATCGCCTCTTTCGCGGACACGGCGACGCCGAGAGAGTCCGTGGTGCTCACCTTGGACCGCGGGAGGGCTTCCGAGATCGCGCGGAGCAGGGTCCTGTTCCTGGCCCCTCCGCCGGATACCAGCACCTCGTCCGGAGCCCCGCTCCCCGAGAGCGCCACGCCTCGCGCCACCGCTCCCGCGGTGATCTCCACGGCCGTCCTCAGGCGATTCGCCAGCGAGAGGCCGGTGGTGCGCGCGAGAAAGCGCTCGAGATAGGCGGCGCCGAATTCCTCGCGCCCGGCGCTCTTCGGAGGCCTCCTCGCGATGAAGGGGTCGTCCAGGAATTCCTTCACGACGTCCTCGTCGGGCCGCCCCGCCGCGGCCTCCTTCCCCTGGTCGTCGTAGCGGGTCCCTTCGGGACCGAGGGAACCCATGATCGCATCGAGCAGCATGTTTCCGGAGCCGCAATCGAACGCGACGATCTCTTCGACCCGGGCGTTGGGCTTGAGGCGGGTGAGGTTCGCGATCCCGCCCAGGTTCAGCAGCACCCGGTCGCTCACGTCCGAGACGAACTGATGAAAGTCGAACCGCGGGACGAGCGGCGCACCCTCGCCCCCTTCCAACACATCCGCCATCCGGAAGTTGGAGACCACACGGCAGTCGAGCGCGCGCGCCACCGCCGTCGGCTCCCCGATCTGGATCGAGAGCGCGACCCCAGAGCGCTTGCCCTGGGGATCGTGAAAGATCGTCTGCCCATGCATCCCCGCGACCTCCGGGCGGCGCCCGCTCGCCTCTGGAGCGCCCAGGGTATCGAGCGCGGTCAGCGCCGCGTACTGTCCCACCTCCACGTGCAGCGCGAGGAGATCCCGCATGGGAAGGGCGCCCTCCTGGGCCGCGAGCACGCGATCCCGGAACGCCGGCGCGTAGCTCCTGTGCCTCCACGCGATGAGCTTCGTACGTCTCGGGGCGAGCCCTCGCTCCACCGTCACGAGCGCGGCATCCATGCCGTCGGCCGAAGTGCCGCTCATGATCCCGATCACGCAGGCGCAGCCCGCGACGTCGCTCCGACTCATCGGCCGCTCCCCTGAAGGAGCCCTTCGACGATCTGCCGCTGGAAGAGCGCGAATGCGACCAGCACCGGCGCGGTCGCGAGCGTGGAGCCCGCGAGCAGGGCGCCCCAATCCACGCTGTGCTCGGATTGCGCGAAGAGCGCCAGCCCGACCGGTAGGGTTCTCATGGACTCCGAGGTCGTGAGCACGAGGGGATGGAGGAACGCGTTCCACGTGATGAGAAACCCGTTCACCCCCACCACCGCGAGCCCCGGGCCGGAAAGGGGTAGGACGATCCTCCAGAAGATCGCGGCCGAGCTCCACCCGTCGGTGCGCGCCGCCTCTTCCAGCTCAGGGGAAAGGGTCCGGTAGTAGTGCGCCATGAAGAGCACGCCGAAGGGATCCGCGAGGTGCGGGAGGATGAGCCCCGCGTAGGTATCGAGGAGCCCCAGCTTGCTGAAGAGGAGGTACAGCGGGACGAGCGTCACCTGACGGGGAAGGATGAGAAACGCGGTCGCGAGCCCCAGGTAGACGCCCTTCGCCGCGAAGCGCGCGCGCGCCAGAGCATGCCCGGCCGCCGCGCTCAGGACGATCTGAAGCGGCACCGCGATCCCGGTCACGAGGAGCGAGTTCAGGGCGAATCGCCCCATGCCGCCCGAGGACCCGAGCGCCCGATAGTGCTCCAGCGTGAAGCCGCCGCTCCACCAGTCCGAAGGCGCGATCGGCAGCGCGTCCCCTACCCCGAGGGAGACCCGCGCCATGTAGAGGAGCGGCGCCACCGACAGGAGCGCGATGACGGAGAGCGCCAGTGAGGCCCGATTCATGAGGCCGGGACCTGGACGGGGGGACGCGCGATCAAGCGTCTCTGGGCGCGGAGGATCACGCCCACGAGAAAAAGCAGGACATACGCGATCGCGCAGGCATATCCCATCTCGAAGTGATAGAACGCCCGCTCGTAGAGGTGATAGACGAGCGTCAGCGTGCTCTCCAGCGGCCCTCCCCGCGTGAGCACGAAGACCTCGATGAAGATCTGGAAGCAGCGGATGGTGTTGAGCAGCACCACGAAGAGGAGCACCGGCATCACGTGCGGCAGGATGATCCGCCGCTCGATCCAAAGCGCGCCCATCCCCTCGAGCCGCGCCGCCTCGAGCCGCTCCGCCGGGAGCGTCTTCCGGCCCGCCAGGATCAGGATCGCGTAGTAGCCGACGCTGGCCCACACGTCCATCGCCATGATGGAAGGAAGCGCCAGCCGTGAATCTTGTAACCAGTGAACCGCCGGGAATCCGAGCTTCTCGAGCCATCCGTTCAGGAGCCCCTGCTCGGCGTAGAGCGACTTGAACACGAGCGAGATCACGACCATGGAGAGCGTGGCGGGGAAGAAGATCGCGGTGCGGAAGAACGCCTCCCCTCTGCGCAGACGGCTCAGGAGCGCGGCCACGACATACGCCAGCGCGAGCGTGACCGGCAGTGTCCCTACGACGAAGAACGCGGTGGTCCGGAGCGCGTGCCAGAACGCGGGCGATCCGAAGGCTCGTGCGTAGTTCGACAGGCCCACCCAGTGCGTGAGGTCGGGCCGGAGCGGATTCATGGAGTAGAAGCTCAACACGAGCGCGGAGAGGAGCGGAATCACCCCGAATACCGCGAAAAACGAGGACCAGGGGAGGAGCCCGGCAAGCGTGTCGCGACGTTCTCTCATCGGCTCGTCTGGAGAAGAGCCTCGATTCGCCGGTCCCCGGAGCGGAGCGCCTCATCCGCGGACTTCTTTCCGTAGATCGCCTCCTCCAGCTCCGAATTCAGGATCTCCTCGATCTCCACCCAGCGGGGATGCAGGGGCGGCGCCACGGCGGTCTCGAGCTGGCGCACGAAGACCTTGTCCTTGGGATGGGATACGAAGTAGGTGTCCTGCTCCGCGGCGAACGCGGCCGGGAACGCGTTGCCGGTGGCGACGTAGAGGGGCATCGCGTTCTCCTCGCGCACGAGGAAGCGCGCCAGCGTGACCGCCGCCGCCTTCTCCCTGGAGCCGCGGAAGATCCCGAGCGCCTCGGCTCCGGCGAAGGAGGCGGGGATTCCGCGATTCTTCGCCGGCCTCGGCATCAGGATCACCTCGAAATGAAGCTGCGGCGCCGACTCCGGAAGCTTGCGCAGCATCCACGGGCCGGAGATCGTGAAGCCGATCCTCCCGCGCGTGAAGGCCTCGTCGAGCATCTCCTGGCGATCCAAGAGAGAAAAGGGCTTCAGGCTGAGATAGAAGCGCAGCGCTTCCACGTTCTGGGGGCTGGAAACCACGCTGTGGGTCAGGGTCGAATCCAGGATGCTCCCGCCGTTCCCCCAAGCGAAGGGCATGAACTTCTTGAAGAGGACCTCGCGCTCCCCCGAGTTCATTCCGAAGCCCTTGAGATCAGGACCCGCCGCGTCGATCCGCTCCACCGCGCGCGCGAAGTCAGTCCAGGTCTCGGGCGGCTGTTCCGGAGGAAGCCCCACGCCGCGCATCAGGTCGGCGTTCATGTACATCGCGCGCGTGCCCAGCATCCAGGGGATCGCGTAGTCGCGGCCGTGATATTCCACGACGGACCATCCGCGCAGGCTGGGCTTGAGATCCGGAATGCTGTCGGTCAGGTCGATCAGGGTGCTGTCCGCGACGAGGCCCGGCAGGAAGGTCGAGCCGATTTCGCAGAGGTCCGGCGGACGCCCTGCCGCGACCGCGGCGACGATCTTCTCGCGGCCGCTCTGCCAGGTGAGCTGCTCCACCTTGACGGTGATCCCGGGGTGCTCCCGGTGGAACCTGTCCAGGATGGGTTGGATCGCGGGTAGAGGAGAGAACTGCCAGAAGACGACGGTGTGGTTTCCGCCGGTGCCGCCACCGCAGCCTGCGAGGGCCAGGGAGAGGGCCAGCACCCAGGCGGCCCGAGCGATCAGGCCCTTATGGCGTCGCGGACCCATCCCTGGGCCTCCTTGAGCCGCCGCACCGCCTCCGCGCGCGTGACTCCGGCGCGCCGCATCACGATCGCTACCTTGAGCGAGCCTCCGGCCCGCTTGAGCCAGAGGCCCGTCTCGTCATAGGTCGCACCGGTGGCGCTCATGAACACCCGCTTCGTGCGCTCCTCCAGCTTCCGGCTCGCGGTGCGGAGATCCACCATGAGGTTCTCGTAGGCTTTCCCCATCTTCACCATGGCCCCGGTGGTGAGCATGTTGAGGACGAGCTTCTGCGCGGTGCCCGCCTTGAGCCGCGTCGATCCTGTAAGCACCTCGGGGCCGACCCTGGGCGCGATCACCACATCACATTGGAGCGGTGCGCCGGCCGGATTCGCGGTGACCGCGATCGTGCCCGCGCCGACCTTCCTGGCGTGTTCCAGAGCGCCGAGAGCGTAGGGCGTCCGCCGGCTCGCCATGATCCCCACCACGACGTCCCTCTCGGAAACGCGGCGCTTGCGGAGGGCGTCCTTTGCCGCGGAGGCATCGTCCTCGGAGCCCTCGATGGACCGCACCAGGGCGCGCCGTCCGCCCGCGATCACGCCCTGAACCAGAGTGCGGGGCGTGCCGAATGTCGGCGGACACTCCGTCGCGTCCAGCACGCCAAGCCGGCCGCTGGTCCCGGCGCCGACGTAGATGAGACGCCCTCCCCGCCCGAGGCGCTCCACGATGAGATCCACGGCACGCGAAATCCTCGGAATCTCGCGACCCACCGCGAGCGGCACGCGGCGGTCTTCGCGGTTCATCAATCTCAGGATTTGCGACGTGGAGAGCTTGTCGAGGTTTTTCGAGCGCGGGTTCCGCTGCTCGGTGACGAGCCGCCCCAGCTCGCGGAAGATCGCTTTCCCGCTGCGCCGATCCTTCATCGAGCGCGGATCATACGTCCATCTTGGGTCGCTTTGTGTCCCGATGCGTCGATGGCGGTGAGTCGATAGAAATAGAGGCCGTTCGCGGCGACGTTGCCCTGAGAGTCCCGGCCGTCCCAGCAGTAGACGTTGAACCCGGCCTTGCCTGGCCATTCGAGGGACGCGACGCGGCGTCCCGAGACGGTCAGGAGGAGAAGCCGGACCGTCGGGGTCGATGCGCTCAGCTCGAACTGGAACACGGACCCATCGCAGCCCGAACCCATGAGCCTGGGGCTGACCACCGCCACGTGCCGGATCGTGAGGGCGGTCTCCACGTTGAAGGAGCCCTGCGCGAAGATTCCCGGGTGTCCGGAGACCCAAACGTCCAAGGTGTGCGGGCCTCGCGTGAGGTCGATCGGGGGAGCCTGGAGCGCCCAGCGGCGGTTGGTGGCGTCCATCGCCGTCTTGGTCACGTTCGCGATCGGGACTCCGTCGAAAAGGAGCGTGAGGGAATCGGAGGTGACGGGGATCGGAGTGGTCACTTCCGCGCGAAGGGAGGCGTTCGATTCCACGAAGGTGCCGTTCACGAGCACGACGCCGTTCGCGAGATAGCGCACGGTGCTGCGTACTTGTAGAGAGAACGTCTGCTCGCGGCCGTTGGTGTCGAACGAGCGCACGAGCAAGTCGTAGTTGCCGATGTGGGGACGGTAGGTGGCGGTCAGCGTGTTCGCGCGGCCGGAGTCGGACACCGCGACCTTGAAGAGCGTGGAATCCACGGGCGTGATCGTTCCCGTGCCGACGGCCCGCTCCACGAGGTCGGTCTTCTGGAGACCCGCTTCATCGCGCGTCTGCGCCACGATGGAGAGGCTGTCGTTCGCCGCGGCGGCCACGATCGGCGCGCCGTCAGGATACGGGTTGTTGTCCACGGTGACCTGGAATACGCGGGGCGGCAGCGCGTCCATGCGGGTCATAGGCTCACCGAGGAGCACGATGGTCTTGTTCATCTCCTGCTGGTAGAAGAATCCCGTGTTGGCGTTCATCACATTGGCCTCGCCGACGATCTCACCCATGATCCAGCGAGCAGAGCCTCCGGGCGCCGGGGGCGTCTTGTAGAAGGCGTCCGCCATGAAACCGTTCATCGCGGCGTTGGTGTCGAGGATCTCGTAGGCGGTCGATCCCAAGCCGCCGAGGGCGCCACGGTCCGGCATCATGACCCATTGCTCCCCGAAGGAGTCCGTGGAGTCGATGTCGCCGAGCGTCCCCGGCGCGTCTGGGAATTGGTTCGCGTGGCATCCCCACATCATGTAGAAAAAGGGCCGCCCCACGTTTCCCATCCGGGACATGTCGCCGTAATCCACGTTGAAGATCTGCTCGTGCGCGATCAGCTTGCGATTGGCGTGCCCCTCCACGTTGAAGATCAGAAACCCTCGCGCAAGCACCGAGAAGAACGAGTCTACAGGGCCACCCGCCATCCGGAAGGCGTTCACCATGAGCGTGAGGTTGCGACAATCCGGCGTCGTCTGACAGCACGCGGGCCCGAGCACATCGGTGATGCCCTTCAAGTCGAACAAGTCGGAATGCACATCGCTTCCGGACGCGCTCGCGGCGGTGGTGTTCTGCATGTCCTGGCTCGCCGCTTTGAACTGAGCCTCCGCTGTCTGGTGGCAGTATCCTGAATTGAAGAAGATCGTGGTGGAATACTCGTCATCCGAGAAGAGCAGCTGGTTCCCGCGCCATGCATCGGTGGGCTGGAACGTCTCGTACTGGATCAGCTTCGTCACGAACTGGTCCAGCTCCGTGGCGCTGCTCGCGGGCACGCGCCCGAGGAACATGCTGGGCGTGTACTGCGCCGCGGAGCTCGTTCCTCGGCCCAGATTCAAGACGTATCTCGCGTCCTGCGCGACCATCTCGAAGCCAGGCGGTCCTGAGACCGCTTCGAACGCCATGTACGTCGGGATCCAGTCGACCGAGCTGTGGATGAGGTCCTTCCGGTAATCCATGCTGGCGTCGCCGAGCAGCGCCACGAACGAGGGGCGAGGCGTCCATGTGTCGTACGCGTGCTGGAAGTAGCGCCGAAGGGCGGCGGCCGACTTGATCCCTCCGTTGAACTCGTCATAGATGTCCTGGATCGCCGCCACTTCCACGACGTAGCCCTGACCGCGTCGATACGCCGCGAGCCGGTTTGCCGGGGCGAGGAACGCCTCCGGCGTGACGAGGATGGAGCGCGCGAGAGCGCCTGCCGGAAACGGGGCGGGAACGCCCAGATTGGAGGGCGTGGCCGCCTGTACGGCGCTCCCCGCGACCGAGGGCTCGGCGCCCGGCACGAGCGCGACGAAGCGACGCGTCCCGGAAGTGGCATCCGTCCGGAACGAGACTTCGTAATCTCCAAGACCGAGGCTGGTCACGGTCACGCCCGTGACGCGACGGGCAGCCGTCGGCACGGTGATGTCGTAGACCTCGATACCCGGCTGCGTGAACCCTCGCACGTGAAGCTCCGCCACGCCGGTTGCCGAGCCGCTCGCGAACTCCAGCCGGTTCAAATCCGCAACGTACAGTCGCGGGTATGTGATGTCGACCCAGTCCAGGAGCGCACCGCTACCGGTGCTGAACGGCCCTCCCCCGAATTGCTTGAATCCCTCGTGCGAGTACGGATTGGTCCCCGACCCGATCAGGCTGCCTGGAACGGTGAGTCCCGTGTCCAGAAGGTAGATCTCCTGGGCGGCGAAAACGTGATGGGACGCCAGCGTTTGCGTCCCC
>JACXTT010006891.1_pt1 | contig 16138 bp, 16 predicted proteins | sample 9270951 | NCBI WGS metagenome assembly JACXTT01 (sample SAMN15532306, study PRJNA645909) | rock metagenome | isolation source: weathered quartz diorite | place: Puerto Rico | collected 2017-06-21 | reverse complement strand
CTCCCTCCGTCCTTTTCCAGCGTGCACTGAATGCTCAGCGGAGGCGCGCGGGCTCGGGCTCCGAGAGAGGTTGTCTCTCGAAAGCGAAACCCTGGAACGACCCAAGCAACGCTACGGGCGGGCTCGCGCCGGTTCGTGATGACCAATCCGTCACTGGTCAGGCGCGAAAAACATACACCCGTACAGGCTGTGGTCTTCCAGGTGGGCACCAAAGAAGGCGGCCAAGGCGTAGCCGGAAAAAGCGAGAGGGAAAAAGAATAGACCGGGAAGGAGGACGAGGCGGGCCTAAGTGGCTTGCCCGGAAGGAAGGAGCGGTACATGAGCTCCTTGTTCATCATGGCGGCGGGCGTCCTCCGTTGGCTTGTTTGGTGGACCTTCCCTCCCCAACCACGGATCCTCCGGATCCTCCACGGAACCTACAGCCCTTCCTACTCCACTCTGCGTCGATGTCAAGAGGCGATTTGTGTCCCGTTTTTACGCGTCCGTATCGTGCAGGATTGGCGCGTTCGGATGGTAAGGGCTTTTGCTGGCGAGGGCCTGAGCCCACTCCGGCAGGGCGAAATCGCAGCGGTAATGTTGCTGTACGGCAACGGCGCGCTCGCGGACTTCTGAGGGACTGAGCCGTTCAATATCGGAGCCGATCACGATCACATTGCCCCCAAGGAGAGGAACCGCCGCAGTGTAACGGAATGAGGCGGCAAAGGTCTTGCGGATGCCGGCGTAGAGTGATGTCGAGGCCTGCAAGTTGGCGGCCACCACCCCCGTGGGAGCCAGAAGGGCACGGCACTCGGCGTAGAACTCGCGCGTGCAGAGGTGGAGAGGAATACCGCCGGCGTGATACGCATCAAGCAGGATCAGATCATAGGGCGCTTCCGTGGGCATGCTCCGCAGATAATCCCTGCCATCCTTGACGGTGATGTGCTGACGTTCGTCGGGCGCGAAACCGAAGAAGCGATGCGCCACCTCGACCACGATTGGGTCAATCTCTACACTGTAGAGCATGGAGTCTTCCACATAGTGGTGCAACACCATCTGTAACCGTCCACCACCCAGGCCGATCAACAGAATGTGATGCGGCGCGGACTGCCAAGCCAAGGCGAGCAGCATCGCCTGGGTGTAGCCAGAGGCCAGCGCTAATGGATCAGACAAGCTGAGGCGCGACTCGACCTCTTCGCTGCGATGACGGTCGTGTCGATAACAGAGGAGGACTTGGTCGGCGGTGCGGCGGACGATGATGTGGTTGTGCTGCGATCGACGCTCAAAGAGAATGCCTGACGGCATGCGCTGAACCCGGGCGAGCCGTTTGGTGATAGCTGCCAGGTTCAGCTCTTGCCAGTGAGACATTGCCAAGACGGGGCTCAGGAAACAGGGAGCCGCTTATTCCTCAGGGTCATGCTGAACCAGTCTCTCGATCCCTTCGGGTGTTAAGGGGCGACAACGCAAGCAAAGACGTTGTGGTCGTCTATAGAAATGGCGCCTCCTGCATGGAGCCGACAGGGACCTGCCCCGTCGTTCACAATAACGGTGGAGTTCGATATCCGAATGTCCCCGTTGAAAGCGTTCATCTCTAAGACGTATTCAGCCGAGATGAGAACACTATCGAGTATGATGCTCCCTTTGGCACTTTCCAGTTTGACGCTGTCTCCTTCTATTATCGTGCTCCCGGTCGCTCCCCTTCCTACCAACTGGATAGAGCCCGCCGAGGTTCGCAAAGTCAGAATGTCTTTAGGAGTGGAAAGCTGGAAGTGTCCGTTGCTGAAAATTTCAGTGTCAGCATCAATCCTGACAAGGTCACTCAGTTCTGGAAAGGAGACTCCACTGACGAGAGATCCATTCGGTTGTATGACCAAGCTCCCCGGCGAACTGCCGGCCGACCGGAGTCTCAGAGTCACCCCTTTGTTCACTTCCAGCGGTGAACTCGCGGGAATCTGCACCTTGCCGATGGACTTCAACGACCCAGAGGCAACACAGCCAACGCCTCCACCGGGAAGGGCCGGGATGAATGCGTTATTGTAGGAGCAATCGAGCGCCGCACTGAGACTTGGGAAGGATATGAAGGCCGTCAGCGTTGCAAAGAGACCAATTGCCTGCCACCGTAAAGTCCGCATCACTAACTCCCCCAAAGAATAGATTATTAGAACCCCTCATCCCGTAACAGACTAAACGCTCAATATCAAGACTCTGAAGTAGGATAAATTGCGTAAGCGACTGGCGAAACCCGCAGTTAAGGTCGGCTCTCGCGGCGGGGAATGGCTAAGGATGGTAGAGTGGGAGGTCAGAGAACACTACTCCCTAGCCCCTGTCTTCATCGCACCTGCGTGGCAATGGCCAGACGCTGAGTCCTTCAATACGAGTGAGATCCATAACCTCGACCACACGGCCGCACTCCAGGGGGTTCTACTTACATTGGCATAGGCGGTAGGGGCAGATTGTGAATACTAAAAACGTAAAGCATCAAACGTAAGACGGAAGCTGTTGGATTACTCGTTACTTTTCACGTTTTACTTACCGCACGTCTGTACGCCGAGATCCTGAATTTTCTTTTTGAGCCCTTGTTCGCCGAGACGGCCGAGCATAGCACGCGCGCCACTGACGGTCTTGCACGCCAGGTCAGTGTTGCCCAGGCTGGCGTCGAGCTGTGCCACTTCAAAGGTGCCACGGAACCACAGCGGGTCTCCAGCCTGCGTTCCCTTGAGCATCTCCTCCCAGTACGTGATCGCTTGGGGTTGGTCACCCTTTGCTGCAGCGATCTGCGCGAGGCCAGCAAGCGCCACGAGCGAATAGGCGCTCTGCTGGAGTTCCTGATAGATGGGGATGGCTTTGTCATACTCCTTCACGTCGAGGTAGAGTTGTGCAAGTTCATATTTAAACTGGGTTGGAGATTCATCCTCGGCGAAGGCTTCGCCCCGTTGCAGCCGGTTCGCATACAAGCGCGCCAGGGTGCGCTTGGCGGCAAGGAGGTTTTCTTTATCGTTCTTTTTCTCCAGCTTCTTAAGGTCTATGGGGAGCACCTTGCTTAGCCCAGCCAACAACTCTTTCTGTTCGTCGGGTTTGAAGCGGGTGAAAACGTTGTCTACTTCTTTTTCGAGGTCGGCAAACCGGCCGGCTTTTTCTAACGCGACCAGTCGCAGGCGCGCGACTTTGGCAAAGGCGTCTTTCTCGTCTGGATATTTTTTCTCGAAATCCTGCAACAACGCAATGATGTCCGCCGCTTTGGTATCGACGTCTTTGCTGAGAAAGGCCGCATTCATAACGCTGACTTTGCCGCGGTAATCCTGCAGCGGCACCTGCTTGGCCGCAGCGGGATTAGTTTTTTCCAGTTCCGCACTGTTCTTCCAGAAGGCTTGCAGGCTGGTGGTGGTGCGCTGGCGCAGATCTTTTTCACTGATGCCGATTCCGTCCTTTTTCTCGTCTAAAGCGTCAAGCAGTGAGAAATAGCTTTGCAGCGTCGCGAAGTCAGCACGCGTCCGAAAAGCCGGATCGCCACTCACTTTTTGATAGGACTCGACCGCCGCCAGATAATTCTCCTGCTTTTGGTTATATTCACCTAGGCGGAAGTACGCCTCGAAGATCGATTTGTGGTCCGGATAACGACGGATGAAGTCTTTGATCGCATCCAGGTAGAGTTTGCCGTTGTCCGGGTTTCGATCATGCGCATACAGCGCTTCGCTGGCCTTGAAACGCAGGTACATCGCCTCCGCGCCAAACTGTGGCGGCACGCCATCGGCAGCGAGAAACTTGGTCAACTGCGTTGCCGACTCGCGATAGTCCTTGAGTTGAAACAGACCGACTCCGAGATAATACTGGGCGTCACGATGGTGCATGACGGCCTTCGGGTCGTCGGACATCAGCACTTCTCTGAGGAACGGTACAGCTTTGGCGAACTCGCTCTTTTGCAGCAGATCCCTGGCCTGTCCCCACTGGGGAAACGGGTTTTTCTGCTCGTCGATAATTGCGGCTTCCTGCTCAGTGATCTCCCCGTTGGCTAAAGCATCAGCTTTTTCCTTCCAGGATCCACCTTGCTTGCGTACCTCATCGAGCAGGGCGATGGCCTCTAGAAGCTGTTTGAGTCTGGCCTCCCCTGTCGCTTTCTTACGGCTCTCGAGCAGACTCTGCCCGCGCTGGAGCATCGCTCGCGCCTGGGCATCGGCGGCACTTTCCGCGCGATCCGCGTCAGCTCTTTCCCCCCGTGCACTGCGACTGCGTGCTTCGGCCATAGCAGTGCGCACTTTGCGCTCCAGATCAAGCGGCAGCGCGGGATCTTTCAGGAGGAGTTCAAAGTCACGGACCGCCCAATCGAATTGCCTGAGTTCTTTCTCGCACAGAGCGCGACCAAACAGGCTTTCGCGCTTGAGTTGCGAACTCTGTTCACCTACCGCGAATTCGGAAAAGCCCTTGGAGGCTTCTTCTAAGAGCTTCTTGCGACTCTGGCCTTCGGAGACGAAAGATCCGACGTAGTGCAACCAATTGAGGAAATAGAGCGACTGAGAAGCAACAAGCTGAGCCTCTTTCCACTCCTTAGTTTCATACAAGGCTTCGAGGTCGCCATCCCGGTCCATCACGGCTTTACTCATGCCTTCGAGACGGGAGATGCTCCCGTTATAGATCTCGTCAAGAGGGTTACTGAGGGTGTCGTACAGGTCACGCACCTGCGCGCGCTGCGTCTGGCTGGAGGCGGCTTGGGCGAGATCGGAGGCGGAAAGAAAGTTGAGGGCGATAGGACCGAGGAGTTGGATCACACGTTGTTTTTCATCAACTCCCCATCCCTGGCTTTTGATCTCACGCACGCGACCCTGCGCCTGGCGGGCTTGGGCGAGGAGTTCGGCCACTGAGGCAGCCTCGCCCGGAGATGGGACAAAAAGGCTCGCGAGCAAAGAGAGAAGAAAACCGACGACAACCCGACGCCGCACGCAAAAACTCCTTAAAACGAGGACTGAGTAACGAGGACTGAGCAGAGAATTCAGGAGCCAAAAGCCAGCATACAGAATGAGCAAGGCTCAGTCCGCAAGGCGTACTACTGAAACTCAATCCTCAGCACTCAGGCCTATTCTAGATCTCGCAGATACTTGGCCATTTCGGTTTGCCAACGCGAGCCAAAGGTCATAACGATGATTTCCCTGGTCAGAGCTTTGTCCTCGGTGAGGGGGATGAAATCCCCACCACCGGCCTGAGCGATCGAGGCCATAGTGTTGCGGAATTCTTGATAGAAACCCGGTAGCGGCGTTGGCTTGAATTCGATGTTCATCAGGGCTGCGCTGTGGCGCCACAGCGCCCGCTCGAAATCCTCATGCATCTTCTCGGCTAAATCCACGACACTCAGCGCTCCTCCTTGCGCCTGAAAGTTCTGCGCTAGATGTAACACGTTACTGATGGTCTCCGGGTGCGGAGGTGATCCCGGCACTAGAATGATGATGCGCTTGGACTTCTTGCGCCAGCTCAAGTCGTTGGCCGCGACCTCTAGTCCCTCATATACCGCCTCGGGCCAGTCACCACCGCCGCCGGCCTGCAGGTTAGAGAGGAAGTCTTGCAGCTTGCCGGTGGAGAAGCTGAGATCCACCCATTTTGTGACAAACTCATCACCTTTGTCGCGGTACGCGACGATACCGATCCGTGAGGTCGGCACCATAGCGCGCAATGAAGTGATGAGCTTGATCAAGCGGCTCTTCACCGTGTCGATGACAAACTGCATGCTGTCGGTTACGTCAATCACCAGCACGACGTCGAGGCCGACTTTGCGCAGGCCGCCAACGTAGTCGCCAAATCCGCCGCCGATACCGCCGACCGCACCATTGAGGCTCCCAATTCCGTTGAAGACGTTGCCAAACTGGCCATCGTTCGAGGTAGGACCGACCCCAATCCTCATATCACCAAGGCCAGTCATGACTGGCGGCGGGCTGGGCAACGCGACAGCCCGGATCGCTTCTGGACCGCCGGCTGGAGGTGGGGGACCGGAAGGAGTTTTGACCTGCCGGGGAGCCAGTTGCTCCATCGTCAGTAGTCCAGGCAAGTCTTTCAAGGATGGTTCCCCTTCCCAATCATCGGGCGGTTTGTCCTCGGCTTGCTGCGCCTTTAGCAACTCTTCCGCAGACAGGGGCAGGGTTTTGACCTTGACGAGTTCTTGTCGCTTCTGGGTAATGGTCAGCGTCAGCGTCGCCAGCAGCGCGAGCAGCAATACGTGGGCAATCGTAGAGAGGGCAAACCAACGGGCATTCTTGCTCCAGCCATGACCACCATAGAGCCAGAGATCCTCCTGGATCTCAGCTTCAACGGAAGACAGGGCTGGGTTCTTGGTGTTTTCCTCAGAGGAAGCCATAGAGGTACTCGTTTTCTCTGCAGCAAGAGGCCGCTTCAGCTCCGTTCCGCGGCAATCGCAATCTGGGTGGCGCCAGCTCGCTGGGCGATCGCGAGAATCTTCACCGCTTCACCCAAGATCACATCTTTATCCCCTTCCAAGATGACAGGAATATCTTTCTGAGCGTCCACCAGGGGCCGCAGAAGCATTTCCATTTCTACTAGGGTCGTGGGGGTGTTGTTGACGAAGATTTCCTTTTGCGGAGTGACGGTGATTACGATTTGCCTAGGCTCGGATTGTGTATCCTGCACCTGGGGCAGGTTGATGGTGGCGCCAGATTGCACCATCGCCACACTGGTCACCATGAAGATGATCAACAACACCAGGAAAATATCGGTCAGCGGCGTGATGTTGATCTCTGCCATGATGGCAGAGCCGCTGCCTTTTTTCTTGCGCGGACTAGCCATTCCCATGAGCTTTCCTCCCCAGACGGATCGCTTCGAGCAAACGATCGGAGCCGATGGTCATAACCGCTTCGATGCGCTCGAGCTTGGTGTGGAAGTAGTTGTAGAAGATCACGGCGATGATGGCCACAGCCAGACCTAGCGCGGTGGCGATCAAGGCCTCTGAGATACCACCGGCGACTACAGCGAAGCCACCGCTGCCCTGGACCGACATGTTATGGAAAGATTTGATGATACCGATCACAGTGCCCAGCAGACCGATGAACGGCGCACTGACACCGACGGTACCGAGCACCCAGATGCCGCCTTTGAGCGCCTCGATCTCTTCGAAGCGTCGATCTTCGACAACCTCAGCCAGGTATTCGAGCGACTCGCCCTCCTGTTGGGAGATAACGTCGCGGAATATTCGTCCGGCCGGTGCCTTCTGGTTCTGCTGCGCCGACGCCAACGCCGCTTTGAAGTCACCTCTTTGCAACTGTCCGACCAGGGAGCCGGCGATCCGTAGGGTGCCGGAAACCAGACCGCGTAACGCCCAGAGGCGCTCGCCGATGATGGTGAGAACAATCATCGACATGACAATCAGGGGGTAGGTGACCAACGCCCCCTGACGGATCATATCAAGTACGCTTATACCCTCTACCATGTGCCCTCCTATAGGTAAGAAATGAAATGCCTTTTTGGGGTGGAATGATTCGCGCAATGCCCTTATTCTAAGAGACGTGGGAGCGCGACACGCGCTTCAATTGTGGCGTTTCTTGGACATCCAGGTCCTGGAGAAACTTCTCCAGCCAACCGATCTCAGCTTGCAAATGAGCCAGGCCGTGTTCAATGATCTTCGCCTGGGGGAGAGGGATGTTTTTCGTGCGCCAATGGGCCTGCCGCTCCGTGACCCACTCGGCCTGTTTCTGCGCCCACTTGAGTTGGATGGTCAAGGCGTCGCGTAACTCGTCAGTGTCTATAGAGTGCCCAAAAGCTAGGGCCGCATTCAGGGGGTCGAACAGCTTTTCCCGCGCCTCGGTGTCGCACAACAGCCGACGCAACTCGGCCTGGAGATAGTCCTCGCCGGCCGGCGTGATCTGGTAGACCTGACGGGTCGGATAGCGCCCCTTCTGTTCGGCCCACGCTTTTTCGACGTAACTGGAACGTTCAAGTTGACGGAGATTGTAGTAGAGTGAGCCGCCGCTGAGGTTGATGTAGGTGGCATACAGGCGGCGCTCGACTTCCTGGCGCAGCTCGTAACCGTGGCAGGGCTTTTCCGAGAGAAGGCCTAGAATGACAAGTTGGACGCTCACGAATTATTCTTAGCAGAATAGTTTAGGTGGACTATATAAGAGAAACTTGAATGGAAGTCAAGCAAAGTTTACGGGGGTGACTCACTGGTCATATGAAGTGGTCTGGAATGGCAGAACGGTGCCAGTCTGCAGGTTAAACATTTGCCGAGGGAGGTGGAGCAGGTCGCGCCCGTAGACATGGACCTCGATCACCGGCGCGCCAGAACGGTTCTCCAGGGCGTGAATCTCTTCGTCCGGTGGGAGTAAATACCAGACCTCGCCGGTCTTCGTGTCAACCTCTGCCACCTTTTGCAGCGCGCAACGCTGCGGGTCGCTGCCGCTATCGACACGGCGATAGCGGGTCTCGTGCATCTGGCCGTCGTAGAGCCCGAGCAGGCCCCAGGTTTGGTGATCGTGCGGTGGCGCGCTGTGTCCCGGCCCCCAGACGACAGAAGACACAGTGAGTGAGGAGTCCTGCGCGCGGTAGAGGAGAAACTGAGACGGCTGGCGTTCGTGAACCTGACGCCGATACGGTTCGGGGACGAGGGTAAGATCTTGCAGGAGTTGCTTGAGCAAGGGCTTGCCGGCTGCAACGATGACCCGTGCGTCTCGCTCATGGGTCATGAGGGCGGTCATGTCGCGAACGAAGTCGGAGAGGGCGTAAGCGGACATGGAAGTCTCCTTTGTGTGATCTTGAGCGACCTCGTGTCGTTCCCTCTCGCAAAGGGAAAGGGCTAGGGTGAGGGGGGCTTAGCTAGGACTGCGATCTTGAAAAACCCTCGCTCACCCTTCCCCCGTTCCGCAGGAGAGGAAGAACGTCACAGACTCCGTTAAGACCCAGGTTGCGCGTCGTCACCCTTACTTCCACGCAACGATCTTCTGCCAAGTCGGTCGGGCAGAGAGACGCTGGTAATAAGCGGCGACCGTTGGCCATGCCGACAGGTCAGTCCCCAAGTCCTGAGCGAGATAGACATAGGGGAGAACTGCTATATCCGCCACCGAAAGCGTTCCGCCAATATAGTCACGTCCAGAGAGCGCAGACTGGAGGATGTCCATATTCGCGCGCACCTCGGACCACCCTTGGTCGATCGCCTTCTGATCGCGTCGGTCCGCAAGAGTAAAGCGGGTCTGGCGCATGAGCAAAGAGAGTGGCGGCCGGAACGTCGTCTGCACGAACAGGAGCCACTGGAACACCCTGGCGCGATCCTGTGCGCCTGTTGGGAGCAGTTTCGCCTGCGGAAACTTTTCGGCCAAATAGAGCAAGATCGCGTTCGACTCCCACAGGACGAACCTATCGTCCACCAGGGTCGGCACCTTGCCATTAGGGTTGAGCTTGAGATACTGGGGATTCTTCTGCTCACCCTTCAACAGATCGAGGCGTGAGAGCTGGTACTGGGCGCCCACCTCTTCGAGGAACATATGGACCTTGCGCCCATTACCAGACAGCGGAGCGGTGTAGAGCGTGAACATGATTCCCCTCCTGCAAAAGTGCTGAGGACTGAGTGCTGAGGACTGAACCAATGTGTCGTTGAATCATCGTGTTATTGTTTTTACTCAGTCCTCAGTCCTCGTTACTCATTACTTTGTGACGATGCCGCGTTCGCGCAACAAGCTGAGGATGACATCCAGGCTGTGGGTGCGCAGATTGATCTTGAGTTGATCGTACAAAGTGAAATTGGCCAAACGCAGGAACGGCCGACCATGGATGAAATCAATGATGTTAATGCAGCCGAAGTCCTGTTCGATGTTGAAGATCCGACCGCTGGTGACACCAGTGGCATAGGCAAGGAGCGCGTTATTGATGCCGCCGTGCGCCACCACCAAAAGTGTTTGCCAGCCTTCCTGGCTGAGCATCGAGTCGAGAAAACGAACCCCGCGCTCCTGCACCTGGCGGAAGCTTTCTCCGCCCAAATAGGGTTCGTCCCAGTTGGCCGCATGGCTTTTGAAAAACCGTTGCACTTCCTGGAAGACCTCGGCGGTGTTCTTGGTGGCAATCAGTTCTGCACTGGGAGTGATTTCTCGCAAGTCGGGCGAGAGTAAGACATCGAGCCCTTTTTCCTTGGCGATGATCCGGGCGGTTTGATGGGCGCGCGCAAGTGGACTAGCGTAAACGCGGTCGAGCGGCACTCCACGAAATAACAGGGCGGCGGCGGCAATCTGCTCACTCCCGCGCTCAGTCAGCGCCCCGTTGCCAATGGCTCCTTCATTGGCCTCGGATTGGTACAGCGTCTCTCCGTGACGTAGAAGATAAATGCGGCGTCCGTCCATATTCGCCCCTACCTTACTTCTTGCCGGCAAAGGGTTTGTCGCGGTCGCGTAGCGCGTCCTTCAGGCCACGCTCGCCCATTTTCTTGACCTCGTTCTTCACTGTCACGGTCTGGTGAGCGATGACGTCATACTCGGCAGCCGACTGCTCAGCCGCGTAGATGCCCATGATCTCGACGAAACGGTTGGTTGCGCCTTTGTGCAAGGTCAGGAGATCGAGCGGCACCATTGCCACCCGCCGGGCATACGCTAAGACTTCTTCTTCCAGCTTCTCCCCGGGATAAACCCGGTTAATCAAACCGTTCTCCAGGGCTTCTTTGGCCGTCATCGAGTCGCCGGTGAAGAAATATTCCTTGGCTTTGCGAATACCGATGAGATACGGCCACAACGATAAGGTTGGCAAGATGCCAAGAGACCGGCCGGCTGGGTGACCGAACTGAGCGTCTTCAGAGGCAAAGACGAGGTCACAATGGCCGACGAATTCAGTCGCACCGGCCAGGCAATAGCCGTGGACCTGGGCTATGGTCGGCTTGGGCAGGTTCCATAGTCGTTGCCAGCGGGCCACGATCTTGCGCAAGCCCCAGCGGTCACTGGTCACGGTGAAGCCGCCCGAGCCGCTCACTGGCTGGAGGTCATATCCCGCGCAAAACGCCCGGCCAGCGCCGCGGATGATGAGCACGCTGGCGGCATTATCGTTCTCGAATTCGTCAAGCGCGCTGTCCAATTCCGATAGCAACTGCCGGCTCATGGCGTTGAGCTTCTCCGGCCGGTTCAGGGTAATGCGGAAAATCTTGCCCTCGACCTTTTCATAAATGATCGCTTCGTATGACATGGACGCCCTCCTTGTTAGGGTGGTAACGAGGCTATGGCTTACCACAGGCACGCAGGGGTTGCCTAGAGTGGGGGCCAGAAGGTTTCTTTGCGCACGCTTTCCTAGCCTCGGTTGCTGGCGGCTGCTCACGGCTGTAAACTTTCGTGAAGAAACGCCGATCTTTTCTCCTAAGGAAGAGGGGATACTTATGGACGTTACCGCATTACTCACCTTCGCCATACAGTCAGGGGCTTCGGACGTTCACCTCAGTAGTGGCGAGCCGCCGATGATCCGCATCCATGGGGACATGAAAAAGCTCGATCACCCGCTCCTGTCGAGTGACGAAGTGCACTCCATGGTGTACGATATCATGAATGACGGCCAACGCCGGTCGTTCGAAGAGCACTTGGAACTGGACTTCTCTTTTGACATGGGTGATATCGGCCGCTTCCGCGTCAACGTGTTCATGCAACAGCGTGGTGAGGCGGCGGTATTCCGCACTATCCCCACGAAGATTCTCTCGACTGAGCAGCTTGGGCTGCCGCCGATCGCGAAGAAACTGTGCGATCGAGAAAAAGGGCTGATCCTGGTCACCGGTCCGACTGGCTCGGGGAAATCGACGACCCTGGCGGCGATGGTGGACCACATCAACAATACGTTCGAGGGGCACATCATTACGATCGAAGACCCCATCGAATTTACCCATCGCTCGAAAAAATGTCTGGTGAACCAACGCGAATTGGGGGAACATACCCACTCATTCGCCAATGCCCTGCGCGCGGTCTTGCGTGAAGACCCGGACGTGATTCTGGTTGGGGAAATGCGCGACCTTGAAACCATCCAACTCGCTCTCACCGCGGCCGAGACTGGACATTTGGTCTTTGCTACCCTGCACTCGCCAAGCGCGCCCGCGACCGTGGATCGCGTGATCGACGTGTTCCCCGCGGGCCAACAGGCGCAAATCCGGACACAGTTCGCGGACTCGATCGAGGCGATCATGACCCAGACGCTATGCAAGAGAAAAGTCGGAGGTCGGGTCGCCGCCTTGGAGGTCCTGGTGGGCACGCCGGCCGTGCGTAACCTGATTCGCGAGGGGAAAGTACACCAGATTCCCTCGGCCATGCAAGTCGGACAGAAGGACGGCATGCAAACCATGGACATGGCACTTATCGACTTGGCCAACCGAGGTATCATCACTCGCGAAGAAGCTCAGATGAAGAGCATGACCCCGAATCTGTTTGCCCAGGTTGCTCCTCCCGGCAAGGTGGCGGTGGGAAGATTCTCGTAAGTGAAGAGTGAACAGTGAAGAGGTAAGAATTCTCTATTTTTCCCTCTTAATTTTTAACCCTTCACTCCCGAAGGAGGTGCGCTGGTGGACTTCCGCAGTTTTCTCGAAACCATGGTTGCGTACAACGCTTCTGATATCTACTTCACCGTGGAGAGCCCGCCAATGTATCGCATCCAAGGCGTTGTTCAGCCGATCGGGGAGCCTGTCTTCAAACCAGAGGATCTGGAAACTCTGGCCCGGTCCATCATGAACGAGCGGCAGTGGCGCGAGTTCACTGAATACCTGGAAATGAACCTGGCGCTCTCCTACAGCGGATTGAGCCGCTTTCGCGTCAACATCTTCCGCCAGCGCGGTTCGGTAGGGCTAGTTGTTCGTAAGATCAACGTTGAGATCGCTACCATAGATGAATTGGGACTGCCCTCGATTCTCAAAGACATTGCCATGACCAAACGCGGACTGGTCTTAGTCGTCGGCGCGACCGGCTCAGGAAAATCTACCTCACTGGCAGCCATGATCGACCATCGCAACAGCAACACGCCCGGTCACATTATCAGTGTCGAAGACCCGATCGAGTTCGTGCACCGCCACAAGCAGTCGATCGTCAACCAGCGGGAGGTGGGCTTCGATACCCACTCGTTTCAAGAGGCCCTCAAGAACGCCATGCGACAAGCGCCGGACGTGATTCTGATCGGCGAGATCCGTGACAGCGAAACTATGGAGGCAGCGATTACCTTCGCCGACACCGGCCATCTGTGCCTCGCCACCTTGCACTCGACCAACGCTAACCAGGCATTCGAGCGCATCATCAACTTTTTTCCTGAGTCGCGGCACGTACAAATCTTTCTGCAGTTGTCGCTCAATTTACGCGCCATTATCTCGCAACGCTTGGTAATGGGAACAGACGGCCTTCGCCTGGCGGCACTGGAAATCCTGATGGACACCCCGCGCATCAAGGAACTCATCAAGAAGGGGGAGATCGATACGATCAAAGATGCGATGGAACAAGGCTTCCACGAAGGGTGTCAGACGTTCGACATGGCGCTCTTCGACCTCTACAATGAAGGAAGGATCGGTCTTGACCAGGCCCTGAGCAACGCTGACAGTGTCAACAATCTGCGTCTCAAAATTAAGGTCAGCGAAGTCAAAGAGAGCGCGGCGGCTAGGAAGACTGATGTGGGTGGCCTACGTCTCGAAGACGCAGGAGCTAATCGGCGGTTTGGCCGGATTTGATGACGATTGAAGCTTGCGGTTGGTGGAAATGGGGTGGGATTGGGGTTGGTAAAAATTCTTCCGGTCTCTAGTCTCCAGCCTCTAGCCTCTTCTTCAGCAGTGCTTCCGCCAAACGCAGGTCATCTGGTGTGGTGATTTTAAAGTTCAGCAGGTCACCAAGCACTACCTTGACCTGCCCTCCCAGTTGTTCGACCAGCGCCGCATCATCGGTCGCCGTCACTCCTTCGCTCAGGGCGCGGGCGTGGGCCGCACGGATGAGAGGGACACGGAACGTCTGCGGGGTTTGCGCCAGCCACAGATTCTGACGGGGTACCGTTTCGCGAACAGTGCCGTTCGGATCCACTTGCTTGATGGTATCTCTCGCCGGGATCGCTACCAGCGCCCCGCCAACTTCGGCAGCCACGGTAACGCTACGGTCAATGATCTCGACTGCGATAAATGGCCGGGCCGCGTCGTGAATCACCACGATCTCACACTCTGTATCGAGAGCAGCTAACCCTAATCGGACCGAATCCTGTCGTTCCGGGCCGCCGTGCACGATGCAAGTGGGTACAGAAAACGGTCCATGTACGTCAAGGATGTCGCGCAAAAGGGCCTCGCGCTCTGGCGCGACCACAATAACTAGTTTGGTAATCAGTGGAGACCGTATCAGGCTCCGCAGGGTATGAATTAAGAGCGGGACCCCTGCCAGAGCGAGAAACGGCTTGGGCAGGAGAGTCCCCATACGCTCTCCTTTGCCCGCCGCAACGAGGACCGCGTTGACATGTAGAAGAGAGTGACGCGAAAGAGGGTTCATCCAACGATTGCTCCGGTCCTGTTAGCTGGTGGCTAGGTCAGAGAAATAGCACACCATCAAGAGCGCATCCTCACCGTTCTCGTAGTACCCCTGTCTGATGGCGACCTGCTGGAACCCCAGTGCCTGATATAGAGCGATGGCTGGGAGATTGCTCGCTCGCACTTCTAGACTGGCAGAGCAAGCCCCATTCTGGCGGGCTTCGGCGAGGATCTCCTGCAACAGGAGCTTGCCGATCCCACATCGGCGATGATCAGGATGAACAGCGACATCCAAGATGTGCACTTCGTCGGCCACCAACCAACAGCAGCAATATCCGACCACCTCTCCTGCCCGTTCAGCCACCACCAAGCGCGCATAGGGATTGTTTATCTCGCTGAGGAAAAACTCAGGCTTCCAAGGACAAGGAAAAGAAGCGTGCTCGATTTTGAGCACTGCCGACAGGTCAGAGACCACAAGGGGGCGGAGGAACACTTCCTGGGCCGAGTCGGCCACACGGATCACTCCACCCCTCTCGTTTCCGGGCACGGGCTGTTACCGCTTGAACAGCACGACCTCAAGCGTCTTGTCGCGATAGCGATGCTTAAAGTTGCTCACCGGACTCTTGAGTTCGATTTGCTTGGTGAAGTCTGGCGGGAACGCCGGGGAGATGGCAGCGAGCTTACGAATTTGCGGATCCGTAACCTTCCCTCTGATCGAGAGATTGCCGTTCCTAAGAGAAAGGTCATAGTCGTAATCTGGCATGTCATCACCGATCCCCATTTCTCTTTTTGCGGCTGAGACCGGCACGCGTCGCGGCAGCTCCATGCGCAACAGATAAGCGTTGCCCATTTCTTCGAGAGTGAACACTTCGCCGTAGCGTCGGGCCCGCTCAGTCTTCTCGTCAAACTCCTGCGTGTAGTAGCCCTCAAAGGCCATTTGCCCTTTTTCTACGGAACGGCTCTTCGCGGCGGAGCCGAGAAAGGGCGACACCAGCGGCGCCAACGGCAGCCCATAGAAGGTGCCGCGAAACGTCGCTTCGTCGCTCGGCACGCCGTAGAAGAAGGACTCGCGCAAACGTATCACAGTCTCGGTCGCGGCGAGAAAGAGACCCCAAAAGATGAACTTGTTGACCCCCTGGCTAAATAGATCGCCGCCCATGACCGTAGTATAGAGCACGATCAGCAGAACCGGGTAGAGAACCATGTTCAGCAATATATTGAGACCCGTGGCAGTCGCCGCACTGAAGTAGCGACGATCGCCGACCGCTTCTTGCAGAGCTTGCTTGGTCGAGAACGGGAGGGCACCAAGGATAGGTTGAGCAATTGACAGAAGCACGCCCATGACCGGGTGGCCACTGCGTGGCTGTATTCGGGCCATCGCCGCCTCGAAGCTCAATCCTAGCTCGCCGGGAAACACTTTCTCCGTTTTGACCGGAGCCGGGGCGGTTTTTGCGGCTGGAGCGGCCTTCGCGGCTGGGGCAGCCACTACTCTAGCGGGAGCGGCTGCCGGCTTAGGCACAGGTTTGGCTGCAGGTGCTGGCGCTGTGACGGTCACAGGTGCAGGTTCAGCGTGCCCGTTTGCCTGCACAGGCCCCGCTGGCGCTGCCGCTTCGGCGCCTTCTACGCGAAAGCGTGAGGGAAACTCGCTGCCAAAGGTCGTTTCGGGATGCAACTGCTGAGCCCGAGCAAGCAGGACCCCTTCACTCTCGACAATGTCGGGGTTGGGAATACAGCAGTCCACCG
>JACXTT010006890.1_pt1 | contig 16140 bp, 10 predicted proteins | sample 9270951 | NCBI WGS metagenome assembly JACXTT01 (sample SAMN15532306, study PRJNA645909) | rock metagenome | isolation source: weathered quartz diorite | place: Puerto Rico | collected 2017-06-21 | reverse complement strand
GCTGTGCGCCGCGCGCTGGCGTGGGCAGCGCGCCGGGCACGGGCTTGCCGGCAGGAGTGAAGGCCGGAGCGCCCGAGTCGATCCAGCGGAGGCCCTCGGACAGCAGCTTGAAGAACGGCTCGCGCGCCTCGTGGAACTGGTGATCGCCGCCGACCACGGGGGCGTACCTGTGGGGTCCGCGCACCACCTCGGACAGGGCCTTGGCGGCGGACCGGTCGTCGAGGGTGCCGTCCATGAAGACGACCGGGATCAGCGGCAGACGGCGCAGCTCCTCCTCCATATCGAACGACTCCTCGGGCGGGCTGCTCATCTTGAGCTGCATCGAGACGCGGAAGATGGTGGCGCCGGTGCGGGGAGGCGCGAGGAGGACGATGCCGCGGACGCCCGCCTGGCCGATCCGGTTCAGCATGTACGGGATGATGTCGGCGCCGGCCGCGAAACCGACGAGGATGACCGGCTGCTCCTTCGCGCGCCCGGCCCGCCCGTTGACATACGAGCGGAACAGTCCGAACTCGGTGGCCATGATCTCCTGTTTCATCACCGCGGTGAAGTAGGCGGACGAGTCGACGCCCAGGACGAATCTACCTTCAGCCGCCAGATGGGACGCGGCGTCCTGCTGCAGCGGCTTCCATCCCCACTCGCCCCCGAAGAAGACGACCGGCGTCCCGGCCGGCGGCGTCTTCGCCGGCGGCACATAGAAGTAGACGAGCATCTGCGGGTTGTTGACGGTCGGGAGGGACTTGATCTCGGGCATTTGGCGGACCTCCTCGGCAAGCGCCGGGAGGCCCGCCAGGAGAGCGACGAGGAGCGCGCAGGCGAGAAACGGTTCGCGCGTGGGAGCCGCTCCTACGGGTAGATGCCGCGGATGCGCGTGGCCTCGGCCACCCGGCCGACCGCCAGGATGTACGCGGCGGTCCGCATGTGCACGTTGAACTTCTTGGCGATCGCCAGGACCTCGTTGAAGGCGCGGGTCATCACCTTCTCGAGATGGTGGTTCACCTGGTTCTCCTCCCAGAAGAACGCCTGCAGCGACTGCACCCACTCGAAGTACGAGACGGTGACGCCGCCGGCGTTCGCCAGGATGTCGGGGATCAGGAAGACGCCGTTCTTGTGGAGGACGTCGTCGGCGCCGGGCGTGGTCGGGCCGTTGGCGGCCTCGGCGACGATGCGGGCGCGGATGCGTCCGGCGTTCTCGACGGTGATCTGGTTCTCGAGGGCGGCGGGGACCAGGATGTCGCACTCGGTCTCGAGGAGCTTCTCGTTGCTGATCGGCTCGGCCTCGCGGAAGCCGCGCAGCGAGCCGGTCGATTCCTTGTGCGCCAGGACCGCCTTGATGTCGAGACCGCGGGTGTTGCAGATGCCGCCGCTGCTGTCGGAGACCGCGATGATCGTCGCGCCGTCCTCGCTCAGAAGACGCGCCGCGACGCTGCCGGCGTTGCCGAAGCCCTGCACCGCCACGCGGGCGCCCTTGAGCGCAATCTTCTTCTCGCGGCAGGCCTCGCGGGTCACGAACTGCACGCCCCGGGCCGTCGCCTCGCCGCGTCCCTGCGACCCGCCGATCTGCAGCGGCTTGCCGGTGACCACGCCGAGCTGCGTCGAGCCCATGGTCATCGAGTAGGTGTCCATGATCCAGGCCATCGTCTGGGCGTTGGTGTAGACGTCGGGGGCCGGGATGTCGCGCTCGGGGCCGATGATGACGCTGATCTCGGAGGCGTAGCGGCGCGTCATGCCCTCCAGCTCGTGCGCCGACATCTTCTTGGGGTTGCAGACCACGCCCCCCTTGCCGCCGCCGTACGGGATGTTCACGGTGGCGCACTTCCAGGTCATCCAGGAGGCCAGCGCCTTCACCTCGTCGAGGGTGACGCTCGGGTGGTAGCGGATGCCGCCCTTGGCGGGCCCGCGCGCCAGGTTGTGCTGCACCCGGTAGCCCTCGAACACCTTGATGGTGCCGTCGTCCATCTTGGTCGGGATCGACACGATGAGCTGGCGCTTCGGGCGCCGGAGGACGTCGCGCAGCCAGGGCTCCAGCTTGAGATGGTCGGCCGCGGTGTCGAACTGCTTCTGCGCGATCTCGAACGGGTTAAGGGTCTCCTTAACCACAACTGTATCCATGACGCCTTGCCTCCTCTGAATTGGTCCTCGGAAACGGATGAGGTTTTACCATAAGAACGCCGGGAAATCCACAGCGGGCGCGGGGCCGCGGCGCCTCCCGGCGCGGACGGCGGGCCGGGCATGTATGATGGCGTGCGGCGATGCCGATACCGAGGCCGGTCGAGATCGCTTCCGTCGTCCTCCTCCTGGCCCTGTTCGCCGGGCTGTCTCTATGGGAGATGAGCAGCGACTCGCTCACCCCCGACGAGCGGGCCCACCTTCCGGCCGGCTACGCCTACTGGGTGAAGGGCGAGTTCCGGCTCAACCCCGAGCATCCGCCGCTCGTGAAGCTGCTCTGCGCCGCTCCCTTGCTGTTCATGCACCTCCAGGTTCCGCCGACGGAGCCGCCGGCCGGCCTGACGTTCCACAACTACATCGGCCGGTTCGGGACCGCCTTCCTGTCGCAGGGGCTCGACCGCATCCTGTTCCGGGGCCGGCTGCCGGTGCTCGGGCTCGGGGTGCTCCTGGGGTTCCTGATCTACTCCTGGTCGCGGGCGCTGCACGGTCATGCCGGCGCGGGGATCGTCTCGCTCTTCCTCGCGGCGCTCGAGCCGACCCTCCTGGCGCACAGCCACTACGTCACCACCGACGTCGCCCTGGCGTGCTTCGCGATGCTGGCCTTCTCGTCGCTGTGGCGGTTCTGCGAGGCGGGCGGCCGCGGGCGGCACCTCGTCCTGGCGGTCGCCGGGATGGGGCTTGCCCTGGCCTCGAAGTTCTCGGCGGTGGTGCTGCTGCCGCTGTTCTTCCTGCTGTGGTTCCGGCGCTGGCCCGGGCGGCCGCACGGGGCCGGCCATCGTGGCACGCTCGTCGCCAGGCTGCTCGCCAGCCCGACGGCGGCGGCCGCGGCGGCGATCGTGGCGATGGCGGTCGTCGTCCAGGCCTGCTACTTCTTTTCCTGGGACCTGTCGCTCTACTTCAAAGGTCTCGAGGCGGTGCGCGCGAACAAGCCGGTGAACTACCCCGCCTACGCCGCCGGGCACTTCTTCGTCGGCGGCCGCTGGTGGTACGCCCTGTACGTCTTCTTCCTGAAGACTCCGCTGGCGACGCTGTCGGTGATCGGGACCGGCGCCGTCGCGTGCCTGCGCGATCGGGCCCGCTCGCGCGGGGCGCTCGGGTTCGTTCTTCTGCCGGCGGTCCTGTACGCCGTCGCGGTCTGCCTGTTCGCCGACAACTACGGCGTGCGCTACATGATCCCGGTGACCGCCTTCCTCCTGGTCCTGGCGGGGAGGGCTTGGGCGCCGTTGGTGTCGCGGCGCTCCGGCCTCCTGGCGGTCGTGGCGCTCGGGTTCTGGCTCACCGCCTCGGTCGGCCACGGGTCGCCCCACTACATCGCCTACTGCAACGAGCTGATCGGCGGACCCGAAAACGGGGCCCGCTTCATGCACGACTCGAACCTGGATTGGGGGCAGGACCTGAAGCGGCTGGCGCTCTATCAGAAGGAGCGGAACCTCCCGCCGCTGACCCTGGCGTTCTGGGGAGCGAGCCGTCCCGAGGTGTACGGGATTCAATACAGGCTCTGGGACGTCGACGCGCCCGAGGAGGCCGTCCCTCCGGTCGCCGCCGACCCGCCGCCCGGCGTCTACGCGATCAGCGTCAACAAGCTGATCGATCTCAAGAAGCGCGTCCTGCTCGAGGGACGCGACCCGAGGCTCGACTGGCTCGACCGCTTCGCGCCGAGCGACCGCGTCGGCTACTCGATCTACATCTATCGATTCTGAGGCTCCCGGGAAGAGCCTCCTTTCGCGGGCCGTAGACGGGCTTCCCGTCGCGTCCACCCTTCATAATTCCTCCACAATCGGAGCGGATACTCCTCGAGTGAGAGGAGGAAGCGCACATGGAAACTCGTTTCCGATGGGCCGTGGTGCTGGCGATGATTCTCGTCGCGCTGGCGGCGAGCTTCGTAGCGTACAACGCCGGCGTGTCGCACGGACTCGCGACCGTCGCTCCCGGGGCGGCACCGGCGGCGGGCGCCGAGGCGCCTTACGTCTGGCACCGTCCGTGGGGATTCTGGTTCTTCGGTCCGTTCGTCTGCGTGCTGTTCTGGTTCCTGGTGCTCCGGCTGGTGTTCTGGGGCGCCTTCCACGGGCGGCGGTGGTGCTACCCCGGCCGTTACGACGCCGGATCGTGGTTCGAGGACTGGCACCGGCGCGCGCACGAGCGGATGAGCGGCCAGCCGCCCACGCAGACGTGAGACACGCGCCGGTCCCGTCCGCAGAAGACACCCGCGTATGATGGAAGCGATCGACGGGGCCCCCGCGGCCCCGTCGATCGCCGTCATGGCCGATCATGAAGACCGTTCTCGTCGTCGAAGACGAGCGTCGCATCGCCCAGATCGCCGCTGATTACCTGAGACACGCCGGTTTCGATGTGCTGACGACCGGCGACGGCGTGAGCGCGCTGGCGCTGGCCCGCGAGCGGCGTCCGGATCTGGTGGTGCTCGATCTCGGGCTGCCGCGTCTCGATGGGCTCGAGGTGGCCCGCCGTCTGCGGCGCGAGGGGGCGATCCCGATCGTCATGCTGACGGCCCGGGTCGAGGAATCGGACCGACTGACCGGTCTCGAGCTGGGTGCCGACGACTACATCGTCAAGCCGTTCAGCCCGCGGGAGCTGGTGGCCCGCGTGCGCGCCGTCCTGCGCCGCGCGGGAGCGGGGGCCGGCGCGGAGACCATCCTGCGCCGCGCCGATCTGGTCATCGACCTGTCCCGGATGAAGGTGACGCGGGGCGGCCGGCCGATCGACCTGACCGCGACCGAGCTCCAGCTCCTCGCCGCCCTGGCGCGCCGGCCCGGCCGCGTCCTGTCGCGCGCGCAGCTGCTCGAAGCCGTGCGTGGCGGCCAGGTCGAATCGTTCGAGCGGGCCATCGACGCCCACATCAAGAACATCCGGCGCAAGCTCGAGCCCGACACGCGGGAGCCGCGCTACGTGCAGACGGTGTACGGTATCGGCTACAGGTTCGCCGAATCATGATGCGCCCCCGATGCCGCCTGCGCCCGTGCCCTCCCTGGTGGCCCGAAAACGAGCCGTGGCCGCCGTCCGATCCGGCACGCTTCCGGCGGCACGGGGGGGCCCGGTTCGTGCGCCGCTTCGTCTTCCTGTTTGCAACCCTGCTCGGCCTCAGCGCGCTCGGCGCCTTCACGCTCGTGTCCCGGATCGTCGGGACGCGCTGGCCGGTCGGCCCCGTGGGGCCCTGGTCGTCCCTCGCGGTGGTCCTCGGAGGAGGCCTGTTCCTCCTCGCGATGCTGTCGGCGCTCGTCCGTCGCGTCGGCGCGCCCCTGGGTGACATCGTGGCGGCGGCCGACCGCGTGGCGGGCGGCGACTATACGACGCGCGTCCGGGAGCACGGGCCGCCGTCTTTGCGCACGGTCGGGCGCGCCTTCAACGGCATGGCCGAGCGTCTCCAGTCGCAGGACCGGCAGCGGCGGAACATGATGGCCGACATCGCGCACGAGCTGCGCACCCCGCTGAGCGTGGTCCAGGGTCGGCTGGAGGGGCTGCTCGACGGAGTCTACGCGCGCGACGACGCGCAGCTCGGCGAGCTGCTCGACGAGACCCGCCTCCTCGCCCGGCTGGTGGACGATTTGCGGACGCTCGCCGACACCGAGAGCGGCACCCTCGCCCTGCACAAGGAGCCGACCGACGTGACCATCCTGATCCAGGAGGTGGTCGCCTCGTTCTCTGCCGAGACCGTGGAGCGCCGGCTCGCGGTCCGCGTCGACGCGTCGGCGGACCTGCCACTCGTTTCCGTCGATCCCCTGCGCCTCCACGAGGTCCTCGCGAACCTGGTCTCGAACGCGCTGCGCCACACGCCGCCCGACGGCGTCGTCTCGATCGCCGCCAGGGTGGCGGACAGCCACCTGACCCTGACCGTGTCGGACACCGGCTCCGGCATCGCCGCCGACGACCTGCCGAAGATCTTCGACCGCTTCTACAAGGGCAGGCTGTCGCGCGGCTCCGGCCTCGGGCTGACCATCGCGCGCAACCTGGTCCGGGCGCACGGCGGCGAGATCACGGTCGACAGCCGCGTCGGACAGGGCGCGACGTTCCGGATCACGCTGCCTCTCGAGTGAGCGCGGCCCGCGCTCGCGGTCCCGGCCCCGCCGGGCGCGTCTAGACCGGCTTCAGGGGAAGCTGCGGCTGGTCGCCGATCGGCTCGCCGGGCAGCGACCGCAGCGTGCCGCCGTACAGGTAGTCGCGGGTGTTCTCGAGGATGAGACGCGGGTCGACGCGCCGGCGCGCCTCGCCGCTCTCGATGGCGGCGCGCGCCACGGCCGCCGCCACTTCGGGCGCGCCGCGGAAATCGAGCGCCCTAGGCAGGATGTAGTCGGCCGAGAGCTCGTAGTCCGGCACCAGGTCGGCGAGGGCGTGGGCGGCGGCGAGCGTCATGGCGTCGTTGATGTTGCGTGCGGCGACGTCGAGGGCGCCGCGGAAGATGCCGGGGAAGGCGATGGCGTTGTTGATCTGGTTCTTGTAGTCCGAGCGGCCGGTCGCCACGACCGCCGCGCCGGCCTGAAGCGCCGCCTCGGGCGCGATCTCCGGCACCGGGTTCGCGAGCGCGAAGATGATCGGCCGAGGCGCCATGCTCTTGACCATCGCCGGCGTCACCAGGTTGGGTCCCGACAGGCCGATGAAGAGATCCCGCCCGCGCAGCCCCTCGGCGAGGTCGCCGCGCCGCTTCTCGAGGTTCGTGACCGCGGCGATCGCCTCCTTCTCCTGGTTGAGATGCGCGCGTTCGGGATGGAGGACGCCGTGCGTGTCGCACAGGATCACGTCGCGCACGCCCGCCAGCATGATCAGCCGGGTGACGGCGATGCCGGCGGCCCCGGCGCCGTTGATCGTCACCTTCAACCCCCCCAGATCGCGGCCGGTCAGCCGGCAGGCGTTCAGGAGGCCGACCAGGACCACGACCGCGGTGCCGTGCTGGTCGTCGTGGAAGATCGGGATGCCGGTCTCGACGCGCAGCCGCCTTTCGATCTCGAAGCAGCGGGGCGCGGCGATGTCCTCAAGGTTCACGCCGCCGAGCGACGGCTCCATCGCCTTGACGATGGCGATGATCTCCTCGGTGTCCTGCGTGCCGAGGCAGATCGGCATCGCCTCGATGCCGGCCAGCGTCTTGAACAGGACGCACTTCCCTTCCATCACCGGCAGGCCGGCCTCCGGTCCGATGTTCCCGAGGCCCAGGACCGCCGAGCCGTCGGTCACGACCGCCACCAGGTTCCCCTTGCTGGTGTACTCCCAGACGTTGAGCGGCGACTTCATGATCTCGCGCACCGGCACCGCGACGCCGGGGGTGGCGATGACCAGGAGCGTGTGCTCGTCCTTGAGCGGGATCTTGCTGGTCGTCTCGATGGCGCCGCGATAGCGGCGGTGCAGATCGAGCGCCTCGTCGCCGAGGCTCCTCTCCTCGCTGTTGAAGCCGTGCTCCACCAGGGCGGCCTCCCCTTCGTAGACCAGGTGGCGGGTGCGGTCCTGGACGTACTCGGGGTCGACGTCCTCGCGCGCCACCCCGAGCGCCACGGCGGCGTTGGCCACCGCGCCGGCCACCGCCGGGCCGACGCGCAGGTCGAGGACGCGCGGCACGATGCGCTCGTAGCTCAGCTCCTTGTCGGGAACGAGCGCGGCGATGGCGTCCGCGGCGGCGATCAGCATCTCGTCGTAGACGCGCGAGGCGCGCGCGTCGATGACGCCGCGCAGGACGCCGGGAAACGCCAGGGCGACGTTGAGCCCGTGACGGTAGTTGGCGCCGCCGGTCAGGACCACCGCGGCGCCGGCGGCATGCGCCTCGTCGGCGCCGATCTCCGGCTCGGGGGTCGCCAGGGCGAGGACGATCGGCTTCTTGCCCATCGTCCGGATCATGTCGGGGCGGACGGTGCGCGCCGCGGACAGCCCGACGAACAGGTCGGCGCCCTTCAGGGCGTCGCCGACCGTCCCCTGGCGCTTCTTCGGATTGAGATCGCGGGCGGCCGCCTCCTTGAAGCGGTTCATCCCTTCGGGGCGCCCCTCCCAGACGATGCCGTGCCGGTCACAGAGGGTGATCTCCGGAACGCCCGCCTTGCGCAGGAAGCGGGCCACGGTGATGCCGGCGCCGCCGGCGCCCGTGATCACCGCCCGGATCGCGCCGATCTCCTTGCCGACCAGCTTCAGGGCGTTGCGCAAGGCCGCCAGAACCGTGGCGCAGGCACCCTGCATGTCGTTGAAGAAATAGGGCACCGGCAGGTCGGCGTCGCTCATGGCGTCGAGCGCCTCCATCAGCTCGAACGACCGCGGCGAGGCGATGTCCTCGATGGCGAAGCCGCCGAAGGTGGGCGTGAGGCACTGGATGAGCCGGGCCAGGCGCGCCGGGTCGCGCTCGTCGGCGCACACCGGGAACGCGTCGATCCCGGCGAGCGACTTGAACAGGACGCACTTCCCTTCCATCACCGGCGCCGCCGCCAGCGGGCCGGCGTCGCCGAACGACAGCACCGAGGACCCGTCGGTCACGACCGCGACGGCGTTGCCGCGCATGGTGTAGATGAACGACGACTCGGGGTCGTCGCGGATCGCCAGGCACGGCTCGGCCACGCCGGGCGTGTAGACCAGGCTCAGGATGTACTCGTCGCGGACCGGGATCTTGCTCTGGATGCCCAGGAGGCCGCGGCCGCGCCGGTAGTGGTCCCGGATCTCCGCCGGGTCGATGCGGTCGCCGGGAGGTTGCGTCACCGTCGCGCCTCCTCGGCCCGGGTCAGGTGGAAGACCAGGTTCTCGAGCTGGATCTTGAGATCGACCGCCTTCAGGAGGATCCCGGGACGCGACTTCAGTCGCGCGGGCGCGAAGTTGAGCACCGCCTTGATGCCGGCGCGGCCGACGAGATCCAGGACCTTCTGCGCCGCCACCGCCGGCACCGCCAGCACGGCGATGCTCGCCTTCTCGCGCCGGACCGTCTGGGGAAGCCTGTCGATATGCAGCACCGGGACTCCGCCGCGGGACACGCCGCCGACCTTGACCTTATCATTATCGAACAGGGCGACGATCTCGAAGCCTCCGGCGTTGAACCCCGCATAGTCGGCCAGGGCCATCCCCAGGTTCCCCGCCCCGACGATGACCACCTTGCGGTCGCGGGTCAGCCCGAGGATCCGGACCAGCTGATCCTTCAGGTCGGCGACCACGTATCCGACGCCGCGCACCCCGAACTCGCCGAAGCACGCCAGGTCCTTGCGGATCTGCGCCGAGTTGAGCCCGAATCTCTCCTCCAGCCCCTGCGAGGAGACGGTCCGCACGCCGGCGCGCTGCAGATCCTCGAGACAGCGCAGGTAGACCGACAGCCTCTGGGCCGTCAGATCGGAGATGGTGCCGCCCGCGCGCCGCGCTCCCCCCACCTTGTGCACCGTTTCACAAAGTCGCGGAAATCGTAGCGGGCGCTCCCGCCGGAGTCAAGCGCGTCTCGCCGTCCGCGATGCGGCGCGCGACATGAACGATCGCGGCGACGATGCGCGCGAGTTCAAAATCGTTTTTCACCGGGAACCTGTCCGCATTAGTGCACAGCGCGAAGGGACACATCACTCGCTCGCAAGGCCGATTCTCCAGACGGCCCGCCCAGAATTCTCATCACGATCCCGGATACCGCGCGACATCGCGCGCCCGCAAGATTTCGTGCGCGTCGCCTCCAGCACGTTCCTGTCACGCGCGATCACCGTGTGGGCGCTCCATTCGTTTGACTCCGAGTGTGGAAGATCGCGACATCGTAACTGACGTCGATCCAATCTCTTGAACGATGCGCGTGGCATCGACCACGAGGATGTCGTGGCATCTCACTTGCTTCTCTCTCGATCGCTTCCTTCGTGAAGCAAAGCCACCGAATTCGATTTCCATGCCGCTGGGGAGGGTGTCCCGGTGTCGCAGCGCAGGAGTCTTCGGAGGTTGGTTGCCTGCGTGTCCGTCGCGCTCGCTCTGTGCGCGATGTCCACGGAGGCAGCGCTCGCGTCGACCGTCGTGCAGCTCGCCTGGGACGCGAACACCGATTCGGACCTCGCCGGCTACCGCCTCGAGTACGGCACGACCCCGGGGACCTACACGACGACCGTCGACGTCGGCAACGTCACCTCCTACGCGCTCGCCGGTCTCGTCGCGAACACGACTTATTACTTCGTCGTCGTCGCCTACGATCAGGCGGGCAACGTCAGCGCGCCCTCGAACGAGGTCGCGACCACTCCGACGGTGCTGCAGCCGGTCCTGGGGATCACCGCGACCGACGCGCCCGACCCCGTCGCCGCCGGCGGCACCATCACCTACACGATCAACGACTCGAACACCGGCAACGTCACCGCGACCGGCGTGACGATCGCCGACACCGTGCCCGCCAGCACGACGTTCCTGTCGGCCAGCGGCGGCGGAACGCTCGCGGGGGGCGTCGTCACCTGGTCGATCGGGACGCTCGCGGCCGGCGCTTCGTCCTCGGTCCAGCTCGTGGTGCGCGTCGCCAGTCCCCTCGCCAACGGCACGGTGATCAGCAATTCGTCCTTGTCGATCGCGAGCAACGAGACCGCGTCGGTCGCCGGGCCGGCCGTGACCACGACGGTGGCCTCGGCGCCGGTCCTGAGCATCGCCTCGACCGACGCCCCTGATCCGGTCGCCGCGGGCGCCAACCTGACTTACACGCTGTCGTACGCGAACACCGGCAACGCCGGCGCGTCGTCGGTCGTCGTAAGCGACACCCTGCCGGCCAACACCACGTTCGTCTCCGTCGGCAGCGGCACGCTCTCCGGCTCCGTGGTCACCTGGTCGATCGGGTCGGTCGCGGCGGGGGCCTCGGGCTCGGTCCAGCTCGTGGTCCGCGTCGCCAGTCCGCTTCCGAACGCCACCGTGATTACGCACGGCACCTACAGCATCGATTCGGCGGAGACGACGCCGGTCAGCGGCGGCTCCATCACGACCACCGTGACCTCGGCTCCTGTCCTCGCCGTGTCGGCCGTCGACGCCCCCGACCCGATCGCCGCGGGCGGGAACCTGACCTACACGCTGTCGTACTCGAACGCGGGCAACGCCAACGCCACCGCCGTGGTGCTCAGCGACACCGTGCCGGCCAACACCTCGTTCGTGTCCGCCACCGGCGGCGGCACGCTCACGGCGGGCGTGGTCAACTGGTCGATCGGCGCGCTGGCAGCCGGTGGCACGGGCTCCGTGCAGATGGTCGTCCGCGTCGCCAGCCCGCTTCCCAACGGCACCGTGATCACCAACGGCAGCTACAGCATCGATTCGGCCGAGACGACGCCGGCCAGCGGAGCCTCCATCACGACCAGCGTGACCTCGGCTCCTGTCCTCGCCCTGTCGGCCGTCGACGCGCCCGACCCGGTCGCCGCGGGCGGCAACCTGACCTACACGCTGTCGTACTCGAATACCGGCAACGCCAACGCCACCGCCGTTGTGATCAGCGACACCTTGCCGGCCAACACCACGTTCGTGTCGGCCACGGGCGGCGGGACGCTCACGGCGGGCGTGGTCAACTGGTCGATCGGCGCGCTGGCCGCCAGTGGCACGGGCTCCGTGCAAATGGTCGTCCGCGTCGCCAGCCCGCTTCCCAACGGCACCGTGATCACGAACGGCACCTACAGCATCGACTCGACGGAGACGTCGCCGGCCAGCGGAGCTTCCATCACGACCAGCGTGACCTCGGCTCCTGTCCTCGCCGTGTCGGCCGTCGATGCGCCCGACCCGGTCGTCGCGGGCGGGAACCTGACCTACACGCTGTCGTACTCGAACAACGGGAGCGCCGGAGCAACGGGCGTGGTGATCACGGACACCCTGCCGGCCAACACCACGTTCGTGTCGGCCACAGGCGGCGGCACGCTCTCGGCGGGCGTGGTCAACTGGTCGATCGGCGCGCTGGCCGCCGGCGCTTCCGGGTCCGTCCAGCTCGTGGTTCGCGTCGCCAGCCCGCTTCCTAACGGCACCGTGATCACGAATGCCTCGTATGCCATTGCCAGCAACGAGACGACTCCGCTCGCCGGAGCGGCCGTCACGACGACGGTCACGTCGGCTCCGGGCATGAGCGTCGTATCGACAGACGCCCCCGACCCGGTCGCCGCGGGCGGCAATCTGACCTACACACTGTCGTATTCGAACACGGGCAGCGCCGATGCCACCGGCGTGGTCATCAGCGACACCGTGCCCGTCAGCACGACGTTCGTGTCGGCCACCGGCGGCGGAACGCTCTCGCCCGGCGTCGTCACCTGGTCGATCGGCGCCCTCGCCTCGGGCGCCTCAGGAACCGTGACGATGACCGTGAAGGTCGGCTCGCCGCTCGCCAACGGCACCGTGATCCACAACCAGACCTACAGCATCTCCAGCGCGCAGACCTCGGCCGTCAGCGGCCCGGACGACACCACCACCGTGACCTCGTCCCCGGCCTTGGCGGTCTCGGCCGTCGACGCGCCCGACCCGGTCGTTGCGGGGGCCAACCTGACCTACACGCTGTCGTACTCGAACACCGGCAGCGCCGATGCCACCGGCGTGGTCATCAGCGACACCGTGCCCGTCAGCACGACGTTCGTGTCGGCCACCGGCGGCGGAACGCTCTCGCCCGGCGTCGTCACCTGGTCGATCGGATCGGTCGCCGCGGGCGCGTCCGGAACCGTGACGATGACCGTGAGAGTCGGCTCGCCGCTGGCCAACGGCACCGTGATCCACAACCAGACCTACAGCATCTCCAGCGCGCAGACCTCGGCCGTCGGCGGCCCGGACGACACCACCACCGTGACCTCGTCCCCGGTCCTGGCCGTCTCGGCAGTCGACGCGCCCGACCCGGTCGTTGCGGGGGCCAACCTGACCTTCACCCTGTCGTACTCCAACACGGGGAATGCCGGCGCGACCGGCGTGGTGATCGGCGACACGGTGCCCGCGAACACGACCTTCGTGTCGGCCACCGGCGGCGGCACGCTCTCGGCCGGCGTCGTCACCTGGTCGATCGGATCGCTCGCCGCCGGCGCCTCGGGGTCGGTGCAGATGGTCGTCCGCGTCGCCAGCCCGCTCCCCAACGGCACGGTGATCACGAACGGCGCGTACAACATCGACTCGGCCCAGACAACGCCGGTGAACGGTGCCGCGATCACGACCACGGTGACCTCGGCTCCTGTCCTTGGCATCTCCGCGACCGATGCGCCCGATCCAGTCCTGGCGGGCGCGAACCTGACCTACACGCTGTCGTACGCGAACACCGGCAACGCCGGCGCGACGGCCGTCGTGATCACCGACACGGTGCCGGCCAGCACGACGTTCGTGTCGGCGACCGGCAGCGGGACGCTCTCCGGCTCCGTCGTCACCTGGTCGATGGGCAGCCTCGCCGCCGGCGCCTCGGGATCGGTCCAGCTCGTCGTCGCCGTCGCCAGCCCGCTGGCCGGCGGGACGGTGATCAGCAACGCCGCCTACGGCATCGACTCGGCCGAGACGGCCCCGGTCGGTGGCGCCTCCGTGAGCACGACCGTGGGCTCGGGCCCGAGCGTGTCGTCGGCCATGGAGACGGCCTTCAAGACGAAATACATCTGGAGACCGGGCGTCGAGGACGTCCAGGTGAGCGGCGCGAACTTCCAGACGGGGGCGACCCTCAGCCTCGGCTCCGGGATCACCTCGAGCCCGACGACGGTCGTCGACCCGGCGCACCTGAAGGCGACGCTGACCATCCCGTCGACTGCGGCGCTCGGGCCGATCGCTCTCACGGTCACGGACCCGGGCCCCCTGTCCACCACCCTGACCGGCGCGTTCACGGTGATCCGCACGCCCGACGTCACCGCGGACTGCAAGGTGAACGGCCACGACCTGAATACGGTGGCGCGCGCCTGGGGCACGACCTCGACGGACGCGGGGTTCAATCCCGCGGCCGACCTCAACGGGGACGGGATCGTCGACGGCTACGATCTCAGCCTGCTGGCCGTGTACTTCGGCTACCGCATCCCGCACTGCCCGTAGGGCCGTGGCGTGGCGCGTCCCGCCTCAGGCCAGGCTGCGGGTAATCGCCAGGAGCGCGGATGGGAAGACCCCGATCCAGAGCGTCGCGGCGGCGGCCGCGAAGATGGCGAGCGCCTCGGACGGGCGCAGCGGCGCGGGGCCGGTGTCGAGTCCCGGGTCGCGGACGTACATCTGCACGACGATACGCAGGTAGTAGCAGGCGCTGACGACCGAGGCCAGGAGCCCGATGATCGCCAGGTCGTACCGGCCGGCGTCGACCGCCGCCTTGAAGATGTAGAACTTCCCGATGAAGCCGCCGGTGGGCGGGATGCCGGTCAGGGACAGCATGAAGATCGCCATGGCGGCGGCGAGATACGGACGGCGACGGGACAGACCGGCGTACGCCCCGATGGCGTATCCCTGGTCGCCCTCGCCGGCGCGCCCCAGGAGCGCCGCGACCGAGAAGGCGCCGATGGTCATGAACGCGTACACCGCGAGGTAGAACAGGACGATCGAGCGGCCCTGGGGGCCCGCCCCTCCGGAGACCACGGCGACCAGCAGATAGCCGGCGTTGGCGATGCTGGAATAGGCGAGCATCCGCTTGACGTTCTGCTGCGCCAGCGCCACCACGTTGCCGACGATCATGGTCAGGATGGCGAGCGCGTGCAGGACCGCGCTCCAGCGCGCCTGCATCGGGTCGCCGCCCAGCGCGACGTCCAGCACCCGGAGAAGGGCGGCGAACGCCGCGGCCTTGGTGCCGGCGGCCATGAACCCGGCCACCGGACCCATCGAGCCCTGGTAGACGTCGGGCGCCCAGAAGTGGAACGGCACCGCCGCGATCTTGAAGGCGAACCCGATGAGGACGAGGCCGGTGGCGGCCAGGATCATCGGATGGACCGGACCGCCGCGCTCGGCGGCGAGATGCGAGGCGATGCCGCGCAGGTCGAGACGCCCGCTCGCGCCGTAGAACAAGGCGATGCCGTACAGCAGGAAGCCGGTCGAGAACGCCCCGAGCAGGAAATACTTGAGCGCCCCTTCGATGGCGTTCACCCGGTCGCGCGTGAACCCCGCGAGAACGTACAGCGAGATCGACAGGATCTCCAGCCCCAGGAAGATGGTCAGCAGGTTGGCGCTCGACGCCATCATCGACATCCCCGAGACCGCGAACAGGATGAGGGAATAGAACTCGCCGAACGCGTACCCCTCCGTCCTCAGATGATTGGCCGACATCAGGACGGTCAGGAGACCGACCAGCACGAAGATCAGGTGGAACGCCAGCGCCGGCGCGTCGATCAGGACCGCCCCGTCGAGAATCTCGCCGGGACGGCCGTGCGTCAGGACCCAGACCGCCGAGACGGCCGACAGGAGCAGGAACAGGACGGCGTGGAGCGCCGGCCCGCGGACCGAGCCGTCCTGCGGCAGGAGACTCACCAGGATCAGGATCAGCACGCCGCCCACGGCCGGCAGGAGCATCGGCAGGAGGGCCGCGAGCTCTTCGATGCCGATCATCGCAGCACGAAGAACAGGACGACGACCGTCCCGAGGAAGAACGTGAAGGCGTAGCCGGCCACGTAACCGGTGTGCGCGAGGCGCAGCAGCTGGCTCGCCAGCTCGGTCGCCGCCGCGGCCGCGTTCACCAGACCGTCCACCACCTTGGTGTCGAAGGCGGCCGCCTTCCTGCAGAGCCATCGATAGGGGGCGAGGACGAGCGCGTCGATCGCCTCGTCGACGTAGAGCTTGTCCCGCAGGACGCGCAGGAGGCCGCGCGGCTCGCGGGCCAGGGCCTCGGCCGAAACCGGCCTGCGGCCGAAGGTGGCCCAGGCCGCGGCGATCCCCGCCAGGGACGCCGCCAGGGCGATCGCGAGCGCCGCCCACTCGGAAGGGATCGCGATGGCGGCCGATCCGGAGTGCGGTGGCGGCAGCACCGCCGCCAGATAGTCCTGGAAGTAACCCGGAAGGACGCGCCCGCCGATGAACTCGGGCACCCCGACGAAGCCGGCGAGCGCCGCCCCCACGGCGAGGACGACGAGCGGACGCGTCATCGCCGGCGGCGACTCGTGCAGGTGGTGGCGCGTC
>JACXTT010006889.1_pt1 | contig 16141 bp, 13 predicted proteins | sample 9270951 | NCBI WGS metagenome assembly JACXTT01 (sample SAMN15532306, study PRJNA645909) | rock metagenome | isolation source: weathered quartz diorite | place: Puerto Rico | collected 2017-06-21 | reverse complement strand
CCCTTGTGGTCCCACTGCGCCACTCCCGATCGACCGCCAACCCCATTCGGGGGAACCTAACAGTGCGCTCTCAACCACCCGTCTGGATGTCGGCTGGCGTCTCTGCCAACATCCTTGGTACCAACTAGCTGCGCTGAACCATCCCCAGCCCCATCATTTACGGGGCGCGGATCTCGCTCTTGGTCGGTCTGGTCTCCTCGCTCATGGGCGCCGCAGTCGGGTTGACGCTGGGCATGCTGGGCGGCTACTTTCGAGGGCGTGCCGACGCGATCATCGCCAAGCTGATCGACATCCAGCTCGCCTTCCCGTTCCTCCTGTTCGCCATCACGGTGATCGCGGTGCTGGGTCCGAGTCTCCGCAACCTGCTGGTGATCCTGGCCATCAGCGGGTGGGTGACGTACGCCCGGGTGATCCGGGGCCAGACCCTGAGCCTTCGCGAGCAGGAGTTCATCGAGGCCGCGCGGAGCGTCGGCTGCCGACCCATTTGGATCCTGGCGCGTCACGTGTTGCCCAACGTGGCGTCCTCGGTCCTGGTGATCCTGACCCTCGAGATCGGCCGGATCATCGTGCTCGAGTCGACGCTCTCCTTCCTCGGGCTCGGCGTGCAGCCGCCGACGCCGAGCTGGGGCACGGCCCTGGCCGATGGCAAGGAGTACCTGATCACCGCGTGGTGGATGGCCACGTTCCCGGGGCTGGCCATCATGACCGTCGTCCTCTGCCTGAACGTCCTCGGGGATGGCGTGCGGGACTGGCTCGAGCCCCGGATGCGCCAAGGAGGAGGACCGTGACCCACTACCTTCGTGGCCTCGAGTGCACGCAGTGCGGCACCCTTTATCCCGGTGACAGCCCCCGCGCGCTCTGCGACTGCGGCCGGTCGCTGTTCGCCCGGTATGACCTCGCCGCCGTCGGGAGTGCCGTGAGCCCGAAGGACATCGCGACGCGCGCGTCGACGCTCTGGCGGTACCGCGAGCTGCTGCCGGTCGAGCGCGACGAGAGCATCGTCACCATGGGCGAGGGGTTCACGCCGCTCGTCCCCGTGCCGCGCCTGGCCCGCGAGGTCGGCGTCGGAGAGCTGTACTTCAAGGACGAAGGCCTGAATCCGACTGGAACGTTCAAGGCGCGCGGGGCGTCGGTCGCCATCTCGCGCTGGAAGGAACTGGGGGTCACGCGGTTCTGCCAACCCACGGTGGGGAGCGGCGGCCATGCGTGGGCGGCCTACGGGGCGCGGGCGGCCGTGGAGATCCACACGGCGATGCCCGTGGGCGTGCCGGACATCGGCTGGAAGGGGTGCGCCATGAACGGCGCCCGCGTCTCCCGCGTGGACGGCACGGTGGCCGACGTCTTCCGGCTCATGGCGGAGGGTGCCGTCACCCACGGTTGGCTCAACGCCGGTGCCCTCCGCGAGCCGTACCGCGTCGAGGGGAAGAAGACGATGGGCATCGAGGTGCTCGAGCAGCTCGGCTGGGAGCCTCCCGACGCCATCCTCTACCCGACCGGCGGGGGCGTCGGTCTGATCGGGATGTGGAAGGCCTTCGACGAGCTGGAGAGCCTCGGCTGGATCGGAAGCCGCCGTCCGCGCCTCGTCGCCGTCCAGGCCGCTGGCGGAGCGCCGGTCGTGAAGGCCTTCCACGCCGGATGGATGGAGTGCCAGGCCGTGGCAGACGTGCCCACCATCGCGCCGGGGATCATGGTGGTGAAGCCGTTCGCCGACATCCTCATCCTGCGGGCGCTGCGTGCCACCCGGGGCTGGGCGGTGGAGGCCAGTGACGACGAGATCCGGTACTTCATGGGCTGGGCTGGCAGCCGCGAGGGGCTCTTGCTCTCGCCCGAGGGAGCGGCCACCGTGGCCGGCGCTCACCGCATGGTCCGCGAGCGCCAGCTCGACAGCCGGAGCCGGGTCGTGCTCTTCAACACGGCCACCGGGCTTCGCTATCCGCACCTCCTGGCGGCCGAGGTCCCGATCGTACCTAAGGACGGCCGCCTCTGATAGGGCGGTAGAGGGAGGTTCGTTCTCCCCCGTCGGGGTGCCTGGCGTCGACGTCGTCAGGCCACCCCCGCGCTTCGTGTTCGTGAACGGGACTTCGTGGTGGCCGAGGGCGGTCTGGGGGCTCTTGAGCGCGCGGATCCTCTTCGCGCCTATCGTGCCCAACCCGGTCAACCTTCCCATCGTCTTGCACGACGGTCGAGGTCGTGCCGATGATCGTCGTGTGGTCCTTCCCTCCCCTACCTCGGTCCAGGATTCGCGGATACCGACAACCTCCGGAACGAGTCGCCCGCCGACCTCCCCGCGATCGCGAAGCGCGTGACAGGCTTGCGGGTGGCCGATGTGCCGGCGGAACCGCGACGCACGGATCGCGTTCTGCCTGGCGAGGGTGGACCACAATCAGCCGCGCTCGCCTCGGCTCTCATCAATGCCGGGTGGCGCCGCATCATTGATATCGAGATATTCTCGACAGCAGATCGATTCCGGGGCGTTCCCGCGGACGAAGCGGCCGGGCGCGCTTACGCAGCCGCCACCGCGGTCAGCCGGACATTTCCATAGGATGCTATCTGGAATGTCGGTACACGGGTCACCGGCCCTACGGCGGAAAACGGCGGCTCTGAACGTTTCGTCGCTCGTACATTCATAGCCGATCGCATTGCCACCTCGTGCCGCTCCAGTATGTTCAAATGTGGCGCGCGGAGCGATCAGGGCGAACGCCAGTCGAACGCCCGGGGACGATCGTGTAGACCGATTCAGCGCGGCAGCCAGACGGGTGGGCATGACCCGCGCTGGACAATTCAGCGTGTCGAGTGATCGCTCGCGGCTGCTCGCACGAAGGCGGCGATCTGGTCTGGCAAGCCGAAGGCCCTGACCGTGTCACCCGGCCGCAGGATCGTCTCCGGCGGCGGATTGAAGATGACCCCATCGTCACGGCTGACCGCCACGATGGTCACGCCGAAACGCTCACGAATCCGTGCTTCGCGCAATGACTGGTCGGCCAGCGCCCCGGCGCCGACCCTCACCTCCTGAACCTCGGGAAGGGCGTGAGGCGTGGGCGCGACCGCGCCCTGCGCCGGCTCCATGGCCGCACGGAAACGCTCCAGATACGCGAGCGCCATCGCCTTCGGCACCTTCAGCGTTGCCAGCGCGTGCCGGATGAGCGTGGCCGACGTCTCGAGCTCCGGCTGGATGGCTTCGGACGCGCCGAGCGCCTTTAGGGCCTCGGCCTCCGCACGGCCGTGAGCGCGGGCAAGGATCGGCAGTGCGCCGTTCACGGCGCGCAGCGTGCGAACCGCGGTGCGGGCGGGGTCGATGTCGGGAAGCGTGACGATTGCCAGCACCGCGCGCTCGGCCCCTGCGCGCATGAGGAGGTCCCGCCGGGCCGCGTCCCCAAAGTGGGCGGACACGCCGCGCGCGCGGAGCGCCTGGGCGAGGCTCGGATCGCGCTCGACGACCACATAGGAGATGCCAAAGGTATCGAGCGCCTCGCCCACGGTACTGCCCACGCGACCGAATCCGCACAGGACGACGTGGCCACGCGTTCCGTCCCGCTGGACGACCTCGGGCGCCGCCCGGTCACGCCGGCGGGCCAGTTGGGCCGAGCCGATCCACGCCGGGACCAGGCGCACGAGCGCCGAGTTGATCAGGATCGTCACGAGGGATGCCGCCAAGGTGGCGTTGTAGATGTCGTCGCCGACGTGACCTGCCGTCCGCGCCACCTGAACGAGAATGAAGGAGAACTCGCCGATTTGCGTGAGGCCGACTCCTGCCAGACCGGCCGTCACCAGCGGATAGCGAAAGAGCCAAACCACCGTGGTCCAGATGAGGAACTTCCCGATGACGATGAGGCCGATCATCAGGCCGAGGAGCGGGAGGTTCGCGAACACGCTCGCGGGATCGATGAGCGCGCCGACGGTGACGAAGAACAGCGCCACGAACACGTCACGAAGAGGAAAGAGCCGTTCTAACGTCTCGTGGGCGTAGTCCGAGGCGCTGATGAGCAAACCTGCGAGGAAGGCCCCGAGCGCCAAGGACAGGCCGACCGCTTGCGTCAGGGCCGCGGTGCCGAGACCGATGGCGAGGGCGACCATGAGAAAGAGCTCGTTGTTTTGAGTCCGCACCGTGCGGGCCATCAGCGGGGGGACGACCTTCGTCGCGAGGTACGCGAACGGTACGAGGATGGCCGCCGCGCGTGCGAGTGCCCCCGCGATGGCGAGGAGTCGCCCGGGTTCCATCGCGCCCAGAGCGGGCAGGAGCACGGTGAGGATGACGACGGCCAGGTCCTCGACGAGCGTGATGCCGAGGCTCACGCGTCCGTGCGGCGAGCGAAGCTCGCCGCGGTCGATCAGCAGGCGCCCCAGTACCACCGTGCTGGCGACGGAAATGATCAGGCCCACGACGACGCCCTTCAGGGGAGGCCAGCCGACGAGCAGTCCCACTACGAGCCCCAACCCGCCCGAAAGGAGGATGCCGAGCGGCCCTCCGATGAGCGCGACCCACTTGACGCGGAGGAGATCACGGAAGGAAAACTCGATCCCGATCGAGAACATCAACAAGACGACGCCGATCTCGGCGAAGATCTCGAACGTGTGCAGGTCCGAGACCACGGGTCCGGGAGTGAAGGGGCCCAGGATGATGCCGGCCGCGACATAGCCCACGAGCAGGGGCTGACGCGCGATCCACGCTAGGAAGGCACCGAGGACAACGGCGACGAAGACGTAGCCGAGGTCGCGGAAGAACACGGGGTCGGTGGCCATGCCGTCGTCCTTCAGTCCTCGAGAAGATTATCGTCCCGAGGAGCGAGGGCGGGCAACCGCGCCACACGTGCTACGGCGTGCGGGGAGGCAATCCTGGTTCGTCGGCGGAGGGTCGAAGCTATTCAGGGCCGGTCAAAGCCCAGTGTGCACACCTCGTGGATCGTGGCGAGTGGGCGACGCCAGTCATCCACGCCCGAGAGAAGCTGTTCCGTAGGATTCGGCGGGCGCGAGTACCAGAGTACGTACAGAACTTACCGCGGAATCTATCGAGTGCAAGACATGTCTAGGGGCGTCTACTCGGCGCAGCGATCGAAGTTTCGCGGGTGCCGCCCCGCGCGGTTCCCCCGGTCAGCCCTAAAATAGCGTCAGATAGCGATCGATCTCCCAGCGGCTGACCGTGTTGTGATACTGGACCCACTCTTGGCGCTTCACTTTGATGAACTCCTGCGTCAGCTCGGGGCCGAGCGCGTTCTGGAGGACGGGATCGACCTCGAAGCACGTGACCGCTTCGGCCAGGCTCTGGGGGATCAGCCCGATCTTCCCACCCTTGACGTCGTCGAGGCTCAGCCTGTACATGTTCTTGCGGACGTTCGGCTCGCCAGGATCGAGCTTGCGGCGGATGCCGGCGAGCCCCGAGGCGATGAAGGCGGCCATACCGAGGTACGGATTGACCGACCCCGACACCAGACGGCACTCGAATCGCCCGGGCTCCGGCACGCGGAACATCTGGGTACGGTTGTTGTCACCGTAGCTGATGAACGCGGGCGTCCACGTGTACCCCGAGGTCACCCCGGTCAGGAACGCGCCGACGGACAACCGCTTATAGTCGTTCACGGTAGGCGCGACGACGGCCGCCAGGGCAGGGGCGTGCTGCATTACGCCCCCAAGGAACTGATACCCGAGGGTGGACAGCCCGAGCCCCCGCGAGTCGCGCTCGTCCAGGAACAGGTTCCGTTGCCGCCCGGCATCCCAGAGCGAGATGTGGAAGTGTGTGCCAGATCCGGTGAGGTGCCCAAAGGGCTTCGGCATGTGGGTCGCGATGGCCCCGAAGCGCTTTGCCACTTGGCTCGTCATCATCTTGTAGAAGGTCACGCGATCAGCGGTCGTGAGCGCATCCGAGTATTTCCAGTTGATCTCGAACTGCGCCGTCCCGTCCTCGTGGTCGGACGCGTAGGGCTCCCAGCCGAGCTGCTCGAGATACTGGAGGAGCGTCCGGAGATATCCCATAGAGCCGGCCAGGCTTTTGAAGTCGTAACAGGGCTTCTCGAGGCTATCGACCCCGTCCGGGTCAAACGGCACGATGCTGCCATCCTCGCGCCGTCGCACGAGGAAGTGTTCGGCCTCCGCGCCGACCATCATCACGAAGCCTTCCTGCTCCAGCTCGGACGTCATCCGACGAAGCGCGGTGCGCGGACAGTACGGCCACGGCTGACCATCCACGGTGATGTCACAGGCGAAGCGCGCGACACCCGTCTCCCACGGGACGGGCGTATACGAGGCGAGATCGGGGATCGCGATCATGTCGTGATCGTGAGGCCCTTGCCCCATGCCAGACACCGCCGCGCCCGCGAACCCGGCGGACCCCTCGAGGAAAAGGTCCAGGGCCCGCGCGGGCACACCCTTGCAGCGCGGCGTGCCGTGGATGTCCACGAATTGAGCGAGGATGTAGTCGACCTTGTCCTTCTGGACTCGCGACCGGACCTGATCCGCAGTCATGCCCAGGTCTCCCCACTTTTCTTCTTCGAAGGTGCGTCGCCCCGTTGCGGCAAGGTCGACTCAATGCGAGACGGCCGCGGCACCCTTCTCCCCCACCAGGCGGTCCTCCCAGAAACGCGTGATCGAGAACGGCTTCAGCGCTTCCGGCGTCCGCCCCGCCGCGATGGATTCCGCTATGAGCTTTCCGGACACCGGCCCGGCCTTGAATCCATAGGTTCCCCAGCCGACATCCAGCACGAACCCTTTCAGACCCGGTACTTCTCCCATGATCGGGCTATAGTCCGGCGTCATGTCGCACACGCCAGCCCACTGGCGCAACACACGGGCATCGCGAAGACAGGGAAGCAGCTCCAGGATGTGTCCCACACTGGACTCCAGAAATGCCAGAGTGGACTTGATGCTGTACGAGGCGTACGGATCGATCTCTGAGCCAATCACCAGCTCGCCACGGTCGGTCTGACTGACGTACACGTGGAGGTTGGCGGACACCACGACCTTGTCGAGAAATGGCGAGAGTGGCTCACTGACGAAGGCCTGGAGCGGATGACTGACGATCGGGAGGCGTAGTCCCACGAGCTTCGCGATCGTCGAGCAGAAGCCGGCGGTCGCATTCACGACGGTTCCCGTCTTGATCTCGCCCTTCGTCGTGTGCACCGAGGTCACCTGTCCGTTGGCGGTGCCGATTCCAACCACTTCGGTAAAGGGAAAAATCGAGATCCCCATCCGGTCGGCACCCCGCGCATATCCCCAGACGACCGCGTCATGCCGAATGATGCCCCCCGGCGTGTGATAGAGGGCCGCCAAGATGGGGTACCGGGGTCGCGACGACACATCGAGCGCCGGGACGAGCCGCTGGACTTCCTCGGGCCCGATGAGCCGGCTGTCCACGCCCATCAACTGGTTGACATCGGCGCGGACCCGCAAGCCGTTCGCCGCCGCATCCGTGTGTGCCAGCGTGAGGTGGCCTTGCTGAGAGAACAGGACGTTGTAGCCGAGTTCGGCAGAGAGTCGCTCATAGAGACGGACCGACTCGTTGTAGAAGACGACGCCTTCCGGGGTACGGTAGTTCGACCGGATGATCGCCGTGTTCCGCCCACTGGCGCCGCTCCCTATGTACTGCTTCTCGCAGACGGCCACGTCCCGAATGCCGAGCTTCCCGAGGTAATAGGCGGTAGCGAGGCCGTGGACGCCGCCACCAATCACGATGACGTCGTACCGCTCTTTCAGGGGGCGGTTGTGCCACATCGGGCGGCGCTGCAAGAGCTGCCACATGGACCGTTACCCGTCTCGGCGAAGGAGACGCTCGGTGGCCAGCCCGAATGGAACGAGACCGAAAGGGGCGCCGGTCTCTTGGATGGCGTCCCAGCCATACTCGCCGTATTCCCGCCCGAGCAAGACACGGTAGGCTGGAAGCCGTCCCCAGTCCTCGCGTTGCAGCGTGGCAGGCACCCCCGCCAGCCCGCCCTGTACGCACGCACCATCCGGCAATACGCGCGAGCGGATATCTAGTGGCGTCAGGCGTCGCAGGAGCTCGACTGCAGTGGGTCCAACGAGGGCGAATGCCGAGAACCCCCCCGTCACGTCGGTGAGATGCGCGCAGACGGGCGTCCGCGTCAACACCGCCTGCACCTCCACTGCGATCTGCCTCTCTAGACCCGGCGAAGTGAGGATCAATGCGCGTCGTGGCGTTAGCTGGAGAATGGAACAGTTCGGCCGCGACGGAATGTCAGGGAGTACCTGCTTCACCTCACGGCCCCTCAATTCGAGCTTGCCCATCGGGCTCACGTCCTGAACACCCACTGCTTCACGAACCTTCGCCGCCTCTTCTTCCGGTCCAACGAACGTGTCCGGGATCCGCCAATTGGCGATCTCGACCCATCGGGCGCCCAGCGCCTGGTGTACCTGGTATAGAGGGCTGATCCGATAAGGAGGCCCGTTCAATACCGCCATCCTCAACTCCGTAGACGTTCGCCGTCCGGATCGTAGAACGCCTTGGTCACCACCCGAGCTCGATGCAGCGTGCCGTCAAGCCGGACGTCTATCTCCCGCCCCTCGTATGCGAGCGCGGGTGGTACCCATGCCATGCCGATGGTTCGTCCGAGTCTGGCGCTCCACTTGGCACTCGTTACGCGGCCGGCAGGAACGCCGTTCGCCACGATTGCGCCACCCTCCCCCGGCACAACCCGGCTGGGCATCTCGAAGCCGACCAACCGCAGCTGAAATGGGCGGCCTTGCAGGCGCGTCAGTGCAGCGCGGCCGACGAAATCGGGTTTGTCGAGTTTCACGACCCAACTCATTCCGGCTTCCAGCGGGTTGCTCAACGCATCCGTGTCGTGCCCGGGAATCAGATGCTGCTTCTCGAGCCGAAGAACCCGTTGCGCTTCGACTCCGAAAGGCGCGACCCCGAATTCCCGACCTGCCTGTAGCAGGCATTCCCAGAGATGCTGGCCGTGCTCTGAGGCGACGTGCATCTCGTAGCCGAGTTCACCGACGAAGCCTATCCTCAGAATGAGGGCCGACATTCCCGCGACAGTCCCCCGGACTGCCGCCAGGTACGGCAGCGCCTGCGGCGAAAGATCCAGATCTGTCAACTGGCTCAGAACATCCCGTGATCTCGGTCCGGCAAGATTGACAGCCGCGAGCGCCCCGGTCAGATCGGTTACGTGGACACAGCGGTCGCCGTCCGCCAGCCACCAGTCAAGCCATTCCTGTACCTGCTCGAGGGCTCCGCTGCCGGTCGTCAGGAAAAAGTCTTCCTCACCGAGGCGCGCGATCGTGCCGTCGTCCACGATGGTGGCCGACTCATCCAGCATCGCCCGGTACCGCACCCGCCCGACTTTCAGATCGCTGAACCGGTTCGGATGGATCCAGTCGAGAAATCCTCCCGCGTCTCGCCCCTTGATCGCGAGCTTCCCGAGGGTGCTGACGTCGATCACTCCCGCCTGTTCATGGACAGCGCGGCACTCGTCCTCGACGGAGGTGTACACGAGTGGTCGCTTCCACGGGCCCATGTCCATCCAGGTCGCACCCAGGGCGGCATGCGCATGATGGAGAGGCGTTCGCTTGACTGGCGCATGGTGTGACCCGGCCAACACGCCGAACGTGACCGGCTTGACAGGCGGCCGGGCAGTGGTCATCCCGGTGGCCGCGGGACTCCGCTCAGTCAGGCCGGCAAAGATCTCGATCGCCGCTCGTTGACACATCTTCCCCTGGCACGGCCCCATCGTAACGGTGGTGTAGCGCTTCAACGTCTCGAGATTCCGGAAGCCCTCGGACACTGCGTAGCCCAGATCCTTATCCGTGACGTCTTCACACAGGCAGACGAACCGCTTCGACTCCGCGAGCGAGATGCCCGGCCCGGGCGCGGGCTTTCCGAGATGGTCCCAGGCCTGGGGACCAAGCTCGTCGGCCACGGTGCGATCCTCCGCACGGCCGGCCCCGAGGGAGAGCGCGGCCTGGAGCCCGGCGTGACGGCCGTCGTGCTCGATCGCCGCCAGGCCCTCGACGCCTCGAACCTCACCGGCAGCGAACAGCCGGGATGGGAGGTCCACCGGGAAGAAGGCGCCCCGATCAACGCGGTACTCGAGCCGCGCGCCGCCCTGCGCAAGAAGCGGCGTCGCCGGCTCCCAGGCCGCGGCGACGGCAACGAGGTCGCAGTCGACGACCTCGCGGCTTCCGGCCACCGGCGTACCGGCCGAATCGAGGCGTCCGAGGATTACGCTGCGCACGCGACGGCGGCCGTGCGCCTCGAGGATCGTGCGACCGTGCAACACCGACACCCCGGCATCGCGGAGTAGCACAAGGTCGGGGCATTCCTCCGTATTGGGGCGGGCGTCGGCCACCGTCGTGACGTGGACCCCGGCGGCGAGCAATTCGCGGGCCAGGCGGAGACCCCGGCGCCCGTTCGTCACGACGATGGCCCGGCGGCCCGGATCGATTCCATAGAGTGCGACAAGTCGTTGAAGTCCCTGTCCGACGAAGATCCCGGGCCGATCATTGTGTTGGAAGACGAGCGGGCTCTCGAAGCCCCCGGTCGCGACGATGATGCGCTGCGCTCGAACCTTGTACAGACGGTGCGCCTGGGCCACGCCGAGGAGCCCGTCTTCGTACAGCCCGAAGGCCGTCGCTCCCGTAAGGAGACGAATCTTGGGCTCGGCCCTCACGCGATCCGCCAATGCTCGAGCCCGTTCGTAGCCGGGTGGTCCGCCATCCGGGAGAAGCGTCCACCGCAGATGTCCGCCCAGCTCGGGCTCGTCGTCGACGAGTACGACCTCGACGCCAAGACGTGCCGCCTCGAGGGCTGCGGCGATCCCGGCCGGCCCACCCCCGACGACAGCCAGGTCGACGAAGAGATGGACCCGCTCGCCTTGCCAGTTGGGCTCCCGGCGGACATCGAGACGGCCAAGCCCGGCGAGGTGGCGAAGCACCCGCTCGTAGGTGGGCCACAGCCACGTCGGATGGATGAACGTCTTGTAATAGAAGCCCACTGGCAGAAATCGGTCCAGCCAATCGAACCACGCGAAACAGTCGCGTTCGAGCGATGGCCAGGCGTGCTGGCTACGGACCCGCATGCCATCGCGCGCCGGCTCTACGCATGTGCGAACGTTGGGAACGCCATCCACCTCCATGAGACAGTTGGGACATCGCCCGGCCACGCACAGAAGGCCACGCGGACGATGGTATTTGAAACTTCGGCTGAAGATGCGCGCTCCGGCCGCATATAGCGCCGCGCCTGCGCTCTCGCCTTCGTAGGCGGCGATCCGCCGGCCTTCGAACGTGAGCGTGATCGGTCTCGAGCGGTCGACGCACTGCGCCGGGTGAGGTGGGCGGCGGGCGTCGGTCATGTGGGCGTGTTCCCCGCGCCGAACACTTCCAGAATCGTGTTGGTCCGGGTATCCCGGCGAGCCCGGAACCATGTGCGGCACCCCAGACGGTGGTACCACCATTCGGTCTGCGGGCCGGCCTCATTGGTTCGGAGATAGACATAGTGAACCCAGGCGTCCAGCGGCGCGTCCGGTACCGGACGACGCTGGGCTTCACCGCCAAATCGGAACTCATAGACGTCACGAGGGCCACAATGAGGACAGGGAACCAGGAACGACATCAGTCGCGTCCCCGTCCTGGAACCCAGTGAGTTCCCACGAGCGGAATGCCGGTGATCGCCGACGCCTCCAGCGTGAGCGCCCGCAGGTCCTCGGGCTCGAGGTCGTGGATGTCGGCCTTGCCGCACGCCCGGGCGAGCATCTGGATCTCGAGCGTCAGGGCGTGCAGGAAGTTCGCCACGCGCTCGGCGGCCTCCGGGATCGGCAGGCGCTGCATGAGCTCGGGATCCTGCGTGGTGATCCCGACCGGGCACCGGCCGGTGTGGCAGTGGTGGCAGGCGTAGGGCTCCGTCCCGAGCGCCGCGTAGTCCTCGAGGTGGATCGGCTTGTTGCAGTTGAGCGCGATCAGCGCCGCGGTCCCGGTGTAGACGGCGTCCGCGCCGAGGGCCAGAGCCTTGGCGGCGTCCGCGCCGGACCGGATGCCCCCAGCGATGATCAGTTGGACCTGGCCGTAGAGGCCCATGTCCTGGAGCGCCTGGCGCGCCTCGGAGACGGCGGCCAGGGTGGGGATGCCGGTGTGATCCTGGAGGATCTCCGGTGACGCGGCTGTGCCCCCCTCCATGCCGTCCACGACTACGACGTCGGCGCCCGCCTTCGCGGCGAGCTTGACGTCGTCGTAGACGCGCGTGGCGCCCATCTTCACGAAGATGGGGACCTGCCAGTCGGTGGCCTCGCGCAACTCCTCGATCTTGATGATCATGTCATCGGGGCCGAGCCAGTCGGGATGCCGCGCCGGGCTCCGCTGGTCGACCCCGGGCGGCAGCTCTCGCGCCGCCGCGATCTCGGCGGAGATCTTCGAGCCGAGCAGCATCCCGCCGGTGCCGGGCTTGGCGCCCTGGCCGACCGTGAGCTCGATGGCGTCGGCCGACCGGAGGTGATGGATGTTCATCCCGTACCGGCTTGGCAGGACCTCGTAGATGAGCACGCGGGCGTGCTCCCGCTCCGCCGGCAACATGCCGCCATCTCCGGTGGTCGTGGAGCTGCCGGCCCGGCGCGCGCCCTGGGCCAGGGCGACCTTGGCGTTGTAGGAGAGCGCGCCCCAGCTCATCCCGGTGATCATCACCGGGATCTCGAGCTCGATCGGTCGCTTGGCGTGACGGGTGCCGAGGACCGTCCTGGTGCGGCACCGCTCGCGGTACCCTTCGAGAGGAATGCGCGTGAGCGAGCAAGGGAGGAACGTCAGGTCATCGAAGCTCGGGAGCGGTCGGGGCCGGAGTGTGCCGAAACCACGGAAGCGGTACCGGCCAAGCTCCGCCTTGATGTGGATGTCCTCCATCACGTCGGGCCGATACACCGGGCTCGGGCGCAGCGGTCTCAGAACGCCGCCTTCCATGTGTCCATGTCCTTCTTGTCGTAGTTCCAGAGCTTGCGTCCGGAGACGACCTTCCGGAACGATTCGGGGTCATGGATGTCGTAGCGGGCGAGCGTGGCGCGGATTTCCGCCAGCTCACTCACGGTCGCGTCCGAGACGACCGCGTCGCTGCCGAGGGCCGCGATCGCGCCGCCCACGTAGATGACGCCCTCGTACATGGAGTCGGCGAGCGCGTCGCCCGCGTCGCCGCACACGATGATCTGGCCGCGCTGCATCATGAAGCCGGTCATGTACCCGCAGCTCCCGCCGATGACGAGGCAGCCGCCCTTCATCGACACGCCCGCGCGCGCCGCGGCGTCCCCCCGGACCACGACCGTGCCGCCCCGGATCGAGGCGGCCGCGCCGTTCCCGGCGTTGCCGTCGACGACCACCGTGCCCGACAGGAGACACTCGGCGACGCCCCAGCCGGCCGAGCCGTGAATAATGAGCCGGACCCCGTCGCTCATCCCTCCGGCGTAGTAGCCGACCGGTCCGTCGATGGTGATGGCAACATCGGTGAGGACGGCCACAGCCAGGTTGTGTCGGGCGCCGGGGTTGCGAACGAGGAGCTCGCGCTCGCCCGACTCGATCTGGCGGCGGATGGCCTCGTTGATCTGCCGGACGGAGAGCGTCGCGCAGTCGATCGCCTGCATGTCACGCGACCCGTCGCACCCGGCGCACGCCGCGTGCCGGCGCCCGGCGGCCGAGCTGCCAGAGCCCGGTGGCGCCGGCCGGCGCCTCTCGCGCCTGGTACCTGTGGCCGAGCGCGGCCTGGAGCGCGACCTCCTCATTGGCGATGGCGACGGCCCCATCGCTCTCGCCGACGATGAGAGGCTTCAGGCTGAACGGGTCCTTCGCGAACCCGAACGCGTCGGACGTTGCCGCCACATAGCTGAAGCTCCCATCGAGGTCGCGCACGGAGTCCTGGAGTGCCTCCCCGAGGGTCCGGCCAGCCGCGAGCTGCCGGCCCAGGTAGAGCCCGATGATCTCTGAGTCGTTCTCCGTGTAGAAGCGCACGCCTTCCTGCTCGTAGACTCGGCGGAGCCGGTGGTAGTTGCAGATGTGCCCGTTATGCACCACGGCAAGGTCGGGAGTCCCGTGAGCCCAGAAGGGCTGAGAGTGCGAGAGGTCCACCCGGCTCTCGGTCGACAGCCGCGTGTGCCCCAGGCCGTGCGTGCCTGTCCACGTGGACATCCCGAACGCCGCGTCGAGTCCCCCGGGCGCGCCCACCTGCTTCACGATCTCGAGCCGTTGGCCCATGCTCACGATCTCGACGTCGGGGGCAACGCCCTCGATCGCGGCCGCCAGCTCCCCTGCATCGGCCTTCGTGACGACGAGGCGCAGGAGGGCACCCTGGGTGGCGGAGGTCCGCACGCGGGCGGCGCGCCGGGCTCGCCGGAGCACTTCGCCCCGCCGGGCCTCGAGATCCCCTTCGTCACCGAGCTTCACCCGCACGACGAGGTCGTGCTCGCCGTTCCGCCAGATCGCGACGCCCGCTGAATCCGGCCCGCGACACGAAAGCGCCATGAGCATCCGGAGGAGCGTTGCGCCGACGGGGGCGCGTGGCGAAGCCGCTTTGTCGAAGAACCCCGCAATGCCACACATGGGACTCTCACGGCCTCCTAGGCTTGTGGCCGAATCCGCGCCACGCTAGTTAGTATAGAGGAGCGCCCAGGCATCACTCCAGCGCGCCGCCTTTCCGGCGCCGGCGCGGCTCTCGTCGCCGTTACCGTCGGGACAAGAGTGTGCCCCCGACTGCCCAGTTCTTTCTGGAGACGTCATCCCGGCGCCTTCTATCATTGCCTTCGTCACCAGCTCGACGATCCGAATGATTGGCATGGCAGTGCCTCCGGGTTCAGTGGACTCAACGTCGTCGCTCAGGTTAGCCCGACCGCAAGACGCGTTCGTGCTTTGTTCGACTGCCTCGAACACGATTCGGTCAGTTGCCTCACCTCATTCAATGGGCTACCTGAGGCCCCTTTTCGGCGATGCGCCCCAACCGAAACGAGGCGAGGTTCTTCCAAATCTGTCCCAAGTGATCGCCGGAATGCTCGTTACCTCTTCTTCGACCGGTTCATCTCAGGCTTCACCGCCACCGCGATCAACTGGCGCCAAGCTCCCGCCGGACCAGCGCGGTTCCCGAAACCAGCGCGTGAAGCTTGCCGCGCGCGACCTCCCGCGTGAGCGGCACCATTCCGCAGTTGGTGCACGGGTAGAGGCGGTCCGGCGGCACGTATGAAAGCGCCCGGCGGACAACGTCGGCCACCTGCTCGGGCGTCTCGATCGCGTTCGTGGCGACGTCGACCGCGCCGACCTGCACGTCCTTGCCGCGCAGCAGGCCGAGCAGCTCGACCGGCACCCGGGAGTTGGCGCACTCGAGCGACACCTGGTCCAGGCGACTGGCCGCCAGCAGCGGGAACGTCTTCTCGTATTGCCGCCATTCCTCACCGAGAGTCGCCTTCCAGTCGACGTTCGCCTTGATCCCGTAGCCGTAGCAGATGTGGACGGCGGTCTTGCAGGACAGTCCCTCGATCGCACGATGGAGCGCCTCGATGCCCCACGCCGCCACGTCGTCCAGGTAGACGTTGAAGGCCGGCTCGTCGAACTGGAGCACGTCGAGGCCCAGCGCCGCGAGCTCTCGCGCCTCCTCGTTGATCACGCGCGCGAACTCGAGCGCGAGGCGGCGCCGGTCCTGGTAGTGCTCGTCGGCGAGCGTGTCGACGATCGTCATCGGCCCGGGGATCGTGAACTTGAGGGGCCGCGTCGTGCGGGCGCGGGCGAATCGGACCTCGTCGCCGTGGATCGGGCCGCGCCGCCGGATCGGCGCCGTGACCGTCGGCACCTCGGCCTTGTAACGATCGGCGCGAATGCCGATCGTGACGCGCCGTGTGAAGTCGACGCCCTCCACCCGCTCGAGGAACCCATGGACGAAGGGAGGGCGCGATGGCTCGCCGGCGGGGACGATGTCGAGGCCCGCGACCTCCTGCTCCTTCAGCGCCAACAGGACGGCACCACGCTGGGCTTCGACCAGTGCGTCACCGGTCAGGCGCCACGGCGCCCAGAGGGTCGCCGGAGTCGCGAGCCACCCGGGCTTCGGCAAGCTTCCGGCGATCGTCGTGCGAAGCATGTCGTCGTTTCCTAACAGAGAGAAGTGCGAAACATCGCTGATCTACAGCCGCCGTCGTGATGGGGCGCAAGAGAAGACGAGGTTGATCATCTGAGCTCTGTCCAG
>JACXTT010006888.1_pt1 | contig 16142 bp, 11 predicted proteins | sample 9270951 | NCBI WGS metagenome assembly JACXTT01 (sample SAMN15532306, study PRJNA645909) | rock metagenome | isolation source: weathered quartz diorite | place: Puerto Rico | collected 2017-06-21 | reverse complement strand
GCTGTGGCCGGTCTGACCGGCCTGGACAATCGGCCGGTTTTTTTTCTCAGCCGGCAGCGACCCGGGCAACGTGCTGTTCCCGGCCTTGCAGGTGCAAAACCGCGTCAACGTGCTGTCCCGTCCGCCATTGCAAACGCTCGACAACCAGACCGCCTATATCAACGTCGGTCAGAACGTTCCCTACGTCAACGGCTTCACGGCGAACGGCACCACGGGCGTCAATACCCCCGTCGTTGCCTACAAGGATACCGGCGTGACCATGCAGGTGACGCCGCGCATCACTCCCGACGGCCGCGTGCTCATGCGGGTGATTCCGGATGTGTCGTCGATCAGTCCGTCCACGGTCAATCTGGGCAACGGCGTCACGGGGACCATTTTCAACACCCAGCATGTGGAAACCACCGTGCTCGCCAACGACGGCGAAACGGTGATGCTCGGCGGACTCATCACCAAGCGCGACGAGAAGACCGAGAACAAGATTCCGTGGGTGGGCGATTTGCCCGTCATCGGCGCCGCTTTTCGCTATCGCACTTACGTCGCCAACAAGACGGAGCTGATCATCATCATGACGCCGCACATCGTCCGCAACCGCCTGGAAGGCGAACGGATCGTCGCCGAAGAGGTGCGCCGCATCAACTGGAACCTGAAGGACGTGATGCGCGTACATGGCAGCGAAAACTGCTCGACCTTCCTGCCGGAGGCGCTGCCCGAGCCGCAGTCGCGCGTGCGGCCGTTCCGCATTTACCCGGGCGTGCCGGCCGGTGCGGAAGCCGCCCCGAGGACGCAGACGCCGGTGAACTACACCGCTCCCGAGCCCGCGCCCGAACCGGCGGCGCAGCCGAGGAAGCTGGGCCAGGGGGCAATCCTGAAATCGCTATTCGTCAAGTCGGCGCCGACGCAATCAAGTCCCGTTGATGGCGCTGCCCACACCGGAGTACTGAAGTCGCTATTCGTCAAGTCGGCTCCGCCGCCGGTGTACGTCGTTGTCGAGGAGCAGCTGCCGGCGCCGACGATGCAGACGACAGTGGAGTACGCGCCGGCGCCGGTGCTGCCGACGATTCCGCCGTTGCCGACGCTGCTTCCGGACGCCGCACCGGCGCCTCGGCCAGTGATGCTCCCGCCGGCGCGCCCGGCGGCGACCTTGCCCGTCAGCCTGCCGAGCAGCCCCGGCATGACGATTCCGCCGATCATCACCATCGAATGATTTGTGGTCCTCGCGCGGGCCACGTTGCGATTCCCAAGGAAGGGAGAAGAGATCATGTCGCTACCAAGCATGCTGCACGCCTTCTTGCGCCGCACGATTTTCCTGTGCGGCATTCTGCTGGTTCCGCTGGCCGGCTGCACCGAATTCCAGAAGGTATGCACGGCTAACTGGATCGACCCGGAATGGCGCACCGGACACGCCGATCAACCGGTTACCGACATGATCACGTTCTGGGACAACCGCATGCGGGTTACCGAAGACAGCGTGAACGGCGGGGCGCCGTTGCCAGGCCTGGCAGGACGACTGCTGCTCCTCAACGATAACGCCACCGTCGAAGCGAAAGGCAGCGTGGTTGTGCAGGTGTTCGACATGACCAACGCCAAGAAGGGCGCGCCGCCGCTCGAGGTGGGGACGTGGACCTTTCCGGCCCTGGCCCTGAAGAAGCTGAAAAAGCGCGACGGGATCGGCGACGGCTACACGCTCTTCCTCCCCTGGTCCGGCTATCATCCGGAGGTGCGCGAGGTCAAGGTGCAGGTGTGCTACAAGCCGGAGAACGGCGCCGCGCGTTACAGCAGCCCGAGCCAGGTGACGTTGCAAACCGACGACCTGCCGCCGCCGACGATACGCGAGCGGACGGTCACGTCGGGGCAGGACAGCCAGCGTCCGTTCGGGCAGTTGCCGCCGCCGCTGATGGTGCCGCCGTCGCCGCCAAACCTCGTGCCGATGGCCGTGCCGATGCCGGTGCGAAATTGAGAGTAACCGAGCCGCGACTGTCAGGGAGCGGCGCAGTGGAATGCTGCACCGCTCCCTGACAGTCGCGACTCGTACCGTTTCACTTCTGCTCCTTATCCATCTTCGCCATGCCGCGATCGGCAGCAGCCCGCCAGATGCGGACGGTGCCGTCGTTGCCGGCGGACGCCACGAACGATTGATCGGCGGCGACGGCGAGCGCCCGCACCGGGCCTTGATGGCCGGTGAGGGTGAAACGCTCGGTGTACAGATCGTAGAGCTTGATCGTCCCATCCCAGCTCGCCGAGGCCACCAGGGCGCTGCCGGGCAATTTGTGATGAACCACGCAGGCGATCGGCTGCACGTGGGTGCGCTGGGCGCTGATCTTCGTGGTCTTGCCGGCCGCCTGGGGATCATGCTGATCGTAGGCCCACATGCGCATCGATTGATCGGCACTGCCGGTGAGGAGGCCGGTGAACTCGACGTGATCGTCGCCGGTCATGGGGACGTTGAAAAGGGCGAGCGACTCGATGGAGCCGAGGTGCAGGTCGGCCAGCGTGCGAATCTCCTTCTTCTCCAGCTCGTAGAAGCAGACGAGCGCGTCCTTGCCGCCGGAGGCGAACGTGGTGCCATCGAAGGAAAATGCGACGCAGCGAACCTCATCCTTGTGCCCGGCATGGGACGCCTGCTCCTTGCCGGCCTTGGCGTCCCAGACCTTGACCGTCTTGTCGGCGCTGCCGGAGATCAGGATGTCCGCCTTGTCGGCATTGGGATGAAAGCTCAGGCCGGTGATGCCCTTGGCGTGGCCCGTTAGGGCGTGCAGTTCCTTGGCGGTCACGCCTTGCTTGGGCTCGTCGTCGATCTGCCAGATCTTGATCTCCCCTTGGTCCTTGTCATCGCGCGTGCCGACGGCGAGGAAGGTGGGCTCCTTGTCCTTGTGATTGGCAAAGGCCAGCGCCGTGACGGCTCCCTTGTGAGTAGGGAGAGCCTTGGCGAGCTTGCCGGTCCGGGCGTCCCACAGCTTGACGGAGCCGTCGCGCGCGCCGGAGGCGAGCAGCGTGTTCTTGCGGTTAAGGACCAGGGCTTGCACCCAGTCGTCGTGGGCGGCGATCACATCGGGGCCGGAGGACTGCGCCGGATTCCACACCTTCACGCTGGCGTCGAAGCCGCCGGAGACAAGGGCCGATTCGTCCTTGGCAAAGGCGAGGCACGCGACCGCGCCGAGATGGCCGATCCATTTGCGTTTCTGCTCGCCGGCCTGGATGTTCCATAGCCGCACCATGTGGTCCCTGCCGCCAGACGCGACCGACTTGCCGTCGGGACTGAGAGCGACCGCGAGGACGCCGGCGCCATGGGTGATCGGCTTGAGCGTTTCCTTGGCGTCGGCAAGGTTCCAGAAGCGAAGCATGCCCTGATCGGCGTCGAGGCGCGTCTCGATGCCGCCGGTGCAAAGCGTCTTGCCGTCCGCGGAGATGCTCAGGGCTGCGATCGAGCGGTAGGCGGTTTTGCCGTCGAGGCGTTTCTTGCCGGCGTCGGCATCATAGACGAAGAACTGGAAATCGCCGCCGGCTCCCTGGTCGCCGGCGCTGACGAGCGTCTTGCCGTCGGTGCTGAAAGCGAGCGCGCGAATCGCGGCGGCGTGCTCCTTGAATCGATTTTTCTCCTTGCCCTTTTCCCAAACGATGACCAGCTTGTCGGCGCCGGCGGAGGCGAGCGTGTCGGCATCCTTGCCAAAGGCGAGCGTGTGGATCGCGTCGCCGTGCCCCGCGAGCGCCGCCTTTTCCTTGGTGATCTCGACGTAATCGCTCTTGAGTTCGCTCAAGTCCCACAGGCGCACGATCTTGTCGGCGCCGGCGGAGGCGAGCGTCTTGCCGTCGGGGGCGAAAGCGACGGCGTGAACCGGCGCCTTCGTGCCGGGGATGAGGGCGAGGACCTCGCCGCTGGTGAGGTTCCAAACGCGAACCGAGCCGTCGATGCTGGCCGAGGCGGCACGCTGGCTATCATGCGCGACCGCGACCGAGGTCACGACGCCGCGGTGCCCTTCGAGCAGATGGCGCTCGCTGTTGAGATGCCGCCAGAGATACTTCCACTCGAAGCCGCGCAGGTCGGGAAGCATGTTTTCCTTTTGGGTCTCGGCGTAAGCACGCACGGCCGGCTGGGATAGCAGGAGCTGCCGGGCGCGCAGGGCGTTGTCGCCGCGCAGCGCCAGGTCCGCCTGAGCGAGCAAGCCGTAATATTGCGGCGGCCGGGTGTCGCGGATCGCTCGTTTCGCCTGGGCGTCGTTTTGTTCGATGATCTCCTGGGCCTTCTGAATGAGGGCCTTCTTGTCGTCGCTGGTCTTTTCGAGCAGCTCATCGATTTGCTTGCCCGTATAATGCCGCGTCCCCCAGAACGTGATGGCGGCGCCGACAAACATCAGCGGAATCATGATCCACAGGACGTCGATCATTTTCGTCCGCGCGGCCGTTTGCAGGTCGCGCTCCGCGGCGATTTTCTTGCCGAGCTGCGCGAGGCTATCCTGCGGCAAACTGACGTAGGTATCGGGCTGGCCGGCGATCAGGAGCTCTTGAATCTCGAACAGCCCTTGCTCCTCGGCGGCTAGGTTGACGATCGGCTCCACGGGATCGACCTGGGAGGTCCAGTGGCTCTTCAGATCGCTGGCGGGAATCACGTCGCGGCTCAGCGTGCCGTCGGCGTGGCCGATGTACAGCTTGGCGAGCAGCTCGCGCAAGGCTTGGCGCGACTGCTTGGCGATGGCCAGCCGTTCGAGGGTGCGGTCGAGGTATTTGCCGAGTGCGTTCTTGACGCCACCGAGGTCCTTGATGTCGGCTGCATGGAGCGTGTCTTGCTTTCTTTCGACGACTTGCCGATCGTAGAGCAGGGCCCCGGCCGCCTGGACCAGGGGGAGCGGGCTCTGCAACTCCGCAGCCGACGCATCGAAAGCGTCGGCGACGAGCTGCGCCGCCATGCCGTCCTCGAAGGTGAAGCCGTACTTCTGCGCGGGGATTTCGCCGCAATAGGAAATCTCCTCGCGATTGGTCGGCCAGAGCAGCGCATCGACCATCTCCGCCTCGGTCAACGACCGCAGGCCAAAAGTGCGCCAGTCGGCCGGCGCCCGGCCATCGGGGAGAAGGCTGAATAGCTGTCCGAGCGATTGCGAACGCATGGTGAAGACGATCTTGCAGCGCGGCGTCTGGCGCGATAGGCCCATCAGCATGTCGAGCGCCTTCTGCCGGCGCGCTTGCTGCTGCACGGACCGCACCATGGTCAGCAGCTCCTCGCCTTGATCGACGGCGATCACGAGCTCGAAGGGCAATGGCCGCGCGACGGCGTCAAGGATGGCCGCCAGGAGGCCGGTGTTGTCGCGCAGCGCCATCCACAGGTCGCGGGCCGATACGCCGTCGGTCTTATCCTCGGCGTCCTCGGCCGAGTCGGCGGGGGTCGTCGTGATGCCGCTCGTCGAGGGCGCCGACTGGATCGCGGTACTCGATGCGGTCACTGGCGATGCGCCGGTGAGCGTTTGCTGCAATATTCTTGGCAAATCGACGGTGACCTGCGTCCCGGCCGGGGTCGTGTAGGCGAATGGCGGGGCGCAAAACGCCGACAGGGCATCGGCGAACTGGCCCGCCAGATCGCTCGTGCAACGGAGGATCAGGATCGGATAGTCCTTTTCCGCGCCAGGCGGCTCCAGCGGCGAACGATCGCGCAGCACGCGATAGCCGATGCACTCTTGCTCGAGATACGGCAGCAGTCCTGCTTGCAGATACGATGTCTTGCCGACGGCCGGCGAACCGTGCAGGAAGACGCCGACGGCATCCGCCTGGTCTATCGTCATGGCCCCACGCAACACATCTTCTTCCCGTCCGAACAACAGCGCACGATCCTCCACCTCGAATGCGCCAAAGGGACGATACGGTAGGCGCGGCAGCGGCACACTCTCGACCGGCAACTCGGCAACGGGCGCATCGGCGGCGTCTTCCATCACGACGCGCACCTGCGGTGGACAGAAGACGCTGAAGGCCAGGGCCGCCGCGCCATGCTCTTGCCGCAGTGTCCGCATGGACTCTCCCAGGCTCTGCTTTCCCTCGGCGAATCGCTGTGCGAGCGTGTGGCCGACGCTGAAAGCGTCCGCGGGGCTGAGGAGCACCTCGTTGGCGACCAGGCCGCTGAAGCTCGCGCTGGCGGCGCCGAGTATCTTGTGCCAGGCCGATTGCTCCGCGGCGTCGCCGCTGGCCATGAGGATCACGAGCGGATCGGGGTTGCCCTCCTTCGGCTCCTCGAGCCATCTTTGCAGATCGTAGACACTGAACGAATCGGCGCCGAGACGCAGGCGGCCCTTGTCGCAATGGACGAGCAGCAAGAGGATGTCCGGAGCGCGTTGCCTGAGTTCATCCTGCAGCGATGCCGACTTGTGTACCAGTTTGCCCGCGTCATGCAGCGGGTTCAGCAGCGCCTGCTGGCTGACGGACAGTTGCTGCACCAGATCGGGGTCAGCCGCCGCAAGTTGCGTCGGCTTGACCTGGGTCGGATTCTGCCGTAGAGCGTTGACGCGACGTCCCGCGCCCAGGTTGAAGCGTGTACCCCAGCAGCCGGTCCCGCCTTCTTCGCTCAGCACGTTCCACGGAATCAGGCCCGGCGCATCGCTGAGAAACTCCAGCTTCTCGATGCTGTTCGACGCGATCAGCTTCATGAGCCACCCGTGGACGGCTTCGGCCGCAGCGTCCTTGCTCGCATCGCGCCGAAGGACGGCGCGATACAATTGCTGGCCAAGCTGGCGCAAGTCGGCGTCCGCTCCCGCGGCAAGCTGCGCGTGAATCCGGCCGGCAACCTGGAGCAGATTGGCGCGTTCAGCCCCTTCGAGATGGTAGGGCTCAAAGGTGGCCGCTCCTTCGGACCAGATGAATGTGATGCTGTCGGCTCGCTGCAAGACTTGACAAACAATTCGCGCCACCGTTACCTCCGGAATGAAGAGCCGGACACGAACGTCCGGCCTACAAAAACAAGGTAGGACGGACATTCCTGTCTGTCCCTGGAATGCAATGCCTGTATCGGTCGCAGCGATGGTTCGCGGCGTACTGGGAATGCGGAATGCTTGCGATCGAGGCTTTGTGTTGATTTATGTACTAAACTCCCAATAGGGAAGCGCTGTTCCCGTTTCGATTCCTTGTTCGCAACCGAGCCAATCGTGACCAACGCCGGCCGTCTCGAATCGTTCGTTCAAGCCATGCACGAAGGGGGCGGCTGGGGTTACGCGCCTGGCCAGACGCCGCAACTGGAGCCAAGCTGCCTCGGTCTGCTGGCGCTGTCGCTCGATCCCAGTCGCTATGCGGAGCAGATCGACAAGACACGTCGGTTCATCGAGCAAAACGGGCATGACGACGGCAGCTATCGCCCGCTGCACGGCCGGCAGGAGGCGATCTGGCCGACCTCGTTGGTGCTGTTCGTCAAGGCCGCGCTCGGCGGGACGGACATCAAACGCACGATCAGCCATCTGCTCGGCACGCGCGGCCGCGTGCCCGATCAACCCGAAGCAGGAGAGTTGCACGACATCGACCTGCAACTGGTCGGTTGGCCATGGGCAGAGAAGAACTTCTCGTGGGTCGAGCCGACCTCGTGGGCGTGCCTGGCTCTCCGATTCGTCGGCCAGTCGGACCATCCGCGCGTGCAGGAAGGCATGCGCATGTTACTCGACCGCGCCATGGACAATGGCGGCATCAACTACGGCAACCGCCGCATCCTCGGCAAGATGACCGACCCGATCCCCGGTCCGACCGCCCTGATGCTGCTGGCGCTGCAACCCTCACCCCTAACCCCTCTCCCAGGGGGAGAGGGGAGTCCGGTACACCCGCGCCTCGATGCCGCGGTTGCTTACCTCGTCAAGGAGGTCAACACCGACGATATCGAGCATCTCTGCTGGGCCAAGCTCGCGCTCGATCTCTATCGCCAGGCGCCGAACGTGGACGACACGTTGAAGCAGCTCGATGCCCATATCGAGGCCGCCGAGGACAAACGGCGGCAGACCGGCTGGCTGAAGCCCAACTGCTATCGCGAGGCGCTGACCATCCTCGCGCTCGGCGTCAGCCAGCGCAACTTCTTCCGGCTGCCGGTCGCGATCGCCAAGCTCGACGTCGGCGCGTTGACCGTCGGCGATCGGCAGGCGTCCCTCTTCGAGCGTCTCGGCAACTGGTATCAGCGTTTCGTCTTGAAGGCCGCCAGCCTGATTCGCGCCTTGCCGACGAATTCCGCCGTCCACATCGCGCGCGCCGACAGCTACGATGCCGACCTCGCCGGCATGGTGCAGCAGCAGTACGAGCACTTTCGCGCCACGGTCCCGCTCAAGGACAAACGTGTCGTATTGAAGCCGAACCTGGTCGAATGGCATCGCGACAAGGTCATCAATACGCACCCACAGGTCGTGTCGGCGGTCATCGAATTGTGCAAACGCGAAGGCGCCGCCGAGATCGTCGTCGCGGAAGGACCGGGGCACTGGCGCAACGTCGAGTATCTCGTCACCGAGAGCGGCCTCGGCGACGTGCTGAGAGCACATAACGTGCCGTTCGTCGATATCAACCACGATGAGCCGGTCAAGGCGCCCAACATGGGGCAGCTCACGAAGCTCGAATATCTCTACCTGTCACGCACCATCGAATCGGCCGACGTGCTGATCTCGTTGCCGAAGCTCAAAACGCACCACTGGGCCGGCGCCACCTTATCGCTCAAGAACCTGTTCGGCACCTTGCCCGGCATCTATTACGGCTGGCCGAAGAACGAGCTGCACTGGCGCGGCATCCACAACAGCATCGTCGATATCGCGCTCACAAGGACGCCGGAGCTGGCGATCGTGGACGGCATCGTCGGCATGGAAGGCGACGGACCTTTGAACGGCGCCGCGAAACCGTTCGGCGCCCTTATCATGGGGCATGACCTCGTCGCAGTCGATGCGACCTGTTGCCGGCTGATGATGCTCGATCCGGACAAGATCGGTTATCTGGTGCTTGGCGAGATGAAGAAGCTTGGCCGTATGAAGGAAGCGGAGATTCCGCAACTCGGCGCGAGCATCGCATCGCTAGCGCAGGCGTTCGAGACGGTAGCGCACCTGGAGGAGTTGAGAGTGCGGCGGTCGGCGTGAGCGGATTGGTTGAAATGAAGCCGATTGCCTCTCAGGTGCAAAGCCGTCTCCGGCCGCCGAAATTGCAGGTTTTGCCGGGTTTGGGCGGGCCCACGCTATTTCGCCACGTCCTTCAGCAACTCCAGCCACGCCGCCGTGATCGCCGTCGATGCGTTCACCTCCAGATAGCTCGATCGCGCGCGCCACGTCTCGTAGCCGCCCAGGGCATGATGTTCCGGCGTCGGCAGGTAGCCGTTGTAGCCGTTGGCGAGTTCGATGGTGAAGGTGTGCTTGAGCGGGCTTTTCTTCTTGATGTCGAGGCCGATCTCGACGAAGGTTTCGCACGGGTTGGCGACGATGCCAAGGTCGCCGATGCGGATCGCTTGCAGGATCACCTTGACCTTCGGTGGATACTTGGCCATCAGCATGGTTTCGCGCGCGTAGATCTCCGGCATCTTCGTGAGCGGCTTGCCTTTCAGCTGATCGAGCCGGTCCAGGGCTTCACGCAGGTCTTCCTCGGCTGGCCGGCGCACGCCGAGTTCGATTTCCTTTTGGGCCATCTTGAGTTCGACCCAGTCGTGATGCTTGATTTTCTTGTAGGAGTCGAAGGCGGCGGCGGCGACGCTCTCGGCAACGACGCGGGCCTGCTCGCCGGGCTGTCGTTTGCCGGGGGCCGCCTTGCCGAAGTTGACGTTATTGATGTTGCCGCTGGTGCCGTTCGACATGATGCCGACGAAGTTCTTGTCGGCTTGGAGGTGGCCAGCCATGCGGTCTGCGAAGACGGCGAAGTAGTCGGCCGAAAGATCGGGGACGCCGCCGACGTAGTGGAGCGAATAATTTGCGAGCAACGCGATCGGCTTGCCGTCGGTGGACTGCACGGAGACGAACGACACATCGGGATCGATGGGGCCGGCGGGTTCAACGAGATCTGGATGCTGATAGCCGGGGTTCATTTTGACCTTATCGGTCATCCTTCCGAACGGATCGAGGAGGAGAGCAGAACCGGGCTTGACCTTCCAGCGGCGATTGAACACTTGCGTGTCGTCCTTGCCGACCCCCCAACCGATCTTGGCGGGCGCGAGGTTCGCGTGCGCCTGGAGGATGCTGGCGGCGATTTTGTGGGCGAGAAAGGAAGAATACTCCTCATCGGGCTCACTCTGAAATACGCCGGCGACGGTTGGGGCGCTATGGCAATGGGTCGCCGAGATGAGGATATGCTCGGGCGGGATGCCGGTCCCGACGCGGACCAGCTTCTTGGCTTCATCGGTGATCGAGCGCGGGATCATGCAGCTATCGCAGACGGCAATGGCAATCTTGGTGGTGCCATCGTCGAGCACCAGGCAGCGCGCGTGCAGGCGATCGTTGGCCTTGGTCGCTTGCCGATCGGTCATGCCGCCGTTGACGGAGATGGGGAATTTGGTCGGCGTGATGTCCTTGGCGTTGGCGCCGGCGCGGAACTTCTTCGCAGAGGTCTGGGCGGACGCCGAGATGCCGAGCGCGAGAATTAGCGTGAACGCAAGGAACCAACGAAAGCCCGCGGCCATCGTCATGTCCTTTCGCTTGGTGAGTCGTGTGGATGTCCTGCAACGCGTGAGAGCCGACATCATTGTGAATCGGCTCCGCACAAGTTGCAAGGCTTTTCTTGACGTGTTGCGCGATGTATTGCAGACGAGAAGCAACGCCAATCGGCAAGCCTACCGCCCGTGGCAGCGCCCTCAAGCGCGGAACCGGGAATGCTGAGGAAAGGCGCTTCCCCAAGCGGCAAGCCAAAAGGCGTCGATCAATAGAAGATGACAGTCCAGAAGCCGCCCCCGCCACCAATTAGGGTCACCGGAGGAAGGAGAAAGCAATGCGCTCGTTGGGAATCGAACCCAAGACCCCAGCATTAAAAGTGCCGTGCTCTACCATCTGAGCTACGAGCGCAACCTGTCGTCCGGCATCTTTGCAATTTTCAGGACGAAGAGCAATTCTACTGCGCCGGCGCTTTCATGGAAACCCTGCAACCCGCGGAGAAATCCAGACGCAAAGAATGCGCATCACGAAAACACGAAAGGAGGAAAGCACGAAGGAATAAAAGAGGGATGGGAGAGGACCTGTCCTTCTGATTCGTGTTTTCGTCCTTTCGAGTTTTCGTGATGCGCATTTGTTTGCGGTTCAGGATCACTCCAGGTATGCCGCGTATGCCTTCTTGCCGCCGTGATGCACGGCTGCGGGGGGCGTGCGCCGCTGCGCGTCGCTGTCTTGAGCGGTGCTCAGGCGAAAGGCGATGGCGAGCGTGTACGGCACGCCGATCGAGCCATGCGTTTCGATGCCCGGTCCCGAACCAGCCACTCGGCACGCCGGCCCCGCCGCCACGACATCGAAGCGTATGAGCTTGCCGGCCTTGACCTCGACGAACCCCAGCAAGTTGACGCTGTAGCGGCTGTGATCGTTTCGCGCCGGCCCCTTCACCCATCCTTCCAGGTCCACCGCGCCGGTCAGCCGGCCGTCGCCAAGGTTCAGGTCGAGCCGCTTGACGTGGTCCGCCTTCCACATGGCGCCGGAGGTCAGATGGCCGCCGGTCGTATTGATCAAGTGGCAGCGGGCGATGCGCTTCTTGAGGCTATCGGGGAGTTGGCCCTTGGCCAGAGCCGCCACCTCGTCCTTGAGGATCCACATATTGTCGCGGCCCCATCGTTCCGGCCCCGGCCAGCCTTTGCCGGCGCTGACCATGCGCGCGGTCACGTGAACCACCACCGCGTCGGCGGGAACGGGATAGAAGTGTTCGTCCCGATCGGCGCCGGTGGACACGTTCGTCGCAGCCGCCTTGGCGGGCTGATAGTCCTTGAGCACCGCCTCCAGCGCGGGATTATACTTCTGGTAGATTTCACCCCCGAGACGCTGGAACAGCGACTTGCCGCTCGGGTCGAATGCGAACACGCTGTTCGACACTGCCTTGCCCGCCGCCTTGCGATACAGTTCCCCCTCGGCGTCCTGGCGCCGTTCGACTTCGTGGTCCACGGCCACTGGGACGAAACGCGTGGAAATGAGCCTGACCAGCTCCGGGTCCTTATTCAGCTTCTCACGGAAGCCCAGCACGTTGGCTCAGCCACAGCCGAGCGGCCAACCGTCCGCTTGCCACATGAAGATCGGCTTGCCTTCCTTGTCGGCCTGCTGTGCCGCTTCCACGATCGAGATGTGCCACGGGATCGACTTCCACGGCTCGACCTTGGGCGGTTGCAGCGCATCGAAGATGATCGGAAAGTTGGCGGCCGTCAGACGGTCGGTATCCGGCGCGGCTGGCGTCTTTTGTTTCGGCTCGGATATCGCCGAGCCCGCGAGCCAGATGCTGCTAACGGCGACCGCAATCAACGCGGCCAGTTGGAACCTGGTAGACGTCATGGTTTTGAACTCCTCTTCCGTAGGGTTCGCAAAGCGTAATGCGGTAACTCTCGACGCGCCATCGTCTAACTCCCCTCTCCCCCTGTACTGAGGTGGAGAGGGGCCGGGGAGTGAGAGGGCCGCACCCGATTGTGCTAATTCCCACAAACCCTCACCCCTAACCCCTCTGCCCGGATGTCGCCGTGGAAGGACCGTCACTCATCCCGGAGGGGCCAGCTAGCGGTTCGGCCGCCTCTTCCCGGTGTTTCTCCCACCGCCATACCAATCCGTCTTCGGGGTCGATGACCTCGCCGATGTAGCGGAAGCCGCACTTGGTCAAGACTCGTGTCGAGGCGTTCGGCTCCGGCCGCGTGTGTGCCCGGACCACGCGAACCTGGCCGCTGCTGAAGGCGTAGGCGGTCAGCGCCTGGGCGGCTTCTGTCGCGTATCCCTTGCCCTGGTGATCGGGATTGACCCCATAAGAAATCTCGACCACGCCGTCCGCTGTCGGAGGTCCCTTGAAGCCAGTTGACCCGACGACCGTTTCGCTGTCTCGATGCACCAAGGAGAAGCCAAGCGTCCACGGATCTGCCGAGGTCAAGGCGCCAAGCCGTGCGAGCCAGTCGGCGGACACGTGTGCCCGGTCCGCCGGGCTCATCGCCTCGACCTCAGCGCGGGCTTCCCCGACGGTCTGTAGAACCAGCTTCAGGCTTTTCGTTTGCATGTGCGTCGCGCTCATCGGCGCTGGCGCATATTGATCCCAAGATGGGAGTTGAAGCTTCATCGCCATTGAACGCGTCGCCTTGATGTTGTAGCAGCTGCCCGCGCTTACCACCAGCAGCAATATCGACGCGGTCAGCCAAATAGCCCACGGTGGGCTGTTCGGCCGCTCCCACCATAGCAGGGCGCCGGCGGTTAACACCATTGGTGCGAACACGCCGAAAGGAAACAGAAAGCTGCCGGTACGGCCGAGAAACAATGGCGGCGGAACCTTGAGCCCCAGCGTCCATAGTAGCCGGAAAACAGGGCCATCGCGGTCCATCCCGCGGCTGTGCATGTCTTGGAAGTAGGCCGCCAACTTTTCGGCGTGCCGTTGCAACGCCTCCTTCGATGCGCGGGCGCGACATACGAAAAGGACTGCCCAAGCGAGCACGAGCAAGACGCCGACGCCCGCACCGACCCCAGCGCCGCCCTCCAACGATGCTGGGGCGTACGCGATGACGGCGATAGTCATGCCGACAAAAGCCCCCGTTCCTGCGGCAAGGGCGGCAATTGGAGTCAACAGAAACACGACCACGAGCACGCTCCCGGATCCGCGCGCTTGCGCCGGGCTCGGAGACGGCGGGTCCGGCATCGGTCGTGTCCTCTCTGCGCGAAAAAAGCCGGCGAACGACAACCTCAACTTGCCGGGGCCGCCTGCAATGACGTTAAAGCTCGGAAAACGAGAAGGCGGCCCGGTCGGAGTGCAACGCCTGGGGCGGCCTGGCCTCCAACTACGTCGCCGGACGACGTCGCCGCCGCGTTATTACACTTCGTCACCCGGGCAACGCTTCTGACACTAATGTCAATGAGCTACTTATCGAAGGTAAAGGTAGAAGCCTCGAAGGACCGCCACGGCAGGCGGGTGATAACAATTTCTCCTTTCCACTTCACTTCGACAGTAAAAAAAAAGGTTAACTGTAAGCGTTTGCTGTTTCCCGTCTTTGGCTTTGAGGCGTACCATCGACTCCGTCGGCTTATTGGCGTCCACCTTCCCAATTTCAATCATTGTGAGGTCATTGAGCGGCGCGTAATATTGAGTGATCACGTCAGCACTGAAGATCGCATGCTTTTCATCGCCAGAGCCACCGCCAAACGGCACGCCTCGAATGAACTCGAATGCCTTTTCCTTGCCCTTGCTGTCGCGAACAACGCCGGATCGCAACTTTACGCCGTCTGGTTTTTGATCTTTCACTTTCGTCGGCTCTTGGCCGCCGCAGACTGATAGTGCCAAAAACAAGACTGCAAAGGTAATCATTTTCATCGGAAGTCCTCAGCGAGTATGACTATGCTGCCGAACGAATCCATCCAAGCCGTGGGGATGTGGTAGCGTGAAGGTTACCACAGCCATCAAACCCCAACACCCCCACGAGGAGCTTGCACCATGAACACGATCACGACAACCGCGTCCACCATCATTTTGGCCATCGATCTGGGCAAATACAAGAGCGTTGTTCGCATTCGCGACGATGCCGTCCCGATGTGGGAACACGCCGGGGCCCGGCCTCGTAAGGCTGTTTGGTGCCGTCTCGGTTTTGCTGAGCGCGATACCGCGATGCGAACCACCCCGATGCTGCACGAAAGACAGTCCGGCGGACGCCAGAGGGCTTGAAACAAACAAAGCCTACATCGTTAGTCAATGCCGGGAGCGTCCGTTTTGTTTTTATTCAAGTCGGAGAGGCCATAAGACTGTTAGCCGCGGACTTCATTCCGTTTCCTGCGCGGCCACCGTCCAGATTCGCTTCAGCGGCAGCTCAGCCTTCAAATCATCATCGAGCTGGTCGTAGTAAGCAAATAGCGCCTCAAGCAGTTCCTTTTGGGTCCAGAGCCGGACCCGAAAGAAACTCGCGGCGAGCTCTTTCTGCACGTTCGTCTTGAAACCACCCCAAGCAACGAACAGGCCTTCCTGCGCCCCGAATTTGGTAACTGCGCCGAGCAGTTTGTCTACTGTGGGGCGATCTATCGGCGAGTTCTCGGATTTCACTTCGACGCATAGACGCGGATTACCGAACCCGAGTGGCCCCGCGCCAGCGAGGATGTCCGCGCCGCCATCAGCCCCTTCCGGGCTGCGATAGGTGACGTAACCTTGGGCCTTGAGGATCCCTTCTACCAACCGGGTCAGCCCGTGGCCCTTGAAACGGGCTGCGATAAGCTGCGCGATCTGGTCGCGGGCCGCGTCTTCAAGATCGGTGTCCGCCAATTCCCCTGGCGGCGAGTCCACCGAGACGGGCGCGGCCTTTGTGATCGCGGCGATGGTCTCCGGCTTCCAGCCGTTTGTTCGCATTGAAGCGATGCGCGCCTCAGCGTTGTTGCGTTGGACTCGGCAAATGGTCATGAAGGCGCCGAAGGTATTCAGCAGGTCCTTTCCGAAATTGGCCCGCGGGATCGCCTCGCCAATCCATTTGACGGCCCGCCAATGGAAAAACGGATTCGGGCCAGCGGGCTCGAAATGATAATCTCCGGTGATCTCGCCGATTTGGATTGCAGGCTGGCTCTTTAGCGGCAGGATCGCGATGTCGGCCTTTTTGATCTCGTGGCCAAAGGGCCAGACTTGGCTCGCCCAGTTCATGATGGCCTTCGGCTTTACGTTCGGATAGCGCTGCGTCATGGCGTCCACAAGTTCGGATCGCTGGTCCAGCTTCGCCAGATCAACGTCGAGATCATCCCAGGTCACATAGACGCGAGCTTCCTGGATGAACTTCTGCTCGTATTCGCCATGCGAACCAGCGCGAATCAGCCAGACGGCCATGGTCGCCCTCACTCATTGCAAAAGCGGCTAACGACAAGGATAAGCTGCCGGGGCCGCCTGCAACACCTTCATGCCGCGCGAAACCAGGATGGCGGCCCCGGTCAGCTTCATCCGCTGGATACCACTTCTGTCCCCGCGAAGGATGAGCCGGCGTCCCAAGTAAAACGGACTCATCGCCGAAGCGCGGTCCAACGTGGATCTTTCAGCCGGTGTCGATGCACCGGCAACCACGA
>JACXTT010006887.1_pt1 | contig 16142 bp, 14 predicted proteins | sample 9270951 | NCBI WGS metagenome assembly JACXTT01 (sample SAMN15532306, study PRJNA645909) | rock metagenome | isolation source: weathered quartz diorite | place: Puerto Rico | collected 2017-06-21 | reverse complement strand
CGTGACATATGCCGCTCGAGATCGCCGCCAGCCCGCTTGTGCTCAGCGACGAACGACGGTGCGACGTTCATGCGGACGGACCTCGCGGGAGAGATCGAACCGGACGTGCCGATCGACTCAGGGGGCTCACGTCGCTGTTTTTGCGCCTTGCTCTCGGACTGTCCTTCCTTTCCGCCCTAGCAGACCGGTTCGGGTTGTGGGGGGCTTTCGGTCAACCCAATGTGGCTTGGGGAACCTTCGCGCGATTCGTGATGTACACGGGGCAGCTCAATTGGTTTTTGCCGGACGGCTTGATTCCCGCTCTGGCCGTCACTGCAACGTGCGCGGAAGGCTTGCTGGGCCTCTGCCTCGTGATTGGATGGCACACGCGCACCGCTGCCCTGCTGAGCGGAATTCTCCTGATCCTCTTCGGAATCACGATGGCGGTCGCTCAGGGAGTGCAGGCCCCTCTGAATTTTTTCGTCTTTTCGGCCGCGGGCGGCGCCTTCCTCCTGGCAACTTGTACGGAGTTTCCGGTCAGTGCGGACGAGCTGCGTCGAGGAGTGAACAAGTGAAAGCAGCACGCATTCATGAATTCGGTTCGCCCGACGTGATCAGGATCGATGACGTGCCGCAGCCAACGGCAAGCGGCCTCCGGCATCGCGCGCCACGTTAAGCGCTGATGTGAGGAACGGCGGCAAGTTGCCCAACCTCGTAAACGCCATCGCAGCGAGCCAGCTAAACCGATGCTTGGTGAACCCGGGGGGTTGGCGGGCTCGTGCTGCCGCGAGATCGGCACGATGCCGACCGCTCGGCGTCTCGCTCTGGAGATCGCTTCACCGGCGTTGGGGCTCGTAGGGCACGATAGTTGCGGAGGCGGTGGGTGCGACCATGGAGGTTAGTCGATGCGACTTCTAGAGTCCGAGCTCACGTCCGAAAGCATCCTACCCGCCCAGTTCTTCGGGGCACCGTTCGGGGGTGCCCGGGTTCAGCCCGAAAAGCGCCTCCAGGTCGCGGTCTTGGCCGACGCCGTCCTAACGTTTTACCAATGGGCGGGCAATGAGCGGACGCGAGCGCGGCGTCGCTTCGCGGAGGTAGAGACCTGGTTCGCTTCCGATGAAGCAGACGGCCCCTTCACGTTCATGGCCATCTGCGACTCGCTCAAGTTCGACCCCACCTATATCCGGCGGGGCCTTCGAGACTGGCGCACGCTCTTGGAAGCCGCCGTCAAACCAAAGCGATCCGTTCGTCGTGACAGCAATGGGGCGCGGCATCAGGTGGTGCTCCCACGGCTCCGGCGAGTCGCTTAGGTTTCGCCATGACAGTCGAAGCCAAGTGGCCCATCTATTCGCTGCGGCTTAAGAGCCGCTCTGAAGCGGCCGAACGAACGTTGGAGTTCCGGTTCGACAATCCTGCCGGCATGACATTCAGGGCAGGGCAGTTCATGGATCTCACCTTGATTGACCCACCGGAGACGGATGCGGAGGGAAACACGCGCGGGTTCTCCATCAACAGCGCCCCCGATGATCCCGAGCTAATGTTCACTACCCGCCTACGAGACACCGCGTTCAAGCGGGTGTTGAGGACGATGCCCCTCGGCACCCTAGTCAAGGCCGAAGGCCCGTTCGGGAATCTTACGCTGCACAACAATGCGAGCCGGCAGGCGGTTCTCCTGGCAGGCGGGATCGGAATCACTCCGTTCCGCAGCATCGCGCGATGGGCTGCACATAAGATGCTGCCACACCGGATCATCCTCCTTTACGCTAACAGGCGCCCCGAGGATGCTCCGTTCCTGGATGAGCTCAGCAGTCTTGCAAGGGCGAACCCGAACTTCACGGTTATCCCCACGATGACGCGGATGAGCGATTCGGACCAGGCGTGGAAGGGGGAGACCGGCTATATCGATGAGGCACTCATCGAGAGAAGCCTCAAGCACCCCGCTTCGTCGATGAAGGGACCCTCGGGGCCCATCTACTACATGGCCGGGCCGCCAGCGATGGTGGCGGGGCTTCGCACGATGCTGAACGCGGCCGGCGTCGATGACGACGACATTCGCACCGAGGAGTTCAGCGGCTACTGAGGCGTGTCAGGAAAGATGGCCGAGGGAAGGTACAGTCATGCCGACCCGCGCACGAGCGCTGAGGCTCGGACTCCTGATCCTGCATCCGCCAACACCGAAGGAGAGGGCTCCATGAAACGCATTCTCTGTTCGCTGCTCGTCGCCACCCTCTTGTTCGGCAGCGTCCTCGCCGATGCGCCGAAGGAAAAGAACGCCAAGGTGACCCTCGTCTACCAGCACGAGCTGCCGAACGTTCCCAGCAAGAGCATCAAGGGCGTGCTCGTCGAATACGGCCCGGGCGGCTACTCGCCGGGTCACACGCATGCCAAATCCGCCTTCATCTACGCGACCGTGCTCGAGGGAGCGATCCGCAGTCAGGTCAACGACGGACCGGTGACGACCTACAAGGTCGGACAGAGCTTCTCCGAGCTGCCCGGCGACCGCCACGGCGTCAGCGCCAATGCCAGCAAGACGAAGCCGGCCAAGCTCCTCGCAGTGTTCGTGGTGGACACGAACGAGACGGAACTGACGATCCCATTCGGGAATTGAGGTCTTATCCACGATTCCGGCATTCAGCGGCGCCCTGGCGATGGAGTACGTGGCCGATCGGATCCACCACATGATCTCGCCCGGCATTTGCTCGGCGATGACCTGGACAAGCACCGCGACCAACTCCGTGTTACGCTGCCCATCAGACGCGTGGTCGGACCGGCCGACGTCGCCGCGCTTGCCGTGCACGTCATGACCAACACGGCTCTCACCGGCACGACCTACGGCATCGACGGCGGCCAGCAACTCGCCCCCGGAGTGTGATCTTGATGGAGCAGGTGAAGTGAAAGAGGCGGAGACAAGAGAACGCCTGCCGCCCGGGCAGGTCCTCACGCACAAGTGGCCCGTCCTCACCTATGGAGAGACACCGCGCGCCGATCTTCAGACATGGACCTTTCGATGCTTCGGCTTGGTCGATCAAGAGCTGTCGTGGACCTGGAAGGAATTCCTGGACCTGCCGAGGATCGAAGTCACCTCCGACATTCACTGCGTGACGCACTGGAGCCGGTTCGATAATCGGTGGGAGGGGGTCGCCGTCGCAGAAATCCTTCGCCGGGTGGGCGTTCGGCCGCACGCCGTCGCGGTGATGGCTCACAGCGAGGCGGGCTACGCGACGAACATCTCTCTCGCGGACCTGCGGAGCGACGACGTGCTTTTGGCCTACAAGCACGACGGGCGAGACCTCGCGCCCGAGCATGGAGGCCCCTTGCGGCTCGTCGTCCCAAAGCTATACTTCTGGAAGAGCGCCAAGTGGATCCGGGCGTTCGAGCTCCTCGACGTCGACGCGCCGGGATTCTGGGAGGTTAACGGCTATCACGTTCACGCCGATCCGTGGAAAGAAGAGCGCTACTCCGATCAGGAGACCGACGCCATGCAACGGATGCGCTCCGAATCGGCTCGCCGCCGCCGCGCCCGAAAGGAGATCAGCTGATCTGGTTGCTTGACGCGCCCGCGTGAAACCGCTCGGCTGGAGGCATCTCGATCCAACCCCCGGGGACCGTGATACCTCGGGCGTGCGGTCCGGATATGAGATGCACGAGCCGCGGCGTTGCCCCGCGGCGGGAAGGAAGGGGAAATGCCGAGTTCCGAGGGACGAGTGCTAGCGCCATCTGGAAGTCTCCCGTCGTCGGTCGCGTTGCCGCCCGAGGCGTGAATCTCGAGGCCTGCATCAGGGCAACGGCTCAGGCACGTCGGCGCAGCGGAGGAACTCCACGCGCAGCTCAGAGCAAGACGAATCCTCGGAAGTGACCGGGGCGCCGGTCTCCGTCGCGACTCTTCACCTGACGGACCTCTCCGCGGTGCGCTTCGAGACGCTCTGGGACGATGGGCAGTACGTGCTCTCTCGAGCCGTCGCAGCACCGTCGACGACGGCGCTCCTCGCAGTGACTGCCGCGTCGGCCGCGTCCGCCGCGGAGGCCGCCGCGCAGCTCGAGCACGCCTACGCGCTACGCGACGAGCTCGACTCCGCGTGGGCCGCCCGGCCGGTCGCGCTCGTCCGCCGTGACGGCGGCCTCATGCTCTTGCTCGCGGATCCCGGCGGGGACGTCCTCGCCGGACGCGTCGGGCAGCCCTGGGAGATCGTGCCGTTTCTTCGCGTCGCCATCGGTCTCGCGACGGCGCTCGAGCGACTCCATGCGCGGGGTCTCATCCACAAGGACCTTCGGCCCGCGAACGTCCTCGTGGACGTCGCGACCGGACACGCGTGGCTCACCGGATTCCGGATCGCATCACGATTGCCGCGCGAGCACCAGGCATCCGAGCCCGCAAGGGCCCTGGCCGCCACCCTTCCCTACATGGCACCCGAGCAGACCGGGCGCATCAACCGTTCCATCGATCGTCGGACCGACCTCTACGCGCTCGGCGTCACCTTCTACGAGATGCTCACGGGTGCGCTGCCGTTCACGGCGACCGATGCGTTGGAGTGGGTGCACTGCCACATCGCCCGACAACCGACGCCGCCCCTCGTGTGCGTACCCGGGCTTCCTCCGGCGCTGTCGGATCTGGTCATGAAGCTCCTCGCGAAGACCGCGGAGGAACGCTACCAGACCGCCCGGGGAGTCGACGTCGATCTTCGGCGTTGCCTCGCCAGCCTCGAGTCGGAGGGACGGATCGAGACGTTCGACCTGGGCGTCCAGGACCTTTCGCGCGATCTGGTCGTCCCCGAGACGTTGTACGGACGTGAGGCGGACCTCGCGCAGCTGCTCCAGGCCTTCGAACGCGTCGCCGCCGACGGAGAGACGCGGCTCGTCCTGGTCTCCGGCACGTCGGGAATCGGCAAGACGTCGGTCGTGAACGAGCTGCATCGCGCGCTCACGTTCGGATGCGGTCTGTTCTCCTCGGGGAAGTTCGACGAGGACAAGCGCGACATTCCACACGCGACGCTCGCGATGGCCCTGCAAGGCCTCGTTCGCATGATCCTCGGCGAGAGGGAGAGCGAGCTCGCGCGATGGCGAGATGCCATCCGCCAGGCGCTGGACGTGAACGGTCACATCATCGCGAGTCTCGTGCCGGAGCTCCAGCTGGTCGTCGGCGAGCAGCCGCCGATCCCCGAGGTCGCGCCGTACGAGGCGCAGCATCGTTTCAAGAGCACGGTCGCGCGATTCCTCGCCGTGTTCGCGCGTCCGGAGCATCCGCTGGTCCTGTTTCTCGACGATCTCCAGTGGCTGGACGCCGCGACGCTGGAGCTCGTCGAGTACCTGGTGAGCGATTCCGGCATCTCGCACCTGCTCGTCGTCGGCGCGTATCGCGACGACGACGTCGGATCGTCGCATGGGCTCGCGCGCACGCTCGAGATCCTCCGCACGCGCGGCGCCCGTCTGCACGAGATCGCGCTCGCGCCGCTGGCACGCGACGAGATGATACGCCTCGTCGCGGACGCGGTTCGCTGCGATCGGACGCACGCCGAGCCGCTCGCGACCGTGCTCCATCAGAAGACCGACGGCAATCCGCTCTTCGCGGTCCAGCTGCTCGCCGCGCTCGTGGACGACGGATCGCTCGCGTTCGACCCGACCGCGGCCGCCTGGCGATGGGATCTAGCGCGCATCCGCGAGAAGGGCCCGACCGGCAGCCTGGCGAAGCTCATGGTCCGAAAGGTGAGCCTTCTTCCGGCGCACACGAAGGCCGCCCTCGGGTATCTGGCGTTGCTCGGGAGCTCGGCGGAGAGCGCGCTCCTGTCGTTGGTGCTCGAGGTGCCGGAGAAGGCAGTCCATGCGGCGCTGCTCGACGCCGCTCGTACCGGGCTGGTCGTTCGGCGCCACAACACGTACGCGTTTTTCCATGATCGATTCCGGCAGGCGGCCTACGCGCTGGTTCCCGACGCGGAACGAGCGGAGAACCACCTGCGCATCGCGCGATTGCTGGCGGCGCACACGGACGTCGAGCGTCGTGAGGAGACGATCTTCGAGGTCGTGAACCAGTTCAATCACGGCGCCGGGCTGGCGAGCTCCGACGCGGAGCGGGAGCACATCGCGGAGCTCAATCTCCTGGCCGGGAGGCGGGCGAAGGGCTCGACCGCCTACGAGGCCGCCCTCAACTACTTTCGCGCCGGCGACGCCACGCTGCCCGACGAGTTGCGCGAGCGGCGCCCGGAGCTCGCGTTCGCGCTCAGCTTCCATCGCGCGGAGTGCGAGTTCCTGCTCGGCGATCTCGCCGCAGCCGAGGCGCGCCTCTCGGCACTGGCGGCGCGTGTCGACGGCCTCGCCGACCGAGCGGCCGTCGCCTGCTCGCACATCGCCGTCTACACGACCCTCGACCGGTACGATCGGGCGGTGGACGTCGGCCGCGAATATCTCGCACATGCGGGCATCGCGTGGCCGCCGCATCCGACGGACGACGACGTCCGACGCGAATACGAACGGATGTGGGCCACCATCGCCGACCGTCCGATCGAAGCGCTCGCCGACCTTCCCCGGATGACGGCGGCGGAACGGCGCGCCACGATGGACGTGCTCGTCCTGCTCGTGGAGGTGGCCTTATTCACCGACGCCAACCTGTTCGCCCTTGCGCTCGGCACGATGGTGAACTGGAGCCTCGAGTACGGAAACTCCGACGCGTCGTGCCTCGCCTACGCGCAGCTGATCATGGTCCTCGGGCCGCGGTTCGGCGATTATCCATCGGGCTTCCGCTTCGGACAGCTGGGACTCGATCTCGTGGAGCACGGTGGGCTCGACCGCCACGCCGCGCGCGTCTACCTGGTCTTCGGCCATCACGTGATGCCGTGGATGCGGCCGCTCCAGAGCGGCCGCGCGTTGCTCCATCGCGCGCTCCAGACCGCGCAGGCGACGGGCGACGTGACGTACGCCGCGTACAGCGGCACGTTGCTCGTCACCAACCTCCTCGCCTCCGGCGCACCCCTCGCCGACGTGCAGGCGGAGGCGGAGACCCAGCGTGAGCTCGCGCGCAAGGCGCGGTTCGGCGGCGTGCTGAACGCGCTCGACATCCAGCTCGATCTCATCCGGGCGCTGCGCGGGCAGGCGGCGCGGGGCGCGCTCGGCGACGCGCACCAGGAACGACGATTCGATGCAGGCGCGAGAAGCCCTCGGGAGCTGACGGTGTGGTGGTCGTGGATCCGCCTGCTCCAGGCCCGCTTCCACGAGGGGGACTATGCCGGCGCCGTGGAGGCGGCGGCGATGGCGGAGACGGCGCCGTGGACCGACTCGACGTTCCTCGAGGTGGCCGAATACGAGCTCTATTCTGCGCTCGCGCGCGCGGCGCACTATGACCTGGCATCCGCCGACGAGCGGCCGCGCCATCTCGCGGCGCTCGCCGCGCATCGAACACGGCTCGCGTCCTGGGCCGAGCACTGTCCCGCGAATTTCGCCGACCGTGCTGCGCTCGTCGGCGCGGAGATCGCGCGGCTGGAAGGGCACACGCTGGACGCCGATCGCCTGTTCGACAACGCGATTCTGCTGGCGCGCCAGCACGGGTTCGTTCACATGGAGGGCATCGCGAACGAAGTGGCCGCGCGCTTCCAGGCCGCGCGTGGCCTCGTGACGGCCGCGCGCGCCCACGCGGCGAGCGCACGGAGCTGCTATCTCCGCTGGGGCGCCGATGCCGCGGTCCGGACGGTCGAGCAGCGGCATCCGCAGCTTCGCGAGCAGTCGCCGCCGCCGCATCCGGCGGGCGCGATCGAGGGACCGATCGAGCGGCTCGATCTCACCGCGGCCCTCCGTGCCTCCCAGGCGGTGTCCGGCAAGATCGTCCTCGACGACCTGATCGAGACGCTGATGCGGCTGGCGCTCCAGCAGGCGGGGGCCGAGCGGGGATTGCTCATGCTGGCACGAGGCGACGAGGTGCGGATCGCGGCGGAAGCGACGACGGCCGCGAGCGCCGTCACGGTCCACCGCCGGAACGGCGATCCGACGCCGGCGGAGCTGCCGGGATCGATCGTCCGCTACGTCGCGCGAACGCGGCAGAGCGTGATTCTGGACGACGCCACGGCCGAGAATCCGTTCATGTCCGATCCGTACCTGCGAGAGCGCCAGGCGCGATCGATCCTCTGCCTGCCGCTGACGAAGCAGGCCGCCCTCGTCGGCGTGCTCTACCTCGAGAACAACCTGGCGCCGCGCGTCTTCACGCCGGCACGCATCCAGAGCTTGACCCTGCTGACCTCGCAGGCCGCGATCTCGCTGGAGAACGCCCGTCTGTTCTCCGAGCTCCAGCGCGCGGAACAGACCGTGCGACAGGACGAGCGGGAGCTGCGGCTCCTCTTCGAGTTCGTGCCGCACCACATCACCGTCCTGGACACGGACGGGCGGCGGCTGCTCGACGCGAACCGCGCGGCCCTGGAATACCTGGGTTTCTCGACGATCGAGGAGCTCACCGCCGGCGGGAACTTCGCCGAGGCGATGTACCATCCGGAGGACGTCGCCAAGGTCCGCGACACCGCCGGCGGCTTCTCCGGCGGCGTCGCCCACGAGTTCGAGGCGCGCCGCCGGCGTCGCGACGGTCAGTATCGCTGGTACCTGGTTCGACGCGTGCCGCTCCGCGACGATCAGGGGCGCATCGTGCGCTGGTACGTGTCGGGGACGGACATCGACGATCGGAAGAACGCCGAGGACAAGGTGCGACAGGACGAGCGCGAGCTCCGCATGGTCGTCGACTTCGTCCCCCAGCATCTTGTCGAAGTCGACCTGCGGGGCCGGACCCTGTACGCAAACCGGGCCGCGCTCGAGTTCACCGGGCTGACCCTCGAGCAGACTGTCACGCACCCTGACGTGTGGTCGGAAATCATCCATCCGGACCATCTCGACACGGTGCGGGCGGTGCTCGGGGGGCTCGCCGACGGCGTCGCGGGCGAGGTCGAGTTCCGCCTGCGGCGACACGACGGACAGTACCGGTGGATCCTCGGGCGGACCGCTCCGGTCCGCGACGCCCAGGGCCGCGTCGTCCGGGGGTACGCTTCTGGAATGGACATCGACGACCGCAAACGGGCCGAAGAGCGCGCCCGCGAGGAGAACGTCGCGCTCCGTGAGGAAGTCGACAAAGCGTCGATGTTCGAGGAGCTCGTCGGTACGTCGCGGCGATTGCAAACCGTCCTCGCCAACGTCGCCCGCGTCGCACCGACCGACTCCACCGTGCTGATCACCGGGGAGACGGGGACCGGAAAGGAGCTGGTCGCCCGCGCCATCCACAAGCGCTCCGGCCGATCCTCGCGTGCGTTCGTGAGCGTCAACTGCGCCGCCATCCCGCCCACGTTGATCGCCTCGGAGCTGTTCGGCCACGAGAAGGGCGCGTTCACCGGCGCGTTGACCCGACGGCTCGGCCGCTTCGAGCTCGCCGATGGCGGCACCATCTTCCTCGACGAGATCGGCGACCTGCCGCCCGACACGCAGCTCGCGTTGCTGCGCGTGCTCCAGGAGCGCGAATTCGAGCGCGTCGGATCCACCCGAGCCATCAGGGTCGACGTCCGCGTCATCTCCGCCACGAATCGGAATCTGCCGGCCGCGATGTCGAGCGGCGCCTTTCGCTCCGATCTGTTCTATCGCCTGAACGTCTTCCCGATCGAGGTCCCGCCGCTCCGCGAGCGGATCAGCGACATCCCGCTGCTCGTCGCCTACTTCGTCGAGCGCTTCGCCGGCAAGGCCGGCAAGACCATTCGCACGGTCGACAAGCGCACACTGGAGCTTATGCAGTCGTACCGGTGGCCGGGAAACGTGCGGGAGCTGCAGAACGTGATCGAGCGAGCCGTCATTGTGTGCGAGACCGATACGCTCGTTGTGGACGAGAACTGGTTGTCCCAAGAGACCCGCGCGAGGCAGCCACCGGTCCTGCCGCTCGGTGACGCGCTCGTCGGGCGCGAGCGAGAGATGATCGAGGCTGCGCTCGCGGAGACCCGAGGGAAGGTGGCCGGTCGGTACGGAGCGGCGGCAAGGCTCGGCCTGCCGCCGTCCACCCTGGAATCGAAGATCCGCGCGCTGAAGATTCGCAAGGATCACTACAAGCGACCCTGAGCCAGCGTGCCCGGCGGTCAGTCGCTCTCGCGAGCGCCCCCCGGCTCGCTTGTGCTGATTCGCTCCGCCCAGGCGGCATGGCTCGAGGACTCGGTGCAGGTCGCGAATATTCGAGAGGTCACGAAGAATCGCGACCCCACATTCCCGCGAGATCCTGCGTTTTCAGTACGTTGGCGATGGCCTGCCGGTTGCTTTGCAGCTCGGGTGAATGGACTTTCAACCCGGCGGTCGGGCAGGGCGGGACGGAACGACGGACCCTGCCACGAACGCTCAGGTGTCCCAATGCTGAGGATTCAGAGGTCGGATCAGGGAGAGAACGTACGTTTCACGCTGAGCGGCCGCATCGAAGCGGAGTATCTCTCGGAGCTGCGACGCTTGGTCGAGGGCGAGGAACGACGGCGCCCGCTGACGCTCGATCTCGGAGAGGTCAAGTTCGTCGATCGCGACGCGGTGAGCTTCCTCGCACGATGCGAAGCAGGTGGCGCAACGCTCGAAAACTGCCCTGGATACGTCCGCGAGTGGGTCACCAGAGAGCGAGCGGAAAGCAACAACCCGCGCCGCAAGATTCCCAAGCGCCGGAGCCCAGAGCGCTGACGAGTTACATGCGAGAGGAGACAGGGATGTCATCATTACCGGATCAACGGAACATCGTCGGCAATAGTGTGGCGCTTCGCCACGTTCTCGACCAGGTCGAGATCGTGGCGCCGACCGACGCAACGGTCCTCCTCCTGGGCGAGACCGGCACGGGAAAGGAGCTGGCTGCCCGCGCCATCCACGATGCGAGCGGGCGCAGACAGCGGTCATTCGTCAAGGTCAACTGCGCCGCCATCCCCTCGGGCCTGCTCGAGAGCGAGCTGTTCGGCCACGAGCGGGGGGCGTTCACCGGCGCGATCGCGCAGAGGATCGGACGGTTCGAGCTCGGAGACGGTGGCACGCTTTTCCTGGACGAGGTGGGCGAGATCCCGCTCGAGCTACAGCCGAAGCTCCTGCGCGTGCTGCAGGAACACGAGTTCGAGCGTCTCGGCGGGACACGGACGATCAACGTCGACGTCCGTCTGATCGCCGCCACGAACCGGAACCTCGCTGAAATGGTCGAAGGAGGCTGCTTCCGTGACGATCTGTACTACCGCCTGAACGTGTTCCCGATCGGGATGCCGCCCCTCCGTGAGCGGCCGGAGGACATCGACGCGCTCGTCGATCACTTCGTCGGCCAGTTTGCCCGCCGCATGAATCGCCGCATCGATGTAATCCCGAGCGAGACGCGGGAGGCCCTTCGTCACCATCCGTGGCCCGGAAATGTCCGCGAGCTGGAGAACGTGATCCAACGCGCTGTGATTCTGTCGCCAGGCGGCCGCCTGACACTCCCCCCGCTTCGGGTCGAGTCCCCGCCTCGAGCCGCCCACAACGAAGGCGAGACGCTCGAAGGCGTCGAGCGAGCGTACGTCGCGCGGGTTCTCGAAGAGACGCATGGGGTGATCGGTGGTCCCCGGGGAGCCGCGGCCCGGCTCGGCCTCAAGCGAACGACCTTGCAGTCGATGTTGAAGCGGTTCGGGTTGCCACTGCCGCGCGATGCCGCGAAGTCCGCATTCGATCGGCACGCCAACCGTCCCTGGCCCGAAGGGCTGCATGACCAGTACCGGGCCGTAGGCTGAGGCGGGACGCATGCCACGCGAGATACGCCGTGAGGAGGTGCGCAGGCTGATCGACCAAGGCGTGCAGCTGGTCGAGGTGCTGCCGGCCAAGGAGTACCGCGAGGACCACCTGCCGGGGGCAATCAACCTGCCGTTGCGTCAGCTCGAAACCGAGGCGCGCACAGTCCTGAACGTGTCTTAGCGGATGACGGTGGCGGAGGTGGCCGAACGGCTCGGGTATGCCGAGGAGGCGAGCTTCAGCCACGTATTCAAGCGCTGGAAAGGCACGTCCCCGAGCGTCTATCGGGCCCGCGTCTGAGGAAGCAGCTCGTGCGTCTCGCCGTGCTTGCCGTCACGCTGCTCGCAATCTGCGCGATCGTCCAGAGCGTGGGGATGCTGGTGCCGGCGCGTTGAGGGCGACGCCGGGGAGTCGCGCGCTAATGTCCCGCTCGTGACGTTCGCCGCAGTGCCACACTGACGGTCGCGAGGACCAGCAGGGTGGCTCCGTGACGCACGAGCTCGGGCCCGAGCCCGATGCGCGAGACGATCACCGCCGCGTCCAGGAACGGAAGCACGGTCGCGAGCGTGAAGACCAGGCCGAGCGGCCGAATCATGCCGCGGGCCGCGAGGACGAGCGCCAGGGCACCCAGCAACGCGTTCCGTGCTCCGTAGACGCGCACGAAGCTGGTCTCCGCGTCGGTATGCATCGGCAGGCCGAAGCTCGCCGAGGCCGCGATCGGATCGAGAAATGCGCGCACCCCGAGGAGCACGATGACGACGCTCACGAGGCCGGCGAGCCAGACCGCCCTGGATCTCATGTGCGGCGGACGACGAGCTTGATCGCCGGCTCCATGTACGCCGCGGCGGCGTCCTCCCAGTCGACGACGCGCGTCGTGACCTCCGCGGGCCGCACACGCCCCGCCTCGATGAGCGGCATGACCTGGGGGAGCAGCGCCGCCGCGTGAGCGCGTCCAGTGAAGAAACGGATACCGAGGGTGTACAGGCGGCCGAGCGGCAGAGGGGTGTCGCCGCCCGCGTAGAAGCTCACGCTCTGCAATGTGCCCTCCGGCAGCGTGGCGCGGACGGCATAGCGCAGGCCGTTCGGCGTGAGCCCCGCGTCGACGACGATAGGGTAGCGCCGCTCGGGCTTTTCGAAGTCCGTCCGGACGGGATGGGCGCCGAGGCGCTCGGCCAGCGCCAGCGCCTCGGCGTCGTCGCTCGCATAGTCGACGCGCCCGGCGCCGAGGGCGATCGCCGCCTGCGCGGCGTAGAGCGGGACGCTCTTCAGGCCGTGGCACACGATCAGTACGTCGGCATGCGGGAGCGCCGCCAGGTGTGGGGCGACGGCGCGATAGCCGTCGAGCACGTTGTCGGACACGCTCGCGAGCGCCACCGAATCGAGCATCGGCGCGACCGGCGCGAGCATGGCCGTGGCATGTGGGACGCGGACCACGTCCGACAGCATGCCGCCGTATTCGGTGCCGGAGAGCGGCTGCATGCCGAAGTCCGAGAGCACCGGATACCGGTCGCAGTTCGCGGTGTGTCCCGCGACGCAGGAGCTGCAGGCGCCGCAGGAGACCTGGAAGGCGACGACCGCCCGCTGCCCGACCTCCAGCCCGCGTACCGCATCCCCGAGCGCGACGATCTCGGCGACGCACTCGTGTCCGAGCGCGAACGGTCCGCGCGTCGGGAACAGGCCCGAGGTGAGGAAGAGGTCGATGTCGCAGCGCGCGACGGCGAGCGGACGGACGAGGGCCTCGCCGTCCCCCTGGAGCCGCGGCTCCGGGACGTCTCGCCATTCGATGGCGTTCGGTCCGGCGCACGTGAGCTGTCTCATGCGCGCCAGATATCCAGCGGCACGGCACCGTCGCAAACGTTTTTTCGGTATGGGCGGTTGCGTCCGGTGCAACCGGTCCCGTCTAGCCGAGCGCCTCGACCAGCCAGTCGCGGAGCGCCACGATCCGTGGATCCTCCAGGCCTTCCGGCCGGCAAACGAGATGGTACGTCGCCGCCGACCGGGCCCGCACGCGGAACGGGGCGCAAAGCCGCCCAGCCGCCAGGCGCTGGGCGCACAGGAACTCGCTCGACAGGGCGACGCCGTGGCCGGACTCCGCAGCGCTGAGCGCGATCGCCAGGTGATCGTAGGTGACCACGCGCCGCGGCTGCAGCCCCGCAACACCTGCCTGGCGCAGCCATTCGCTCCACGCATCCGGCGTCTGGCTCACGTGGATGATCGTCTGCCTGCGGAGATCAGCCGGCTCGTGTAACGGCTCCTCGCCCACGAGCAGCGTGGGGCTGCAGACCGGGAAATAGGTCAGATCGACGATCGGCTCGCTGTGGAGGTCGTTCCAGGGGCCGACGCCGAACCGAATCGCCACGTCGATCGGCTCGCGCTCGAAGTCGGCGTAGCGCAGAGTCGCTTCGATCTGCAGGTCGATCCCGGGATGGGCGCGCTCGAAGTCGGCCAAGTGAGGGATCAGCCAGCTCTCCGTGAACGACTCGAGCGCGCTCACACGCAGCGGCCCCGAGGGAGGGACGGCAAAGCCCTCCTGGGCGCGCCGCAGCTCACCCAGTACGCGGTTCACCGTCTCGAGATAGCGTCGGCCCGCGTCGGTGATCTCCAGCCCCGGGTTGAGGCGACGAAATAGCGCGACGCCGAGATGGGTCTCCAGTGATTGGATCTGCCGGCTCACCGCCGACGGCGAGAGATTGAGGTCGGCCGCCGCCTCCTTGAAGCTCAACCTCTCCGCGGCGCGCGAGAACGCGCGCAGAAAAGCGATCGGCGGCAGCACCTCACCCATCGACGTCGTAGTGGTAGCTCGCCGAGCCGGCGCACGCCGGACCTCGGCGTCTCGCTTGACCCGCTGATCTTCGACGTACTTCATTGTGCTCACGTCGTGGTGGTCATTGCGGCAGCTCTCCGCCAGTCTGCTCCGCCACCATGTACGCGGCGTACCAGTCGGGCCAGTTCGCGTCGCGCTGGCCGGTCCGCTTTTCGTGCTGTCCGTGGGCAGCCTCCGCACGCCGCAGCGCACTCGCCAGATCGTTCGCCGACGGGAAGGCCGTCGTTGCGGAGTCGATGCGACCGGCCAGCCGCGTCGTGACCTCCTGCAACAGCCATCCGTTGCCGTCCGGATCGCGGAATGAGGCGAACGAGCGGTAGCTGCGATGCTCGGGATCCGGACCGCTGACCCGGAGCCGGCCAAATAGGTAGGGCTCGTCGGGGCCAGCGTACACGCCGCCGGCGTGGAACACCTCGCTGACCTCGATTCCGCGACGGAGGAGCGCGTCGCGGGCGGCCTCGATGTCGGAGACGATCAGGTACAAGCCCTGGGCGGAGCCGGGTGCCGCCGCGGTGACGTTCTTGCCGAAGATGACCGAGCACCCGGAGCCCGGCGGTGTGAACTGAACCACGCGCCACTCGTCACCGTCGGCGAAGTCGGCGTCGAGCCGCCACCCAAGCCTCCCGTAGAACGCCTTCGTGCGGTCGACATCCGAGACAGGGATGACGACCACCTCGAGCTTCAGGTCGACTCTCGCGACGCCCGTTGCGTCGCTACTCGGTTTGGTCTGCGTGGACATGGTTCCCTCCTCCATCGGTCAACAGAATCTGATGTTGAATGCAGTGGACTTCAGTTCATATGCCCCCTACCTCTTTCTTCCACCCGCGCGAAGTGGCCCCGGGAACGTCATGCGCGCACCGGCGCGGGGGCACGCAACCGATTGGCCCGCGTCGCCGCGCCCGGAGCCGCCGGCCCGTCCTGCCGGCCGTTCGGCAGGAATGCCGACACGTCGACGGCGATCCGCCTGCCGGCGCGAGCCTACCGATCCCGCAGCCTGGCATCGAAGTTGCGTGGGGATGGACAAGCGGAGGTCTACATCGTGCGAGAATGGCAAATCGGCTTCGTGTTCGCGACGGCGCTCGCGATGACAGGCTGCGCCGTGATGCGCCGCCAGGAGGCGAGGGAGACGGGCGATCTTCTGGTGGCGGCTGGCTTCCGAGCGATGCCAGCCGACACGCCGGACGGCGCCCGGCAGCTCGGTGCGATGCCGCCGTTGAAGATGGTGTCGCAGTCGAAGGACGGGCACGTCGTCTACAGCTATGCGGACCCGTACGGGTGCGAGTGTGTCTACGTCGGTGACGAGGAAGCATACGGGCAGTACGAGCGACTCGCCGTCCAGAGTCAGCTCGCTGAGGAACGCCTCCAGGCCGTCGAGGCGCGGGAGGACGCGGCCTTCGACTGGGGCCCCGGGGAACCGTGGTGGTGACGTGGCCGGCACGCGCGACGCGATGAAGTCGGGAATCCATGCAGGCAATTTCGAGATTCATGTTGGCCGGGACGTCATATCGGCACTCGAGCCGGGGCGTCGGCGGAGGACGTGCTTCGATGGTGCGCTCCATCACTACCGTAGCTCGCCGGTCACTCACGGATTGCACGGCGCTTGCTGAGTCCAAGGGCTGATGACCGCGCC
>JACXTT010006886.1_pt1 | contig 16143 bp, 14 predicted proteins | sample 9270951 | NCBI WGS metagenome assembly JACXTT01 (sample SAMN15532306, study PRJNA645909) | rock metagenome | isolation source: weathered quartz diorite | place: Puerto Rico | collected 2017-06-21 | reverse complement strand
CGCTACTGTCCTCCTCACGCGGCTCCTCCTGTGTGTGAGATGGGGGTGTCTTCGCCGACACCCACTTCACCACATCAGGAGCCGCGGCTCAAATCTCAACCAAGTTTAGGACACTCTCCAGGATTGGCCCATAAAATTGATTATGAAAGAGAACTCAGAACACGATTATCGGCAGATGAAGATATTTCTTTCCTTCTTTTCGAAGCGATTCTTTCCGACGGATACTCTTCCGCCTGAATATAGGCCGATAGCAGCTTTAGAGGCATTGAAAAAGAAAAGCAAGAAGATGGCTTTTAGTGGATTGCGCCAAGCAATTACCGATTGTATTGAGATGTCGCGTCGCATGAAGCCCGATGTGGTTGAGAAGTTAGATGCCGAGCTCAGAAGTCATGGCGCGGTTACCCTCTCTGAGTTGCGTAGGCAATACTCAAGGGAGTACGCAAGAATCGTGAAGCGGGGTAACATTAAAAATGAAAGCGAGTATTACTTAGTCCGTAGTATGCTGAACGATGTTTCCATCAATATCGGTGATGAAGAACGTGAGTCGCTTGGGAAAATGGCTTCTGATTTTGAAGCCCGCATTTGGTTGTTAATGAAAACTCATCTCATAAGCTTAGAGCGAACAGCCCGGGAATTTCGAAAGGCTGGCCGGCTAGCAGAAGCGGCCGAGGTCTTCGCCGCCATTGTGAAGGAGCAACCGGATTGGGAACACGGAACCGCATCGGAGCGTCCGTCTCCTCAAGGAACCCCCGGGACGGACCCGCTATCTCTCCGAGGAGGAGATGACGCGGCTCCTAGAAGCCGCCGCCACGCTGCCCCACGGGGCTCATCGGTATTTGAGGCCGATCGTCATCGTGGCCCTCAACACGGGGATGCGTAAGGGCGAAATTCTTCGGCTGCGGTGGCGCGACATCGATTGGACGGAACGGACCATCACGATCCTGCTCACGAAGACGAACGAAGTTCGTACGGTCCCGATGAACGAGGCAGTGCGCCAGGCGCTGGGGGCGCTGAAATCAACGGAGGGCGAGTATGTCTTTTCCCGAGACGGGGTTACCCCTTTGGGAGAGATCCGGAAGAGTTTCGCGGCGGCGCTCCAAAAGGCCAAGATTCAGGAATTTCGTTTCCACGACCTGCGCCACACGTTTGCGTCGCACCTCGTCATGCGGGGCTGCGATCTCCGGACCGTGCAGCAGCTGTTGGGCCACAAACAGATCGCGATGACGATGCGCTATTCGCACCTCTCGAAGGCCCATCTGGCGGACGCCGTTGAGAAGCTCGGGTTCTGACTGGACACCCTATAGCCACCGTGATTCCGATACGGAATCACGGTGATCCTAACTCATTGAAAAATGGCGCGCCCAGAGGGATTTGAACCCCCGACCTACGGATTCGTAGTCCGGCGCTCTATCCAGCTGAGCTATGGGCGCGCAAATTCGTCATCGGTGAATACAAGGGGTGTGACGCCTGCCCGTCGTGACGCCCCGATGGGCGCGGCGCCGAGGGTTCACGACGCGCCGATTCCCTCCTTGAGCACCAAGCCGTAGCGCGGATGGGTGAAGGGGTGCACCGAGGGGTACAGCGAGAACAGCCACGCATCGAAGATCGGTTTGCCCGCTTCCAGGACCTTGACCTTCACGGCCGGGTTGGACGGCTCAGGAGTCACGGAGGTGAAGACGGACTCCTGAATCGTGAAGTCCGGGAGAAAATCCGCGACCTCGACGACCAACGAAGTCTGGGGTACCACCCAACGACTGTTCAGCGGCACGACGTACTCGGTCGACGTTTGGGCGGTCTTGTCTTCAAGCACCAACCGCACGGCCTTCCACTTTCCTTTCACCGCGTCGGGCAACATCGTGATCCCGCCGCCTTGAATCTTCGGGATATCCGACGGCAGGGCGACCGGAGACGCCGGATCCGACGGGAGGCTCTCCGGAGCGCTCGACTTGGATGCCGGCTTGCAACCTCCCATCCCAAGCACGAGCAACGCGCACAACACGATCGTTGAGCGATACCGCGGTCTGATCATGACTCTCATACGAAATCAGAGAGCAAAAATGGCGGAGAGGCAGGGATTTGAACCCTGGGTAGAGATTTTGTCCCTACGACGGTTTAGCAAACCGTTGCCTTCAGCCGCTCGGCCACCTCTCCCAACCTCGCTTGCGTAGCGCAACGTAGGACCGACTTTCCGGTCCGAGGCTGCGAGACGCTGTTGACGTCGCCTTTTCTGCTCGCTTGCGGAGCGCCCCGCAGGCCCTGCCTTCCCGGGCCGAGACGCGAGATGCTCTTGACCGTCCGTCTTTTATAGAAAAAGCCCCTGATTGTAGGAAAATTCCTCCTGATTTGCAATGGGGTACGCCACCTTTGCTATAATCCGCGCCATGCGCGTTCGGCTCGCCGTCGGGTGGATCGTGGGCGTGGTCCTGGCCGGCGGGTCGGGGTGCACGCACGGCAAGGCGCACGAGCCGACGCCCGAACTCTTTCGCGTGGCGGGTTCGTACGAGGTGGGGAAGAACCCCACGTTCCTCGTCACCGCCGACTTCAACGCCGACCACATTCCGGATCTGGCCACCGCCAACATCAACGGGCAGAACGTCTCGATCCTCCTCGGCACGGGCGACGGGACGTTCAACGAGCGCGTGCGGTACCGCGTGGGGGAGCTGCCGAGAACGCTGGTGGCGGCCGACGTCACCCACGACGGCGTGCCCGACCTGGTGGTCGCCAACAATGGCAGCAATTCCATTTCGATCCTGAAAAACAAGGGAGACGGTACGTTCGAGGACGCCGTGCATCGCCCGGTCGGTCAATCCCCGCTGGCTCTGACCTCCGCCGACTTCAACGGCGACGGATTCGCCGATCTTGCGGTCTGTCTTCGCTTCGATCGGATCGTAATCCTCTTGGGGGACGGCACCGGTGGGTTTCGCGAGGGAGAGGCCTTCGATCCCGGGGATACGCCGTCCGCGATCGTCGCCGCCGACTTCAACGGTGACGGATTTATCGATTTGGCGGTGGCGAACAGCGGGATGATGAAGGGGAACGTGGCCGTGTTTTTTGGCGACGGAAAAGGAACATTCAAACCGGCGGGCGAATACGGCGAACACATCCGGCCGATCTTCTTGACGATTGGCGACTTCAACGAGGACGGGAAGCTCGATCTCGTGGAGACCGATGGGCCGAGGAATCTGTTGACCCTATTCCTCGGAAAAAGCGCCGGCGAATTCGACGCTGGGCGAGGGTTCAGCGCGGAGAGCGGTCCCGTCTTCATTGCCACGGGCGATTTCAACCACGACCATCACCTCGACGTAGCGGTGACGAACAGCGTGAGCAACAGCCTCTCCGTGGTCATCGGGAACGGGGACGGCACCTTTCGCTTCCCGCCCTTTGATTATCAAACCGACCGCGGGCCGTTCGCGGCGGTGGTGGAAGATTTCAACGGTGATCACGTGCTGGACGTGGCGGTGGCGCACTTTCAGAGCGACAACGTCACGGTCTGGGTGGGGCGGAGTGCGGAGGAGCAGAAGGCGAAGAAGGGCACGTGACGGCGGGATTGCTGGGCGAGAACGGTCAAGAGCATCTCGCGTCTCGGCCCGGGAGGGCAGGGCCTGCGAGGCGCTCTGCAAGCGAGCAGAAAAGGCGAACGTCAACAGCGTCTCGCAGCCTCGGACCGGAAAGTCGGTCCTACGTTGCGCTACGCAAGCGAGGTTGGGAGGGGTGGCCGAGTGGTCGAAGGCGACGGTCTTGAAAACCGTATCCCGAAAGGGACGTGGGTTCGAATCCTACCCCCTCCGCACCTCGCTTACGTAGCCACCCGCAGGCCCTGCCCTCCCGGGCCGAGGCTGGAGAGGGGGTTGACTTGCTCCGCAAGCGAGATCAGTACGTTCTCTCCTTCGGCGGATACTTGGTCACCGTCACCGGCAGGTACTCCAGCCGCGGCCCCTGGGGGCCGGCATAGGCGAGCGTGTGTTTGAGCCAGTTCACGTCGTCGCGCGTCGGGAAATCCCGGCGCGCGTGGGCGCCGCGGCTTTCCTCCCGTGCCAAGGCTCCTTCGACGATCGTTTCCGCGAGATCCATCAAGCAGCCCAATTCGAGCGCCGAGACCAGCTCGGTGTTAAAGACGCGACTCTTGTCCTGCACGACCACGGACTCGACGCGCGGGCGGATCTCGCGCAGCGCGAGGCGCGCCTTTTCCAGGCGTTCGCGGGTGCGAAAGACGCTTACGTCCTCGCTCATCGCCTGACCCAGGGCTTCGCGGACCGCGGCGACGCGTTCACCCGATCGGCGGCCGCGGAGGCGTTCGATCCGCTCCCGCTCCCGTTCGAGGTGCTCGAACCCCACCTGGTCCGCCTTTCCCGACCCGCGAATCTGCTGAAGCGCGTGCTGCGCCGCGCGCCGTCCGAAGACGATCGTGTCCAGAAGCGAGTTCCCGCCCAATCGATTGCCGCCGTGGACGCTCACGCACGCGCATTCGCCCGCGGCATATAAACCAGGAATCGACGTCCGGCCCCAGGCGTCGGTCTTGATCCCCCCCATACTATAGTGCGCGCCGGGGCGAATGGGGATCGGGGCCTCGATCGGATCGACGCCCACGTACGTGATCGCCAGCTCCCGGATCTGCGGAAGGCGTTCGAGGATCTTTTGCCGACCGAGGTGACGCAGGTCGAGCAGGACGCAGTCGTTGATCCCTCGGCCCTCGTCGATCTCGTCCTGTTCGGCGCGCGAGACCACGTCACGGCTCGCCAGTTCCAGTTTGTTCGGCGCGTATTTCGCCATGAAGCGTTCGCCCTTGGCGTTGATCAAGTACCCGCCCTCGCCGCGGGCGCCCTCGCTGATGAGGATGCCCGTGCGTTTGAGCGTCGTGGGGTGGAACTGGACCATCTCCATGTCCATCAGCGGTGCGCCGGCCCGATAGGCCATGCTCATACCGTCGCCGGTGTTGATCAGCGCGTTGGTGCTCAGCGCGAAGACGCGACCGTATCCGCCGGTGGCGAGGATGACGGCGTTGGCCGCAATCACGTCCAACTCGCCGGTGAAGATGTTCATCGCGACGCAGCCGCGGCAGGCGCCGCGTTCGATCACGAGCGAAACGACGTACCACTCTTCATACGTCTTCGCACGGCGCTTGAGGAGTTGTTCGTACATGACGTGGAGGAGCGCGTGGCCGGTGCGGTCGGCGGCGTAGCACGTCCGCGGAAAACTCGCGGCGCCGAACGGCCGCTGCGCGATGTGCCCCTCGGCATCCCGGCTGAAAATCGCCCCCATGCGCTCGAGCGCCAAGATGTCTTGCGGTCCTTCCTGGCACATCACCTCGATCGCGTCTTGATCGCCGAGGTAGTCGCTCCCTTTGACCGTATCGAAGGCATGCGACTCCCACGAGTCTCGGGGATTGATAGCCGCGTTGATCCCCCCTTGGGCGGCCACCGAGTGACTGCGGAGCGGGTGGACCTTGGAGACGAGCGCGACGTCGATGCCGGGGGGCACCTCGATCGCCGCCCGCATCCCGGCGAGTCCCCCGCCGATAATGAGGATGTCGTGGGAGAACATGGTTAAGCGATCAGCGCATAGCTCACAGCCGACAGGGAACCATGCAGGTTGGTTTTCCTATGAGCTGTGAGCCGTGAGCCATCATGGGGGAGTCCATCTCACGTTGGGCTTGCGCGCGGCCAAGACTTCATCCAGGCGCGAGCGCGCGGTGGTATGGGGCGCGTGTTGCACCAGGTCGGGTTGCTCCTCGCATTCCTTGGCGATGGCCAACATCGCGTCGCAGAACGCGTCCAATGTCTCCCGGGACTCGCTCTCCGGGGGTTCGATCATGATCGCCTCCTCCACCACCAGCGGAAAATTGATCGTGGGGGGATAGTAGCCGTAATCGATCAGGCGCTTGGCGATATCCCACGCATGGACGCCCTTCGTGCGCTGGCGCTTGGCCGAGAACACGCACTCGTGCATGCACGCGCGGTCGTACGCGATCTGATACGCCGCGGTCAATCGCGCGCGGATGTAATTGGCGTTGAGAATCGCGTTGCGGCTGATTTCGGCGAGCCCGGCCGCGCCTAGCCGGCGCAGATAGGTGTACGCGCGAACGAGGATTCCGAAATTTCCGTAGAAGGTATGGAGCCGCCCGATCGACTGCGGGCGGTCGTGATCGAGGTAGAACCGGGCGCCGTCGCGTTCGATCGTCGGTGTGGGGAGGTAGGCGGCCAGCGGCGCTTTGACCCCGATCGGGCCAGCCCCTGGTCCGCCCCCGCCGTGCGGGGTCGAGAACGTTTTATGGAGGTTGAAGTGGACAACGTCGAACCCCATGTCGCCGGGCCGGACCAGGCCCAGCAGCGCGTTCAGGTTGGCGCCGTCCATGTACAGGAGCGCGCCCGCGTCGTGGACGATCTTCGCGATCCGGACGATCTCTTTCTCGAAGAGCCCGAGGGTGTTGGGATTGGTGAGCATCAACGCCGCGCAGTCGTGGTCGATCAATTTCGAGAGGTCGCCCACATCGACCAATCCCTCCGCGTTGGAATGAACGGTCTGGACCTCGTATCCAGCCAGCGCGGCGGAGGCCGGGTTGGTCCCGTGAGCCGAATCGGGAATGATGACGCGCCGGCGGGGGTTGCCGCGTGCCGTATGGTAGGCGTGAATCATGAGAATACCCGCGAATTCGCCCTGGGCGCCAGCCGCCGGTTGCAGCGAGACACGGTCCATACCGGCCACCTCTTTTAACCCCTGTTCCAGCTCGAACATCAGGCGGAGCGCGCCTTGCGAAAGCGCTTCACCCTGCAGGGGGTGCGCGGCCGCCGCACCGGGCTGACGCGCCATGTCCTCGTTGATCTTGGGGTTGTACTTCATCGTGCACGACCCCAACGGGTAGAACCCGACGTCCACGCCGTAGTTCTCGCGCGACAGGCGGGTGTAATGGCGAACGACGTCCACTTCGCTCAGCTCGGGCAACGCGGGTGGCGCCGCGCGTCGCGCAGACTGCGGGATCACGTTGGGGGGAGGCACGGGGACATCCAAGGCCGGCAGCCGGTACCCTCTGCGGCCGGCCTTGCTTTTCTCGAACAACAACGGCTCAGACATGACCTTCCTCCACTACCGCCACCAACCGGTCGATCTCTTCCCGCGTCCGCTTTTCCGTCACGCACACCAACCAGAGGTTGGCCCACGCGGGGTCGTACGCTCCCAGGTCGAGCCCACCCATGATGCCGGCCCTCAGCAACCGGGCGTTCAACTCGGCCGGCGGCCGCGGCGTCTTGACGACGAACTCCTTGAAGAACGACGTTGAGAACGGTCGGCTATAGCCCGGGAGTGCCGCGATCCGATCGGCGGCGTAATGCGCCTTTGCCAGGCACTGCTCGCCCACCTCGCGCAATCCTTGCGGGCCGAGCGTCGCCAGGTACATCGACGCGGTGAGCGCCATCAACGCCTGGTTCGTGCAGATGTTCGATGTGGCCCGCTCGCGGCGGATGTGCTGTTCGCGCGCCTGCAACGTCAGGCAATACCCTTGCCGTCCCTTCGTGTCCACGGTGGCTCCGACGATACGCCCCGGGATCTGGCGCATGAAGTCTTTCTTGGTGGCCATGAACCCCACGTAGGGGCCGCCGAAACTCAGCGGGTTGCCGAGGGCTTGACCCTCTCCGACCGCGATGTCCGCTTCCCAATCGCCGGGGGGAGTGAGCAGCCCGAGCGAGAGCGGATCGACCGACGCCACGACCAGCGCGCCCCGGGCGTGGGCGATCCGTGCGATCGCCGCGCCGTCTTCCAGCGCGCCGAAGAAGTTGGGGTGCTGGATCAAGACCGCCGCGGTCTCGTCGGTTATCTCGCGTTCGAGCGCGGCGAGGTCGGCCTGACCGTTCGTGGACGGGACGACGTGGATGGGATGGGAGATTCCCTGGAGGTACGCGGCGACCACCGCGCGAACGTGCGGGTGGATGGTCTGCGGCACGACGAGGTGGGATCGTTTGGTCACGCGGCACGCCATCAACGCGCCCTCGGCCAGCGCGGAGGCGCCGTCGTACATCGACGCGTTGGCGACGTCCATCGCGGTCAGCTCGCAGACCATCGTTTGAAATTCGTAGATCGTCTGCAGAAGGCCCTGGCTCATCTCGGCCTGGTACGGCGTGTATGAGGTCGAAAATTCGGACCGCGACGCCAGGAACGGCACGATCGACGGGATCGCGTGGTCGTACGCGCCCGCGCCGAGAAAGCAGGGGTATCGCTCGGCGTCCGCGTTTTCACGGAGCAGGCCTCCGATCTCGCGCCGGACCTCCATCTCGGTCAACATGGGCTGGACGGCCAGCGGTCGGTTCAACCGCACGTTCTGCGGAATTTCCGTCAGCAGGTCTTCGAAGCGTTGAACGCCGATCGTCTCCAGCATCGCGCGGTGATCGTCGGGGGTGTTGGGAATGTATTCCATATGCGGTCCTCTTTCTGTTCTCGATGTCGTAGCGGGGGCTCGCGAACCGTCCCTACCGCGTCTTCTTATAGAACGGCGGTTTGACCGCCACGGCCGGCTTGACCTTTCCTCGGATGTCGATGTCGATCGCGGTGCCGAGCGTCGAATGCGCCGCTTCGACGTACCCCAGGCCGATGCCTTTGTCGAGGGTCGGCGAGAGATTCCCGCTGGTGACGACGCCGACCGGTTTTCCGCCGACCACGATCGGATGACCGTGGCGCGGGACGCCCTTCTCACGCAATTCGAACCCCACCAGCTTGCGGCCGACTCCTCGCCGGTGCTGGGCGACCAACGCGTCCTTCCCCCGGAACTCGGGCTTGGTCAAATCAACGGCCCAACCGAGCCCAGCTTCGAGCGGCGTCGTCGTTTCGTCGATGTCGTTGCCGTAGAGGGCGTACCCCATCTCCAAGCGAAGCGTGTCGCGCGCGCCGAGCCCCACCGGGACCAGCCCGGCGGCTTTCCCTTCCGCCAGCACGGCATCCCACAGCGTTCGCATCGCGCCGTTCGCCGCCAGGATTTCCACGCCCCACTCGCCGGTGTACCCGGTCCGCGCGACCAACAACGGGGTGTTCCGCCACGTGACCTCGGCGAACGTGTGCAGCGGCGCTCGAGCAAGCTCGGGACCGATGAGCGCGCTCAGGATCTCCGCCGCGCGTGGGCCTTGCAGCGCGATCAGCCCGGTTTCCAACGTTCGGTCGATGGTCGTGACCGTCCGCGGGCGCCCCCGCTCCAGCCAGTCGACGATCTTCAGCCGGTTGGAGCCGTTGACGATCAAGAGCCAGTCGTCGGCGGCGCGTCGATAGACGAAGATATCGTCGAGGAGCGTGCCCGTCTCGTTGCAGACCAGCGCGTAACGGGCGGCGCCGGGGCGCAGATCGTCGAGCCTGGCGGTCACCACCGCGGAGAGGAACGCGTCGGCCCCCTGGCCCCGCACGTCGATCCGTCCCATGTGGCCGATGTCGAAGAGCCCCGCGGCGCGTCGCACCGCCGCGTGTTCGGTCAGCGTGCCGGTATACGAAATCGGCATCTCCCAGCCCGCGAAGTCCACGAGCTTAGCGCCCAAGGCGCGGTGGACGTCGTGAAGGGCGGTCGCCAAGAGGCCGGCTGTTTTTGTCATGCGGTTCCCTCTCCCAAATAGGCCGACCTGACCTTCGGATCGTCGAGCAGGGCCGAGGCCGGTCCGTGCAGGACGATCCGTCCGGTTTCCACCACGTAGGCGCGGTCGGCCAAACCAAGCGCGGTGCGGGCATTCTGTTCGACCAGCAGCATCGTCGTGCCCGACCGGTGGATCGAACGAATAATCTCAAAAATCCGTTCCACCATCAACGGCGCCAACCCCAGCGAGGGCTCGTCTAAGAGCACCAGCGTCGGGTTGGCCATGAGCGCGCGTCCGATCGCCAGCATCTGTTGTTCGCCCCCGCTCAGGGTGCCACCCTGTTGCCCCCGCCGATCGCGCAGTGCGGGAAAGTACGCGAAGATCCGCTCGATCGAGCGGTCGATCTCGCGCCGATCCCGCAGGGTGAAGGCGCCCACCTGGAGGTTCTCCAGCACCGTCAACCGCTTGAAAATCCGCCGCCCCTCCGGCACATGAGCGAGCCCCAGCCGGACGATCTCCGACGCGGAGCGACCCTCGATGGCGGCGCCGCGAAAGCGAATGCATCCGCCGCTGGGCACCGTCGCGCCCGAGACGGCCATCAACGTCGTGCTCTTGCCCGCCCCGTTGGCCCCGATGAGCGCGACGATCTCGCCGGGCCGGACCTCCAGGTCGAGCCCCTTGACGGCCTCGACCGCGCCGTAACTCACGCGCAGCCCCTCAACCTGCAGCATGCCTGATCCGGCGATAAGGCGGTGCCTGCTGCGTTGTCACTTCGGTTTCGCGTCCTCACGTACGACACAGTACGCTCCGGGACGAAGCCTCATTCCGCCTTGCATTCGCCACCGTCTTGCCGGCCAGGCGGTTGTGCTCACGCTAATCACGCTTGACCGTTACAGATGCCGTCCCCAGGTACGCTTCGATCACGCGCGGATCACGCTGGACCCCGGCGGGTGGACCCTCGGCGATCTTGATCCCATGGTCGACCACCACCACCCGATCCGACACGCCCATGACCACCTTCATATCGTGCTCGATCAGGAGCACGGTCACCCCGCGGTCGCGGATGCGTCGGATCAGCGCCATCAGCGCGAGCGTCTCGGTGGGGTTCATTCCCGCCGCCGGCTCATCCAGGAGCAAGAGCCGCGGCCCCGTCGCGAGCGCCCGTGCGATCTCCAATCTCCGCTGGACCCCGTATGCCAAATGTTCGGCCGGGACGTCGGCTACCGCGCCGATCTCCAGCAGGTCCAGGAGCGAGTCGGCGAGTTCGGCGGCCGATACCTCCTCGGCGGCGGCGAGCCGGTTCCGAACAATCGCGGCCCAGAGCCCCGAGGTCTGGCGGCAGTGCGCGCCCACCATCACGTTGTCCCGCGCCGACAGCGAGGCGAAGAGCCGCACGTTCTGAAACGTGCGCGCGATGCCCCGTTCGACGACGACGTGGGGCGACAGTCCCGCGATGGAGCGTCCTTCAAACACGACGGTGCCCGCGTCGGGCGCCGCCATGCCGGTCAAACAATTAAATAAGGTGGTCTTCCCCGCGCCGTTGGGGCCGATCACTGCCACGATCGCGCCGGGCTCGACGGCCAGACTCACCCGATCGAGCGCCGTCAAACCCCCAAAGACTTTGGTTATGCCGCGGGCTTCGAGCACCGAACCCGAGCCGTCGTCGGCGCGATCATCGCCGCTTCAAGCCGCCGCTGCGCTGGGGCGCCGCTTCGGCGGGCCGCGCCGGACCAGCCCCTCGGGCCGCACGGCCATCATGAAGACCAGCGCCGCGCCGAACGCGAGCATCCGGTAATCCTGCACGCCTCGCAACAGTTCAGGCACCAGGACGATCACCACCGCGCCGACGACCACGCCCGGGATACTCGACATCCCCCCCAGCACCACCATCGCCAGGATCACGATCGACTCGAAAAAGGTGAAGCTCTCCGGCGAGACGAACGCGTACTTGCCGGCAAAGCACACGCCGGCCACGCCGGCCCAGGCCGCGCCCGACGCGAACGCCAAAACCTTGAGCCGTGTCGTGGGCACGCCCATCGCTTCGGCCGCGATCTCATCGTCTCGAATGGCCATCCACGCCCGGCCGATGCGCGAGGATTGTACTCGGGTGTTCACGAGAATCGCAACGATCGCGGCGGCCAGCATCAGATAATAGAAATGGATGGGATCGGTGAGCACGAAACTTCCGATCCGAGGTTGCGCGATGTGGAGGATGCCGTTCGGGCCGTTGGTGACGCTGTCCCAGTTGTTCAGGACGAGATGGACGATCTGGATGAATCCGAGCGTGACGATGGCCAGGTAATCCCCGCGCAGGCGCAAGGTTACGACCCCCAAGAGCACGCCGCACGCCGCCGCGAGCAGGGCGCCGAGGGGAAGGCCGACCCAGAACGAGATGCCGAAGCGGGTCGAGGCGAGGGCATAGCCGTACGCGCCCATCGCGTAGAACGCCGCGTACCCAAGGTCCAAGAGCCCGGTGAAGCCCACCGTGATCTGAAGCCCGAGCGCCAACACGACGTAGAGCCACGCCAGGGCCAGCACGTCCAAGACGTAGTTGTTCAGCGCCAGCGGCCCGGCCGCCAGCGTCACCGCCACGACGAGCATCCACGCCCGCCGATTCGCGGAGAGGGCGGTGAGCGCGCGCCCCCGAAGCCGCCCGAGGACCACACCGGTTCGCGCGAGGGCGAGCGCGGCGGGTCCGCGGTGCGCGAGCCGCCACACGGCCGAGACGAGCGCGACCGCGAGGGCGATCTTAGCCGCGCGTTCCACGCTGGCGAGCGGAACCAGCAGCGCGCCCGCGAGCAGCCCCCACCCCAACGGTTCCCAGAACTTTCTCTCAAGAGTCATCAGTAGTTCATCATTTTCATATCGGCTTGACCGCCTTGGCCGACAAGACGGCCGCGAATGCCAGGCGGAGCGAAGTCTCGCGCGCGCAGCGTACTAGCTCGTACGTGAGCACGCGAGACAAAGCGACAACGCAGCAGACGCCGCCGTATCGTCGGCCAGGTCATACCTTATCCGGCACACGTTCGCCCATGAGGCCCGTGGGACGGACGATCAAGACGACGATCAAAATCACGAACGCGATCACGTCCTTGTACTCATTCGAGAGATATCCCGCGCCCAGCCCTTCCAGCACGCCGAGGACCACGCCGCCGAGCATCGCGCCCGGGACGTTGCCGATGCCGCCGAGGACGGCTGCGGTGAACGCCTTGATGCCGGCGACGTAGCCGATGAAGAAGTTCACGACCCCGTAATAGAGGCCCACCATCACGCCGGCCACCGCGGCGAGCGCCGAGCCGATCACGAACGTGGCGGTGATCACCCGGTCCACCGGCACGCCGACCAGGCTCGCCATGCGGGGGTCCTGCGCGGTCGCGCGCATCGCGAGCCCCAAGCGGGTTTTGCGGATGAGCAGGTGCAGCGCTCCCATCAAGGCCGCGGAGACGCCGACGATCCAGAGCTGCAGAGCGCTGACCGTGGCGCCCGCGACGGCGAACGTCGTCGGCGCATCGCTGACACGGGGAAAGACCTTGTCGGCTGAGCCCTGGGTCAGCATCACCACGTTTTGAAGGACGATCGACACGCCGATCGCCGCGATCAACGGGGTTAGCCGGTGCGCGCGCCGGAGGGGGCGGTAGGCGAGTCGTTCCACCGTCGCGCCGATCGCGCCGCAGTAGACGGCCGCGACGACGACCGCCGCCAGCAGCGAGGACCCCGGAGCCGCCGCGGTCCATCCCCAAGCGGTGAACAAACCCAACGCGATGATCCCGATATACGCGCCGAGCATGTAGATCTCGCCGTGGGCGAAATTAATGAGCTCCAGAATACCGTAGACCATGGTGTAGCCGAGCGCCACCAGCGCGTACACGCCGCCGAGGGTGAGACCGTTGATGAGTTGCTGGAGAAACATCGCGGGGCGGTCGGTGGGTGCGTCCTACGTCTTGGTGGGCGTCCAGAATTTCTCGAAGCGTCCCTGCTTGACGATCCAGACGATGTACGGCGCGTTGAGCACGTCTCCCTTGGCGTCGAAATGAATCTCACCCTGCGCCCCCTGGTGCGGCGCCCCGCGAATAACCTCGGCGAGCCGTACGCCCTCGGTCGTGCCGGCCTGCGTGATCGCCGACAAGAGGATGTTGGCCGCGTCGTACGCGTAGATCGAATACGGGCCGTGCGGGCCGAACCGCTCGTGGTACTTCGCGAGGAACGTCTGCGACTGCGGGAAATCGGCCGGGTCGGGTCCGAAGGTCAGGTACGTGCCGTCCGCCGCGGGTCCCGCGATCTCGAGGAATTTTTGATCGTACGTGCCGTCGCCGGAGATGAACGGCGCGGTGAGCCCCAGTTCACGCGCCTGGCGCACGAGCAAGGCGGCTTCGGGGTAGATCCCGCCGAAGAAGACGATCTCGGGGCGTGCGGCTTTGACCGTGGTCAGGACGGCGCGGAAGTCCTTATCGCCCTGAATGACTCCGCTAGAGAAGACGACGCGGGAGCCCGCGCCGAGCGCCCGCTGAAATTCCTCGGCCAAGCCCTGGCCATACGTGGTCTTATCGTGGAGCACCGCGACCGCGGTGTTGGGAAACCGTTCGCGCACGAAGCGAGCCGCGAGCGGTCCCTGCTGGTCGTCCCGGCCGCAAATGCGGAAGACTGTGGGGAATCCCTGTTCGGTCAGGCGGGGATTGGTCGAGGCCGGCGTGATCATCACGACCTTGGCCTGGGAATAGACCCCGGAGGCCGGGATCGACGCGCTGGAGTTCCAGTGCCCGATGACCCCCACCACGCCCGAGTTGACGAGCTTGTTCGCGACCGCGACCGCCTGCTTGGGGTCGTGCTGGTCGTCCTCGACCTGTACCACGATGCGCTTGCCGAGCACGCCACCCTTGGCGTTCCACTCGTCCACCGCCAGTTCCACGCCGTGGCGCAGGTCGATGCCCATCTTGCTCTGGTCGCCGGTCATCGGGCCGGCCGCGCCGATGCGGATTTCGTTGGAAGACCTCGGGGTGCAGGCGGCGGTAGCGATCACGAGCGCGAGAACGAGACTCCACCCCACGTGCTGGAGATGCGAACACCTGATGGTCGGCCGGGTCGTCATCACGCTCCGAGTCGGATTCTCACGGCGCAAAACGGGGCTTACATTACACAGGAAGAACGGAACGTGTCAATCGCGCGGGTGGCTTCTCCGGATGGGGCGTAATGCTGATGGGACCAACGGAAGGTCGCGGCAAGGTGGGGGCGCTCGACGGCGTATACCCCGAGCGACGTCAGTGAACGGCCGTCGTGGGAAAAGCAGATTTATACGCAGGAGTCGACTATATTGCGTATAACCGAGCGACAAGATGAACGCCCTTCCCGAATCCACTCGCTTGATCTACACAGCTTCTCACGCAGTGCCTACATGGTCCGGCGCCGAGCGGTCGAGGACTTTCGTTTGTCTCCAAGCGGATCAAAGGCACGACCCAGTGGTACCTCCAGATCACGGCCGGCAACCGCAAGACTCAGCACTATGTCGGACCGGACTCCGAGCCCGTTCGTGAGTTGATCGCCAACGAACGGGCACTCTGGCGCGCATCGCGGCCCGATGCGGCGGAACGGGAGCGACTCGTCGCCATGTTGATCGCGGGTGGAGCCGCCACGGTCAGCGCGGTCGAAGCGCGTGTGTTCGAACTGTTGGAGCGCACGGGCGTGTTCGTGGTGGGTGGCGTACTGGTCGGCTCGCACGCGTTTGGCCTGTATGCCAACATGCTGGGCGTCTGAGGCGGTTCGGACCCATGATGTCGATATCCCCGGTGAGTCGCGTGTGGCCGTCGGCGTCCCGGATCGGCCGATGAACCTTCGCCAGGTCCTTGTCACGTCGGCACTCGGGTTCATCGAGGTGCCGGCGCTGGATCGTCGGTCGCCCTCGCCTCGACACGGTTTTGTATCCGGGGCCGGGAACTGAGCGTCGACGTGCTCACGCCGATGCGAGGCAAACCGTCGGAGACTCCCGTGCATTTGCCCGCGCTGGGCGTATACGCCGAACCGGTTCGCTTTCTGGACTACGTGATGACCGACGCCCAGCCGTCGGTCGTGGTGGCCCGATCCGGTATCCTGGTGAACGCCCCGTCGCCGGCTCGCTACGCGTTGCACAAACTTGTGGCGGCGCAACGGCGCCCGGCCGCGTTCCAGACGAAGTCGCACAAGGACCTTGATCAGGCCACGCAACTCATTCAACTCCTGGCCAGAGACCGCCCCGGCGACCTTCGCTGAGCATCGCGTTGACAGAGGTCGCGCGCTGACTCAACGGTAAACCGTGGCGATCTGTTTCGTGACTGAGCGACACGGGGAAAGTCGGCAACGACGACATAGTCGGACCCGACCGCTGCGAGCGAGCCGCTGACAGGGGAGTGCATCATCAATAATGCGGTGGCTCGTCCCAGGCGGAGCAAACGGAGTCAATCGTGACGACCCCGGGTGGACGCGGTCGGAGGTGGTGCAGGCCTGTTCGAGGAGGTTCCTCAGAAGGCTGCCTCAAGGCGGGTCAGAGCGAAAGTTAATTAGTTAACAACGTCCCCAATCGGTTCGCTGCGCACGGCGAGGCGCCTCGTCACCCGGCTGGAGGGCTCGATGCGAG
>JACXTT010006885.1_pt1 | contig 16144 bp, 19 predicted proteins | sample 9270951 | NCBI WGS metagenome assembly JACXTT01 (sample SAMN15532306, study PRJNA645909) | rock metagenome | isolation source: weathered quartz diorite | place: Puerto Rico | collected 2017-06-21 | reverse complement strand
AATACTTTACCCCTGATGAGGGCCTTGTCCGATACCGAGATTGGCACAGCGCTCAAAGGATCACGGGTCAATGTTTATGGATGGATCGTCCCTTCCTTCAACGCAAGCACCTCTCAGAACTCGAATATCCCCTTGACCTATCAGGTCGTTCCGAATAGTGCCCAACTATCTCAAGCCGTGTTTATCGTTGAGCGCGGTGTAGATACCGCCCAAACGAGTCGTCTCGATTGGGGGTTTCGCATAACCAATTTGTACGGCATTGATTATCGTTACACGGCGGCGAAAGGAATTTTGGGCGGACAGCTGCTCAATCGTAATCAGCTCTACGGCTATGATCCGATGGAGTTTTATGGACAGGTGTACGTTCCCTGGGTTGCTGAAGGGATGGTGATACGAGTTGGTCGGTTTATGTCACCGGCTGACATCGAAGCTCAGCTAGCACCCAATAATTATCTCGTTACCCATTCAGTCATGTTCTCCTATGATCCCTTTACGTTCACGGGCATCCTGGCATCCGTCAGGCTCAACGCTCAATGGACGATTGAACTCGGTGTTCATGGCGGAAACGATATGGCGGCGTGGTCTGATTCGGCCCAACCGAATGGTCATGCCATGGTCAAGTGGCTTTCGAGTGACAATAACGATGCCCTTTGGATTGGCGCCAATTCAGTGGGGACAGGCAAGTACACGAATGGGCATGACAATCTGCAACACATGGTCGGCGTGTGGTCCCACAAGTTCAATGATACGTTTCATATGATGTCCGAAGCGTACTATATCTACCAATTTGATGCCGCTAAAGGAGGGACCTGCATATTGGGACCCACACGACCGTTCGCGTCAGGCGGGGGATGTGGCCCGACCATCCCGGGCCTTTCCGATTCAATCGGCGCAGTCAACTATTTTCAGACCAAGGTGTCTGAGAGGGACTATGTGACGATCCGCAATGACGTGCTAGCCGATCTAAAAGGCCAGAGGACAGGATTCAAGACAATGTATTCTAGCCATACGATCGGCTGGTCGCATTGGCTCACCAACGCACTGATTGTGCGGCCCGAATTACGCTATGATCACAGTTGGAGTCGAGTGGCGCCCTACGATAATGGAACTCGCGGCGATCAATTTGTGTTTCTCACCGACTTCATCATTAAATTCTGATCTCTGAGGCTGCAGTTCAGTGCACGCTCGGGACTTCAAGGAGTTCCCGGAAGGGCCCCCACTCGGATATGTCTCCCATTCCGAAAGTAATAAACCGCACGAGCACGCTGTGCGAAAAGTGAGAATCACCGACAGAACGTTCAAACCGCTCTCTGTGTTCCAAGTGTGCGACGAAACTGAGTGTCGCTCTGTTCTCAGCCTCGTTGAGAGCGGTCCTATACCCCTCGGTCTGCCTCTTGCAGAAGCGCGAGGGATTGAGACCGTGTCGAGGCGACTTCGTGAGAGGATCTGTATTGGTTGAAGGCCTGTCATCCATTGAGTCGCGAGCTCAACAAATGGGGGGCTGCCATGTATCTGCGTTGGTTCAATTTTCTAGGATTTGCAATGTTGTTTTTCGGGCTCTTTCTCAATGAAGTAGTGTTCCTGAACGTATGGCATAACGCCAACCCGTCCTTAATTATGATCGCTCTCGCGTACTATGTCGTAGCCATTGGGCTCTCACTATGGGGAGGCACCAGACACCGGGAAGCTTAATGGACATTGGCTGTCTGCTCCACACACATATCGCATCGGTTTACAAATCTGTGAAAGGGGGTTGCTCAAGTCATTGAAGATTTTGGGCAATCCCTCGTTCCTTCCATCACAGGAGAAAAGGAGGGCTAAAGGACGAAATTTGAATTCTCCACAGTCTCTCAATTTCTGCTATTCGAACCTTTGAATTGCTCCTGGACCTGTTGGATGACTTCTTGGAACACTCGGCGAAGTGATGAAGCATCTCATCTGATTCACGGCGGAATCATCGAGGTTGTAAACAAAAAGGCGAGAGCCTTGCTCTGAGTCATTCTGGCCAACCTTGCTCTTGGCGGTTGTTCCGTGAGGTGTTTGAAGGTAGACGAAGGATGGAAGAGTGGGAATTGCCTTCGCCTCCACGCCGTCGATGATACCGATCTTTAACATCAGCACAATATTGTCGCGTTGCCTATTCGGCCAGATCGCGATATTGACCCCGAGGGAAACTCGATCACCCTTTCGATACGCATGATCCTGCCCAATCACACGATAGACCAACGTGCAGCCTTCCGTTATTCCGTGTGACTGAACGGGTTGACACTGAACTTGCACGGTTCCCAAAAGGGGAGATAGGTCAAGGGCGATGATTGGGGTAGATATACTTGCGAGGATCGCAACAACGATCATGCATATCCATTGCGGCATTTACTCTATCCTTTTTCGCCACTATAGACACGTATGGGCACCTATTCCCCAGCCGAGAGAAAGGGTGGGTTGATAAGTTGGATGATGAGTCTTGGAGGCAAGAAACCGGACCCTCCGCGCACCCTGAGGGGAGTCTGCGGGAGCAGCTGAGTCCTAAGTTGCAGAATTTATTGGTGGCGGTGGGCCGGATCGAACGGCCGACCCGCGGCTTATGAGAAGCATTAGGTAATTCTACTCCAATCAACACTGGATGACACCATACAACGGCAGACGCAGGCCTATCAAGGGTTTTGTGGCCTGCCGTTGTTCTTTGTGTCTTCCTGTGGTATCCCCTCACCGTGACTCTTTTTGGAATGGAACCGTGACAGAAACCGTGACAGAAATGGCTTGTTGATGGGTGGTAAAAAGGCATCTCGTGAGCAGGCTGCACGGACAGGCTTCAGGGTCACCATGCCAAATCGTCTTGTACGGGACCCTCATTTGGCAGGCCTTGTAGAGGAGTATGGGAGAAGCATCATAGGTAAAGCCCTACCTGATGACCCCACAGTTGCGAAGATAATAGCTTTGTCTGTGGGGGTTACAAAAATTCTCAGCAGTCTTCAGAGCAGTCCTCGACACTTGTCGGTTCCAGATGCACCATCATGGGAGGAGTTTTTACAAAATGCTAGAACGGTCTATCGAAACGCTCACCCACCAGGGAAGCGAGGTCGAAAGTTAACTATGGGTGACGCTCTAGTATGGGTTGCTCAATTGGAATACGACCTTAAACGCCAGCCTACCCGAAAAGAAATAATGACTCGCCTCGCTGATAATCAGCACTTTCCGAATACTGTTTCCGAACGGATAGCTGAAAGAATCGCCCAACTGTATGCTCGTCTGCTCAGCCGATATAGTTGGTACGGTCGTACGGAATTGCCATTGTCCAAAGAGGACGTGCAATGGCTTCGAAAAAATCTTACGCTGAAACAGCGTTCGTCGGACAATTGGTGGACTCAAATACTCGAACAGTGGCAACACGCGAAACTCGAGGCTACTGGTTTTTCCAGAGAGATTCGTGAGGCATTTTCACTGTCGAGCGAGGATTTAACAGAACAACGTAAGAAATTCGAAGCACTGCGGCTTCAACTCACCTTCGGCAAGCAATAAACCACTCACTTCGTCCCTCGTCCAAACCCTTCTACTCGGTTGCATCAATTCGTGACTGAAATACTGCAGTATTCTTCTGCAGAATTCCGTGATTTCATGGGCATCACATGCTGCATGGGGCGGCAGTGAGAACCTGGAGGTGTGTAGATGCGAAACGGGGAAGTTGGAATATCTGCTGAGCCACTGGAGACTGCTGTGGAGTTGGAAAGAGCAGGAATTGTGAAGCGCGGGTGCGCTTACAAACTCGCGAAGGCGGGGATCATTCCCTCGTATGCCGTTGGACCTAAGCAAACTGGTGTGAGATTTCGTCGCTCCGAAGTCCTAGCAGCGTTGCGACGGCCGATGGTGAAGAATTGAGGGGGAAATAACAACCGCCGGGGAGCTACAGCTCCCATAGCGGCTCAGAAAGGAACCAGTCGCAATGGAAACCATACATGAACTCCGATCATGCGGCAAAACGGAATTATCGCATGCATTCTTAGATGAACTGCCCGGGATGATTCAGACGATTGTGTGGGAATGGCAGCAGTCCGCTGTAGGTCCTTACTCCTTCAAAGAACGGCACTGGCTTCAGCAAGCGCATGTTGTTCTCGGCCATCTTCTGGAAATGCACGAGGAGGCTGTATGAGCGACATTCGTTCGGCAGCCCTCAGCTATGGGGAACGCGGCTGGTCCGTGATTCCTCTTGACGGAAAAGTACCTCTCATCGGGGAGTGGACCCACAAAGCCAGTACGGACTCGGAACAGATCCGTACCTGGTGGGGTCAAAAGCCCACAGCGAATGTCGGCATTGTCACCGGCGAGAAATCGCGCTTAGTGGTCCTGGATGTGGATCCGGGGAAGGGTGGGGATGATTCTCTCGACCAGCTGGAAAAACAATACGGCTCACTGCCTCTGACTATCGAAGTCATAACAGGCAGCGGTGGCCATCACTACTATTTCCAGCATCCCGGTTTTGTGCTCGGTAATTCAGCGGGGAAGCTCGGCCCAGGACTGGATATTCGCGCAGATGGGGGGCAAGTGGTGGCGCCGCCTTCAATCCATCCCGTAACGGGCAAAAGCTACGAGTGGGAAGGAGCGCACCATCCCGACGATATTCCCCCGGCTCCAGTCCCGGACTGGCTGCTTCGCCTTCTGACTGAGAAAGGCGAACTACTTTCTCCACCAACAGCCCAGACTTTCCACGCCGGAGGCCGGAACGATTCACTCGCACGAATCGCCGGGAAGCTCCGGCGCAATGGGCTGAGTCACACGGAACTGGAAGCCGTGCTACTTACCATGAACAGAGACCGGTGTCGGCCTCCATTGTTTGCTGATGAGGTGAGAAAAATCGCCGGGAGCATTGCCCGGTATCAGCCAGCGGAGAACGTAGCCCTTCCATGGCCGATCCTTGATCCGGCGGCCCTGCAGGGATTGGCCGGTGACATTGTTCGCATGATTGAACCCCATACCGAAAGTGATCCTGTTGCGCTCTTGGTGTCCTTTCTTGCTGAATACGGAGCCATGCTGAACCGTGGTCCGCATTTGGTTCTCGACGGCTCCTATCATCCCTTGCTGTTTTGGCCAGTCATAGTCGGGCAATCCTCGAAGAGTCGTAAGGGAACAGCCGGGAAACGCATTGAAACCTTGATGCGCTCCGCTGAGGAATCATGGGTCCGTGGAGAATGCAAAGGGACTCTTTCCAGTGGAGAAGGCCTTGCCTATGCCGTGCGTGATCCTGTGTATGAACAGATCCCGGTGAAAGAAAAAGGGCGACCGACAGGGGAGACTACCGAGGTCTGCGTTGACAAAGGCCTTGAGGATAAACGGCTCTTTCTGGTGCAAAGCGAGTTCGGGGCAGTGTTGAAGATCATGGCGCGGGAAGGGAATTCCCTGTCTGGTGTTCTCCGTGATGCCTGGGATGGGGTGACGTTGGCGCCGATGACCAAAAGAAGCCGGGTGAAGGCCACAGACCCCCATATCGGCATCGTGGGACATGTGACCAGGGATGAACTCTTGCGCAACTTGACGGATACCGAAATGGTCAACGGCTTCGGAAATCGCTTTGTCTGGGTCGCTGTGCGCCGGTCAAAAGAATTGCCTTTTCCAAGTGTCCCGGTTGAGTCCGACCTCTCAGCGCTGACAAGAGAGATTCGGAAAATGCTTCCAATGTCTCGTGCCTGTGGTGGATTGACGCTCTCACCTACTGCCCGTGACTGTTGGGTTGAGTGCTATCACGAACTCTCGGCTGATCGCCCCGGCATGGCCGGCGCTTTGCTCGGTCGGGCGGAAGCGCAAGTGATGCGATTGGCTGGCCTCTATGCCGTCTTGGATGGTCAAAGCATGATTGACCGGGGTCACCTGAAGGCAGCGATGGCCCTCTGGGAATACGCGGAAGCCTCAACGCGCATGATTTTCGGAGATGCCCTCGGTGATCCTGTGGCCGATGCTATCCTGAAGGCGATACGCGGCAGAGGGGAGATGACGGACTCGGAGATTTCCGACCTCTTTAAGCGGCACAAGACGGCAGCGGAACTTGAACGGGCGAAGGGAGTGTTGTTCGAGGCAGGGCTAGCCCATTGCATGACGGTCGAGACAAGCGGGCGGTCCCGGATTGTCTGGCAGCCAGGTGCAAAAAAAGCGAATTAAGCGAAGGAAGCTATCTCCTTATTTCGCTTTTCTCGCTTATTTCGCGATGGAGTAATCATCTCTTACGCAGGAGATCACATGGACCAAAAAATGAACGCCACAACGTCCACCAGACAGACCGGCAACCGCGCTCGAGTCCGCCGATATCGTACCTATCATCGCAGAATCGATTATGTCCCGAGTCCGGATGTGTTACCGATCATTTATCATTACCTCAAGGTCGGAACCGATCCGTGCCTGGCAGGCGTGATCGATTACCTGGTCCGGACAGGACATCGAGCCATTACCGGAAATGGGGAGAAGTGATGGGACGACAACGCGGGTTCTTGCCGCCAGCCCTGTGTCAGCAATGTGGAAAGCCGCCTGAGCTTGGTCAGACGTTATGGCCCGGAGACCTGTGGCGGTGTTTAGCCTGCCGAGAGACTATCGTACCCGGCAAGGACACCCTCTCGAAATCCATGTTCAAGATGACGGAATTTCGACAGGAATGGAACGTGGCGCGTGCCCTCGAAGCTCAGGGGGAGCCGGCTCAAGCAGAACATCATCAGGCTGAATGGGCGCGACGCCTTGCAGCCGAACTCCGCAAACAAGGCATGGCGCGCAGCAAAGAACTGGCTCAAGCGAAGGGTGAGGCGATTCCTCCAGAGGGCAATCACCCGTTATATGACACGCTGACCGTTCCGGACTTAGCTTCGGTCGAAGCCTCGTTTGAACGCGCTCGCCTCTTGCTCGCGTCTGGACCGAATGTGGCGGCCATGGGGATAGATGCATCAGACACCATCCAAGCCAAAAACAGTCTAGAAAAGATGCAAGCTCATCAGCTGGCGGCGACCCATGCCGTGATCATGGAGCAGCTGGGGCAGGTACACATCCGTGGAGATGGAAGCACCAATGCGAAACGGCTCGCCGCCATCGCTCGGTGCTTAACCGCGTATCAACAGGGACTTCTCACCTTGAAGAAGCTGCGACAGACTGGGAATCAGCGGATTCTCGTGCAGTACATGAATGTGAGCGATGGAAGTCAGGCTATTCTGGGCAATGTGATCAAAGCCTCTGGTCAGAAATAAACCGTGTGTCCTAGTTCTCGTTTCGTGCGACAGGAGCCATACGTGTGGGCTGACAGGAAAACGTGAGAACCGTCTGTACAAAGGCTTCAATGCCTGGTGCTGACGAAGAGCGAGGACCTGCCACATTCAAGATGTGGATCTGGTGCTGACTCACAAACTCGGTCAGCTTATTCTCCCAGTCCTCATTGGGACAGACATGCAACCACGGACGTCCTCGCTTCATGGCCTGGTGAGCTGTCAACAGACTGCCGCCCGCGAGTTTCTTCGTGAGTGTGATAATCAGCGTGGCATCGCTATCGCGTACATTCCACTTCGTGCGCTGTCTGTAATGCCGTTGTGGCGTTTCTTGAAGCGCATACTCCGTCGAGATTACTCCATCCTCTGCGCGACGGCCCTTGGGGCACCAACCGCCATGGGGAATCTGATGCGTAATGGCCCAGTCTAGGGCAGCCCGATCGGCGCCGGTCTGTCCACCGGAGAGGAGTTTTTCAATCTGCCATTCCATTCGTTCATCGACCTTGGCGGGGCGGTGCTGTTCCGGTAACCGCTCTTCAACCTGATCCATCAGTGCCACCATGGCCTCTGGGGAAGGGAAATGGGAGCGCCGGGTGTGCCACTGCTCGTAGACGTTCGTATAGAGTTCCTGCCAATCAAATCCATGGTTGGCCGCTTCCCGCAGGGTATCCCGTAAGGCAGTGACCTGGGCGTCCCGGTATCCATTTATTACAAAGGAGGCACTGCCCGCGATATTCGAGCACTGCATCGCCCAATAGACTTTTTTCTCTGGATTCCAGAAGTCCGACACTTCCAAGCCTTCTCAATAGCAGTTGGTGAACGTAGTCGACCCCACCCGATTGCTCGTGCAGTTTTTCCCATTGCTGTAATTATGGAAGGTTGTCCCGCCGATCGACTGATGCGTACTCGTGGTGCCGTCCTGCCAGGTGCCAAAGGTGGTGTTCCCAATCTGATTCGTGGAGCCACTCAAGCTCGGCGTAGAGCCGGAATAGATATCGGTGTTTCCGATCCGGCTCCGCGTGGTGCTGCTGCCATCACTGAACGTGTAGAAATCTGTGTTTCCAATGGACTGCCGCGTCCCGCTCCGCCCTTCGGAGTTAAAGAAGGTGGTGTTGCCGATGTCGGTGCTGGTACCGGATTGGGCTATGACGACACTGGGAATGAGCAGGAGGAGGAGAAGTAAGAAGGGCATGGGGACACCTCCATGAAAATCCAACTTCTTTTTAAACGTCGTCATATTATCATATTCGTGGAGGCTACACAGAGGTGGAGATTATTTGAAAGCCTATCTGTAACAGACGGTCATCGATCGGCGAAGCTAGCGTTTGCTTTTGACTTGAAGGCGCTTTTCAAGCTCCTCCAACCTGAGCAATATCTTACCAATTACTACATCCAGTGAGTCGAAGCGTTCGACAAAGCCGTTTTGGTTTATTTGGTCGTGAACATTATCTTTTGAGTCCACCTGAGCCGTTGAGTGATCGGGTGTTTTTGTTTGCTGCTCCAGCTGCATGGTTCGCTGATGGAGGAGGTCCTGTCCGACCCGAAGCGCCTGTACCTGATTGAGCACTTTCTCGATCTCGCCTCGTAGCAATGGCAATTCGTGTTCGCGTAGAGTGGCAATCTCCTGACTTTGCCTGGCGCGTGTCTGTGCTAGCTGTTGCTGTAAATCTTTTTCGGCTTTTCGCAAGTCAGCCTCTCCTGCGACGCATCCACTGAGTAAGATCATGACACCCATAGGAAGAAGAGGTATTGGTCGGTTCTTTACACCTGATCTATCTGCGGGCATCGGATGGCTCCTTCTCGATTGGATTGTTCAGCGAATTTCGAGCAATTTGTTTTTTGCCAGGTTGGCTTCCTTAGATGCGGGAAACTCTTCGAGGACCCGTTTCAGATATTTTTGCGATTTCGTAAGGTCCCCCATTTCTGCAGATGCCAAACCGATCTTGAACAATGCCGATGGTACCTTTTGGTTGCCAGGATATTCTGTCACGAGAGATTCCAACATCTGGATGGCATGAGCGTAGTCTCTCAAATTGTAATAAGAGTGGCCCAACCAATAACGTGCACTCGGAACCAACGAAGAGCCGGGATAAATCTTAATGAAGTGCTGAAATTTGGATACGGCGTCTGCATACTTACCTTTGAGAAAATTGTCATAAGCCACGTTGAACGACGCGGTAGGCATGGTTAGCGATTGAGTATTTACTCTGGCGTCACGAGCGCCATTACGCGCTTCTTCGCCCTTTCGACGAGCCTCTTCAAGAGATTCGGCTTCCGTATTTGAGGACGGTTGTCTTGCCTGTTCCAATCGTTCTCGCGCCTGTTCTTCCTGCTTTAAAAGAAGCGCTCGTATCTCCTCCTGCCTGAGACGTTCCGCAGCTAGGACTTGACGGTCTTTCTCTATGACTTGCCGTTCTGCGACAAGAGCCCGTCGTTCCGCTTCCAGCAGAGCTCGTTCTTTTGCCTCTAACTTTTTGGAATAGCACCCAAGCAGGTAGGTGAACTGCTTCGCGGCTTCTCCAATTTCTGCTGTCTCAAGTTCCTTCCTTGAAACAGCCTTTTCGTAGCGGACTCCGTGAGACTCTAAGAACAGCTTGGCCACAGCATCTTTTACTGCAAAATTGACATTCTGCGGAATATCTCCGGTGATGCGTGCCATCGCTACAGCGTCTAGTTTGCTGACTATAACTCCTACAACCTTCCCACCCCTGTCCAGCAGCGGCCCACCACTATTTCCCGGTTGTACGGGGACTGTAATCTGATAAAGGCCCGTATCATTACCGAGGCCCGCTAAGGCACTCACGGTGCCGGTTGTCACGGTGGCTTCAGACGCAAGCAGTCCATGCAGGGGGTAGCCAACAGCGATCACCCGATCACCTGCACGAATGTTACGGCCTTCACGAAAGGAAGCGACTTTCGGCAGCGGCTGAGACAATTTGACAATGGCTAGATCGTTTTTCTTGTCCGTGGCCACAATGGCGAGCTCTTTCTGTTCGCCCTCGATAGTGATTCGAAGCGATGGACAGTTCTCCACTACATGCTCATTCGTGAGTATGTGGCCCTGACGGCTGACGACGAATCCGCTCCCGCTGCTTGTGAGGCGGGCAGCTCTTACCTCTTTGGAATCGTCATAACTGGCACCCATTGTTGGTGTCCATTCACGGGCGAGCCGCTGTGCTTCGGCAACCTGAGTGGAGGACATTCGTCTCTCAACCTGATTTCGATTCTTGACGGCACGTTCTCGGCTCTCTTGATCCGTGGCGGCTGAGGCCGAAAGGTTGTACCACTTGTGAGCTTGCACATAATCCTGCGGAGTCCCTACTCCGTGCTCATGCATGACACCGAGATTATTTTGAGCTGATTTGTTTCCCTGGCTCGCTGCTTTCGTGTACCAGTGAAGGGCCTGTTGGTAGTCCTGAAGAACGCCATTCCCATTGTCATAAGCGAGGCCAAGGTTGTACTGGGCGCTAGAATCTCCCTGCTCGGCAGCCTTTCTAAACCATTGCACAGCGTGGACGTGATCTTGGGGGAGGCCTTCTCCATTTGAATACATGACACCCAGCCTGAACTGCGCGTCTACATCTCCTTGGTCGGCAGCTTTTCGGAACCACTGTGCTGCTTGTTCATAATCTCTCGGGATACCTCTCCCTTTCCAATACATGCGCCCCAGATTAAACTGCGCCTCTGCGTGTCCAGTTTCGGCGGCCTTGGTATACCAGCGGCGGGCTTCCTGGTCATCTTGCGGAACTCCGTATCCAAAGTCATGCATAGCGCCCAGGTAGAACTGCGCACGTGCGCGAGTATGCTCAAATCCTGGCCCGTAGGTATCGGCCCAGTATTGGCGGATCTCTAGATCCGTTGCCCCTGCACGACGCGCAGGAGGACCCACCTCTTTCATGAATTCTTCCAACGAAGGACAGCGGGAACAGTCCCGATCCGCAATTGCAGTAAACTTCTCTAAGGCTATTGAGTAGTTTTTGTCCTCTAATGCCTTTAAGGCGTCTTCAAATGCGGTCGCGCTTGCGAGAACGCTAGTGGTAAGCAACAGAATCAATGACAGGAAGATGGGTCTCATGGCGGTTCACTAACGAATTGAAACAAGCTCACAAGAAGCTTCTGGTGCATAGAAACCCATCAATCAGCTGCTATTCCATGGTCGGCCTTATTTCACCCTCGGTAGAATACCCTTCCGCTCTAACTCCTGAAGCCTTGCTTCGGCCAGTTCAATCAAAAAATCCTTGACGCTCTTCCCTTCGTGAGCTGCCGCCATTTTGACCTTCCGCATGAGATCGCGGGGGATATCCCGGAAGTTCCACGCGCCGGTGTCTTCTGGTATTTCTCGTGCCATAGCGTGGGAATCTATCACTCTTCTTGCAGAAGCGTCAAATATCAGTTGACATAGTTTACTATCACATGATAGTAAACTTATCAGACGAAAGGGGGTGATGTCATGAAGATGGTACGACTGTTGATTCAAGTACCGGAGCCGATCAAGGCGCAATTGGATGCTTTGCGGGTGGAAGGCACCACGGCAAGCGGGTTCATTCGGCACTTGCTGGAAGACCATTTCAGACGGGCTCCGAGGGTGAGCCGGAAAGGACGGTGAGCGATGGCGCGAGCGGGGCGAAAAGATCGAGGCTTGCTGAGTAAGCCGGACGCGACCGGCAAGCCGGTGTGGTTTGTCCGGTTGTATCACGAAGGCCGAGAACGACGATTCGGAAGTTTCCCCAACAAGACGAAGGCGCGAGAGTTTTACGAGAAGGCGAAGCTCGAACAGAAGGAAGGCCGGTTTTTCCCCGAACGGTATCAGATTGGTGGGTATGCGAAGCTGGCCGAGGTGCTGGAGGAATACTTGGCAGCCTTTACAGGCCGATCGGAGCGAGATGAACGTCGCTACAAGAAGACCTGGTTGGAGCTGCTGCCCGAAGTGCGCCTCAACGCGATCACTCCGGCCCTCTTGGAAAGTTTGAGGGGGAAATTGTCGGACGGGGGCCGGAGTCCCCAGACCGTGAATCGGTACATGCAGTTCTTGCGGCGGGTGCTCAGCAAGGCGGTTCGGGATGGCAAATTGGCGAGTAATCCAGTCAGTCGGATCAAGATGTTCAGGGAACCGGCAGGCCGATTGCGATTTCTGTCGCCCGAAGAGGAACACCTGCTGTGCTCGGCGGTGGGTCCTGAGTTCGCTCCCTGGGTTCGCTTGGCCGTTCTCACGGGCATGCGACAAGCCGAACAGTTTAGCTTGCGGTGGGAGCATATCGACTTTGACCGGGGGTTGATTACCTTGCCTGCGACGAAGGCCGGGGGTGTGCAATATGTGAAGCTGAATGGAGAAGCCAAGACGATCCTGCGAGAGTTGGACACGACGGTAGCTAAGGCCCAAGCCGTGGCAGAAGCCGAGGCCATTGCCGGGAAACAGAAGACGGTGGCTTGCCGGTCTCACTGGGTCTTTCCCAGCGAGAATCCTGACACGCACGTGGACCCTCGGAACTTTTACCGTCGAGTGTATCTCCCTAAAGTAAAGAAAGTGGGGCTGGACGGTGTGACGTGGCACACGTTGCGGCATACCTTCGCCAGTCGATTGGCCATGAGTGGAGCCACGGAAGCCACGATTGCCGCTCTGTTGCGGCACAGTTCCACGGCCCTGGTGAGACGGTACGCTCATTTAAGTCCATCCCACTTACAAGAAGCCGTTGAGAAGGTGGCTCGGTTTGGGAGAATTGAACAACCGGTTGAGCCACTCAAAGAAGGGCTGAAGCCCGTGGCGAAGGGAGAAGGGGAGTCAGAAAAGCAAAGTTGTGAGACTGTCCTCGAACCGTCCGTTTCAGTTCCAACCGTGACCGGAACCGTGACGAGTGGGCAAGGGCTATGAGCAGCCGAGTGATAAGTTGCGGGATTTATTGGTGGCGGTGACCCGGATCGAACGGGTGACCCGCGGCTTATGAGTCCGCTGCTCTGCCAACTGAGCTACACCGCCACGCCAAAGAAATTAACGGGTTACGATGTAGGAGTCAAGGTGGATTCGTGCACTGTGCCTGTGTTTGTGCCCGTCAGCGCTCGCGCAGCATTCTGCAGATCGCTCGGACTGACGATATGATACCGGTCAAACACGGCTCGGGTTTGGTGTCCGGTGATCTTCATGGCGACACGTTCAGGGACGCCAAGGTTGACCATATTGCGAACGGCCGTTCGTCGTAAATCATGGCGCAGCATCCCAACTAGACCGACCTTCCCAAGGGCGGTGTACCAAACCTTTCGAAAATCCCGCCGCCGATCGCCTTTATGTCTTCCGGACAAGTGGGGAAATAAGTGTGGGGTGACGCGATTGAGTTGTCGTGCAATCGTTTTCACGCGCTCGACTTGGGCGCTCAAGAGCGTCCGCAGTTCTGGCGTGAGATATACCAACCGTCCATCGGCATTCTTTGTGGTGCCGGGTTCAAGACGCAGTGTCCCGGCCTCGAGGTCGAATTGCGAGAGGGTAAGAGTCAAGACTTCACTCTGCATCCGCCAGCCATAGGTGTAGGCAATGGTGACGGCCGCTTGCAAATCTGGTGGGAGTTGCTTCCGAACGGCAGAAAATTGCTCTGGCTCAAAGAAGCCTTGGCGGGGAGGGGCTTCCTTCAAGCGATGAATCACCGGTACTCGCTGTAATTTTCCATGCTCATAGGCCAATCGAAGCATGCGGCCCAAAGATGACAGCTCGCGGTTAATGGCTCCGTTCGTGACGCCTGCGGCTTGCCGGGCTTGCACATAACGCTCTACATCAGGTCCGCCAATCGTTGAGGCTCGGCGCCCGCTAAAGAACGGCTTGAGGGCTTTCAAACGAACGTCGGCTTCTTTCACGTTCCGACAACCTGTCACTTCATAATGGCGGCGGAGATCCTCGGCGAGTTCGTCATAGCGAATGCGATCCATACGAGGAAGGACCGCTTGACCGACTGCTACCCGGCCTTCTCGGTCTTTCAGGAATCGCTCTGCTTCCTTCTGCTTCGTGGTGCCGGCGCTCTCTCGAATCGGGCGCCCACCTGAATAATATTTGATCCAGAAGACGTTGCCGCGTTTATACAGCATGCCCATCACAGGTTCTCCTTTCGTGAAGGTTGAAGTCTAGAGGACACTCCTTGCACTTAGTTAGATTTTCTCTCCCTCCAAAGCCCTATAGAGGCTTCGCTGGCGGATCTGACACAATGCGCCGCTCTCGACCGACAGAAAGGATGGGAACGAATGCAACTTGCAAAAGAAGTCAAAAGCTTCTCCGTGGCCTGTGAACATATTCTCGCCGCCATTGCCCAGAATCGACCCCTCACGCATGATGAAGCCCTCATGATCGAATATTACTGTGTGGAAGTTCTTGCCAAGATTGCGCCTCGGCTATCCAAACCGACTGAAGCCAGCCATAATGGCGCGACAGCTCCTACGCAATAAGCACGGGCGCCCGTTCCGATCCATCCTCCATCACTATCCCGGCCACTCCTGCCCCTTGTCCTGATGGACCGCAGAGGCTGTCGCAAGGGTCACGTTCTCGAGCATCGGCACAGGCGTGAGACTCCCGAGAATCCGCTCCGCATGCTGATCCAGGGCCTGCCGGACCGGTTCAACCGACAATCGGGCATAGATCTGGGTCGACGTAAGGGACGAGTGATTCAAGACCTTCTGAATGACCGGCAAATTCTGGCCATCAATCGCCAGCCAGCTAGCCGTGGTGCGCCGGAGATCGTGAATCCGCACATCGTGCAAGCCGATCCGCTTACGAATCTTCCGCCACGCATGTTCCACGCTCGTGACGGACCATTGGCGCGATTGGTGGCCATTGTTGTTATTCGGTTCGGACGGAAAGACCCACTCATTGATACGCGGGAATCGCTGAAACAGGGCCAGCAGCCGAGCCGGGATGGGGACCGTATGCGGCACGCCGGTCTTGGTCGTCGGCTTATGCCAGAGCCCCCGCTCCAAATCCACGTGAGTCCATTGCATGAGCCGCGCTTCATCCCGCCGGCAGCCGGTGAGGATCAAGGTGAGGAAGTAGGTTTGGTTACGCAAAGGTTCCTCGCCGATCGAGGCGAGGACATACGGCATTTCATTGGTTTGGAGAAACCGCTCCCGTGACCGCTTGGGAAATTTCTTGATGCGCGAGGCCGGATTCTTCCCCTCATAGACTTCCCAGTCGCTGGCTTTCACATATACGGCATGCAGCTGCTGTAAGGCGAGATTGGCGCCGTGAGGCCCATTCGTCTTGGCAATGTCGTGGTACCACTCAATCACCTGGAGCCGTTTCAATTCCGCGAGTTCAAAATGCCCCAGCCGTCCGACATACTTCTGCAATCGGCGGCTGGTGCCCAAGCTATTCTTGAGGAAGGCGACGTGGTTGCGGTCGTAGATCGTGAGGAAGTCGCCGATGGTCATGCCACAGGCCTCGGGTTCCGTTTCCTTTTGACTTTCGGCAGCCCACGCTCGACCGCCTCCTCGAGGAGTTTGATCAGAGGGATGCCCGTCCGCCGAGACCATGCGTCATATTCAGCCTTTTTCTCCCGTGACAACATTCGATACGCTCGCATCAGAATCTGCTCAATCGTCAAGTTCTGGGAGATGTCGACAATGTTATTCTCCGTCTTGACAACCGGCATGGTCACCTCCGTGTGTTCTGAACGTATGCACCTAAGATGAGCGAGGGGCCGTATCACCCCTCGCGTCACCGTTTTCCCGTTTTTTCAGGAAGCAACCTTCAGAATGGTCGGAGAAGAGCGAAGTCCAGTTATGAAAGGTACGGCTGTCGCCTCCTCGAAAAGCTCCTGGGGGTAGGATACATAGTCGCCTAGTTCGCCACGGTCTTACAAACCGAATTACACCTCTTCAATTATGCGTTCCATAAGGGCGGCACGCACCTGTTCCCCGGTATCCGTGCCCAGAGTAGAGGGGCT
>JACXTT010006884.1_pt1 | contig 16145 bp, 11 predicted proteins | sample 9270951 | NCBI WGS metagenome assembly JACXTT01 (sample SAMN15532306, study PRJNA645909) | rock metagenome | isolation source: weathered quartz diorite | place: Puerto Rico | collected 2017-06-21 | reverse complement strand
GTGCCAGTAATGGGTAATGGTATTACCAGGAAGCTCTTCAAGCCAGCCAAAATAGGTGCCGGCCAATGGCCTGTGGTCATGATCGTTAAATATGCTAACGATCACTTCATTCGATAAGCTTTTTGGATTAGACGGGTCATGTTTAAAGCGGCTGTATTTTTTGGACTCTTTATCATAAAAAATCAGTCCGCCGCCGTTGGTACCAATCCAAAGATTTCCTTTTGCATCTTCGACAAAGCAGTCGACATCGTCATAAGGCAAGCTCGTGCTGTTAGAAAGATAATGTTTGATAAGCGGGAACTGAATTATGCCCTTATGGAAATAGCTTACCCCCTGCTTGTATGTACCGGCCCAGATAATTCCGGTATTGTCTTTATACATTTCAACACAATCACCGCTCAGGGATTTGACATCGTCTTCTTTATTAAGCAGGTAAGTGATCTTGTGGGTTTGGGCATCGACGAGGTTAATGCCGCCGTGATCCGTGCCGATCCAGATATTATTATCATTTCCCTGAACTATACTGTTGATTACGTTGGTATTCAGGCTTATCTCCGGGGTGTCCTTACCGTAGTGCGCTAGAGCTTTTGTTTCGGTGTTATAGGTATAAACACCCTCGAATGTCCCGGCAGCGTATATCCAAAGGTTCAGGTCGCTGCCTAATATGGCCGAATAAGCTTCGGGGCGGTTTTTGGATACCCTGTTTAAACTAAAGTCTCTTGAAATCAGGCGGTTGGCGCGAATATCCAGTTCATCAATCACACCATCGCTATAAATGAACCAGACTTTATTGTTCCCGCCATCAACTACATCCGTCACATTATCGGAGTGCAATACGGCAGGGAAATTTGCGAGAATGCTGTAGGACTGTGTTGTTTTAGTGTGCGTATTATAAAGATATATGCCTTTATTATTCGTCAGGAACCAAAAGTTACCGCTATTATCCTTTCTTATCGTCGTCAGCTGATCTGTTGGAACTTTATAGCGGGATAACTGCTGCAATAAATCACTAGCAAATGATTCAGTATTGGAATTATAGACACTTATACCGCTATGAGTATACAACCACATGCTCCGGTCCGGACCTTCCTCAATACGCATCACATTGTTATCGATCAGAGAATTCGGATCGCCAGGCTCATGCTTGAATACCTTGAATTTATAGCCATCGTACCTGTTTAATCCGGATGTGGTACCGAACCACATAAAGCCATTGGCATCCTTAAAAATGCAGCTTACGTGATTATTGGAAAGACCGTTGGAGATATCGAGATGTGAAAACTGGTAAATATTTTTTTGCGCATACAAATACTGATGCACGGCAAAAAACAATAGAACGGCTATAATAATCCTGAAACGCATAATCAATAATTGGCCCGGCAGTATCCAGGGAGCGGATACTAATCCACTAATATATCAATAATTGTATATTAAACAATTAATTGGCGAAAATAAATTTCACCGATTAATGTATTAGCGCGTAATTAAGGAAATCTGAACACTCGTTGGTTTTGTACCAAAAGCAGGCCCGCCCCAATCAGTTTCATCGCCGTTAAGTATGCGCAACGGTTTAAATGTTCCGTTGTGATAGCTTCCTTCTTCTGCTTTAAGAAATTGCCAGGCCTTGCCGGTGTTTTTACCTGTTGGATGAAAAGTGATATGACAAAGTGAACCGATCAATATAAACCGATTTTCACCTAACACAACGATCATCATTTTTCCAAGAGGCTCTTTATTCTGAAACTTCTCTCCTCCGTCGCGAGTACCGAACGTTACCACAGCCTGCCAAGCACCCAGGTCGATAGTTTGATCCGCATGGTCTTCATGTTCAACGACTGCTTTTACTTTTCCTTCAAACGACCATTTTGCCAATTCAGGCATCATCGGCGATAGCACTTCATAATCCTGTGCGAAAGGCGCGAGTTCCTCTTTCAGTTCCGCTTCAGTTGCTCCTCTTCCATTATCATCTATACCAAACGGAGAAAACCCGATACCCCCATGCGCAACAACATCATAGAGGTACCGTGCTTTATCAGGACTTAAGCCCGCTTCGGGAACAAAGAGCGCATTATCCGGGCGATCGTACAATTCGATCACTTTTAATATCCGCTCGCTTCCTGAAAGGTAAATATCAGGCGCGACCAGGTCAATTGCAGGGGCAGCGGCTTTCCATATCGGGATCACATTGTCTGTCGGACCGCCGCTTTCGTAATTGGTCGCCGGCGGGTTGGTCAGCGGATCGCGAAGGGCAGCGTTTGTGTACATAGGCAATGGGTATTCCTTTTTACCTGCAGCGGCCACCTGTCCGATAAAACGGGAGATGGACCATGCCTGGAAATATTCGTCAGCTCTGTCGCCAAATACTTTGGACCATGTACCTTCTGAGCCAACGGGTACATTTAATGCTTTTAGCACTTCGGGTTTTAACAATTCGGTTGGGACAGATTCTTCAAATAACTTTTGAACCGTGGCAGAATAATCGCGCACACTTCCCCATGAGCCTGATTCATTCTCTACCTGCAACATGATCACCGTATGTTGTGGGTCTGCTTTTTTCAGGTAACGCATCACGGTCGAAAAAGCATTTATATCGGCATCCAGTGTAGCTTTGATATGCGGCGACGGTGAATCGATGGGTTGCCCATTTTTCCCTGTGATATTTGGATATTTTGCCGGTTCCAGCTTCATCCATTCGGGCATGTAATGGCTGCTGCCGTTTTTCCAGGTGGCGAACCAAAGCAATGCCAAACGTACTTTATGCTGACGTGCCTGGGTAAGCAAGGTGTCGATAATAGAAAAATCAAACTTCCCATGCTGTGGCTCTACCTGCTCCCAATAAATGGGAACTTCCAACGTATTGGCATGCATTAATTTTACAGCCTGCCAAACTTTGGGCATCATTCCCGGCCATCCACTTGAATTATGAGCTTGTCCACCCAACATCAGGAAGGGTTTGCCATCTACCAATAGTGCATGGCGATCATCCTTCTCTATTATTTTAGGAATGGGGTTGGACGCTGTCTGGCTAAATGCATTTCCACACCATACCGGTGCAAGGCAAAAGAGTATAACTTTTGTCAGTTTGATCATCACTATATAGATATCTTAATTTAATCGATACTTACAGATTTGCCATTGTGGCCTTGCCAGAGTACTGTATCACCTTATCAATTTTTTGTGCAACAGTAACGCCTGTACCTTTGCCTTTGCCAACCAACACCACATTAAATGTATGATGTTTTAGCATACCCGGGAAATCCCCCCTGGTATCGGATATCATCAGTTGATGGGTTTTATCCTTCCAGGTGATGGTGAAATTAGCGTAGGCTCCTTTTTCGTAATTGTAATTGTCGTTCTCGTCCTCATACATTTTGAAAGAACCATCAGCACCGGGATAAATACGTAGTTCGATCTTATCAGCAGGTTTTTGAGTGGCATATTCCATTTCTGGCCCCATTGGGATAATTGAGCCTGCTTTGATGTAAAGTGGCATAGTAGCTATTGGCGCAGAAGCGTCGATTGTCTTTCCGCCATTCAGTGCCTCGCCGGTCCAGAAGTCGTACCATTTAGTATTTGGCAGATAAACCTTCCTTTCCTTCTCGCCTTGTGCCGTTACCGGGTTCACCAAAAATGCGGGACCAAACATATACTGGTCAGGGATACTATAAGTATTAGGGTCTTTTCTGAAATCAAAAGACAGTGAGCGCATCATGGTGTAATTATCAGTAGTTACACGTCCGGCCAACGAGTAGATATAAGGCAGCAGCCTGTAGCGCAGGTTATCGTATTTCAGCAGGATGGCTTTGGTATCGGCGTCCCAGTTGTCGGAGAATAATGCGCGCTCGCCCTTGCCATGAATCCGGAATATAGGGCAGAATGCACCAAACTGGAACCAGCGGGTAAACAATTCTCTGAATTCGGGTTTTGACCAATCCGGAGCTTTCCAATGGTATTGATAGCCTCCGATATCCGATGTCCAGTACGGTATGCCCGAGGCGCAGGCATTAATGCCTTGTGGCACTTGCTCCTTGAACGCGGTGAACGAGCAAAAAATATCCGACGACCATAACGTGGATGCGTTGCGCTGAACACCTGCGAAAGATTGCCGTGCCAGGAAGTAGGCCCGTTTACCCGGGATATCTTTACGCCAGCCCTGATAAATCCCCTTGGTATGCTCAAGTGAGTAGGTATTAAAATAATCTATCCCCTTGCCCGAATAGAATGTCGCCTGCCTGCGATCATCCAGCAGGGTTCCATTATCCGGCTCGCATTGGTCTATCCACCAGGCATCCCAGCCATAACGTTTCACCAAACTATCGCGGGCCTGTTGCCAGTAAAGATCGCGCGCATTTGGATTGTGTGCATCATAATAAGTATCAAAAGTATGGGAAACGACGTTGTCCCAGGTAATACTGGTCAATCCGCCCATTTTATCCAGGGCATCATAGTCTTTAGTGCCCTTGCCAAACACCGGCCAAATGGAGATCATGCCGTGAATGTTTGCCTTGTGCAACTCATCCACCATTGCTTTGGGATCAGGGTAACGCTCCGGTTTCATTACGTGCGAACCGATCGGCAATGGGTCCCAATAGTACCAGTCCTGCACGATTACATCTACGGGGATATGATTGTCGCGGTATTTATCTTTAACGGATAAAATTTCTTTCTGACTCATATACCTGTCCTGCGACTGGAACAACCCAAATGCCCATTTAGCATACATGGGCGCTTTGCCGGTTGCAGTGCGATAGAGGTTGATGATCTGGTCGAAATCAGGGCCGTAGAAGAAGTAGTAATCTACCTGCTTACCGCTTTCGGACACATATTTAAATTTGGTATTGTTATCTACTATACCATAAAAGTTAGAGGCCGAATAATTGTCCCACATCAAACCATAACCATTTGTAGATAAAAGCACAGGAATAGCCCCTGTCATGTACCGGATAGCAAGGTCCTGGTTGCGGCCTTTGTAGTTGATGGATAAACTATCTTCAGGGTGACAGCCTAAACCATAAAGCGCCTCATTTGAAGGCGAGTTGAACCCGGTGCTGACATTATAAGTATTGATACCGGCAACGGTAGCGGCCTCCATGGTTTTGTTTTCGGAATCTTCTGAGGTAATGGTTTCACCTTTCAGATTTTTATAAGTGATGGCGTTGGTGGCCTTGTTAACGACAATCTTTAACCGTTGCGTAGTGATCATATAATCTGCTTTATCCTGGTCGAATTTAAAAGTCGTTGGCTGCCATTTGTGATCGATAATTAACGAGTTGAATTTTGGAAACTCGTCAAAAACGGTGTATTTCACTTCAATCACATCGTCTTTGCAAATCACAATTTTCATCAGGCCTTTATCGAGCTTAAAGACAACTTCGTTTGATTTAACCTGGTACGACTTGATGGCTGCGAAAGAATTTATTGCGTTGAAGAACACAAAGACGGCCGATAAAGAAAATAGTTTTAAAAAATTTAGTGCAGTAGTTTTCAATCTCATTTTTTTGATCCTGTTATTACGGATTTATACCCTAATTATTTAATGACAAACTGTTTATTAACAGGAGTTGCAAAAAAATTCTTGCCATCCCGCAATTGGTTTGCTTCAAAACTACCGGATTATTTAGGTACCGCTGTGATACAAAAAGTTCATTTTAGGTATAAAAATGTTAATCAGGTGCGGGATGCTGGTTCGTTTTTAAATATTGGTCCGTCATAAAATCCCAAAATCCCTGTTTCATCAAGAATTCTTCCCGGTTGATGTAAATTTTTATAGCACCTCGTGCTGTTCCGGTTACTTCGTGATATAATTCATTAATCAATTAAATCGAAATATATGAACAATCACTTCCATCACGATGATGCGCACGCCAACGACCCGAATGGCGATGGCATCGACCGCCGGGGCTTTCTTGAATGCATGGCATGGGCCGGCACGGGTGTATTATGGATGATGACGGGCGGCGTATTAAAATCATACGGCATGAGCCAGATGATAGACCGCGCATCAGGCGGCCTTAAAAAAGGACTGGTGATACCAAAATCGGATTTCAGCTTTGTGCAGATCAGCGACAGCCATATCGGGTTCAATAAAGCGGCTAACCCGGATGTGGTTGGCACCTTGCAAGCCACAATCGATAAGATCAACGCTATGCCTTCGTCACCTTCATTCGTACTGCATACCGGCGACCTTTCGCACCTGGCACAGGCAGATGAGTTTGATACTCTGGAGCAATAGTTGAAAAGCGTTAAAACCAACAAGATATTTTATGTGCCCGGTGAGCACGACGTAACCGATAATGGTAAGCTTTATCTTGAGCGCTATGGCAAAGGCACCAAAGGCGATGGTTGGTACAGCTTTGACTCGAACGGTGTGCATTTCGTCGGACTGGCGAATGTGACCAATCATGTGGATGGTGGGTTAGGTTACCTCGGACCGGATCAGCTAAAATGGCTGGCTGATGATCTAAAGGCTTACTCCAACAGCACACCAATAGTAGTTTTTGCGCACATCCCACTTTGGGCTATTTACCCGCAGTGGGGCTGGGGCACACAGGACAGCGAACAAGCCTTAGCATTGCTCCGTCGCTTTGGCTCGGTTTCAGTATTGAACGGGCATATCCATCAAACCATACAAAAGGTAGAGGGGAATATCACTTTCCACACGGCTAACTCAACCGCGTTCCCTCAACCTGCGCCAGGGACAGCGCCATCACCGGGACCAATGAAGGTTCCTGCAGAAAAACTGCGCGGATTGCTCGGGCTGACAAGCGTTAATTACCAGGAGCACAACCATACACTTGCAATTACAGACACACCACTTATAAAACAGGACAATTAATAGATCAACCGGCTTGGCGGTTAGGGTTGATGACTGGAGTTGCCTGTCGGGGCAGCTCCTTTTTTACTCTTTTATTTAAAATGTACTATCATGAACAAAACCATTTTATTACTGCTCATACCTCTTTTTACAGCAGGCATTGCAAGGGCGCAGTACATACCTATCGATAAGGGCTCGACGCTGACATTTAAGATCGGCAACTTCGGGTTTGATGTAAACGGATCATTCACCGGGTTTAAAGGCTCCATCAATTTCGATCCTCAAAATATTGCTGCCGGTAGTTTTGATGTAACAATCGACGCGGCCACAGTAAATACCGATAACAACTTACGCGATGGGCATTTAAGAGGTGCTTCCTACTTTGATGTAAAGAACTATCCCACTATTCACTTTATATCATCTAAGATCAGCTCATCGGGAAACTCCTTTATAGCCTATGGCAAACTGATCATCAAGGGTAAAACCAAAGACATTAGCATACCATTTACCACGGTACCTGGCACGGATGAGTACCTGTTCAAAGGATCATTCAAAATTAACCGCAAGGACTTCGGTGTGGGAGGTACCAGTACCATCTCTAACGAGCTGGAAGTATCCCTGAACGTAATGGCGAAAAAACAAACTGCTATATGAGACTGCATAAAATAGTGATGATAGCCGGGCTTCTGGCCTTCGTGGTGGTTAGCACCGTGGCGGCTACTACTTCGTCTAAAAGTGAAGTAAAATATACCAATCTCAAAGTGCTGCCAAAAAATATCAGCTCAAAAGACCTGCAGGAGATCATGGCGGATGATTTTGAGGATGGTTTAGGAGTAAGCTGCGGCTTTTGTCACGCTGATGCGAAAGACGGCCATGGACTTGATTTTGCCAGCGATGCCAAACCCGAAAAAGAGATCGCCCGGGCCATGATGCGCATGACATTGGGCATTAATAAAAAGTATTTTAAAGTAAAGCATCCGGCAATTGGCAGCAATGCATTAACGGTTACCTGCACTACCTGCCACAAGGGCGAAGCATTCCCGGATGGAGATACTGCACTTAAATAAATTGATAAACGCTATTTAATGTATAATTTCGGTAAAGAATACGAAACGTTTTTGAAGGTCAATAAATTAGCATACCATCTGCTGTTTTGGCTGTTTGCCTATTTGTTCTGGATATTCATTTTCCGGAATGGCACGTTGGTGCTTACACATGCCATCACTATTCAGTTTTGTTACCTCGTATTCATAGCCGGAAACTACTATTTTAACTGGGTTTATACCGTACCACGCCTATTGAACAACCGGAAATACATAGCTTTCGGGCTATGTTTTCTTTTGGGTGTAACTATCGGCGCGCTGCTGAGGGCCCCGGTTTCTTATTTGGTCAACACTTATCTTTTTAAGACGGATACCAGTCACTTTAATACGCTGAAGGTATTTTTTGATTCCTTCGTCAATATCCTGTTCTGGGTGGTGTTGATACTGGCGGCTAAGCTGATCATTGAGAAAATAAAGTCGGAGCGGTACATTGAGCAGATAGAAAAAGAAAAGTCAGATAACGAACTGAATTTTTTACGGGCACAATTTAATCCGCATTTTTTATTCAACTCTATCAATTCTATCTATGCTCATATAGATAAAACCAATAAAGTTGCACGGGATATGTTACTGGTTTTTTCGGAGATGCTCCGTTATCAATTATATGAATGCAACGTGGAGCATATAGAGCTGGGGCGCGAGATCAATTATATCCGCAATTACATCGCCATTCAAAAAAGCCGTATCGACGAGCGCATTCAAGTATCATTTTGTGTTGCTGAAGCAAACGGCAGTCTGCTGGTGCCGCCACTTATACTGATCACTTTTATTGAAAATGCTTTTAAGTACGTTGGTTTTAATGAGGGCCGCGACAATAAAATAGAGATTCATCTTAAACACTATGATAATATCCTGGAGTTTTCGGTGTTCAATACCAAAGATTCCTTTATCGATCATGCACAAGGGGCGTCAGGGCTGGGTATTGCCAATGCACGGCGAAGGTTGGAACTGTTGTATCCGGGCAGGCATACTTTAACCATTAACGACCAGGAAAACACCTATACCGTTTGCTTAACTTTGAATGATCTATGAACCTGAAATGCCTAATTGTTGATGATGAGCCAATGGCCCGCAAGCTTTTGCAGGAGTATATTGAGGAGACGGATTTCCTGACATTGGTGGGGACTGCTGAAAACCCGCTGAAGGCGATCCCCTTGCTTAAAACCAATGATATCGACCTGGTATTTCTGGATGTGAATATGCCTAAAATGAGTGGCATGGAATTCTTGAAATCATCCACCAATCTGCCCATGATCATCATGACCACCGCTTATGGCCAATACGCTTTGGAAGGCTATGAAATGGCGGTAGTGGATTATTTGGTAAAGCCATTTTCATTAGAGCGATTTATCAAAGCCTGCCAGAGGGCATTGGAATTGAAAGCGCTTCGAACAAGGAAAGAATTAGAAGATAAAGCTGAACCGGATTACTTCTATGTAAAATGCAATAACAAGATCGAGCGAATTGCCTACGACGAACTGCTTTATATAGAAGCGATGGCAAATTATATTACGTTGTATACAGTCTCGGGAAAGCTGGTGGTATACCTGACTATCAAAGGCATTTTAGAAAAACTACCGAAACAGAATTTCATACAAGTGCACAAAAGCATGATCGTGAATGCTGACAAGATCAAATCAATAGAGGGTAATATGCTGCACATCGGCGATACCAAAATTACCATGAGTGCTAGTTTTCATAGTGAGGTGATGGATAAGATTTTGAAGGATAGGTTTATTAAAAGATGAGATCATCGATACCGGTTCGCTCGCTGACTACCGAATTGCCTTTCCGTGATAAAATAAGTTCCCGCTGGAAAACTCTCATCGGCGATCCTTCCGACTTCCCGCTCGAATTCAGGTTATTCCACGCAATGTGCATGGTTGTTATTATTGCATTAATCATCTACATTCCGCTTAACCTGCTTATTGGTGAGCCGGTGGCAGCAGCTTTGTGTTTTATAGCAACCCTCACCTTTGCATTTTTCTTTTACAGGTCGCGGTCTCGGGGAAAAATGCGTGGCGGCATATTCATTATCTGCAATGCATTATTCCTGATCAACTACTTTTACAATTCGGGCATCAGCGGACCAAATGACGTAGTTTTTGCCTTATCGTTATTCCTCATCATATTTATTTCACCGCAAAAGCAGCATAGATATTGGTTTTGGGTAAATGTGGTATTATTGCTTGTAATGCACAGCATTGAGTATTATTATCCTAAGCTGGTACCCAATACTTACAAAAACCGGTCAGACCAGTTTGTGGATGCTATGGTGGTGTACCTGGTTAACATTATCGGACGGTGTTTCATAATAAGGTACATCCGCAGGGGCTATGATTTTGAACGACTGCAGGTTGACGATAGGCGAAAAGACATTGAGAATCAGCATCAATATATACTGGCACAAAACGAGCAGCTTGAGCATATTAACTCTGAAAAGAACAAGCTAATGTCGATCATCGCGCATGACGTGCGTGGGCCGTTGAGTAATATCCAAAATTATCTTGAGTTGGTAGGCGAATATGAGCTGGACGATGAAGAGCGGGAAATGGTGGAAAGCGACCTGCTGCGGGTGACACAGAGCACGCTGAACATGTTGTCTAAGTTGTTGGCATGGTCTAAATCGCAGATGGATGGGGTGGTGGTAAAATTGAGCGACCTCAACCTGAATGAGACATTGAAAAACACCCTCGAAATGGAGCGCATCATGGCTGCTAAGAAGGATATCGAGCTTAGTTATGATATCGATCCAACTATCAATATAGTAGCGGATAGCGATATGCTGCAACTTGTAGTGCGGAACATCGTGAGCAACGCTATAAAATTCACTCCGGCAAATGGACGGATTGATGTGAGTACCAAACGGGTTAACAACGAATGTCGCATCAGCATTGCCGATAATGGTCGCGGCATACCTTACGAACAACAGGCTGATATGTTTACGCTTAAAGCACGGTCGACCTTTGGTACTGCCAATGAAAAAGGCGTCGGCCTGGGATTAATACTTTGCAAGGAGTTTACCGAGCAGCAAGGCGGTCGTATCGATTTTGAAAGTATTCCGGGAAAGGGTTCAACCTTCTTAATTTTTATGCTATTAGGATAATTGCCCTGCGCAGGGCTTTTGATTTACGATTTTAGATTTATTTGATTTATGCAAGGCGTTGGCGTTCGGTGATTTCGAATTTACGGTTCCGGCATTGATAGCCGCCAATACTGGTTTAAGTCTTCCGAAGGGCGACTTAAATCCAGCAGAAAAATGGAGGACTCCGTCCGGGTTTAGAGAAAGCTTATCGTTCAGACCAAAAGTTCAACAGGCAACAGTCCCGCACATTCAGTATAATGGTCAATTGCACTGCTATATTTATAATACTGGGCTTCCCAAACATAACCTGCCTTAATCGGGTTCTCGTGCAGGTAATTTAGTCGTTGATCCATCATTTCATTTGTCCTCAGCTCAACCGGATGATTATCCTGCTGCCAAAACTGGTACGTATGGTTATTCCCATTTCGTTCCCCTTCACGCTTAAACATCCAAATCATCCAATCTTTCCGGCTTTCCTGCATATTTGCGTTTATAGCATCTATTATATTTCTGCTGGTGAACTTTTTAAAGTCTCTGATGATATTTACCAACTGGTAACCCTGTTTAGCAGATGCTATCAGATGCATATGGTTGTTCATGATTACCCAGGCATGTAGGCGAAGCCCTTTGTTATCGATGCAATATTGCAAACTCTCGACTAAAATTTGTTTGTAGGTTTCCCTTGAAAAAACATCTATTCATTTAATAACTGAAGATGTAATAAAATGAGGTAACTCATCGTCACCAAAGCGATATCTTGTGGCCATGTTTAGGTATATTGTGGTAAATATAATAATTTGTGCATAGGAGCCGGACAGAGTCCTTCATTTTCATTTTAGATTTAAGAGCCCTGCGCTGAACTCTTAAACCAGGAGAGAAGCAATCTAAAATTTTAGATAAAAACAAAAAAATCCCCCCGACGATGTCGGGAGGACCTAATCAACCAATTACGCTCAATCCCATAAGCGCATTATTTTTCGTTCGACAGCGAGTAAGGGAAATCGCTGTCTTTAACACCTCTTTGTTTGTTTGGCGTTGCCGACATGTTATAGTTCAGCACGGCGCCCTGTAGTAATGTTTTATGATCGAAGTAGTTCAGATCATAAGGTTTGCCGTTATAAGTAAGCATGCTCACGTATTTATTGGCAGCGCTGTTATTCGGTGCGTTGATGACCACCTTTTTACCGTTCTCCAGGTTTACAGTGATCTTATTGAATAATGGTGCGCCGAGCACATATTGTCCCGCAGCCGGGCAAACCGGGTAGAAGCCCATGGCTGAGAACACATACCAGGCGGATGTTTGTCCGTTATCCTCGTCGCCGCAATAACCGTCAGGTGTCGCTTTATACATTTTGTTCATGGTTTCGCGTGCCCAGTATTGGGTTTTCCATGGCTCACCGGCATAGTTGTACAGGTAGATCATGTGTTGAATCGGTTGATTGCCGTGTGCGTACTGGCCCATTCCGGCTATCTGCATTTCGCGGATCTCGTGGATCACCTCGCCGTAATAGCTGTCGTCAAATATTGGTGGCAGGGTAAATACTGAGTCCAGTTTAGAAACAAATTGTTTTTTGCCACCCATCAGGTTAACCAAACCTTGTATATCATGGAACACGCCCCAGCTATAATGCCAGCTGTTACCTTCGGTAAAGGCATCGCCCCATTTAAACGGATTAAATGGTGTTTCCCACGAGCCATCTTTATTCTTTCCGCGCATCAAACCGGTCGAAGGATCGAACAGGTTTTTATAGTTCATGCTGCGTTTTTTGTAGATGGCAATTTCTGACTCTGGCTTATTCAATGCTTTGCCTAACTTGTAAATCGCGAAATCATCATAAGCGTATTCCAGCGTACGGGCGGCATTTTCGTTGATCTTCACATCATAAGGCACATAACCCAATTGGTTATAATATTCCACCCCACGACGACCGGCAGCACGCGGACCAGTATTGTTGGCATCATGGATCAAAGCTTTGTATAAAGCTTCGATATCATAACCGCGCAAACCCTTCAGGTAAGCTTCTGATACGATGGATGCCGAATTATTACCTACCATCACATCCGCATACCCCGGGCTCGACCATTCGGGCAGCCAACCGCCTTCTTTATAGTCGTTCACCAGGCCTTCCTGCATTTCTTTATTGATAGACGGATAAACCAGGTTCAGGAATGGGTACAATGCGCGGAAGGTATCCCAAAACCCAGTTCCTGCAAACATGCGACCCGGCAATACTTCGCCATTGTAAGGGCTCCAGTGTACAATCTCGTTTTTCGCGTTGATCTCATACAGCTTGTTCGGGAAGAACAGCATGCGGTATAAGCAGGAGTAAAACGTGCGTTGCTGATCCAGTGTACCGCCTTCAATTTGCAATCTGCCCAAAGTTTTATTCCATACTTCTTTTGCTTTTTGCGTAGTCGCGTCGAAGCTATCATTACCCAACTCGCGTTTAAGGTTCAGTTCGGCCTGCTCTATGCTAATGAATGATGAGGCTACTCTCAGGTGCACTTTTTCATCTTTCGCCGTTCTAAAACCGATCACTGCACTGGCGTGTTTTGAATGAACTTCGGATGAATCCACCAAGGCACTATCACTGAATAAGCGGCTTAATGCTATAGGCTTATCTACATAAATCACGAAGTAGTTTTTGAAGTTCTTCAGCGGTCCCCATGAATGGCGGGTCGAATAACCGACGATCTTCTTTTCACTCGGGATCACTTTTACATATGATCCCTTATCAAAAGCATCGATCACGATAAATGAGCTGTCGCTTCTTGGAAAAGTGAAGCGAAACTGTGCGCTGCGTTCAGTTGGCGCAATTTCGGTGGTCACATCGTGATCGGCCAGGTAAACGCTGTAATAGTATGGTTTTACGATCTCGGTTTTGTGTGAAAACCAGCTTTGGCGGCCATTCTGAGTCACTTTCAAATGACCTGTCTCAGGCATAATGGCAAATTGGCCATAATCGCCCATCCATGGTGAAGGCTGATGCGTTTGTTTAAAACCGTTGATCTTGTAAGAATCATAGGTATACTGCCAGCCGTCGCCCATTTTACCGGTCTCAGGCGTCCAGAAGTTCATGCCCCAGGGCAATGCTATGGCCGGGTAAGTATTGCCGTTTGACAGGTCGTACCTGGATTGCGTACCCATTAGCGGGTTTACATAGTCGGTCAGCGCAGTTTGTTTTTGCGCAAATACCGAGAATGGCAGCAAAAAGAATAAAAGAAAAAGGGGTGATTTCATGTATTGTATTTGTGTTTATAGCGATGAGTTTTGCTCATCGCTATGAATTAATTGCAAAAGCCTTAGTTCCGGAAACTTACCATTCAATATTCACTTTAATTCCATCCGGACTGTTATCGAAACCCAGGTAAAGCGTATGCGACGATTCATCCCACGATGATTTCACATCTTTAACAGCTTGACCCTCATGGTCTCTAACGGTAATTTTTCCTGGTTTCGAAGGTAACAAAACGCGCGAACTATTTATGGTATTTACCGGGCTTTTTGCTATAAATGAGTAACTATTTTGCGTACCCTTTCCAGCGTATATCCTTGAGGCCGACGCAAATACTTTTGGCTGCTTTTTATCAGCAACACGGCTCAGGTCGTACAGTAACGATTGCTCACCCTGATTAACTATTTTTTCGTTTAAAACAGGGAGCTGCGGATCGAACAAGTCGATAACTGGGCCCTTTACGGTGTAAGGTTTACTATCGGCGTTCTCATCCAATACAGAAATAATATCATAAGGACCACGCTCCAGGTAGAAATTGTTTTTGAAAGTCAATTTGCCTGCATGGGCATCTTTTTCATAGGCCGCTTTTATTTCTTTGATGTATTTTTCGTCTTCACCAGTCTGCATTGCAAACTCTTTCGGGTTTTGGCGGATCACATATACCGCGCCTTTGCCGACCACATAGCGGTCTTTACCTCCAACCGGAGATATGCCCAATAGCTTGAATAAGTGTTCGGATGGCGCTTTATATTTTTCGCCCTTAGTGTTCCACCATTCCATTACTGACTGATACGGATCATCGTCACGGCCGCAGTACACCAACACGCCGCCTTTTTTCACCCAATCAGCAATATGCTGATGCACCTCAGGACTGTTCGGCTTCATATTGGAGTAGCTCATCACCAAAACTTTGATGCCTTTCAAAGTTGGTGCATATGCCAGGTTCTCCATATGTACGGTTTGTACCGGAATACCGCGTTTTACCAACGGCAGGGTTTGTCCGTAAAAGTTGGAGAACTGCGGGTCTTCAAAACCATTGTGCGTTGGGAAACGCTGAAACATCAGCGAGTTGCTCATCAATACCCCGATGCCATTTACGCCGTTTACTTTGTTCTTTGACAATGGCATGTCGTTCAGTGCATTGATCATCACCTGCATTTGGGTTGAGTAGAATTTAGGTATCAGGACCATCGAGTCGCTATGCGCAACTTTGTATGGGTGGGTATAGATACGTTCAGGCCAAGGCATTACCTCGTAATTGTCTACCATCGGGTACAAAATTTCGGCGGTGAACGTTGCCTGGTAATTGCGTTTGTAGTCGGCCCAGTCGCGCGGCCAGTCTTCGATTGGATCAGTCAGGAAGAATAATTTTCTGCCGGTCGGTGCGGTCATTGATACCATCGAGCCGTATTCGAGAAATGCATTTTCAAACACGCGCTCTTTTTTCTCGCCATTGAAAAATGTCGGCTCTCGCGAGGTGCCCGTCCATACCTGTGCAATGTAACCATCGATGCCTGGTAATGATGCCAGGCTTGCTTCCGGGCTTACGATTTGCCACGACGAATAGTTAACCAGAGAGTGCGTAGCGATATAAACTTTGATATCCTTGCCCTTGCTTTTGCCATATTCTTTGGCATAGCCGGATACCTGTTTTATCGCGTCATAGTATAAGTGATATTTCAGCTTGCTTGAGAGATAAGTATTCTCAGGCGATTCGTGCTGTGGTCTCCATGGGAAACCATAATATTTTTGCCATTCTTCTTTAAAAGGAGCGCTGTATCCGGCGCGTGCCCAAAACTCTGGTTCTTCTAAAAATATGGTGGTAATGTTGGCGTCAATAACGCGTTTTACCACGGCAGTCTTCATGTATTCAATAAATGACTGCACAGGAACCACGTAAGGCATGT
>JACXTT010006883.1_pt1 | contig 16146 bp, 12 predicted proteins | sample 9270951 | NCBI WGS metagenome assembly JACXTT01 (sample SAMN15532306, study PRJNA645909) | rock metagenome | isolation source: weathered quartz diorite | place: Puerto Rico | collected 2017-06-21 | reverse complement strand
TCGCAACAAAAAGGGGTAACCTAATTCGGCCACGGCCCGGAAATCCCGCCGTTCCGATCTGCAAGCAATATAGGACAAGGCCCAGCCATCCGATAGATACTGATAACAATGAAGCCTCTCGTGATGGCCCTCGCGGCCACTGCTCTCGCAGCGCTTTCGGCCACTGGCCAGACTCTTACCGTCCGTAAAGCGGCCTTTTCGCAGGCCGATCTTTCCTGGACCGCTGTCGCCGGCGCGGATATCTACACCATTGAACGCAGACAATACGGCAGCATCGGCAATGACAATTACGTCGCGATTGCTTCGCAGACACAAACCTCGTTTACGGACGACAAGATTGCGGGCATGACGACGTATCAGTACCGTGTGCGGGTCAACACGCCTTTGAGCACCTCGAATGAGGTGGTTGTCGGACCTCCGCCGGTGGGTTTCAACAACATCGTTCCGGTTTCGCAGTCGTTCCTCGATTTGCAGCAGGATGCCGCCGATTTCGCCAACACTTTCGATGTCGCGATGGATGAGAATAACGACCCTACCATCGCCTATCACGTCCGGTATGCGGGCCTCGGCGAGCTTGCCCACGAAATCTGGTTTGTGCGTTGGGACCGCGCCAATTATCGCTGGACTGCGCCCGTACTGGTGACCAAGACCTCCGACAGCAGCCATTTCCACCGCGTGTTGTCGCTTGCCTACGATTCCGCCGCGAAGGCCATCGGCATCGCGTTTGAAGATACCGTGGCGCCCGACGTCAAAATCTTCCTGTCGCGCGACGGCGGGTCGACCTGGGGGCAGAAATACTCGATCCCGATGAAGGAGGACCAGGCGGCCAAATCCCCGTCCCTCGCGTTACGCAACGGCGAATTGCATGCGAGCTTCAATCGCGACTTTCAGGGCGCGTATTATTTGAATGGCAAGATCGACAGCGGCACGAGCACTTGGGTGGAGACCGCTGTCCCCACGCTCGCCGGTGTCGATAGCGTCAGCGTGAGCGCTAGCACATCGATCGCGCTGGACGGCTCGGGCGTGCCTGCGCTGGCGTATTGGACCTCGGGTCCGGACTACAACAGCAGCCTGGGCTACTGGCGGCCGGGCTGGCCGGCATCGACGCGGGTCATTGATTCCAACGGACAACCGAGCGACTTTGTGGATGTCCGGATGCGGTTTTTCGGCAATCAGCCCAGGGTGCTCGCCAATGTTGCGCGCGACCCGAGCCTGTATTACGAAACCGATTGGGTCACCAAATCCGACGACGGCGGCCAATCCTGGACCAACGCCGCGTTTATCCCGCGCGACGGAGGGAACCATTCGGTGGATGCGCCGTTCGACATATCGTTCAATTCCAAAGGCGCCGGAGCGGTGGTGTTCAACCGCAATGGAGGCCAGGGGGACGACGTTTGCTTCGGTCCCAAGCTTTCGCTATCCGGGGACCTGGTGAACTGGCAGACTTGCGGCCTGGACGGCACGAATTTCGATACGGCCATTGGATTCAGCGGGTCGTTTGGGGATATCGCGGTGCGGTACAACCCGGACGACAAACTCTATGTGCTGTGGCAGGAGACGTATACGGGCCAGCAGTACGGGCCAGGCATCCTGTTCTGGCGGCAGCCGTAGCCGGTACTACCCATGGCGGAGCGTGATCATTGGGTCCAATCGCGCCGCGCGGCGTGCCGGAAGGTAGCATGCCAGGCTCGAGGTGAGCAGTAGAACCAGCGCGACGCCGCCAAGCGAGATGGGATCGGTTGGAGTGATGCCGAAGAGAAGACTGCGGAGCGTCGTGGCGATCGCGATCGCTCCGCCTAATCCTACGGCTAGCCCGATGAGCACGGGTTGCATACCGCTTGAAAAAACCCATCGCATGACGTCGCCTCTCATGGCTCCGAGCGCCATTCGAATTCCGATATCGCGCGTCCGGCAAGCCACTGAATAGCTGACAACGCCATAGACGCCTACCGCCCCGAGCAGAAGGGCCACAAATGCAAACAGGGACGTCAGCACCATCTGGAAGCGCCGTTGTGCGACCGACGCGGAGACGATCTCACGCATGGTTCGTATGTTCGGAATCGGAAGGGTAGGGTCTATCTTCCTGATTTCAGCGCGGATCGCTGGGGCCAAGGCAACGGTGTCCTGGGCGGTCTTCACCACCAGGCTCATCGAGCCGCTTGCGGACTGCTGATGCGGCCGGTAAATGATCGGCGGCAACTCACGATCGACAGCGGCGGGCCGGACGTCTTCCAGTACTCCGACGATCGTGATCAACGGTCCCGTAACGTCGCCCTGGCGAAAGGTGTGTCCCACCACCGCCGCCGGGCTCTCGTTCGGCCAAAGGCGGGTTCGAAGGGAGTCGCTAATCAACGCCACCGGAACCTCTTCCTGGCTGGTCAGGAATCGTCCCGCTCGCAACGTGCTTCCGCTCGCTGCAAAGTAGCCCGGTGTTGTTCCGCGAATCACAGCCACGGGCCGCGCGAGCACCTGGCTGCGGAAGTTGGTATCGGTTTCGTAAAAAATAGTCCGGCTGTTACGGTCTGTCGACCCGGGGTTCGCGGGCAGGTCGCTGATTGCTCCCGCCGCTATAATCCCAGGAAGCGTTCGAACCTTTTCGACCAATTCACGATAGAACGCTACGCGACTCCCGGCCGATGCATAGCGCTGGCCCGAAGGCGACAGCTCCACTGCCAGGACGCGCTCTACCTGATAGCCGCGATCGGCGCGCATCACCTTCACAAAGCTGTGAAGCAGCAAGCCGGCAGACGCCAGCAGCGCTGTTCCAAGCGCCATTTCCATTCCCACCAGAATCTGGCGAAACCGGAATGCGCGGGCGCCTCCGAGAGCGGGCCGGACGCCAGCGTCCTGCTGGTAGTAGGCCTGCCAAGCCGGGATGACGCCGCACAGAATTCCTGTAACCAGACTCGTCGCCATTGCGAACAGGAACATTGGCAGATTGAGACCGGGACCGGCCAGCAATCGTACGTCATCCGGGCCGTAAGCGGCGAGCAAGCTTCCGCCATATGCGGCGATCAGAGCGCCGAGAGCTCCTCCCAGAATGGCAACCAAGGTCGTTTCCGTGAGTGTTTGACTCGAGATCCGGGCTCGCCCGGCGCCGAGCGCAATCCGCGTGGCGAACTCCGTGGCGCGGCTGGCAACCCTCGCCAGGAACAGATTCGCGATGTTTGTGTACGCGGTCAAGAGAAGTAGGGCCGACGCCGCGAGAATGAGCAGCAGCCGGAACCGTACTTTTCCGGAATACACCTCGCGAATCGGTACGAGCTGAGGAATCAACTCCGTCTTTATCCCTGGTAGATGCGCGCGGTAGAACGCGTTTAGGATGGCCTGGAGTTGCTGCCGCCCCTGTTCAGGGTTCCCGCCAGGCGCGAGGCGAACCAACAGCCCGTGGTCCCAACTCTCGCTTCGCAGGTCGTTATTCGCCGTGGCGATTGGTTTCCAGATGTCGATGCGAGGTGCGAAAACCACCATGGGGTGAAGCGGCGCTCCCGTCGGCATCAGCATGGTCGGAGGCGCGATGCCAGCCACAAGATGGCTTTCCCCGTTGACGTCGATTCGCCGTCCGATCAATGCGGGGTCGGCGCCATACCGCCGGCGCCACAGGGAATCGCTAATCACAACCACGCGCTCTTTTCCCGGCTGCTCTTCGTCGGCGGAGAATCCCCGCCCTCGCGCCATTGGAACTCCCAGGAACGAGAAGAAGTTCGTCGAGACGCGGGCGCCGCCGAGCCGCTCTGGCTCGCCGTCGCCAGTGAGAGTAGATTCCCAGGGCGTCAAGGCGCTCATCGCCCGGAAGGCCGTAGTCGCCTTGCGCCATTCCTGGTAGGCCTGAATCGTGACCGGCAGGCTTGCGAACTGGTTGCGGCGCTCGGGTATCACGATCTCGACGCTGTAGACTTGGTCGGGTTGAACGTATGGGAGCGGTTTCAGGAGAACGGCGTAGACGACGCCGAGAATTGCGGTGTTCGCTCCGATCCCGAGCGCGATGGTCAGAACCGCGGCCGCGGCAAATCCGGGGGTTTTGCGCAAGGAGCGCCAGGCGTAGCGAACATCCCGCAACAGGTGATCGAACCATTCGATGGGTCTCTGGTCGCGGCACTCGTCCTTCGCCAGTTCAACCGCGCCAAACTCGCGCCGGGCGCGCAACTCGGCTTCTTTTGGGCTTAGGCCCTGGCTAACGTAATCTTCGATCTGGCTGTGTAGATGGAATCGCAACTCGGCATCCATGCTGCGCTCCCAACGCCGGCGCTTGAACCACGAGTCCCATTTCATCTGTTTGGTGATTCCTTACTCTGGGGTTTCGAGAACGAGCGAGATCGCCCCGCACAGACGCTTCCACCCGGCCGTCTCGGCGTCCAGTTGTTGCCGTCCCGCTTCGGTCAGGCTGTAGAACTTGGCTTCGCGTCCGCCTTCAGTGGTCTTCCACTCGGATTTGAGCCAGCCTCGATTCTCCAGCCTGTAAAGAGCGGGATAGAGAGAGCCTTGGCGAATCTGCAGGGAGTCCTTTGAGATCTGCTGGATCCGTTGGGCAATCGCATATCCGTGGATCGGCCGGAGTGCGGCGACCTTCAAGATCAACATGTCGAGCGTACCCTGGAGCAGTTCCGCGTCGCCGGGTGTCTTCTCGCTGTGCCTAGACATTCTAGATATAAAATATAGGCACGTATGCCTAGGATGTCAAGGTATTTCTCCGGCAGGGCCTACGCGCCCGAGAACTCAAAAGGGGGACACTCCAGGAGTGTCCCCTCTGTCCCCGTTCTATCCCTTGGCCACCGGAAATCCTCTAGCGGCCACCGCTGGATGAACTCACTCCAGCGCCCTCGAATCCACTCAACACGGGCGCATTTTGCGCAGGGCGGGCTTGTCCACGGTCAGGAACAATTCCCCAGGATAAACGCGAAAGGGGACACTCCAGGAGTGTCCCCTCTGTCCCCGTTCTATCCCTTGGCCACCGGAAATCCTCTAGCGGCCACCGCTGGACGAACTCACTCCAGCGCCCTCGAGTCCGCTCAACACGGCCGCATCCGCCTTTGCCCAGCTCTTGCGCAGGGCGGTCCGGTACGTCTCCACCAACTCGCCGTTGCCGGTCTTCTCCGCCGCGCGCATGGCGCCCAGGACGCTCAGAGACCGGTTCGGCTGCCGCTCCAGGCTCTTCTGGAAATACCGCAGGGCCTCCGCCGGCTTGTCCATAGCCAGGAACAATTCGCCGGCCAACTCATGCGACGGCTTCAAAATTTCCGGGGGACCCGTGATAAATGCGTCCTTCTCTTCGAGTTCCGCGGCCTTGGCCAGCAATCCCGGAACCTCGTCGAAGCGCTTCGCCTGATGCGCGGCGATCGCCTTGATCATGAACTGCTGCGCCTCATTCCGCGCCGCCACGAGCGGCTGCTCCTTCTGCACCGCCATCGTCCGGGCCTGCTCAATCAGGTCGAGCCACTGCTGCACCGGTTCGCCGGCCCGCGCCGCCGCCCAGCCTCTCGTAAACCCTTCGAGCGCTCTCGCCGCGCTGCTCGGAGTATGCGCATGCGAATCGCCACCAGCGGCGCGAATCGTCACCGGATCCACAAACACCGTCGAAGCCTTGTCCCAAGCCCCGGTCTCGACCACCAGCGCCGCGCCCAAGTCCGCCCAGTAGCGGTAGACCTCGCCGTCGCCTTGCGCCTCGACGATGTCTTTCTTCTTCGCATCCCAAACCTTCCAGGCATCGGCGTAGCGGCCCTGCTGCATGTATCCATAGGCGAGCCAATATTGGCTGTGATAGTCCCGTAGCGCGTACGGCAGTTTCTTGCGCGTCTGCCACGCCACGGACGCCGCCCACGAACGCTCGTTGGACCTCACCTCGTCATCCCACATCCCCAACTGAAGGAAGATATGCGTCGGCATGTGAAGTGCGTGATGCGCCTCCGGCGCGATGGCTGCATAGCGCCGGGCCGCGGGCAGGGCGAGAATCGCATGCTGCGGATCGTCGAACGCGTGAATGATGTAGTGCGCCGCGCCGGGATGCTCAGGCTGCTTCGCGTAGACATCGAGCGCAATCGCGCCAGCCGGGATGAATTGCTTTATCGCGATCAACGACAGCGAGTGGAACGTGGCTGCCTCGAGATCGTCCGAATACTCGCGGTCAATCGCGCCCATCGCTTTGGCGTACGCGATTTCTCGTTCTTTCTTGGTTCCCTTGCCGAACAACAACCGTACAGCGTCGACGTAGGCGCGCTCGCGCTTCGACAGTTTTTCGGGCGCCGTGATCTTCGCCAGCGCCGCCCTGCCTTCTTCAAGCCAGACGCGGTTCCACAACGAGTGGTTGTGCGTCATCGCCACGCCCCACCATGCCAGTTGCAAATCCGGATCCGCCGCGCCGCACTCGTTGAATTGGTCGCGAGCCTCTTCAAACCAGAAGTTGTGCAACATGGCGACAGCGCGATTGAAGCAATCCTGTGAGGCAGGCTTCGAGTTGGTGACTTTGAAATCGACAACGCCTACGGTTGCGGCGGCATTCGCGTATGGCGCCGCGAAGGACGCAAGCAGCAGGAGAAACAGCAGGAAGGGTTTGCGCAACAACATGCGCTTAGTCTACCTTCAACGGGTCGCGCGAACAACGGGATCCGTGCTCCTGGCGCAACTGCAGTCGAGGCAGCCATGTTCCGCGCACACGCCGCACATCCGCTCTACCCGCGTTCGAAGCGCCTTGCGCGCCCGGTGGATCCGCACCGCCGCATTTTCCGCCGTGATGCCCGATTGTTCCGCGAGCGTGCCCAGCTTGCCGTCCTCGATATCGACGATGCGTAGCGCGTCGCGGTATTCCGGCTTGAGGTCTTCGAGGAGTCCGCCAAGGCACTGGCAGATCTCGTGGCGCAGAGCCGCCTCGGGTTCGGTCCGGGCGCCGGAGAATTCTCTCTCCAGGGCCTCCTGCGCGCGTGTCGAGGCCGATCTGCGCCGATAGTGATCGACGATGGCGTTGCGCAACACACGGTAAAACCAGGCGACCACGGTTTCTTCTGGAACCCCGCCACCATGCTCCAGGCCGCGCACAAAGGCCGCCTGTAAAATGTCTTCCGCGACCGCGCGCGATTCCACCCGCCGTTCGAGGAACGCTAGAAATTCCCGGTGGCTTTCCATCAACTTGGCGACGACCGCGGTGTCCACGCTGTCAGGCTAACAGACTCGTCAAGTTTTCCTGTGTAAGGTTTTGGAGGCGCCTGCGTCAGCCCCAATGTAAGGAGAAAAATTACACACCATGTCCAATACCAAGACCACCAACAACTGCCTCTGCGGAACCTGTTCCTGTGGATGCCCGGCCGGCGCCTGCAACTGCGCCGAGATCTCGTGCAACTGCGGCTGTGGGAACGCGAGGTAGTCAGTCACTACCTAGTGGTTAGCGCGAAGAGGGGGCCTCACGGTCCCCTTCAGCTATTCGATCCGGCGGTACTCGAGCGGATGGTCCGGATTGAAGTATCGCAACAGGAGATTTCCGTCCGCCTTGTGCTCTACCTTCTCACCCTCGAACCGCACCGTCGTAATCGCTGCTCCGTCAATCTCGAACGTATAGTCGGCATGCGTCCGGTCGAGCGCGATGGGCTCGCTCAGATACTGATACACACGGATCTCGAACTGGCAAGAAACCAGCGGCTGGTCAGGCCGGAAGAGCGCAACGCCTTGGCTATCGGTGCGCGCGGTCGAGTTTGCGCCCGCAGCCGTCTTTCCGATCACGCCGATATTGGGGACTCCGCGTCCATTCATACCGATCACGCGCACCTGAATCGCCTCTGCTTTGGGAACCTGTGCGCTTTTCATCAACTTGAACGGTTCGCGCTTTGGTCCCTTTGTCGTCAGGACTACTGCGCCATTTTCGACTTTCCAAACGCCCTCAGCCGTATAATCGGCCGCCCCGTAACTCAATCCAAAAACAAAAGTGTAGTCGTCCTTCAACTGGAACCCGGAAGCCATTTCCCGAACTCCCGTCACCGAATAGTTCCCGGCAATGCCGGACCCGGCCAATAGGGCTGACGCAAGCACAGTAATCATACTCATGCAGGCGTAAATTTCCTTCGAAAACAGCCACGTTGTCACCCCGCAACTGCGATTTGCGCTTTTTGAATTGAGAGATCGTCTCAAAAATCCAATGCAGTCAAACGCAACCCTGTTTGACGAGGAGTCGATAGAATGCCTACCAGCAAAGGCGGCAAACAGCCCATGATGAAAGCCATCACGGGCAGTGAACGTATTCTCTTGAGCGGCGCGCGAGCCATCGGCCCTGTTGCGGCCGACGAACGGTTCGAAGTCACGGTGCGCGTGCGCCGCAAAACCGACTTGCAGTCCTTCGAACCGCGCGGTTTCAACGCGAGCATGGAACCTTCGAAACGCAAATATGTGAGCCGCGAGGAATATGCCGCTTCACACGGCGCCCGCAGCTCCGACTTCACCAAAATCAAGGCGTTTGCCAAAGCCCACAATCTGGTGGTTGTCGATACCGATTCCGCACGGCGCAGCGTTTTTCTTTCGGGGGCGGCTTCCAATTTCGAGTCCGCTTTCCATACGACCATTGAACATTACGAACATGATGGGGGCGTCTACCGGGGCCGCACCGGCCCGCTCATGATTCCCTCCGAATTGGCCGGCATTGTGGAAGGCGTCTTCGGCATTGATGATCGCCCTGTCGCGAAGCCCCACTTCCAGCGCGGCGGAGGCTTCCGTCCCCATACGCCAGGAGGTTCGTTTACCCCGCCGGAACTCGCCAAGCTGTACAACTTTCCGCCTGGCCTCGATGGCGCCGGCCAATGCATTGGCATCATCGAACTCGGCGGAGGATTTCGCACCGCCGACATCCGGGCCTATTTCACCAAGCTCGGCCTACCGGTTCCCAACGTCGTAGCTGTGCGCGTCGACGGCGGCCGCAACGCACCTTCCACGCCCGACAGCGCCGACGGAGAGGTAATGCTCGACATCGAAGTCGCCGCGGCCGTGGCTCCCAAAGCAAAGATTGTGGTCTACTTCGCGCCGAACACCACCAAGGGCTTTCTGGACGCCATCACCAAGGCGATCCACGACAACACCAACAAGCCGTCAGTGATCTCGATCAGTTGGGGCAACCCGGAATTGAATTGGACCGCTCAGGCCATGAACTCCTTCGACCAGGCGTTTCAGACCGCGGCCGCACTGGGCGTGACCATCTGCTGCGCCTCAGGCGACAACGGCTCCGGAGACGGCGGAGGGGACGGCAAGCAGCACGTCGACTTCCCCGCTTCCAGTCCCTTCGCACTCGGATGCGGAGGCACCAAACTGGTGGCCTCCGGAACCACGATTACCGGCGAAACGGTGTGGAACGAGAACCCGAGTTCCAGCGCCACCGGCGGCGGTGTCAGCGACTTCTTCGGCATTCCGGCTTATCAGAGTGCGGCTGGCGTGAATCCGGTATCGAAGAATCCAGGTGGACGCCAGGGTCGCGGCGTTCCCGATGTCGCGGGGGACGCCGATCCGGTAACCGGCTATGCGGTGCGGGTGGACGGGCAGGAGTTCGTCATCGGCGGCACGAGCGCCGTGGCCCCCTTGTGGGCCGGCCTGATCGCGCTCCTCAACCAGCGCCTGGGCCACAAGGCCGGGTTCCTAAATCCGATCCTGTACAGCAAGGCTGCAGCGGGCGCGAATCCGCTGAATGACATCACGGCTGGAAACAACGGCGCGTATTCGGCCGCGCCGGGTTGGGATCCTTGCACGGGCTGGGGGACTCCGAACGGGACCAAGCTGCTGAGCATCCTGTAAACCGCGATAATGGAGGGCAGACCCGCGTGTACTACTGCCCTCCTCCTTCTCATGCCTGGTGACGCTCCGCCTCCTATCATTCGTGTCCTGCTCTTCGCACCCGGCTATGAAATCCTCGGCGGCCAGACAATCCAGGCCAACCGGCTGATGAAGATCCTCGGAGAGACCCCGGGTCTCGAGATCCGCCGGCAGCCGATCAATCCACAATTTCCCGCGCCGCTGCGTTGGGTGAAACGCGTCCCCGTGGTTCGCACCATGCTCACCATGGCGTTGTTTCTCGCGCAGTCCGCGCGGGCCGCGTTGTGGCCCGACATCCTGCACATCTTCACTGCGGGCCTGAGTTCCTACACGCTGTGGACTATACCTGCGATGCTCTTCGGCAAGCTGTACGGCAAGAAGATCATTGTCAATTACCGGGACGGCCGCGGCGAGGACCATCTGCAGCGCTACCGCACGGCGAAACCCACGCTCGCCTGGGCGGATATGATCGTCTCCCCCAGCGGCTACATCGTCGATCTTTTCGCGCGCTACGGCTTGCACAAGACGCGCGTGATCTACAACGTCATCGAGCCTCCGGACTTCATCGATCGCAAGCGCTCGAGCCTCCGGCCGTTGTTGATGACCAACCGCAGCCTGGAGCCCCTCTATAACATCGAGTGCATCTTGCGGGCGTTCGCACAGGTGCTTGCGCGTTATCCGGAGGCGGTTCTCACCGTCGCCCACGAAGGCCCGGACCAAGCACACCTCGATGCATACGCTACGGGACTCGGCGTGCGCGACAAGTGCCGTTTCATTGGTAAAGTGCCGCCGGCCGAAGTTCCCAAACTGTACGACGCCGCCGAAATCTACATCACGACGCCGAACATCGATTGCATGCCCGGCTCGATCCTCGAAGCCATGGCCTCCGGGATTCCGATCGTGGCCACTCGCACGGGAGGCATCCCGTACCTCGTCAGCGACGAACAAACCGCCTTGCTGGTGGACCTCGACGACGACAAAGCCGCAGCTGCGCGCGTCCTCCGCCTGCTTGAAGATCCGGCGCTTGTCGAAAGGCTGACCGAATCCGCCCGCCAGGAACTGGCCAGGTACGGCGCCAAACCGGTCCGCGACCAGTGGATGGCCCTGTATCGGGAGTTGGCGCCGGTCACCCGTTGAAGCGCGCCGCGTCAGTAACACGCGGGCCGGATGATAGCCTGACAAGATGGCGGATTCCTCCACATCGTCGCAAGAAGAACAGCAGTATCTCGAGACTCACCACGCGGATCGCACTCCGGACTTCGTGGACGGGGCCGTCATGCCGAGGCCCATGCCGGATAGCCTGCATAGCGAGGTGCAGGTGGAACTGGTTCACCTGTTCCGCAACCGCCGCGATCAGTATAGTCTGCACGTGCGGCCGGAAATCCGGCTGAAGGTCGCCGAAGGCAAGTACCGGGTGGCGGACCTGGCGGTGTTCTATCCCGACAAGCCTGTGCAGCCAGTGCCCGAGTTCCTGCCGGTGGTGGTGGTCGAAATCGCGTCCATCGAGGATCTGCCGGCGGAGATCCATGTCCGGGCAACCGAATACCTGGAAATGGGCGTATCGCAGGTGTGGGTGGTGGATCCGCATGCGCGCGCCATGTTCGTATACGGCGACGGCATGCGAACGGTGGTGGAAGGGTTCCAGGTTCCGCAGTTCGACCTCGACATCAAGCTCGACGACCTGCTGCCGCGGCCGCCGGAAGAACCGGTGAAGTGATAGGCTGAAGAAACATGGCGGCAACGGCTGTAAAGACGCTTGTTTCCGAAGAACAATACCTACACGGTCACTTTGGCGATCGCACGCCGGAGTACGTGGACGGTGAGATTGTCGAGCGCACAATGCCGAACAACACGCACGCCAGAATTCAGACTGAGCTGACGTTTGCGTTCCGGAATCTTCGAGACAAACATCAGGTTCATACCCGCATCGAAATTCGCCTGAAGGTCGCGCCAGGTAAGTATCGTATCCCAGACCTGGGTATCTTCTGGCCCGAGCAGCCAATCGAAGAAATTCCCGAGAAAATCCCATTTCTTGTGATCGAAATCGTTTCACCGGACGATACATGGAGCGACGTCGCGAACAAGGTCAAAGAATACCTGGCGATGGGCGTTTCGCAGGTGTGGCTTGTCGATCCGCAGACGCGCAGCATGGTGGTCCACACAGCCAAGTCCCAGGCAGGCGTCGAGGCGTTCGAACTCCCTCAGTTCGGTCTGAAAATCACCATTGACGACCTTCTCCCCTAGGCTCGCGGCCTCCGCATTCCTGATCCTGCTGGCGTCGTGCGCGAGCGCGCCGCCTCCACTTCCGAAACTCGATACCGCTGCAATGCCTGGCGCCGTGCGCGCTCTGGTGGACGACGCTTTCGCAAAAACCTCTGCGGAACCGGCCAGCGCGGAAGCGGCGACACGGCTCGGCATGGTGCTGCAAGCGCACGGCCAGAACCTGGCCGCGGAGGCCTGTTACGCCCGCGCGCACGCTCTGGATTTCAAGCGTTACGACACGCTCTATTACTGGTCACAGGCCGCGGCGGCCCGCGGCGATCACAAGAAAGCCGTGGAACTCCTGCGCAAGGCCGTGCGATTGCGTCCGGCATCCATGCCTGCGAGGCTTGCGCTCGCACAGGAACTTCGCGAGGCCGGCGACAACGACGGTTCCGCCTCCATCGCCCGCGGACTCCTGCTTGAAAAGTATCCGGAACCTTCGGCGCATTACGCGCTGGGCAGGGCGACTAACAACGAATCGGAACTGCAAAAGGCCCTCGATCTTTTTCCCCGCTATGGCGCCGCGCAATTCGCCCTTGCGAGCCTCTACCGCAAGAATGGCAAGGCGGACGAGGCCGCGGCTCTGCTCAAGAACTATGAGCGCGACAAGACGATCGCGCCTCCGGTGGACGATCCGGAAATGCGGACGTTACGCGGGCTCGCGATAAGCCCGGCGAGCCTATTGCGCCGCGCCGTGGAGGAAGAAGCGGCCGGCCGCTTGCAAGAGGCTGCCGCGCTGCAGCGCGAGGCGCTCGCCATCCAGCCGGATCTGGCCGACGCCTGGGTAAACCTGATTTCGTTAAACGCACGCCTGCATCGCGACAGCGACGCCGAAGCTGCCTACGCCAAGGCCGTCGCGCTTGCGCCGAACCGCGCCGAGGCGCATTACAATTTCGGCGTGTACTGCCTGCAGCGGAACCGCTTTTCCGAAGCCAAAATCGCGTTTCAGAAGACTCTCGACGCCGCGCCGAGGAACGCTGAAGCCTGCCTGAATCTGGGCGGAATCCTGGCAAATGAAGGGCGTCTCGAAGAAGCGGCGGCGATGCTACGGCGCGCCATCGACGCCAAGCCGGACTTTGCCCAGGCGCGGGTTGAGCTCAAGCGAATCGAGGATTTTCTCGGGAGCCGGCGCAAGTGAAGGCTGCCGCCGCCGGCATCCTGTTGCTATTGCTCTCCGGATGCTCGCAAACAACAAAGCCGCCCGCCGCGACAGAATGGTTCCACGACATCGCCGCCGAATCGGGACTCGCGTTTCAGCACGCGAGTGGCGCGAAGGGCAAATTCAACATGCCGGAAATCATGGGTTCCGGCTGCGCGCTGCTCGACTACGACAACGACGGCGACCTTGACGTGTTTCTCATCCAGGGTTCCCCGGAAGGCGGCTCGAACCGGCTGTTCCGCAACGACAACCTGCACTTCACCGACGTGACCAGGCAGGCGGGGCTCGAGCATTCGTCCGTGGGCATGGGCGTCGCCACCGGGGACTTTAACAACGACGGTTTCATCGATCTGCTCGTCACCGCGGTTGGCGCGAACGCGCTTTACCGCAACAACGGCGACGGAACCTTCACCGACGTCACCGCGGACTCGCCGGAGATCGCGCTCAAAGATCGCTGGTCCACCTCCGCGGCCTTCTTCGATTACGACCGCGACGGCTTTCAGGACCTTGTCATTCTCAACTACGTCGACTACTCGTACGCGACAAATAAGGCATGTTACGCCCCCACGGGCGAGCTCGACTATTGCACGCCGCGCGTTTATCAGGCGTTGTCTTCGCATCTGTTCCACAACGAGAAGGGTAAAGGCTTCGTCGAAGCCAAAACCGCGGGACTGACTGCAGCCGTGGGGCCCGGCTTGGGAGTGATCCCCATTGATGCGAATCACGACGGTTGGCTCGATCTTTTTGTCGCCAACGATTCGATGGCCAACCACCTGTGGATAAACCGCAAGAATGGGACCTTCGAAGAAAGTGCGCTGCAATACGGCGTCGCGTACGGTGACGAGGGACTGGCCAAGGCGGGAATGGGCGTCGCGGCGGGCGATTACGACAACGACGGCCTCGAGGATCTGCTGGTGCTGAACCTCATGCGCGAGGGCGCCACGCTATTTCGCAGCCAGGGCGGAGACAAGGGCTTTGCCGATGTCGCGCTGGCCTCCGGCATCCACGCGGCGACTCTGCCGTGGACGGGGTTCGGCGTCGCCTGGCACGACTTCGATCGTGATGGTTTACAGGATCTCTTCATCGCCAATGGCGCCGTCACCCGGCGCGAGGAGCAGCGAGGCCGGCCGTTTCCCTATGTTGAGCGCAACCTCGTATTGAAGCAACTAGCGAGCGGCCGGTTCGAGGAAGTCCCGAACCCCCTGCCGGGCGTGAGCCGGGGCGCAGCCTTCGGCGACATCGACAACGATGGGGACATCGACATCCTCGTCAACGTAAACGGCGGCGCGGCGCGGTTACTGCGCAACGATACGCCCAAGAAGAACTGGGTGGGTATAGAAGTGGACCGCGAGGCCGAAGGCGCAGAGGTCGAACTGAAGGCCGCCGGATTGCCGGTACAGCACCGCTGGGTGCGAACCTCCGGCAGTTATCTGTCCGCCAGCGACCGGCGCGTGCTGTTCGGTTTGGGCGACCGTTCCGCCGTCGATTCCGTTGTAGTACGGCCGATTCATGGCGCGCCTGCCCCTGTCCAAAAGTTAGTACCGAATCGCTTTGCAAAAATCGCCCTACGCTCGAGATAACGCTCAACACCTACAGTGAATCGGTATATACTACCTGGAACGTCTAGCCAAGTCAGCCAAGACAAACAGACTGCACACTGGGGGTAAATCCAAGATGAAACTCGCTTCCCGCTTAACGGTTTCAACCTTGTTCTGTGCGATGGCTCTGGCGCCGATTCCAGCCGCCGCGCAAGTACTGTATGGGTCGCTTGTAGGCACGGTCACTGACCCGACCGGCGCCGCGGTTCCGAACGCCAACGTCACTGCAACCAATAAGGAAACCGGTCAGCAACGCACCACACAATCCAACTCATCGGGCGGCTATACCTTCGTAGCAGTCCAACCGGGTACATATGAAGTGAAAGTCGCCGCCGCAGGGTTCAAGACCGTGACGGAGCCAAACATTGAAGTCACCGCGAACGCGACGGCGCGCGGGGACTTCGATCTGCAGGTCGGCAACGTCAGCGAGTCCATCACCATCGAAGCGACCGCCGCCGCGCTGCAGACCGACAGCGCCTCGGTTCGAGGCGAAGTGCAGGGTAAAACGCTGGTCAACCTGCCGATGCCTGTGGGACGCAACTATCAGAACGCGCTGATCACCATACCCGGTTTCAGTCCGCCTACCAACGCACACTCGGTTCCGACCAACCCGTCGCGCGCTCTCAACGCCAACGTCAATGGCGCTCCTACGGCCGGCGTCAACGTCCGTCTGGATGGCGCCTCGAGCCAACAAACCTGGCTGCCTCACATCTCGGCGTACGTGCCTTCGCTCGAAGCGATCGAAACCGTGAATGTCGTCACCAACAGCTTTTCTGCCGAACAGGGCCTGGCCGGCGGCGCGTCCATCAACGTCCAAATCAAGAGCGGCACCAATAACTTTCACGGGTCCGGCTTCTGGTACAACAACAACAACGCGCTGCTCGCCAAGCCGTTTACCTTCGCGCTGCTGAACCAGCAAAGCCAGCGGAACCCCAAGTACGTCTTCAATCAGGAAGGCGGTTCGCTCGGCGGCCCGATCGTAAAGAATAAGCTGTTCTTCTTCGGCGCGTACGAAGCCACTACGCGGCGCGAATTCGCCAACAACACCGGCTCGGTCGCCACCACGGCGATGCGAAACGGCGATTTGTCTGAAGCGCTGCGCATCTTCTCCCCGAACCCCGGCCTCATTTACGACCCATCGACGGGCAATGCGACGGGCCAGGACCGCACGCCGTTTTCGGGCAATATCATTCCGGCCGCCCGCATCTCGAACGTCGCCAAAATCATCATGGGCAAACTGCCATCGGTGGCCGACGGCTATAAGGACAACAACTTCTTCGGCACCGGCGGCTTCCTCTTCGATCGCCACACGGTGGACACCAAGGTCAACTACAACATCAGCGAGAAGTGGAC
>JACXTT010006882.1_pt1 | contig 16147 bp, 13 predicted proteins | sample 9270951 | NCBI WGS metagenome assembly JACXTT01 (sample SAMN15532306, study PRJNA645909) | rock metagenome | isolation source: weathered quartz diorite | place: Puerto Rico | collected 2017-06-21 | reverse complement strand
GACCGGCGCCGCGACCGGCGCGGCGCTGAGCACTGCGCTGCTCTTCGCGCCTCTGACGCCGCTCTTGCCACCGGCGGCGCTGGCGCCGTTGGCTACGCACACGCAGAGGAGCAAGACCGCGAGGCGCTTCATCGCGCGAGGAAGCCGGAATCGACTGGCAGCGTGATGCCGGTGATGCAGCGCGCGGCCGGGCTGCAGAGGTAAACAATCGCCGCGGCGATTTCTTCCGGCTCGGGCAGCCGGCCTAGCGGCGTGTGCTGCATGACGCGCGCAGTGAGCTCCGGGTTGGAGAAGATCGGCGTGGTGAACTCGGTGCGCACGAAGGTCGGCGCCACGGCGTTGACGCGGATGTTTTCCGCCGCCCATTCCAGCGCCAGCGCGCGCGTGAGATTGACCACCGCGCCCTTCGTCGCCTGGTACGAAGCGTTCGGGAAGATGCCGCCCGAGAAGCCCATGATCGAGGCGAGATTGACGATCGCGCCGCCGCCGCGGCGTTTCAGGTACGGCATGGCGGTGCGCGAGCAGAGGAATACGGCGGTCAGGTTGAGTTCGACTACCGCGTCCCATTCCGCACGGGAGAGCTCCGTGGCCGGCTTGCGGTTGGCGCGGCCGGCGTTGTTCACCAGGATGTCGATGCCGCCGTGCTCGCGCTCGGCGCGCGCAAAGCTGTCAGCGATGGCGCGCTCGTCGGTGACGTCGCAGCCGCTGGTGACGTCCAGCGACACCACGCGGGCGCCGTGCTCGCCCAGGAGCCGCGCGGTTGCCGCGCCGATGCCGCGCGCGCCGCCGGTGACGATCGCCACTTTGCCGTCGAGCCTCAAGTCGAGCATGGGGGAGAGGCCAGTATACTCAGCCGCGCATGTACGACCTCGTATTCCGCGACGCGCTGCTGCTCGACGGGCTGGGCGCGGCGCCGCGGCGCGGCGATCTCGCCGTCGCGCAGGGGAAGATAGCGGCCGTCGGCGAGGTTGGCGGCGCGGCACGCGAGACCGTCGATGCCGATGGCCTCGCGCTGATGCCCGGGATCATCGACAACCATACGCACTACGACGCGCAGCTCACGTGGGACCCGTGGGTGTCGCCCTCGCCTGCGCTCGGCGTGACCACCGCGGTGATCGGCAACTGCGGCTTCACCATCGCGCCGTGCCGTGCCGCCGATCGCGAGCGCGTGATGCGCAACCTGACGCAGGTCGAGGGCATGTCGCTGGACGCGCTGCGCGCCGGCATCCGCTGGGAATTCGAGACGGTGCCGCAGTATCTCGAGATGCTCGAGCGCAGCGGCGCGGCGGTGAACATCGCGGCGTTCGTCGGCCATTCGAGCGTGCGCACCTACGTGATGGGCGACGCGGCGACCGAGCGCGCGGCAAACGCGGCCGAAGTGAGCGAGATGCGCGCAATCGTGCTCGCTGCGCTGCGTGCGGGCGCGATCGGCTTTGCCACCAGCACCTCGCCTGCGCACAACGGCGCGGATGGCAAGCCGATGCCCTCGCGCCTCGCCGACGAAGCGGAGCTAACCGCGCTCGTCGGCACGCTGCGCGAGCACGGCCGCGGCCTCTTCATGCTCACCAAGGGCGGCCATACGACGATGGAATTCCTCGAGCGCCTGGCGGCCGAGTCGGGCCGCCCGGTCGTGGTGGCCGCGCTCCTGCACAGCAGCACGCAGCCCGACGGCGTGTTCGCCGACTTGCGGGCTATCGCGCGCGCGAACGAGCGCGGGCGGCGCCTCGCGGGCGCGGTGTCGTGCTGCCCGCTGGCGATGGATTTCACGCTGCATTCTCCGTACACGTTCGAGAGCCTGGCGGCCTGGCGGCCGGCAATGGCGCTCAAGGGCAAGGACTACGAGCGCCGGCTGGCCGATCCGGCGTTCCGCGCCGCGGTGCGCGCGGAGATCGCCCGGCCCGGGCACTTTCGCCTGTTCAACGGCGAATGGGACAAAGTGCAGGTCGTCGAATCGCGCCGCCGGCAACTCGAAGGCCGGACCATCGCCGAGCTCGCCGCCGAGGGGAGCCGCGACCCGCTGGATTGCATGCTCGATCTTGCGCTGGCGGAGAACCTCGACACGGTGTTCAGCGCGCTGCTGCTCAACTCCGATGAAAAGGCGGTGGCGCGGCTGCTCGCCGATCCGCACGCGCTCGTGTCGCTCTCGGACGCCGGCGCGCATCTCACGTTCTTCAACGACGCCGGCTACGGCCTGCACCTGCTCGGTCACTGGACGCGCGAGCTCGGCGCGCTCACGCTCGAGCAGGCGGCGTGGCGGCTGACGGGCCAGCCGGCAGCGCTCTACGGTATCAAGGAGCGCGGCGCCCTCTTCCCCGGTTATCACGCGGACCTGATGCTCTTCGACCCGCGCACGGTGGGGCGCACGCCGAACCGGCGCGTGTTCGACCTCCCGGCGGGCGCCTCGCGGCTCACCTGCGATGCGATCGGCGTGCAGGGCGTCTGGGTGAACGGCGAGCGCATCGCCGACGCGAAGGGCGTGCGAGCGCGCGAGTCGCTGCCCGGCCGGCTGCTGCGCGATTTCGCAGCGTAGCCGCAGCCCGACACCTGCCGCGCGAATGTAGCGATCGAGCGACGCGCTTTTCCGTCGCCGGTGCCCGACGCCGCGCTATCCCACAGCAAAACCCGAAGCGTGCGGCGTCAAGGACTTAGACGCAGGTATGGTTCATGCCTATAGGGACCGGCTGTCCTTTCCATCACTACACTTAAGGGAGCAGAGAGTGCTACAGAAAGACGGGTTTTTCCGTAAACGCGACGAGAAGCGCGACGACATCCTTTTCCGGCCGAGCCAGGCAGCCTCGACTGCTCCTCTCTCCGGCAGCAGCACGGCGGCGAACATCACCAGCGACAACGCGCTGCCCGGGGTTACGCCCGCCGCAGACCGCAAGGAAGCGAAGCTGGTCGTCGGTCCTGACATCAAGCTGAAAGGTGTCGAGATCAGCGACTGCGACACCCTGATCGTCGAGGGCCGCGTCGAAGCGACGCTCGACTCGCGCGTGCTCGAGATCACGCCGAACGGCGTGTTCCAGGGGACCATCGCGGTCGACAACGCCGAGATCCACGGCCGCTTCGAGGGCGAGCTCACCGTGCGCAAGCAGCTCGTGATCTACGGCGCCGGCAAGGCCTCGGGCAAGATCCGCTACGCCAAGATCAAGGTCGAGGAAGGCGCGGAGCTCTCCGGCGAGATCTCGATGCTGGACAAGTCGCAAACCGCCGTCCGCAAAGCCGCCTAAGGAGGAAAGCAGGGCTAGCCCTGCTTTTCTCGGGGACGGCTCCTCCTCCCCGGAGCCGTCCCCTTTTCATTTCTGCCGCGCCCCTGCACTATGGCGCGCGACGCCATCTCCGGGGAGGAAACCATGGCACCGCGCGAGCCGGGCAAGCCGCTCTACAAGAGCCTGTATTTCCAGGTGCTCGTGGCGATCGCGATCGGCGTGCTGCTCGGGTATTTCTTCCCCGAGACCGGCGCCAAGATGAAGCCGCTCGGCGACGGCTTCATCAAGCTCATCAAGATGATGATCGCGCCGATCATCTTCTGCACCGTGGTGGTCGGCATCGCCGGCATGGAAAGCATGAAGACGGTCGGCAAGACCGGCGGCTATGCCGTGGTCTATTTCGAGGTGGTAAGCACCTTGGCGCTGCTGGTCGGGCTGATCATCATCAACGTGCTGCAGCCCGGCGCCGGCATGAACATCGACCCGGCGAGCCTCGATACGAAGTCGGTGGGGCAATACGCCGGGCCCGGGAAGATGCAGTCGACCACCGAGTTCCTGCTCAACGTCATCCCTACGAGCGTGGTGGACGCGTTCGCCAAGGGCGACATCCTGCAGGTGCTGCTGTTTTCGCTGCTCTTCGGCTTCGCGCTGCACATGTTCGGCGAGAAGGGCAAGCCCGTGTTCGAGCTGATCGACAAGGTCTCGCACGTGCTCTTCGGCGTGGTCGGCATCATCATGAAGGTGGCGCCGCTCGGCGCCTTCGGCGCGATGGCCTTCACCATCGGCGCCTACGGCGTGGGCGCGCTCGTGTCGCTCGCCAAGCTGATGGCGACGTTCTACGCCACGTGCATCGTCTTCATCGCCGTGGTGCTCGGCATCATCGCGCGGCTGCACGGCTTCAGCATCTGGAAGTTCATCAAGTACATCAAGGAGGAGCTGTTCATCGTGCTCGGCACTTCCTCCTCGGAATCGGTGCTGCCGCGCATGATCGCCAAGCTCGAGAACCTCGGCGTGAAGAAGTCGGTGGTGGGACTCGTCATCCCGACCGGCTATTCGTTCAACCTGGACGGCACCTCGATCTACCTGACGATGGCGGCGGTGTTCATCGCGCAGGCCACCAACACGCCGATGACGCTCGGGCAGCAGCTGGCGCTCCTCGCCGTGCTGCTGTTGACGTCCAAAGGCGCAGCCGGCGTCACCGGCAGCGGCTTCATCGTGCTCGCGGCTACGCTCTCCGCCGTCGGGCACGTGCCGGTGGCAGGGCTCGCGCTGATCCTCGGAATCGACCGCTTCATGTCGGAGGCGCGGGCGCTCACCAACTTGATCGGCAATGGCGTCGCCACCGTAGTGGTCGGCCGCTGGTGCGACGAGGTGGACATGGCGCGGCTGCGCCGGCACCTCGAACAGGAGTCGGCGGCAGAAGCCGAGGCGCCGGAGCAGGTCTTGATCGAAGAGGAAGAGGGCGGCAAGCTCCGGCCAGCGGCACTGCATCGCTGAGAACGCATGGACCCGATCGCCTTCGAGCTCTTCAAGAACGCCATCTTCTCGATCGCCGACGAGATGGCGCTCACGGTAATGCGCACCACCTACTCCGGAGTGCTCAAGGACAATATGGACTACTCGACCGGCTTCGCCGATGCCGAAGGCCGGCTCGTCGCGCAGGGGCTCACGCTGCCCGGGCATCTGGGCTCCGTGCCCACGGCGATGCAGTCCATCATGCGGCACTACGGCAACGACATCCGTCCCGGCGATGTCTTCATCATGAACGATCCGTTCGACGGCGGCATGCACCTGCCGGACATCTTCGTCTTCAAGGCGCTGTTTCACGACGGCGAGCGCATCGCGTTCGCCTGCACCGTATGCCACCACACCGACGTGGGCGGGCGGGTGGCGGGATCCAATGCGTCCGACTCGACGGAGATCTATGCCGAGGGGCTGCGCATCGCGCCGCTCAAGATGTACGAGGCGGGCGTGCTCAACCAGACGCTGATGACCTTCATCGAGCGCAACGTGCGCGTGCCGGTGAAAGTATTCGGCGATCTGCGCGCCCAGCTTGCCGCGTGCCACGTCGCGGAAAAGCAGTTCGCCGAGCTCGTGGCGAAGTACGGACCGGGACAGACGCGCATCTACATGCGCGAGACCATCGACTACGCCGAACGGCTGACACGCGCGGCGCTCGAAAAGCTGCCCGACGGCGAATGGAGCTTCGAGGACTGGATCGACGACGATGGCGTCGACTACGGCAAGCCCATTCGCCTCTTCGTCACCCTGCGCAAGCGCGGCAGCCACATGGTGGTCGATTGGACCGGCACGAGCCCGCAGGTGAAAGGCGCGATCAACAACACGCTTTCGTTCACCAAGGCGGCCTCCTATACCGGCGTGCGCTCGGTGCTGCCGCCGGGCATCCCGAACAACGAAGGCGTGTTCCGCGCCATCGAAGTGATCTGCCCGCCGGGCACGGTGGGCAACGGCCTGCTGCCGGCGGCCTGCGCCGCGCGCGGCCTCACCGGCTTTCGCATGACCGACTGCATGTTCGGTGCGCTGGCGATGATGCTGCCGGACAAGGTAAAGGCCGCTGGCGACGGCGGCAACACCGGCGTCTCCATCGGGGGCTACTACGCGGACCGCACGCCCTTCATCTACGTCGACTTCACCTGCGGCGCGTGGGGCGCGCGTCCATGGGCCGACGGGCTCGACGGCAACTCGCACATGTTCGCCAACATGGCCTCGCACTCGGTGGAGATCACCGAGAGCGAGCAGCCGATTCAGTTCCTCGCCTACGAGTTCGTGCCCGACAAGGCGGGCGCCGGCAAGTACCGCGGCGGCGTGCCCTTCCGCCGGGACTACCGCTTCCTAGCGGAAGAAGGCGTCCTGCAGGTGCGCTCCGATCGCCGCACGCATCGGCCCTTCGGCCTCTACGGCGGCAGCCCGGGCATGCCGTCGGAGAACTACCTGAATCCCGACGGCGAGAACCGCACGCTGCCCTCGAAATTCACCATGACCATCAAGCGCGGCGACGTCTTGCGCCATGTGCTCGCCGGCGCGGGCGGCTGGGGCGATCCGCTCGAGCGCGATCCGGCCGGCGTGTTCAGGGACGTGAAGAACGAGCTGCTTTCTCCGCGCAAGGCCGAAAGCGACTACGGCGTCGTCATTCGCGACGGGAAGGTCGACGCCGCCGCCACGGGCAAGCACAGGGCGGAAATCCGCGCCGCGCGCGGCTGGCGCAGGGTGCCTGCAGTGCAGCGCGAAGATCCGCTGCCGGCCACGCCGAAGGCGGCCTGAGATCGCGGTGGCGAGCTACCGCGTCGGTGTCGACGTCGGCGGCACCTTCACCGACATCGTGCTGCTCGGCGCCGACGGCACGATCCACACCAAGAAAATCTCCTCGAGCGTCGAGAACTACGCCGGCGCGATCGTCGACGGCCTCGTGGAAGTGTTCCGCGAGACCGGGCTCGCCGGCGCGGCGATCGAAGAGATCCGCCACGGCACGACCGTCGCCTCGAACGCGATCCTCGAGCACAAGGGCGCGAGGACCGGGCTCATCACCACCAAGGGGTTCCGCGACGTGCTCGAGATCCGCACGCTGCGCATGCCACGCATGTACGACATCGGCTGGACAAAGCCGCCGCCGCTCGTCGAGCGCTACTTGCGCAAGGTGGTCGACGAGCGCGTGAATGCCACTGGCGCTATCGAGCAAGCGCTCGATCCGCGCGAGGCGGCGCGGGTCGTCGACGAGCTGCTGGCCGCACAGGCCGAAGCGATCGCCGTGTGCCTGCTGCACTCGTACGCCAATCCGGCGCACGAACTCGCGATCAAAGAGATCGTGCAGCGCCAGGCACCGGAGCTGCCCTGCTCCATCTCCTGCGAGGTGCTGCCGGAGATCAAGGAATACGAGCGCACTTCGACCACGGTAATCAACGCTTACGTGACGCCGATCGTCGCGCGCTACCTGCGTGCCCTGCGCCGAGGCCTCGACCACGCCGGCGTGCGCGCGCGAGTGCTGCTCATGCAATCGAACGGCGGCCTCACCACCGATGCGGCCGCCATCGAGCGGCCGATTCACATCATCGAGTCGGGCCCGGCGGGCGGCGTCATCGGCGCGCAGGCGCTTGCGCGCGCGAAGCGCATGCCGCGCATCATCACCTTCGACATGGGCGGCACGACCGCCAAGGCGTCGATCGTCGAGGACGGCGAGGTGACGCGCGCCGCCGAGTACGCGGTCGGCGCGGGAATCGTCGTCGGCTCGCGCCTGCTCACCGGCGCGGGCTACACGCTCAAGGTCCCGGCGATCGACCTCGCCGAGGTCGGCGCCGGCGGCGGCTCGCACGTCTGGATCGACGCCGGCGGCTCGCTGCAGGTCGGCCCGGAGAGCGCGGGCGCGGCGCCCGGCCCAGTGTGCTACGACCAGGGCGGGACAGTACCGACAGTGACCGACGCGAACGTGCTGCTCGGCTACCTCAATCCGAAGTATCTCGTCGGCGGCGCGCTCAAGCTCGACGCAGAAAAGGCGCGGCGCGTTTTCGCGGAGCGCATCGCGCGACCGCTCGGCATGTCGCTCGAACAGGCGGCGTACGGCGTGCACCAGATCGCCGCCTCCAACATGATGCGGGCGATCCGCGCGGTGTCGACCGAGCGCGGCCGCGACCCGCGCGACTTCGCGCTCTTCGCCTTCGGCGGCAACGGGCCGCTTTTCGCCTGCGGCATGGCGCAGGCGCTCGGCATGAAGCGCATCGTGGTGCCGCCTGCGGCTGGACTCTTCTCTTCGTTCGGGCTGCTCTATGCCGACGTCGAGCACCACTACGGCCGCACGCTGCGGCGCCTGCTGCGCAAGGCGGACCGCGCCGAGGTCGAGCGCGCCTGGGATGCGCTCGAGCGCCAGGCGTGCGAGCAGCTTGCAGCCAGCGGATTTGAGACAAGCAAGAGGAGAATCCGGCGCGCCGCGGCGCTGCATTACCACGGGCAGACCTACGAGCTCAGCGTAACCGTGGCCGCAGGGCCGATCGATTTCGCGGTTCTCGAGGAGGCGTTCGGCGCCGAGCACGAACGCACCTACGGCCACCGCGCGGGCGCCGACGAGCCGGTCGAGCTCGTCTCGATCCACGTGGTCGGCCAAGGCCTGCGCGAAGGCGCCGCGGTCCCCGAGCGCGTGCGCTCGAGCCGCGCCGAGCCCGAGCCCGCGCCGACTCGGCGCGCGTGGTTCGGCGAGCGATGGATCGAGACTCCGGTGATGCGGCGCTCCGGCCTCGCCGGGCCGCGCTCAGGCCCGCTCATCGTCGAGGAGTACGACGCCACCTGCGTCGTTGCACCGGGGGCGCGCGCCGCGCTCGACGCGAGCGGCAACATCGTCATCGAGCTCTAGTCGGCCGCTAGGCGCGGCAGCCAGAGCGCGAGCTGCGGCCAGTACGACAGGATCGCGATCATCGCGAGCATCGCCAGCACGAAGGGCGCCGCGCCGATGATGACATCGTCGATCTTGCCGCGCTTGCGCAGCCCCTGCACTACGTAGAGGTTGATGCCCACCGGCGGCGTGATCATCGCCGTCTCCATCAGGATGATGATCAAAATCCCGAACCAGATCGGGTCGTAGCCCGCCTTGAACATGATCGGCGCAATGATCGGCACGGTGGCGACCATCATGGAGAGCGTCTCCATGAAGCAGCCAAGGATCAGGTAGAACACGATGACCGCGACGAGCAGCTGCGTGGAACCGAGCCCGAGGCCGGTGATGAGCCGGTTTACCTGCCCGGTCAGGCCGATTGAGCTGATGACGAAGTTGAGAAAGTAGGCCGCGATCAGGATCGCCATGATCATGGCGGTGGTGCGCATGGTGCCTTCGAAGGCGTGCAGCAGCATGCGGATGCTGAGGCTGCGGTGCCAGGCGGCGACGCCGAGCGCGGCGATCACACCGAGCGCCGCCGACTCGGTCGCGGTGGCGAGGCCGGCGTAGATCGAGCCGATCACGGCGAGGAAGATGACGAGCGGCGGGATCAAGTCCGGCAGCGCTTGGATGCGCGCGCGCCAGTCGGCGCGCGTGCGCCGGCCACCCAGCGCCGGGCGCAGGATGCACGCAACGAGCACCGTCAGGCTGAAGAGGCTGGCGAGGACGAGGCCAGGGACGATTCCCGCGAGGTAAAGCTTCGGGATCGACGAATCGGTGAGCACGCCGTACACGATCATGTTGATCGACGGCGGGATCAGGATGCCAAGAGTGCCGCCGGCGGCGATCGTGCCGAGGAACAGGCGCTCCGAATAGCTGTGCTTCCTGATCTCGCCCATCGCCACCGTGCCGATCGTGGCGGCGGTGGCGACGCTCGAGCCGGAGGTCGCGGCGAACATGGCGCAGGCGGCGATGTTCGAGTGCATGAGCCCGCCCGGCAGCCATGGCACCCAGAGCACGAGCGCGTTGTACATCCGCTCGGCGATGCCCGAGCGCAGCAGGATCTCGCCGAGCAGCACGAAGAACGGGATCGCGACCAGCAGGAAGTTGTTCGATGTGGCCCAGGCCACCTCGCCGAGCGCGAGCGTGAGGGGCAGCTTGGAATACAGGCCCGAGAGCACGAGCCCCAGCACGCCGAGCCCCGCGGCCACCGGGACGGCGAGCGCGAGCAACCCAATCAGCACGGCAAGCGCGGTCCAGAGCATCAGCGCGCCTTCATCTCGCGAATCTCGTCCTCCACTTCCTCGGCGGCAGAGCGCGTGCTGAGAACACGCGCCGCGGCCGCGCTGTCGCCGCGCGCGATGAGCAGCACCGCATGTACGAGCAGCGCGAGCCCGACCAGGAAGAACAGCGCAAGGCCGATGAGCCAGATCGCCTGGGGAATCACGATCGGCGTGGCGAGCGCGGACTGGCTGCGCGAGCTCGACACCCACGACTGCTCGACCACGGCCCAACCATGTCGTGCGATGAGGCCGAAGAAGGCGAGCAGGAGCGTGATGCCCGCGAAGTCGAGCGCCAGGCGCAGCCACCGCGGGAAAAGTGCGTAGAGCGAGTCGATGCGGATATGGGCGCGCTCGAGCAGCGCCGCTGCGAGCGACCACGCGATGCCGAGCGCGAGCGCGTAGCCGGCGAGCTCGTCCGCGCCGCCGACGGAGAGCGCGAAGAGCTTGCGCAGCGCCACATCGACGCTGATCACGACCGCCGCGGCGAGCACCAGCGCACCGCCGAACCAGAGCCCCCAGCGTGTCGCGCGCCGGGCGGCGCCGATCAGTGCGTCGGTGCCTGCAGCCCGAGCGTCTTGCCGACGGTGCTGTTCCACTCGGCCGCGCATTCGGCACCGCAGCGCTTGGCCCAGCCGGCGAGCACGGCGGTCTCCACGAGCTTCTTGTGCATCTCAGCCTCCGCCGGCTTGACCGGAACGATGGTCATCTTGGCGAGCTTGCCGAGCGTACAGGGCTGTTTGCCGGTGTTGCAGTTGTCGGCCTCGGCGGTGGCGCGCTTGAGCGTGTCCCACATCTTGTTCTCGTAGGCCTTCACTTGCTCGAGCATGAAGCTCTGCACGCGCTTGTCGAGCCGGTTCCAGGTGTTGAGGTTCACCGCCACCACGTTGATGCTCCAGCCGAGCGACATCGGGTAGATCGACTTCGTCACCTCGGGCCAGCCCGCCGTGTTGCCCGAGAGGCTGCCGGTCACGGCGCAGTCGACCACGCCGTTATTGAGCGCGGGCACCACCTCGGCGAACGCCATGCTCACGGCGGTCGCGCCGACGCCGGACAGGAAGTCGCGCATCGTGTTGTTGAACACGCGCACTTTCTTGCCCTTGAGATCGGCGAGGCCGCCGAGCATGCCGCGGCACCAGAACACCTGGGGCGGATTGCCACCGAAGGCGAGGAGCCGCGCGCTCCAGTTCTTCTGCATCTGGCGGTCGATCACCGCGCGGTAGCCCTCGCACGCGGCGCGCGCCTTGTCGGGCTCGAGCGTGATGCCGGCGAGATCGCAGCCTTCGAAGCGCGGGTCGTCGCCCGCCATCTTGGAGATGTCCATGCCGGCGAAGTCCATGACGCCGAGCTTGAGCAGCCGCAGCATGGTCTTGTCGTCGATGCCCATCTGGTCGAGCGGCGTGATGTCGGCGCTGATCGCGCCGTGCGAGGCCTTGGGCAGCGTCTCGCGCCAGAACGGCACCTCGTCGACGCTTGAAGCCACGGTGGGGCTGTTCAGCCCGATGACCTTGAACTGCGTGCGCGGCAAGTCCTGCGCGGCGGCGGCGACGGCGAGCAGCGCGCCCGCGGCAAATGCGCATGTGCGGATTAGCATTGGCCCTCCTCCTCGTGAAAACATAGTACATGATCGAAGACCTGTACCGCTCCCGCACGCCGCGCTCGGCGGCGCTGCATGCGCGCGCCTCGCGCGTGCTGCCGGCCGGCCTGACGCACGATTCACGCGCCACCGCGCCCTACCCGATCTATGCCGCGCGCGCTGCCGGGGCGCGCAAATGGGATGTCGACGGCAACGAGTACATCGATTACTTCGGGGGGCACGGCGCGCTGCTCTTCGGCCACGCGCATGCGCCGCTCGTCGAGGCGCTGCAGCGGCAGGTGACGCTCGGCACGCACTGGGGCGCTTCGCACGAGCTCGAAGTGCAATGGGCCGAGGCGGTCCAGCGCCTCGTGCCCTCGGCCGAGCGCGTGCGCTTCACGGCCTCCGGTACCGAAGCAACGCAGCTCGCGCTGCGTCTGGCGCGCGCCTTCACCGCCAAATCGAAGGTGGTGCGCTTCGTCGGTCACTTCCACGGCTGGCACGACGCCGTGGCGCAAGGCGCGATGTCGCACTACGACGGCTCGCTTCCCGCCGGCATACCCGCCTCACTCGCCGGCGAGTCGATCCTGCTCAGCGCCGACTCGCCCGGGCCCGCGCTCGAGGCGCTGGAGAGCCGCGACGACCTCGCCGCCGTGATCCTCGAGCCTTCCGGCGCCTCCTGGGGTCAGGTACCGCTGGCGCCCGGATTTCTCGCTGCGCTGCGCGACGCCACGCGCCGGCGTGGGGTGCCGCTCATCTTCGACGAGGTGATTACCGGTTTTCGCTGGTCGCGCGGCGGCGCGCAGGCGCGCGACGGCATCGTGCCGGAGCTCACCGTGCTCGCGAAGATCCTCGCCGGCGGCCTGCCCGGCGGCGCAGTTGCCGGAGCCGCCGCGATTATGGACCAGCTCGATCCCGCAGCAGCAAAGGCCGCGCGGCGCGAGAAAATCGCTCACCAGGGAACGTTCAACGCCAATCCGCTTTGCGCGGCAGCGGGCGTCACGATGCTCTCGCTCGTGGAGTCGACCGACGCCTGCGAGCGGGCCGAACGCACCGCCGGGGAGTTGCGCGCCGGGATGCGCCGCGTCCTGATCGAGGAAGGCGTGCCCTGGGGCGTGTTCGGCGAGGCATCGGTGTTCGTGATCTTTCCCAATCCGGCGAACCTGCCGCTAGATCCGGCCACCTTCGATCCGCTCAAGCTCGGCTTCAAGGGCCTCAAAGGCGCGCGCGACCCGCAGCTCAACAACAAGCTGCGGCTCGCGCTCCTCGCGTACGGCGTCGACATTGCCGGCGGGCCGGGCGGCTTCGTGTCAGCCGTGCATGGCCCGCGCGAAGTGGCGCAGACGCTGGACGCTTGGCGCAGCGCCGTGCGCGCGTTGAAGGGCGCCAAATGAAGTGCGCCAGCCGTAATCGGCTAGCGCCGCGAGGTGAACATGGCGCGGCTGCGCCGGCACCTCGAACAGGAGTCGGCGGCAGAAGCCGAGGCGCCCGAGCAGGTCCTGATCGAAGAAGAAGAGGGCGGCAAGCTCAAGCCTGCCGCCCTGCACCGCTGAAGCGGTGCGTGTAGGGCTGCGGCCCCGCCCTCCCTCTAACGGGGCCGCGCCCTTTCGTGCTGGCTACTGGTATTCGTAGACGGTGCCGTCGCGCACCGCGGTCGGGCTCTCGGCAGTGCGCCAGCCGTAATCGAGCTGCGAGGACGTGCCGGCGCGCGCTTCCGAGACCACCGACGGTTCGTCGTTGCCGGAGCAAGCGCCGAGGCCGAGCGTGGCGATGAGAGCAAGGGCGGCGGCGGTGAGTCTGCTTTGCGCGTTCATCATGGTCCCTCCTGTGATGATGCGCGCAATGTAGAACTGCGCGAGGCGCGCTAGCTATGCCGGCAGGCACAGCTTGCGTGTTGCATATTCACCCGGCTACAGCGCGCGGCGCAGGCGCGCGACGCCGTCGGCGAGCTTTTCAAGTTCGGCGGCGAAGCACCAGCGCACGTAGCCCTCGCCCGCCGGCCCGAACGCGGCGCCCGGCGCGAGGCCCAAGCCATGGCGGCGCACGAGCTCTTTGCAGAACGCAAGGCTGTCCGCCATGCCGTCGATGCGGAAGAAGACGTACATCGTCCCCGAGGGCACCGCGACTTCGACTCTCGGCAGCTTGCGCAGCTCGGCGACGAGGAAATCGCGTGCCCGGCGCAGCCGTTCCAGGCTGTGGGCAATGACCGCTTCGCCGTCGCGCAGCGCGGCGATGCCGGCGCGCTGCACGAAGATCGGCGTGCACGAGGTGTTGTACTCGATGAGCTTGCCGAGGTCGGCCACGAGGCTCGGCTGCACGACCAGCCAGCCGAGGCGCCAGCCGGTCATGAGCCACGCCTTGGAGAACGTGTTGGTGCTGATGACGCGGTCGTCATCCGCCATCACGTCGAGGAACGACGGCGCTACGCCGCCGCCGAAATACAGGCGCTCGTACGCGTCGTCGGCAAAGATCCAGATGCCGTGGCGCCGGCAATGTGCGAGCAGCGTCTCTTGCTCGGCGCGCGAGATGGTCCAGCCGGTCGGGTTGTTCGGGGAATTGAGGTAGAGCGCGCGCGTGCCGGGGGTGAGCGCCGCGAGCAGACGCTCCAAGTCGAGCGTCCAGCCCTGCGGGGAGAACTCGAGCGCGACGCTGACGACCTCGGCGCCGAGGATCTTCGGGATCTCCTGCAGGTTCGGCCAGAGCGGCACGACCTCGACCACGCGGTCGCCCGGATCGACGAGCAGCTGCGAGGCGAGCATGAGCGCGTTGACGCCCGCGCTGGTGACGGCGATCTGATCGAGCGACGTGGGGCGGTGCAGCCGCGAGATATAGGCGGCGAGCGCCTCGCGCAGCGGCGCGATGCCGAGGTTGTGCGTGTAGCAGAGCTCGCCCGCGGCAATCGACTCGGTCGCCGCATCGCGGATGAACTGCGGCGTCGGCTCGTCGGGCTCGCCCACCCAGAAGCCGAGCACATCGCGCCGGCCAAGGCCCTCGTTGTAGAGCTCGCGGATTTTGGAGGCGGCGAGCGAGCGCACCGTCGCGCGCGCGGATAGAGGGGTCAGAGCAATTTTCCGGTTACAGTTGGACTCGCAAAAGTCAACCAGTCACAGTAAGTGCTTGATTCATTCGGCGCGCAGGATATCAAATGCACGCGCCGGCTACACGGCTGGCTAGGCCGTGCCCAAGCGCAGGACTCAGCCAACGCCCAAGCTCAAAGCGCGGGCGTAGCGGCCGCCATCCGGCCAGCGGCAAAACACTTGCTTACAACTTTCGTGGTCTTGCGTCGGCACGATGTGGCGCGAGGCCGCCGACCGAGCGAATAACCGTCCCGTTCTGGTGCCGATGTTTGAAAAGTTCTCGCTATGAGAATTCGGTTTCGCGCGTGGCGCGACGCGGCAACGCTTGGCGTGATTAAAAAGGTGTGATGCCTCGGACGGCCGGTCGTATTGCCGACGTTCTGCCTTGTGGCCGGTTGGCGCGCCCAAAGATAATTAGGCAATACACAACAAGGGGATGCAGCAAAGTCTCGAGCCATGACCGCGCCGGCGCCTGAACTAAAAACGCTAGGCCGCTACAACATCGAGCGCACGATTGGCAAGGGCGCGATGGGCGTCATCTACGAGGGCGTCGACCCCCGCCTCGGACGCCGGGTCGCGATCAAGACGATCCTCAAGAGCCAGCTCGACGAGGACACGGCCAAGGATTATTCGATGCGCTTCGTGCGCGAGGCGCGGGCGGTCGCGCGGCTCAACCATCCCAACATCGTCCAGGTCTACGACTTCGGCGAGGAAGGCGACATCGCTTACCTCGTCATGGAGTTCATCAAGGGCAAGGAGCTCAAGACCTTCTTCGACGCGAACGAGCGCTTCGATTTGAAGGAGGCGGTGCGCATCATGTGCGAGCTGTGCGACGCGCTCGACTTCGCGCACAACGCCGGCATCATTCACCGCGACATCAAGCCTGCCAACGTGATGCTGGACGCCCAGGCTCGCACCAAGCTTACGGACTTCGGCATCGCGCGTGTGCAGGACTCCGACAGGGCTTCTGTGGAGCGCACACAGGCGGGCACCATAGTGGGAACGCCGGCATACATGTCTCCCGAGCAGATCATCGGCGGGCAGATCGACAAGCGGGCGGACGTCTTCTCCGCGGGCATCATCCTCTACCAGTTCCTCACCGGCGAGAAGCCGTTCACCGGCTCGGGCGCCTGGACGATCGCGAAGAAGATCATCCAGGAGGAGCCCCCGCTGCCCTCGTCGCTCAACAACGCTGTCACGTCGCTGTTCGACGCTGTAGTAAATAGCGCGCTCGCAAAGGACCCAGACCAGCGCTTTCAATCGGCGCGTGACCTCTCCCTGGCGCTGAAGCGCGCGCTCGAGGGCAAGTCTGCAGACGACGATTTGGGCGGGACTGTCGCCGGCTCACTGACCGGCGATTTCGCCGCGCTCAAGCCCGGACCGGCGGTCGCCAAGGCGCCGGCGCAGGATTCGTCGCGCACCTCGGGCGCCGGCACGCAGGCGGGCGGCAGCCAGGAGGTCGAGCTCGAGTTCTGGCGCGCCATCAAGGACGGCAACGATCCGGACGATTTCGACCTCTATGTGCAGCAGTTCCCGAGCGGTATCTACGCGGCGCTCGCCAAGCGCAAGATCGCAAAGCTGCGCGGCGTGCCGCTCGAGGAATCGTCGGCCAAGGCGAAAGAGCAGGA
>JACXTT010006881.1_pt1 | contig 16153 bp, 16 predicted proteins | sample 9270951 | NCBI WGS metagenome assembly JACXTT01 (sample SAMN15532306, study PRJNA645909) | rock metagenome | isolation source: weathered quartz diorite | place: Puerto Rico | collected 2017-06-21 | reverse complement strand
TCGCGGTGGCGCACGCGATGCGCTGGCGGGTGCGCGGCGCGCGCGGGGCGCCGGCGCCGCCAAAGCGCGTTCGCAGCGGCTGAAGCGGCGGCCCAAATGGCTGTGGAGCCGCGGGCGCGCATCTGCTAAGTTGCTCGCGAGGAGGTACATGGAGCCGATGACGACGTTGGTCGGCCCTGCGGTGCTCGACCCCTCGCTCTACATCTCCGAACTCAAGCTTCGGCGCAAGCCTTCGATTCTCGAGGAACTCGTCGCGCGCGCCACCCGTGCCGGCGCGGTGCGCGCGCCCGACGTTCTGCGCGAAACCCTCCTGTTGCGCGAACGGCTGTTCGGCACGGGCATCGGCAAGGGAGTCGCTGTTCCCAGCGCGCGCTCGATTGCGGTGCGGGAGCCTCGCTTGCTGATCGCCCGCTCCCGCCGCGGCATTCCGTGGGACGCCCCGGACGCGGCACTCGTCCACCTCGTGCTGCTCGTGCTGTCGCCCGCCGAGGCCGGCGTGGACGCGCACGCCGAATTCGTGGGCCGTGCCGCCGGGATCGGACGGTTGCAGCGGAACCGCACGCGGCTGCTGGAGGCCGAGGCGTTCGGCGAAGTCGTCGAGGTGTTCGGGGAGTGGGGAACGTGACCGAAGACGAACGCATCCTCGAGCTGCACGACGTGGACGTGCTGCGCGACGAGGTGGCGGACGCTCGCGGCGTGGCGCGGCTGCGCAAACTCGGCTTCTCGTTCCCGGATCCGGGCGAGCTGGACCGCGTCCGCCAGCGTCTGATCACCGCGGCGGACCGGCGCTGGCTGCACCATTACGAGCGCGCCCATGCGCGCTACGGCCGGGCGGTGACCGTGGTCCGCGGCCGCGTGTGCCAGGGCTGCTTCATTACGCTGCCCACCCGGGTCGCCCCATCGGACGGCGCGCCGCTGACCACGTGCGAATCCTGCGGCCGCATCCTGTTGTGGCGCTAGGCCCACGCCCCGCGACGCACGCCCCCCCCGACTCGACCCGTCCCGACCGCCCCCAGCCCGGGCTTGGCCGTGAGGGATAGCGGTCCGCTATGCTCGACGCTCGTGCATCGCGGGCGCCGGGCCTAGAACACGCCGATCGGGAGAGAGTGACCGAGTTCGATGGGGAGACGACAGGGGAGTGCCGGCGTGCTGCTGGTGGCGCTGCTGGCGGGGGCCGGCTGCACGACGCTGCGTGAGCTGCCGCGCGGCGAATACGCGGCGCGACCCGAGCGCGAACGTGTCACGGTCGCGACGGTCGACGGTCTGGTCTACCGGTTCGACTACGTGCGGGTCCAAAACGACACGCTCACCGGTTATCGCCAGCGTGAGGTCGAGGGGCCGGTCAGCGAGGAGAACGTGTTCGCGGTGCCGCTCGACCAGATCCAGACGATGTCGGTGCGCAGCATCGACTGGTACCGCACGGGGCTCGTCGGCGGCGGGACGCTGGCGGCGGTGGTCGCTGCCGGCCTCACCGCGGCGCACAACAATCACCACGACGACGGTGGCTCGTCGGGTGGGGGCAAGGTCCCGCCGCCGTAGCCGAGGAGCCGCTCATTCCACGATGAGGTGGGTTGTCCAAGCGGCCGCGCCAGCGCCGACGGCGTCGGCGCAGAGGTCGACCGGATCGAATCCGGTGCGTCGGACGTCGTAGAGTTCCTTCGCAAGACCCAGCGCCAGGGTGCCATAGCCCGCGACCGCGGCGCGGCGCGACGTCAGTCCGGCGGCCAGACCCAGGGTCAGGCTCAGGGACGCGTGCTGCAGGCGATCCGGGCGCAGCAGTCCGACTTGCCAGCCGCGAACGACGGGAGCGGGGAACGGTACGGCCATCGAGTCGCGGCGAGCGGGCTCGGCGCTGCCCACCGCCGGCAGGCCGGCAAGGCTCACGACGACGGCGGCCCCGACGAGGCGGAGCGAACGCGAGATCATGTCGACGTCCTTCGAAGGCTCTAGGCTCGATCGCTGGCGACGGCGGCTCGACGCGGCGCTCGAGCGGCTGCGCGAGCGCGCCGGATTGATCCCCGAGGAGATGTTGCGCGAGCAAGCGACGGAGCGCGCGGCGGCGCGGCTCCGCGCGCACGAGTGGCCCGCCCCGGCACTAGTGGCGCTCGCGCGCCTGCGCGAACGCGGCGGGAAAGCATACCTCGTCGGAGGCACGGTGCGCGACGTGCTGCTCGATCGGGTGGGTGACGCGACGCTCGACGTGGCGACGAGCCTCAGCCCGGAGGAGGTGACGGCGCGATTCCCGCGGGTCGAACCGATCGGGCTGCCGCACGGCACCGTGCTCGTGATCGAGCCCGGCGTGCGGCTCGAGTCCACGACGTTCCGCCGCGAAGCGGGTTACGCGGACGCGCGTCATCCGGATCGCGTCGAGTTCGTCGACGATCCACTCGTGGATCTCGCCCGGCGCGACTTCACGGTGAACGCGCTGGCGTTCGAGCCGCACTCGGGCGAGCTACTCGACCCTCACGGCGGGGCGCTCGATCTCGAGCGCGGGCTGCTGCGCGCCGTCGGCGACCCCGAGCAGCGGTTCCGCGAGGACGCGCTCCGGCCGCTGCGCGCGGCGCGATTCGCGGCGACGCTGGGGTTCGAGCTCGAGCCCGCCACGGCCACGGCGCTGGGATCCGAGAACGACCGCGTCCGTGGCGTGGCGATGGAGCGGGTGCGGGAGGAATGGACGAAGCTGATGGCCGCCGAGACGCCGTCGGCGGCGATCGAGCTGCTGCGCCGGGCGGGGCTGCTCGCGATCTGGATGCCTGAGCTGGAGGCGTGTGTAGGGGTGCGCCAGAACCGGTTTCACGCCTACGACGTCTACGAGCACAGCATGCGAACGTGCGACGCGGCCCCGGCCGACCGGCCGCGGGTGCGGTGGGCCGCGCTGGTGCACGACATCGGCAAGCCCCCGACCCGCGTGATCCGCGACGGCAACGCGACGTTCTACGGTCATGCGGAGCGCGGCGCCGAGCTCGCGGACGCAATGCTCGAGCGGCTCCGGTTCGCGACCGAGGAGCGTCGCGCGATCGTGCACCTGGTGCGCCACCACATGTTCGACTTCCGGCGGGAGTGGAGCGACGCGGCGCTACGGCGCTGGCTGCGACGGGTCGGAATCGACGCCGTGGCCGACCTGTTCGATCTGCGCATCGCCGACGTGCTCGGCGGCGGCCTCGCTTCGAGTCCTCCGATCCTGCTCGAGGAGCTGCGGCGCCGGATCGAGCGACTGCTGGCAGCGGAGCACGCATTCACGGTGAAGGACCTGGCGATCGACGGCCGCGACGTCATGACCGCGCTCGGAGTCGGACCCGGACCGCAGGTGGGAGCGACGCTCGAGGCGCTGCTCCAACGCGTGCTCGACGACCCCGCGCGCAATCGTCGCGACGTGTTGCTCGAAGAGCTCAACCACTTGCAGGATCGGCGAAACGATGAAGCGGGCGAGGCTTGACACTGTTTAGACACGAAACGTATTCTGCCGCCCTCGCCATGTCCGCACCGAGCCTCTCCGTCCCTGCCAAGGCCCTCGCGCCGCTCACGATCGCCGAGATACAGAAGCCCGTCCGTCGGGAGCTCGAGCGCGTCCAGGAGCATCTGCGGGAGTCGTTTCGCACGCCGATTCCGATCCTGAATCAGGTCGGAGGCTACGTGCTGGCGACGCGGGGAAAGAAGTTTCGGCCGACGCTGCTGCTGCTCGTGGCGCGGCTGCGCGGGCCGGCGACCTCCGATGCCCTGATCGCCGCCACCGTCGTCGAGATGGTGCACGCCGCGGCCCTGATCCACGACGATTCCGTCGACAAGAGCGACCTGCGCCGCGGCCGACCCACGGTGAACGGTCTGTGGACCAACGAAATGGCGATCATCATGGGCGATTATCTCTACGCCCAGTCCATGGCGCTGCTCGTGCGCCACAAGCTGGATCTGGCGATGGACGTCTTGTCCCGGGTCGTCGCCGAGATGTCGTGCGGCGAGGCGCTGGAGTTTCAGTACGCGTACGACCTCGACGTCACCCAGGAGCAGTATGAGGAGTTGGTCCAGTACAAGACCGGGTCGCTCATTGGTGCCGCCACGGAGATGGGGGCCGACCTGTCGGGCGCCGTCGCGGAGCGCGATCGGCGGCTGCACTACCGCCGGCTCGGGGACGCGCTCGGCGTGGCGTTCCAGATCGTGGACGACCTGCTCGATTACCAGAGTTCGCCGAAGGTTACGGGCAAGCCAGTGGGCTCGGATCTGGCCGCCGGCAAGGTGACGCTGCCGCTCATCGCCGCGCTGCGTCACGCGACGGAAGCCGATCGACGCGTGCTCAAGCGCCTCGCGCTGCGCAAGCGGTGGACGGCGGGCCAGTGGACGCAGCTGCTCGAGCTGGTGGAGAAGTGCGGCGGCTTCGAGTTCGCGCGCGCCCGCGCGCTCGAGCTCGCAGCCGAGGCCCGGCGCCTCGCCCTGGTGGAGCCGTCCGCGGCCCGCGCGCTGCGTTCGAACGGCGCGGCCCCGTCGTCGTTGCGAGCCGTGCGGCTCGCGTTCGAGCGGGCCGTCGACTACTCCGTGCTGCGCAACTCCTGAGCGACGCGTGCGCTCCGTGCGTCGCCACCCCCCGCCCGCCGCCGCGCGCCATCCCGAGCGTGCCTCCACGCCCTCGGCGTTGCGGATCGCAGCCGAAGCCGCGCGGGCGAAGAAGGCCACGTCGCCCGTGGCGCTCGACCTGCGCGACCTCGACGGCGTGTGCGATTACTTCCTGATCGTGTCGGGCTCCAACGAGGTGCAGGTCAAGGCGATCGCGGAGGGCGTCGCCGAGAAGCTGCGCGAGCGTGGGCTGCGCCCGTGGCATCTCGAGGGCATGGAGGGGCGGCGTTGGGTGCTGCTCGACTACGTCGAGTTCGTGGTGCACGTGTTTCACGAGAAAACCCGCGAGTACTACATGCTCGATCGGCTGTGGGGCGACGCGAGGAGCGTGGAGCTTGGTCTGGACGGAACTGAGTGAGGCGATCGCCGCGGCGCTGAAGGCGGTCGGCGTCCACACTCCGGAGCGCTTCGCGCGACTCGAGCTGGCGATCCCCCGTGACCCGTCACACGGCGATTGGACGACGAACGTGGCGCTCGTGCTGGCGAAGGAGGCGGGGGTCAAGCCGCGTCAGCTGGCCGACCAATTGGCGCAGGCGATGCCGCTCGAAGGCACGCCGTTCGATCGCGTGGAGGTGGCGGGGGCGGGCTTCTTGAACTTCCGCTACCGGGACGCGTTCGTCGATGCCCTGCCGGCGCGCATCGTGGCCGCGGGCGACGGGTTCGGACGGTCGCAGCAGGGACGGGGCGCGGCGACGCTCGTGGAGTACGTCAGCGCCAACCCGACCGGCCCGCTCAACGTGGTCAGCGCACGCGCCGCCGCGGTGGGCGCGGCACTCGTCCGCCTGCTGAACGCGACCGGTGATCCCACGGCGGGCGAGTTCTACGTCAACGACGCCGGGAACCAAGTCGACCTGCTGGGCGAGTCGGTGGCCGCGCGCTTCGCGGAGGCGCGCGGGCTCGAGCGGCCATTCCCGGAGCACGGATACCGCGGCGACTACGTTCGCGACGTCGCCGCGATGCTCGACCCGGCCGGGGCCGAGGCGGCGCTGGCGAGGACCGACGGGACCGCGTGGTTTCGCGATCAGGCGCTGGCGCACATGCTGTCGGCGCAGCGGCGGGATTTGACCGACTACGGCGCGGAATACGCGACCTGGTTCCGCGAATCGACGCTCCACGCCTCCGGAGCCGTGGCGGACACGTTGGCGGCGCTGGAGGCGCGCGGCGTCGTCTATCGGAGCGTGGATCCGGAATCGGGCTACGAGCGCCCCGAGGACGCGCCCTCGGCCGCGGAGGACGCCCCGGCCACGTGGCTGCGGACGTCGCGCTTCGGCGACACGCAGGATCGCGTCATCGTACGGAGCAACGGCGCGCCGACCTACCTGCTGCCCGACACGGCCTATCACCGCGACAAGCGGGCACGCGGCTTCCGGTTCGCGATCGACCTGTGGGGGCCGGACCACCACGCTTACGTGAAGACGCTCACGGCGGCGCTGCGGGCGCTGGGGCTCGAGCCGGACTTCCTCGAGATCTTGATCGTGCAGCAGGTCCATTTGATGCGTGGGGGCAAGACGCTGGACATGAGCAAGCGCAAGGGCCAGTTCATCTCGTTGCGCGAGCTCATGGACGACGTCGGCGCCGACGGCGCGAAATTCTTCTTCCTAATGCGGTCGAGCAGCGCGCCGCTCGATTTCGACATGGATCTGGCGAAGGCGCAGAACGACGAGAATCCGGCGTTCTACGTGCAGTACGCACATGCGCGAATCGCGTCCATCCTGCGGTTCGCGGACGAGCGCGGCCTGGCCCCGGCGACGCAGGCCGCGGCGCCGTACGCGGCGCCCGAGGAGCGGACGCTCATCCGGAAGCTCGCGGCGTTCCCGGAAGTCGTGCGCGGTGCGGCGGCGGCACGCGAGCCGCACCGGATCCCCACGTACCTGGTCGAGACGGCCGCCGAGTTCCATCGGTTCTACCACGCGTGCCGCGTCGTGTCAGACGATGCGTCGCAGTCGCGCGATCGGCTGCTGCTGTCCGAGGCGACTCGGGTCGTCGTGCGCAACGGGCTGGCGTTGATGGGCGTGACGGCGCCCGAGCGCATGGAGCGCGCGGCCGAGTCGGTGGCATGAGCGTCGCGCCCATTCTGGTCGTCGGCTCGGTGGCGCTGGATTCCGTGCGCACGCCGTTCGGTGAGGCCGTCGAGGCGCTGGGAGGCTCGGCGTCGTATTTCTCGCTGTCCGCGAGCCACTTCGCGCCCGTGCGGCTGGTTGCGGTGGTGGGTGAGGACTTCCCGTTCGAGTCGCGTGCGCTGCTCGAGTCGCGCGGGGTGGACCTGAGCGGTCTCGAAACCGCGAAGGGACGAACGTTCCGCTGGCGCGGCGAGTACTCCGCGGAGCTCGGCCACGCGCACACGCTCGAGACTCAGCTCAACGTGTTCTCGGTGTTTCACCCCCGGATCGAGGCGCAACATCGCCGCACGCCGTTCGTGTTTCTCGCGAACATCGATCCCGATCTGCAGCTCGAGGTGCTGCGCCAGATCGATCGGCCGACGCTCAGCCTGTCGGACACGATGAACTACTGGATCGCGCGCAAACCCGACCGAGTCCTGGAAGTGCTGCGCGAAGTGGACGTCGCGCTGCTCAACGAGGAAGAAGCCCGGGCGCTCGCGGGCGAGACTCAACTCGTACGCGCGGCAAACCGGCTGCTCGACCAAGGCGCACGCGCCGTGATCATCAAGAAGGGCGAGCACGGTGCGCTGTTCCAATCCCGCGACGAGCGCTTCATCACGCCCGCGTACCCGGTGCAGGGACTCACGGATCCCACGGGTGCCGGAGACTCGTTCGCGGGCGGCTTCATCGGCTGGCTCGCGCGCTGCGGGAATCGGGACGGCAATGCGCTGCGGCAGGCGCTGGCGTGCGGTGCGACGATGGCGTCCATCGCCATCGAGGACTTCAGCCCGCGACGACTGGCCGAGGCCCTGCCGGACGACATCAGGGGCCGGCTCCAGACGCTGCACGGGATGATGCACTTCGAGCTCACCGACCCGTTCCCGCCCGCGGCGTCGCCGCGTCAGGCGGGGCCGGCGTGAAGCCGTGGTCTGCGGTGGTACGGTGTGCGGCGATCGGTGCTCCCGTCGATCCGCCAAAATCGGCGAATCGCGCGCAACGGCTTGCTCGGACGCGGACTTCAAACGCGCGCGGCACTCGATTCGCCGAAATTGGCGAATGAGAAATGCACGCGATCGAGGGCTTGCGACCGTCGGCACGCGGCGACGCGCCTGCGAAACGCGCTCTGCGCGCGGCGTGAGAACGAGTTATCGTGGCGTCGATCAACGCGGCTATGGTAGTGTCGCGTTGGTTCCGATCCCGTGACCCAGCAAGGAGATGCCGTGATGGATGCCGCTCGTGCCGGCTGGATGAGTCACGCTGAGCTCGCACTCAAGGGATTGCGCGACGTCGAGAGCGCGGTGATCCAGGGACAGGGCGACGAGATCCGCGAGATTCACATCGTCACGTCCTCCACTCGCCCCGCCAAGCAAATCGTTCGCGACGTGCAGACGTTGTTGCTCGCGCGATTTCACCGAGTGATCGACCATCGCGTCGTGTCCGTGGCGTTTACCGAGCCAATGGCCGCGAGCGTGGCGAAGGCCGAACCCGTGGCGGTCGCGACCGAGGCGAGCGTCGGAACTCAGCAGGGTTCGGCGCCCGCGCCGGCGACCGAGGCCGCGGATCACCGCATCCGTTTCCGCTCCGCGAATCTGTTCGTCACGGGCCCGCGACTGCAGGCGCAGGTGGACTTCGAGTGGAAGGGCCTGCCGCGCAATGGCACCGCGAATGGGCACGGGACGCGGGAGTCCGGCCAAAGATTGATCGCCCAGGCGGTGTTGCTCGGCATTCAGGATTTTCTTGAAGAGGACATCGCCCTGTCGTTGGAGGGAATGGAGTTCGCTCGCGTCGGGGCACGGGACGTGGCGGTCGTGAACGTGCAGTTGGTCGCCCATCGGGAACACAAGAACCTTGTGGGCTGTTGCACGGTGGAGCAGGATGTCGCCCAAGCCGTCGCCTTGGCGACGCTGGCCGCAGTGAATCGAGTGTTGGGGGGCTTGCCCACGCGCGAGCCCACGGAATACGTTTTGAGACCGACATCGTTGTAGGAGGCGAGCGAAGCGGGATCACCTGGAAAGCGAAGCGGACCCACCGGAACACGACGTTGTGTCTTCGGAATTCCTCATGAAGGAGGTGGAGTTCGTGGACCTCATCCTGGTTCTCGTGAATTTCTTCGGTAAGGCTGGTTGGTAATTCGCTTCGTCTGATCTGAAGCGCCCCTCTATCCTCCGAGTGCGGTGTCGGTCTCGCTTCTCGTTCAGTGCCGCAACGGAATGCGCCCACAAACTCAACTCCCGCCCCAACCTGTTCCGGTCCGCTCGCCGCGGACGTTCACCGTGTTCTACGCGGCGGTCGTGGTCGCCGCGGTCGCGCTGTTCGTGCACGCCGCGCCCACGCTCGCCCCGCCGCCATGGTGGACGCTCGGCGTGGTGTGGGCGCTGATGCTCGCGAGCGAGCTGGGCCCGATCTCGCTTCCAGGAGGCGGGTACGCGACGGCGAGTGCGGTGTTCGACCTGCCGAGCCTCGTCATCGTCGGCCCCGTCTACACCGCGCTGCTGGACGTGGCGAGCACGCTGATCGTTCAAGGGCTGGTGCTGCGCAAGCCGCCGATCAAGGTGATCTTCAACGTCGCCTGCTTCGCGGTGACCGACTTCGCCGCCGGCTACGCATTCGAGTCGGCGGGCGGGCACGTGGGACAGCTCCGGCTGCAGCACGACGTGCTGCCGCTGCTGGCGTGCGGCGGCGCGTACTTCCTCGTGAACTCGGCGCTGGTGTCCACCGTCCTGGGGCTCACCGTCGGGCCGGGACCGTGGCGCGTGTGGCAACGCAATTTCCAAGCCGGGCTGCTCCACCACCTGTCGTTCATCGCCCTGGGCACGCTCGTCGCGGTGACCTACTTCGGCGCCGGGCTGTGGGGGCTGGTGTTGTTCGCGATCCCGTTCCTCGTGGCGCGCCAGGCGTTTCGCCTGTACATGGAGATCCGCTCGGATCTCAAGGACTTCGTGCGCGCGCTCACCGAAGTGCTGGACGAGATCGACCCCTACACGCGCCACCATTCGATGCGCGTCGCGGAGTACAGCGTCCGGCTGGCGCGCGCGTTGCGATTGCCGGAGCACGAGGTCGAGGAGGTGGAGTATGCGGCCTTGGTGCACGACCTCGGCAAGATCGGGCCGCAACACCAGCTCATCGTCCAGGCACGGGGCGGGCTGTCCCCCGAGGAGCATCGCACCCTGCGCGCGCATCCGGCCGCCGGCGCGGCGATCGTGTCAAAGGTGCGGGCGCTGCGGCGGGCGGCGGAAATCGTGCGCAGCCATCACGAGCAGCCCGACGGCCGCGGCTACCCGTACGGATTGCGCGGCGAGGACGTGCCCGTCGGGGCGCGGATCCTGAAGGTTTCCGACGCGTTCGACGCGATGACGTCCGACCGCCCCTATCGCCGCGCGCTGAGCCCGGACGCGGCCCTCGGCGAGATTCAGCGAGGCGCCGGCACGCAGTTCGACGCGCACGTCGTCGAGTGCCTCGTGACGCTGCACGGCAACGGCCGCTTTCCGCTGATTCCGAGCCCGAGCAGCGAAGACCTCGAGCTGTTGCGCGTCCGTTCGCTCCGCTCCGGCTCGTGATGCGCTACCGCGACGCCGGCGTCGACATCGCTCGCGCCGAGGCGATCAAGCGGGCGCTCGCGGACGACGCGGTTTCGACCTGGACGCCCGCCGTCCGACGCCTCGTCGGCGGTTTCGCCGGAGTCATGGAGTGGCCTTCGGGTCCGGACCGCCGTGCGCCGCTGCTGCTCGCGGCGACGATGGACGGCGTGGGCACGAAGCTGCACCTGGCGCTCGCCGCGGGACGCGTGGGCGCCGCCGCCGCCGACCTCGTCTATCACGCGGCGAACGATCTGCTCGTGCACGGGGGTCGCCCGGTGGCGTTCCTCGACTACTTGGCGCAGGCGCGGCTCGACGCCGACGTGGTGCGTGACGTGGTTCGCGGCCTCGCCGCGGCGTGCCGCGAGGTGGGCGCGGTGCTGCTCGGCGGCGAGACGGCCGAGATGCCCGACACGTATCTCGAAGGCGTGGTGGACGTCGCCGGGTGCATGATCGGCTGGGTCGATCCCGCGTCCCTGCGCGATGGGTCCGCCGTGCGGCCCGGAGACGTGTTGATCGGGCTCGGATCGTCGGGGCTCCACACGAACGGCTACTCGCTGGCCCGCCGCGTGCTAGCCGAATCGGGCCTCACCCTGGTCTCGCCGCTGCCGGGCGGCTCCGGCGAGACGGTCGGGGACGCGCTGCTCGCCCCGCACACGTGGTACGGGCCGGCGCTGGACGTCGAGCTCGGCGGGCGGCGGGTGCGGGCGATGGCGCACGTCACCGGCGGCGGCATCGCCGGCAACTTGGTGCGCGTGCTGCCGAACGGTTGCCGCGCGGTGATCGAGACGACGTGGCCGCGTCCACCCGTGTTCGAGTGGCTGCGCCGTGCGGGCAGCGTGCCCGAGGACGACGCGCGGCAAGCACTCAACTGGGGGGTCGGGTTCATCGTCGTCGCGGCACGCGGAAGCGAGAACGCGCTCGCCGCCGACCTCGCGGCGCGGGGTGCGCGGGCGTTCGTGATCGGCACGGTGCGCGAAGGCGAGCGCGGGGTGACGTGGGAGCCGCGCGCGGGGGAATAGCCTCGTCCGCTGGCGGACGGGTGCGGAAGGGGGGCGGCGGATGGAGCGGCGCGGGCAGCAGCCACCGGCGGAGCCGCGGCTACCCGAGATGCTGGGCGAATCCCCGGCGTGGTGCTCGATTCGCGACGCGCTGCCGCGCATCGCGGCCAGCGAGCTGCCGGTGCTCGTGCTGGGCGAGACGGGGACCGGCAAGGAGCTCGTCGCTCGGGCCGTGCATGAGCTGAGCGGACGCCGCACCGCGGGATTCGTCGCGCACAATTGCGGGGCGACGCCGGATTCGCTGATCGAGAGCGAGCTGTTCGGGCACACCCGGGGCGCGTTCACCGGCGCCGTCGCGGACCGCGAGGGGCTGTTCGACGCCGCCCACGGGGGAACGCTTTTTCTGGACGAGATCGGCGACGCAAGCGGCTTGCTCCAGATGAAGCTGCTGCGCGTGCTTCAAGAGGGCGAGGCTCGGCGCGTCGGCGAGACGCGGCTGCGACGCGTGGACGTGCGCGTGGTGGCGGCCACCCATCGGCCGCTGGACGAGGCGGTCGAGCGAACGACGTTTCGCGCCGATCTGTTCTACCGCCTGAACGCCGTGCGCGTCGTGCTGCCACCGCTCCGCGAGCGGGGCCGGGACGCGCTGGTGCTCGCCGATCATTTCCTGCGGCGGGCGGCGGAGCGCGTGGCCGCGGAGCCTCCGGTGCTGAGCCGCGAAGTGGAGGAGTTCGTGTTGCACTATCCGTGGCCCGGCAACGTGCGCGAGCTCGCGAACGCCTGCGCTTACGCGGTGCGCGTCGCCGGCGCGCGCGGCGAGGTGCAATGGGACGCGTGGCCGCGACCGCCGGTGTCGATGACCGCGACGGCGGCGGGGCTGCACGCGGAGACGCGGGCGCTCGAGGAGCGGCGGCTCGTCGAGACGCTGGAGCGCGTCCACTGGAACAAGTCGCGCGCCGCCCGCGCGCTCGGCCTGTCGCGCCAAGGTCTCCTCAAGAAGCTGCGTCGCTACGGTCTCGGCCCGCGCGCGACGGACGGTCTGGAGCTTGACGCTCCCGAGGGTGCTGCGTAGATTGCAGCGCCGGTCGGGCGGAGGGTGCGCCGGCACGGGGCCGCCGACATCCGCTCACGCAACGCCCGGCCGGCCGTTCGATGGTAGGGAGCGTGCGAGGAGGCGGATTGGCGCGCAAGACGCTGGGCGTCGCACTCGTCGGAGTCGGTGCCGCGGCTCAAATCAACCACATTCCGGCGCTGAAGAAGACGGACGGCGTCGATCTCGTCGCGCTCGTCGATCGCGATCCCGAGAAGGCCGCTCGGGTGGCGCAGAAGTTCGGCGTGCCCCTGAGCTTCGGCCGCATCGAGCAGATGCTCGACCGCGACGACATCGACGCGGTCGACCTGTGCACGCCGAACTTCCTGCACGCTCCCATGGCGATCGCCTCGCTCGAGTCGGGCAAACACGTGCTGTGTGAGCGTCCGCTCGCGCGCAGTGCCGAGGAGGCCGCCGCGATGGCGCGGGCCGCGAAGAAGGCCGATCGCGTGCTCATGTCGGCGGTGCAGCACCGGTTTCGCGCCGACGCGCAGCTGCTGCGCACGTTCGTGGCCAAGGGCGAGCTGGGCGAGATCCACTACGCGAAGGCGGGCTGGCTGCGGCGGCGCACCGACTGGGACTCCGACGAGTGGCGACAACAGAAGCGCGAGTCCGGCGGCGGCGTCGTGCTCGACCTCGGGTTCCAGATGCTGGATCTGTCGCTGTGGACGCTCGGCGGCCCGAAGGTCACGTCGGTGACGGCGAGCGTGCACCGCGCGCGGAAGGGGGAAGTCGAGGACAGCGCCACGGCGTTCTTCCGGCTCGAATCGGGCGCGACGCTCACGCTCGAGCTGACGTGGGGACTCCTCATGGAGAAGGACTTCGCCTACCTCAACCTGTTCGGCGCCGGCGGCGCCGCGCTGCTCAATCCGTTCCGCCTGCACAAGGGCATGCACGGCACGCTCGTCAACGTGACGCCCGACCTCGACAACGCCCGCAACCAGTACAAGCAATCCATGGAGGCGCAGATCGCGCACTTCGTGGAATCTCTGCGCAAGGGCGGCAGGCCCATGGGTGCCGCGGAGGAGATCGTGCCGGTCATGGAGACGCTCGACGCCGTCTATCGTTCCGCGGAGCAGGGCAAGGAGGTCCGCCTCGCCTAGGCTGCCTCGCCTCAAGGGGCACTCCCCGGCGCTGATCTCGGGCGCGCTGCTCGGGCTCGCCTTTCTGCCGGCTCCGCTGGGCTTCGTCGCCTGGTTCGGCCTGATCCCGCTGCTCGCCGAGCTCGACCGCCGCATCGCGGACGGCGCGCGCGCCGGCGTGCTGTTCCGCACCGGCTACGTCTACGGCTTGGCGTTCTACCTCACCGGCACGCACTGGATCGCGCTGCTGTCGAACGTCGCGATCACCGTGCCGTGGCTCAAGTATCCGGCGTGGCTGCTGGCCGGCGCGTACCTCGCGCTGTTTGCCGGCCTCACGACGTGGGTCGCCGGCGTGCTCGTCCGCCACGGCCGCGCGCCGCTGGCGGTCGCGTTCCCGTTCGTGGCGCTCGCCGTCGAAGAGCTTCGCGCCTCGGGTGAGCTGGGGTTCCCGTGGTTCCAGCCCGGCTACTCGCAGCATGCCTACGTGCCGGTGATTCAGCTCGCCGCGCTCGGCAGCGTGTCGCTCGTCACGCTGTGGGTGCTCGGTGTGAACGTGGCCGTGTGGCGGGCGTGGCGGACGCGACGTGCCGCCACCGTGGCCGCCGCCGCGGCGCTGGTCATCGCGCCATGGGCGTGGGGCGCCGCGGTGACGGCACGAGCGCCGCGACCGTCCGGGCCGGCGGTGGGATTGATCCAGGGCTGCATTCCCGGCGAGATCAAGTGGGCGGGTGGCCACGAGCACGAGATCCTGAGCACGTTCCTCGCGCTGTCGCACCGCGCGGCGATCGACTCGCTGGCGCCGAAGATCCTGATTTGGCCCGAGACGGCGACGGGCAGCTACTTGCGGAAGCAACTCGATCAGACGATCGAGCTGACCGAGTTTGCGGCGCGCGAGCGCGTCGCGGTGTTCACCGGACTCCCCGACTACGAGCTTGGCCCCGACTCCAAGCCGCGATACTTCAACGCCGGCGCGCTGTTTCTCCCGGGCGGACCGTGGCCTACGCTTTACGCCAAGCGACACCTGGTGCCGTTCGGCGAGCGCATGCCGTTCCAGCGGCTGGTGCCGGCTCTCGGTAAGATCGACCTCGGTCAGGCGGAGTGGACGCCGGGCCGCGACCCCGTGCTGTTCCCGGGCGGCACCGGGCGGTTCGGGTGTCTCGTGTGCTTCGAATCGATCTTTCCCGACCTGGCGCGCGACGACGTGCGTCGCGGGGCGACGTGGCTCGTGAACGTGACGAACGACGAGTGGTTCGGGCTGAGTGCGGCGCTCGATCAGCATGCGGCGATGGCGGTGTTCCGATCGGTCGAGAACCGCGTTCCCCTCGCGCGCTGCGCGAACACTGGGCTGACGATGATGATCGACCCGTGGGGCCGAGTCACCGCGCGCGCTCCGGTGTGGAAGCCGGGCGTGGTCGTGGCGCGCCTCGCCGAGCCCGGCGCGCCGACGCCGTACGCACACCTCGGCGACTGGCCAGGAGCGGTGGCGATCGCGGGCGTGTGCGTCCTCGCAGGCTGGGCGTTGGCACGGGCTTTGACAGCTCGGCGCCGGCCTGAATAACATGCGGCTCGCAGGCCGCCCGTTCCCGCGCCGACGGTTTCCCGTTCCATGTTACGCGCTTCGCTCCAGCCATGACCTACCGCGTCGCCGTTCTCGGTGCCACCGGTCTCGTCGGGCGCACGATGCTCGAGCTGCTCGACTCCCGGGGCTTCCCCATGGATTCGCCCGTGCTGTTGGCGAGCGACCGGGGGGACTCCCGCGAGCTGCCGTTCCGCGGCAAGCCTCTGCCGGTGCAACCTGTTTCGGCCGAAGGCTTCCGGGCCGTCGACCTCGCGCTGTTCGCGAGCGGGAACGAGGTGAGCCTGGAATGGGCGGGGCCGGCTAGGTCCGCCGGAGCGCACGTCGTCGACGCCAGCAGCGCGTTCCGCTACGAGGACGACGTGCCGCTCGTGGTGCCGGAGATCAACGGCACGCTGTTGGACGCGCGGCCGACGCTGGTCGCGAACCCCAACTGCTCGACCATTGCGATCGTCATGGCGCTCGCGCCGCTGGCGCGCGCCGTCGGGCTCGAGCGCGTCGTCGTGTCCACGTATCAGTCGGTGTCGGGAGCGGGGTCGCAGGCCGTGGAGGAGCTGGAGTCGGGCGTGCGCGCCGGCCTCGACGGACCGCCGCCGCCGCGCCCCGGCGGACTGCCGCCGTTCGCGTTCAACGTGATTCCGCAGATCGATCGGTTCGAGGCGAACGGCTACTCGCGCGAGGAGATGAAGGTCGTGTGGGAGACGCGCAAGATCCTCGGTCTGCCGCAGCTCGCGGTGACCGCGACCGCCGTGCGGGTGCCGGTGCGCGTGGGGCACGCCGCGGCGGTGAACGTGACCCTCCAGCGCGCGCTCGAGCCGGACGAGGCGCGCGCGCTGTGGAAGCGCACGTCGGGCCTGGTCGTGGTCGACGATCCGGCGGCGGGGCGCTACCCGATGCCGCTCGACGCGGTTGGGCGCGACGAGGTGCTCGTCGGGCGCGCGCGTCGCGATGTATCGCACGCACGCGGGCTCGAGTTCTTCATTAGCTCCGACAACCTGCGCAAGGGCGCCGCGCTCAACGCCGTTCAGATCGCCGAGCGAATGCTGGGCGTCGGCAGCGGCACGCGCGCGTGAGCTCGCGCCCACGCCGGCACGCTTCGCGCGCGGCGGGCCCGCTGCTGCTGGG